>FLNX01000083.1_pt1 | contig 39360 bp, 29 predicted proteins | sample 1140341 | NCBI WGS metagenome assembly FLNX01 (sample SAMEA3878208, study PRJEB12797) | bioreactor metagenome | biome: Moose rumen | place: Sweden | collected 2011-10 | reverse complement strand
ACTTCTTCGAGAGCCTCACAGCCTTTTGCGTCAAGTGTTTCGACTTTGCTGCCAGTTACGTTAAGAGTCTTTATAGCAGTATTGCCCGTAACTTCAACCGTTTTAATTGACTGATTGCCCGCGATTATCGAAGAATCAAGGCTAATAGCTGAATCAATCTTGACTTCTTCAATGCCTTCAACCTTCGATAAATCAAGAGATACGCTCGTTGTTAAGCTGGAAAATTTTTCGAGAACCTTGTTAAGCTCTTCCGTGGTCGTGCTCCCTGTTAAGGCCAAAGCTTTTCCGCCGCTCAATGTCTTTTCAAGCTCTTGAGTGTCCATATTTATGATAGTTTGTGAGGGCATTTCGACGGGAGAAATATCCGGGTTTGTCTCTGGAATTGTATTTTGATTTATGATAATCGTTATTAGCTTGTCAGCAGAGGTCATAATATCGCCACTTCCAACTGTTGCTGTGATTGTTAGATCATGGCTTCCAACTTCAGAGTCCTTGCTCACGGTCAAGACTCCATCAGAAATTTTTATCCCTGTAATATCCGGGCTAATGTCCCAAGAGATTTCGTAATCGTTTGACGCAAGAATCTTTGTAGACTTGTCAGCGAACACAATTTTATCCTCACTGCCCGCGTCAAGAGTCAAGCTGTCTTTATCGGCCGAAAGATTCGCGTTAAGCTTCGTCAAGGTTATGGCGCTTGGGGTCGGCTCTTGTTCGTTGATTTTCGTGTACGTTGCTGTGTAGCTTCGATTGCCCGTTGAACCTGCGGCTATAGTTACAGTTTTTGTTGCTTCGGTCAAGTCCGTACCAGTCCAGCCTGCGAAATCATGGCTAATTTTCGTAGGATTGTTCAGAGTTATATCCGCGCTCTCAATCGTGTAGCTTGGGGGTTGCCTGTAACCGTTCCGCCGTCTAAATCGTAGCTGATCGTGTAAATAATTGGCGTCCAAGTTGCCGTAATAGTCAAGTTTTCTGTAGACATACTCGACGGAATTTCTTGATCCCACCAGTTCTCGTCGGATCAGCCGGAGCCGTAATGTCGGAGCTGTAATCTTGCGTGATAGCGTCAATAGCAGAGCCGCCAGCCGTATCGAATGTGAGCGTGTACTGGTTGATCGTCCAGTTTGCTGTGTAATTGCGATTGCCCGTTGAACCCTTTGCTATCGTTATCGTGGTCGTTGGTGTTGTACCGTTAGAACCCGTCCAACCCGTGAAAGTGTAACCCGTTCTTGTTGGATTATTGAGGGTTATTGCGTTGCTTTCAACGTTGTAGCTTGATGGGTTAGCCGTCGCGACAGTGCCGCCGTTCAGCGTGTAACTTATTGTGTAATTCTGGAACGTCCATTGAGCGTAAAGCGTTATCGTTGCGTTCGCTGTGCTCGTTAGATTCTGTACTGATTGACCGTCGGTGTAGCTTGTGCCTGATCCGTTTGAAGCAGTATTCCAGCCATTGAACGTGTAGCCAGTCCTCGTGAACGTGTTTGTAGTTAAAGCCTTCGCCGTCTCGTCATACGTGAAACTCTGATTGCTCATAGTCCCGGTGCCGTTGTTGGCATTGAATGCGACCGTGTAAGTGTTCGCTGTCCATGTCGCTGTGTACTCACGATTCCCTGTTGAGCCTGTTGGGATTGTTACATCTGTTGACGCTGCTGTTAATTCTGTTCCTGTCCAACCGGCAAAGTTATATCCCGTCTTTGTTGGGGTTATCAGATTTATTTCGCTTTCAACGTCATAACTTGCTGGATTCTGCTGTGAATTTGTTCCACCCTGAAGATCGTAACTGATTGTGTACGGAATCGGGCTCCATTGAGCGTAAAGCGTCGTATCTTCCGTCAGGCTTACACTTTCTTCGTCTTGATAGCTTGTTCCTGTGCCATCGGCTTTCGTGTTCCAGCCGTTGAATGTGTAGTAACTACGTGTGAACGTGTTGGCGGTTAGCGCAGAAGCTGTGCCCTTCATAAAACCTTGCGGCGACATTGTTCCTGAGCCTCCATTGGCATCGAAACTTAAAGTGCATAAACTCGCCTGCAATGTCGTTCTTACTTTTTCGCTGACATTATCAAGACTTTCACCCATCAGCAAATCAATTAACATGGCAATAGTTACAACACCATCATCTAAATCTGACAGTGTAACCGTCTTCATATCGCTGTAATAGGTATTTCCTCCAGAGGTTACGTATGCGACAACGTAACATGTCGTATCATCGCTGGCCGCCACATTAAATAGCCAATTTGTAGCTGAACTTCCGGTTTTGTCTTGTGATACGCCGTCATTACCCTTCAAGTCCTCAAGAGTATTCTTCGTCGCGCTGTAACGTATCCCGTACTCTGTGATGTCTGATTCTGCTGTGGCCATGACGTTGAACATAATCTGATTGCCAGACCGTGTTACCGCCAAAAATTCCGCAGCAGGTTGAGCCGTTGCTGTCTCTGTGCCGTACACCGCATTCAAGACCGTGTTCGAGTATATCGTCAGCGTAAGTGCCGCGCTGTAGCTTATGATTTTTCCATCACTGTTAGTCCAGTAATTAAAATTCTTTCCGGCTACATTCGGTGCTTGAACAGTTACAACATCATATGGCGTATATGTACCTGATAGGGCGTTCGACAGCTCACCATCTACATTAACCGTCAAATTTGCACTCCCGAACATGAGTAATGACATATCTATAACAACGTCTTCTGCTGAGGCGGGAACACAAATCATCGCCGTCATTACACACAGCATAAATATTTTCTTTGCGAGCTTCATCGTGATCCCTCCTTAATAGTTATATGTGAAAACGTTGTTGTCAGTAACTTCATTGCTCGTCAAGTTATACGTTACTGCGATAGGCCCTACTGTTGCCATGTGTGCAGAGCCGTCCGATTCCGTGTACTCAACAAAGCCAAGCGCATAGAAATAATGATTGCCGTTGTTGACATTCTTGACTCCAGTGAGACCGCCATAAGCATATCCTGATGTCTGTCCCAAGTTCTGCGCCTTCTTGTCAAGTTCCTCGTTATATCCTGGAATGTTCATAGCCTCTCCTGATAACATCTTGTAACGCAATGGCCCTTTGTTCTCTGTGTTGGCAAGAATATTATCTTCGCGATCATAATAACGCGTTGATGTTTTCTTCGGCCCGATGTCAAACTCTGCTCCGGGAATAGGAATGCCAATCCAAGGATCTGTCAGTTCCACCGATGCCCAAGAACTACTCGACCTCTCAACTTCCATATAGCGCAACATGTGATTATCTCCGTACACTACAGCCGCATTTGTCGCCTTCCAGCCTTTAGGCAATACATACTGCATCGTGAACAGCAAGCCATCAGTGCTATAACGTTCTGCCTTCAGTGTAAGCTGCGGTTCCGTCAAACTCTCATATACTGCATGAACACGAAGACTGTCGGGAATGATAAAGCCAACTACAGGAGTTGAAACCAAATCATGCCATGTACTGCCGTTCAGCGAACGATACTCCCACTTCACAAACTGATCTGTACCCATTAACGGAGCATTGAGGATAACTTCAGAATCCTTCTTTGGCTTAGACTGAAACACCAGATTCAAGTCCCCGTATGTCTCCTCAAGCGTTACTTCCACTTCAGGCTTCTCCGCACCGCAAGAGCATTGACCGTTCTTGTTAAAAGTATGTCCCTCAAAATGGTAGTCATCAGCTAGTGAGCAAATGCTGAAATGTACATATGGCCCGTATTTGTCAATATATTCATCAGAAAGTAAATCGGGTATCAAGTTATTGATTGTCGACAAAGGAATATGCACGTAAGAATGTACATGCTTCCATGTAGCTTGAAGAGTGATATTCTCCGCTATCTTCGTTGCGTCAAAATCGAAATTGCTTCCGGCCGCAAGAGTTACTCCCTGACTGCCCTTCATGGCTCTGGTGCTGCTCTTCACTACCCACCCGTTAAAGGCATAAGCGTTTTTCGTGGGGGCTGTCGGTTGGGGCAATTTCTCTCCGTATGTAACACTCGCAGTATTACTATTGCTCCAGCTTCCGCCGTTAAGGTCAAATGTTACTGTAGAAGTCGCACGTTTCCAGATCGCGCCGAAAATCGTAGTCTTGTCGATGTTGCCGCTGATGTTCACCGTAGTGCTACCAGAGCCGGCATTTATTGAGACCATTTCGTCATTACTATTCGTATACGACCAGCCAGCAAAGTTATAGCCTGTCCAAGTAGGATTAGTTACAGTTACACTCGTCGTACTGGGGGTAACAAAATAATATTTCGTCCCGAGATCATCTCTTAGCTGTAACTCTCCGTTGTTGTCAGTATAGTAATATCCCCACATGAAGGCAGCTATAAACGCATTCTCATCACCAGCAATCAGAACAGCAGTTCCGTCGCTCATAGTGCTAAAATCGTTCAGGTCAGTTACGACATCACAGTCTTGAAAATCTCCCCAGTCGCCGCTGTTTACATTGAACGAAATCGGGAATGAACTTTTGTCGACAACTCCCCTCATCTGTCCAGCCCAACAGGAAGTCCCATCAGCTTGAGCGTCCGCATTCATAGTGAAGCCTACATCTCCGGAACTGAAACGGTAAAAAATCGTGTAGATAGTCGTCTCTCTAAGTTCTACGTAGACCATTATGTCATCAGTGGGCATAGTTAATTCATAGACTTCAACGCCTGTTTCAGTGTCGCGGCTCTCAAGCTCTAAATTATCAACGCCTTCAATATCTAAATCGTAAACTCCGTAGCCTTCATCAGGTGAGATAATAAGCCTCACAGTGTCTCCCATCTTTGCAGTTTCGGGAACAGTTATAGAGCCGCTTGTTATGTCAAAGGATATTTCGTAGTCCTTCAACTTGAATGTCGCTGTAACCTTAACTTCTTCATTAGGCATAATAAACGATTTGTTGCCGTTATCGTCTGATGATACAGTGATTAAACTTCCGTCGCTCGTTTTTGTCGTCCTAAGAACGTCCAGCTCGTAGCCCGTTGTAGGCGTTATTGTCAGAGATACAAGTGCGTTTACGGTCGCAACAGGAGGAGCTGTTACTGTGCCGTTGATTATGTCATCAGATACAGTGATTGAGTTGACACCGTATGCTACTGACGCTGTTTTACCGCCAACCGTTATGCTTGCCCTGAAGAAGCCGTTGCCTGATGGTGCAGTAGAAGATTCATCTCCCCAACCAGTGCTCGATTTCACAGCATACGTGATATTAGTACTGGAAACTCTGAACGCGCTCACATCGCCGCTCAAAACTGCCGCTCCTCCGCCTGCCGTTGGGGCTGAGATTGTCAATATAGCCTTGTTGTCCGTCAGCTTGCATAATCCGTCAGAGTTAGCACATGTTGCCGTGATTGTCGCTCCGTCAAGGGAGTAGGTGAAGCTGTGAGCGTGAACCGTAACCGTACACGTAGCCGTCTTGTCGTCTGATGTAATGTCTGTACCGTTGGTTGCCGTTGCCGTAATCGTCGCTGTTCCTTTCCCAACAGCAGTTACCACACCGTCAGCCACTGTTGCAACACTGGAATCACTTGTTGACCATGTTACAGTCTTATCTGTGGCGTTATCGGGGCTGACAGTCGCCGTCAGTGTTTCCGTGCCGCCCACGGTCAGGGTGGCGGAGTCCTTGTCGAGGGACACGCCTGTGACATCAACAGTGGGCGCATCTTCGTATACAGCGGTAAGTTGATAATAACCGCTACTTTGAATGTAATGGAGTTAATACTGCAATCATCGCATTGTTTTCTTGTATTAGCCTGGTCTCCAAAGTTGATCCATTACATCGGGAATCCACTATGGATATTATCACCGACTTTAAAAGTCTTACTCTGGTCAATGGCCGCAAACGCCGTCAAACTCATCACCGGCAACAACCCGATGACGAGAGCCAATGTGAGCATTAAGCCCAGTAATTTACCGCGCCTGTACTTCATGAGATAGCATCTCTCCTTTGTGAAAATTTGTATGCAAAAAGACGCCACACAAATTCTGCGTGACGAGTGTTAATGCCTGTAAATTGTTGGAGCTTACTAGAAAAGTTTAGTAGAGTAGCTAGTGCTGGGCTGTGAACATTGTTAAAGCACTTTCGACTTTGTCAACGTGTAATCTACGTAGCTTTTACGACAAATATATTTCATGTTTAACGCTATTTCTTGTTCCACTTGTTCTCTTTTCCGCGAATGAGCCTAACTATGTTTTCTCTATGACTGAATATAATTAGCAACGTCAACCCCGCCGACAATCCTATAAAAGCCTTCGGAGCATTCAACATCGCAAAGAACACCGGAGCAGCCGCTAATGAAAACATTGAAGCAAGAGATACATAACGCGTCATCCACCTCACAGCGTACCATACAGCCCCGCAAAGCAATATCACAGCGAAAGAATTATATGGCCATATGAAGAATAACGTCCCGTAAGTTGTAGCGACTCCCTTGCCACCTTTGAACTTCAGCCAGATCGGGAATATATGTCCAAGCACTACAGCGAATGCAGACAAAGCCATTATAGTTTGTTGAGACTCGACCGGTGCTATGTGTGCCGCCAGTAACAAAGCAAACGCGCCCTTGAACATGTCTACTATAGCCGTGAACCACGACCACACAGGCCCCATTACTCGCCCGACGTTAGTTGCTCCCATTGCGCCTGAACCTATCGAACGAATATCAAGCCAATCTCTTTTTCCGGTTTCGTCCTTGTGAAATAATTTTGTTACTACATAGCCAGTTGGGAATGAGCCGATTAAGTACGACACTATCCCCCATAAAATCATACTGCGCACGTTCTATTCTCCCTTTATTCTGTCTGAACCCTTTTTGATCCCTAGTTCAACCAAGTCTTTATCCTTCAGAGCGTCCCATTTGAAATTCAACACTAACAAGAACAACGCCGAGAACGGATCCATTCGCCATTTGTTGTTGCCCTTGAAAGAATCGTGAATCTTCTTAAGTTGTCGCGCTCCCTTGTTATCTTCTTCCATTTCGGCCAAAAATTTCTTAACCTCTGAAATCGTGTCTATACCGGCGGCCCTGAACACCGTACACAGATATTCAAAGCTCTCCCGCAAATAATCAGCGTCAGGCGTAAATTCCGGATAACCTGCTTCAAGTGCTATTGCGTTCCATTTTCCTAGCAACGACGAATCATTCCGGAACAAGTTATACAATTCCTCTTCCGTGAAAACTTTCTCAACGTTAAGCGATTCATGATTGCTGCCGATTTGATTCTGACTCGATGGAGGCACTAACAAAGACTCGTCCTTAATCTCGTTGCGTAACGTCAAGAATCCTTGGTCAGCTTTCTCCAACAATGCCGCTAACAACACAAGCTCACGAGTCAATTTCTTCTCCGATAAGCTCCCCACGGTCTGATTAACTTTCGGGAAAATCGTTGCCCAAGCTTCCTGTAACATCGTGCGTAATTCAAGCCTGAAGGTTAAATCTTTGTACTTGGCCCATTCTCTTAGATTAGCGCGTGAACTTGATAATGAAAGTATATACACTACAGCAGGATAGCCGAATCTATATGGATCTTCCAAGCCGCTTGAAGGCACTGAACGAGTCGGATCGATCTCAAACTCTGACTTCACGACCTCTTCAATTCGCAAAACGTCCTCGGGAAATCGTAATAACACTCTAACCGTAACAAGGTCAACGCCGGCCAAGTCTTTCTCGTCAAGTTCTGAAAGCGTGCGTAATAAATCAGCCGGCCTATCCGCCCAACCGTCTATCGCGTAAAACTCAACGCCCTCAATTTCTACAAGGTCCTGAATCAAGTTTCTTATTCGGGTTGCGTATTCTTCGTAAAGCGTGAGACTCTCAACATATTTTAATCCGATCTCATCAATCCTGCGCTTGTTCATGAGCAAATTTTATCACAGGGATATTAAATTGTTTCGCGAACTCTGATACTTTTACGTCATAAGGCAAGAGAGTTACAGGCGTGTTGAATATCACTGACAAGACCCCGAAATGTAGCCGCATTCCGAAAGCTTCAACAGCTCCTGACCACAAAGACTCGGCATCGGAGAAATTTTTCACGCGAACGATTTTTGATAGCGATAATTTTTCCTGCAAACTCGTTAATACTTCCTCGTCCTCACCGGATAAAGCAACGCCAATTTTCTCACTAGTCATAGCCGCAACTTTAGGCACAAGAGCATTCACAAAGCTATCAAGCGTTTTACAAGGCCGGAGATTTATTAGCGTGCATGACCTTGATTTCGTGAACGTGTTTGAAGCAGAAAGACTCAGGACTAAATCACGACCAAGCGTAACTTTCTCACAGCCTAGACTCTTTGCTACGTTGTAAGAATTTTCGTCGCGGACTTCAACACTTTCGCAAGCACTCAAAGCATTAGCCGTCAATAGTCGCGATAAACGAGAATGAAGAGGCCCAATTGATTGACCGAGAGCAAAAACTTTCACGCCCAAGAATCTCGCAAACCTCACGATTCCCCAATACCATACGCATGATTTCACGCTAGTAACGTCCTGAAAGAGTCCTCCGCCTCCCAAGTACAAAGCCTCACACTTTCGCAAAGCCTTTATGACTTCACGATAACGCCAGCGATTTATAGCTTTAACGCCGAAATTTTTCGTGGTCTCGCTGGGATTGTTGGAGAGAACGATTATTTCATCACGTCGGCCAAGTTTCTGGATACAAGCCTGCAATAAAAGCTCGTCCCCCAAATTCCCGAACCCGTAATAACCTAGTAACGCAATCACGATATTATCGGCCTAATGAGTCTCAATGCGGGCATAACTACGAACTTCACGAGCGCAACAACGATAAGTCCAACTATTAAGCCAGTCCAGAGTCCGTTAAACTCGCGCAATAGAATCAACATCAAAGGCGTATGGAAATGGCAGAAGCTATTAATAACAGAAGAGAAGCCCAACGCTACACCTATCCTGAATATCTCACGATAATGAGCGAACAAATTTTTAGCCACCAGGAAATTTAGCAGCAAGATTGACGGATAACCAATGAACACTTCACGAGTACGAGGACGAGCAATTAACAATTTCTCAAGAGCGACTCTGATTTTTGCCTCAAAGCCTGGAATAAATGCAACGTTGCCGCTCCTGAATATGATTAACCCAATTCCAGCTAACAACACGCCTATTAAAGCAAGCTCTCCCCATAATGGAGGACGTGAGAGAAACTCTATGAGTGACTCAGGGTGTATACGTCGCTTTAAGTCATGAAGCAACACCAACGCCGGAGGAAGGATCAACGTGAATTTTACGCCCGAGAAAGTTTGTAGACGCAACATGTAACTTGTAACGCTGAAGAACGAGGCCAAGGCCAAGCCACCAATGACTGCATACAAGAAAGCCTGTAGAGTTTTCCCGCGCCTGTTCGTCTCCATTGCCAACAACGAAGCTTCAGTAGCTATTAACGGGGCTGTGAGTGCGCCTGCCAGTCGTGAAATCGAAGCAACTTTGTAAATCCCGACAGCCAACAAAATATTTATGACCACGAAAATTATATTGACGCGCGAATTTGTGTTAAGCCCCATTCTCACGAGATAGCAATATAGCGACAAAATCAACATAGCCGACAAAGCCCATGCCGTGAAAATGTTCGTATGAAGGTTAGCGTTCGCAAATACAGGTTCGGGCCAAGCAAGATTGAATCCATGTTCTCTTAAGCCTTCACCAAGCAATCTGACCTCTTCAGCAAAATCAGCGAATAAAAAATTTGATGTGTTAGGCGGAGCAGTTCGTAACAATAAAAATCTAACTGAACGTTCAACAGCAGCACGGATTAGTCTGTCACGTAAGGCAGCACGCGAAATTCTTCTGGCCGTCATTTCTTCGTTAGTTACGCTATGTAATGGCATTAAGTACGGGGCAACTTGTGCATTTAATTGCGGCTCACCAACTTGTCGGGAAAACTCTACTGCAGCAACAGGGATCTTGAACTCTTTGGCAACGTTTGCTAATTTGCTTACGTCCGGATAACCTGAAACATATTCGCCGCTAGGTGTGAATAAATCAACGTGATATTTCTCGTGAACTTTTCGCAACATGACCGACGCCCTATCAGATAGATGACCGGGAGAAGGAGCTGGCCTGTAGAAGATTTTCAATCCGGCTTTCTTAGCAGCTTCGAGTCCGTCAATATCTGGCAACATTCCGGAGTTTTTGAGCATGTTTGAAGGCATTGTGAGGAGTACGGGGCCGACTCTATCATCAGAGAGAGCAAAACGAGTTCGCAGCCATTCGTTCAATAATTCTTTGTGAGGACTCATCGGTAAAATTGAAATTGTTGTCCCTTCTGTGCCTCGTTCAGGGTCTTTTGTGGTCTTCATTTCGGCTTGGCCGACTCCATGATCGATATTATCGCCGGTTAATTCGCTGACCATTAAGCCTGTTACGCCGTTGCGAATCAAAATCGCTATGGCCTCATCAACTGTTAAACCGGAATTTTTTGCAAGGGTAGAAATTTCTCTATAGTCAGATAAGATCGCTACGTTGTTGTTAGATTTCTCAAGCTGGACTCGCGGCCACAACCCATAACAAGCACAAGCAAGCACAGCAATAAATATTAAGAGTCTGAAAAGTTTTCGTGTTGTAAACAAATTGAAATCCCCTCCGAGAAAATTTTGTGTAAGATTCTAGCCTCAAAGGGGACGAGTGTAAATTATTTGCGTTTTCTGAAAGTTATAGCTGGTACTAGCATCAAACCCATGAAGCCGACGCCAGAATCACAGCCGCCTCCGCCTGAATCTGAAGCTGTAGGTGTTACTGTAGGATTATTATTTGAGTTTGAGAATCTGACTGTTACGTCCATTGACTCATTATCTCTCAAGCCAACGTTGTACTTGTATGTGAAGTATGAAGGCTCTTTATCAAACGATAAGATATTAGCAACTTGATCAACGCTGATTTCATTTCCGCCGCTTTCAAAAGCCTTAAGCTCCTCTATGAGAGTTACTTGTAATTCCACGCCGTCAACGTCAAATGAGAGTTGCTCCCTTAAATCAAACTTATAGCCGTCGTCTTCTTCTGTTAATGTTTCCGGCGATAACGTTATTGTCTGCCCTTTGCCGTTAAAATTCTGGAAACTGTCTAAATCATCGAGATCAGGAAAATCAAGTGTGGCTAAACAATTGTTATTCACAAACAAATTTTTCAAGGCCTTATTATTTTCTATGTCAAGTTCTCGTAGCCTATTATTTCCACAGTAAAGCGTTTTTAAAACGTCATTGTTGCCAAGTATAAGTGTGGTTATGGAATTGTCATAGCACCTAACACTCTCTAATGCCAGATTTTGGCTTAAATCAAGCGTACCAGTTATGCCTTTTCTGTAGCAGTCAAGTTCCGTCAACGCCGTAAGATATTCAATGCCTTTTAATGTCTCCATAGCCGTACTTGCTAACGTCAAATCTAGCTCCGTTATACTGGCTATCTCTTCGTCGCTCAAATGTCTGTCGCCGTCTTTATCGAATTTCGTAGTAGCTATGAAGTTACGAAAGTTGCTATCAGGAAATGTAGTGCTATCAATCGTAACTGCTGCCAATGCAGAACTACCCACGGATAAACTTACGCACAAGATTAGCGCTAAAAACTTTTTGTTCATGAACAATTCCTCCTTACTCAAATTACGCGTTCATTATAGCAATAGCTCATGTAATTGCGTTGCTTTGAGTTCAACGTCGGCAAAATATCTTCCAACTTTATCTTCAGTAGCTTTGAGTCTCGTTATAATTTTTATGTCAGAGTTCTTCGAGTGATCTCGCAAAATTTTTTGTCCTGTCTCGTTAAAAGCAAGCACCCTTGTATATGGAAGTCCTGAACGTAAAGCACCGATCATTTCCCAACGATCAAGCCCAAGCAAAATATATACAAGCCGTCGCCTAATATGTGCCTTGGTGTATCTCGCACAAACACAACGTCCGATAAAATCATTCAAGCTCGTGGATTTATGCCAATGTTTTAGAAATAAATTCTCGATACCTTCGTCAATGCCGTAAATTTTTCGCAAGTCTTCTGGTTTGCTCCTGATGAATATACTTTTTAGAAATGGCCATAAATTTTTCTCGTCGACTCGATTAACTAAAAGCTCTCGTGAATATTCCGGCAACATGTTCACGTTTTCGCTAAAGTTTTCGCGTATAAGTTTGCTGCTGTAATTGCCCTCACGTTTCATTGCTATAGTTTTGAGTTTGTAATCGTGCCTACGAATCTCGAGCATATACGACAAAGCTAACATGTTGTTGGGTTTAGTGATAAATTCCAGTGTTCCTGGCATTAATTTTTCCAGTGCTATCGAATGTGCCTTTGCAAACGATGCCCCCGAGTCTAATTCGCGTTTGAGAAAATTTTTGTAGTCGTGATTTTCATGAAGCAAGATATTTATTAGCGGCTCTACACTGAAATTCACGTCCTCCATTCCAAAAGCTATGTGTGTGATGAAATTCAATCGTCCTAGAATCTCAACAGCTCCTCTTGCGAAATCTTGGCCTGCTGAACATGAATATATAAACGGTAATTCGAGAACTAAATCAGCCCCAGCCTTGATAGCCACACTAGCGCGTGTGAACTCGTTAACAATCGCGGGAGAACCTCGTTGCGTGAAGTTCGATGACATTAATACAACACAAGCCCCCGAACTTGTTAAGAAATTTCGAGAGCCTGCTATTAATCTTTCGTGACCTTTATGTAACGGGTTAAACTCGGCAATTATTCCCGTGATGTTCATTTTAGAAGAGCTGTAGAGATAACACCACCATTAACGCTCCTAAGGCAAGACAATAAATTCCGAAATACGGCCATTTCTCGTTGAGCACAAGTTTACGCATTATCCCCAATGCGGCCAAGCCCAACACGAATGCAGCCACGCAAGCCCACAAATACCCCTCAGGCAAGAACGCAGCTTCACTAGTCTTCAAGAATTTCAGAGCCTCAAGCAAATTTGCGCCAACTATTGCAGGGATTGAGATCAAGAATGAAAATCTGAACGCCTCTTTCACTTCCAAGCCCATGAACAAACACGCCGCTATTGTCATGCCTGAACGTGATACGCCGGGCAAAACTGCTATACCTTGTGCAATTCCTACAACAACAGCAATTTTTAGTAACGAGTGATTCTTATCGTTGCCCGAAATTATCGGAACACAACCTAAAACTATCGCCGTAAAGATTAATCCGAAGCCAACGTAAAGCGGAGAACTTGACATAATCTCGACGACACCCCTTAATGGAAGGCCGATTATTCCAGTTAAGAACGTTGCTATGAGGATCGCCCAGCCATATTCCCAGCCGAAACTTTTTTTACCGAACCAACCGCTAAACCACTCAATTAGCACCTGAATAATTTCACGCCTGAAGTAAATCAATGACGCTAAAACCGTGGCAAAGTGTAACAATAAATCGAACGCTACGAGATTTTCATTTCCAAGCCCGAAGAAATATTGCAGCAAAGCTAAATGCCCTGAACTGCTTACGGGTAGAAATTCACAAAGCCCTTGAATTACTCCTAATGTAATACTCTCTAACACGCTTTCACTTCCTTAAAAAAAGTCTTTCTCAAAATTTGTAGTGTCATCATAACGAGAACGCTTCATCGAAATAACTGGCAATATCACAGCAAACGAAGAATTACGTTTTCTCAACACGTCCCTAACTCTAGCCTTCAAAACTTTCTTCAAGCTCTCAACATTTGCGCGTTTGCCTGCTTGTTCGTTGATTGCATGTTCTGACGCGGCGTATAACTCGTTGAAGACTCCTTTGGCATCGTCAGTAATAAATACTCCTTGAGTCTCAATTGCAACAGGTGCTAATAAATTTCCTTGGTCGTCAATGGCTGCTGCAACAATCAACACTCCGTCCTCTGCTATCTCCCTGCGTTCTTTGAGTACATCGCTTTTAATACTTCCGGCGGCGTTTCCATCAACTATAACTGCTCCGGCTTGGACGTGCCCATGCTTCTTAGGAGGAAAGTTCTTTGTGAAGGTCAATATGTCGCCATTCGTGAGCAGGAATATATTTCGCGGAGATATTCCGACTTCTTGGGCCAATTGAGAATGTCTGACCATGTGCTTATATTCGCCGTGGATCGGTAGAAAATATTGCGGCCTTACGAGATTTAACATGATCTTGAGTTCTTCTGCGCTTGCGTGCCCTGATACGTGAGTTTGTCGTTCTCTCTCGTAAACAACTTCACAGCCTTGTGCAAATAATCTATTTATCGTATTGTTGACGAGCTTTTCATTTCCAGGTATAACCGACGCTAACAAGAATACTACATCATGTTCTCCTAAAGAGATTGATTTATTCTCGCCTCTGCTCATCGTTACAAGCCCCGAAAATGGCTCACCTTGACTTCCTGTCGTTACGATTACAAGCTGATTATCTGAATATTTCCATATGTCATCAATCGAGATTATTATCTTGCTGTCAATTTTCAAGTAGCCTGTTTCGCGAGCTAACTCTACATTCCTGATCATGCTGCGGCCAAGAAATGCTATTTTCCTATTAAAACGTGCGCTTACGTCAGCAACCTGTTGAATCCTGTGGACGTTACTTGCAAACGATGAAATTATGATTCGCTTTGTCCTATAAGTCCTGTATAAAACGTCAAGGGTCCTGGCTATGATTCTCTCACTAGGTGTAAAGCCCGCGCGCTCTGCATTTGTTGAATCCGAACACAGCAGCATAACTCCTTTGTCCCCTTCTTCAGCGAATGCCCCGTAATCAGTAACTCGTCCATCTACAGGCGTGCTATCAAGCTTGAAATCCCCAGTGTGAACGACTCTTCCCAAAGGTGTATCAATCGACAAAGCTACGCCATCAGGAATCGAATGTGCCACAGCTATAAATCTCACAGTGAACGATCCAATTTTGACTATATCGCCAGCTCTTATCTCGAAAAATTTCGGCCTATATCCCGGTAAATCGTCCTGTAACTTGTTCTTGATTAAGCCTAATGTTAATTGTGTTCCGTATAAAGGCACATCGAGTCGCGGTAAAACGTAAGGCAACCCGCCAACATGATCTTCATGACCATGAGTGATGATTATCGCGAGAATTTTGTCTTTGTTGGCCTCAAGATATGAAATGTCCGGCACACTGTAATCAATCCCGGGTAATTCGCTGTCTGGAAATTTCAAGCCGCTATCTATAACGATAATCTCATCATCGTATTCAAGAACGTACATGTTTTTCCCGATCTCGCCAAGGCCTCCAAGCGCGATAAAGTTCAAGTGTTCGGAACTCATGCTTCTCTTCCGTCTCAAATTATTTAATCCTCCAATCTGTCAAAGAGTTCGAAATTGTTGTATTGCTAGAATAATAAATCCCCTTGATAAATTTTTCCAGTTTTGCTATTTTTGCCAGGCGTGAAAACTTTTACCTCAATAAATGCGCTTCTCCCGTTCTCATCAGCCACGCTAATAACGTGTTCGCCGTCGGGTACATCATGAAAGAACGTGCTATCAGCTTTTGACGCGCCTATAAATTTTCCGTCTAAGTACCACCATACGCGATTAACTGCGCCTTCAACTTTCATTGGGATCTTGCGTTCGTTGTCGAATGGAGCAAGGAAGTACGAGGCCCCGGGAATTGGTGAAATTATCTTCAACGCTGAAGGAAGTTTTACGGTAGCTTTTGAATTAAAAGCCGCTGGAAGATTCACAACGCTTTGCCCGGATTTTATCGTGTGCATATCACAAGGTAGAGTCTTTGTTACGTCATTAATAGCCCATTCGGATTTAGTAGCAGGACATAAAGCTGTGGGAGGTTTTCCCGATAAAGTACAGACCTTTCGCAAGATCAAATTTTCCGGTTTCTCGTACCAAGTTGATTTAGGAGAGAGCACGCGCAGAATTTTCACGGCAACAGGAGCAGACGCTCGCGCACCAACCAAGCCTTCCCATGAAGTCCCGTCAGGTCGTCCAGCCCAAACTACAACGGTGTAATCTGGAGTCCAAGCCCCCGCCCAAGCATCACGCAACCCGTATGAAGTCCCAGTCTTTAATGCAACTTGCCAACGTTTACCAAGAGTCCCGCGCGCAAATAACGATAATGCCCCTTTGTGAATCAATATATCGCTGATTAAATAACATGCTTCAGGACTTGCAACGCGTTCGGAAAAATCTTGAGAGTCTTGCAAAATTTTCAGCGGTCTGTGAATCCCAAGTGAAGCTATCGTGCAAAATGCCTCTAACTCTTCCAGAACTGTAACGTCGCAGCCTCCTAATATCAAGCTATCCCCGTAATAATTCGCGCTCTGTGATAAATGCCTCAGGCCTACTTCACGCATAAGGCTTAAAATTCTATCCGGGCCAGTGGCTCGTAAGACTCTAACTGCTGGAGCGTTCAATGACTCCGATAAAGCTACTCGTGCAGTAACCGCGCCTCTATATTGCAAGTCAAAATTTCGTGGGGCACGTCCTGAAAATGCCATTGAGGTATCAGCAAGCAAAGTTGAAGGCGTTAAATCTCCGTCATCAATCGCGCGTAAATAGGCAAAAGGTTTCAGAGTCGATCCAGGAGAACGCAAAGACCTCCCACAATCTACCCAATTATCGTAATTGAATCTCGCATTGCCTACCCATGCAACTAAACTAGCAGTCTTATTATCAACAACGCCTGCCGCCAAAGTTACATCATTGGGAAATTCTTGTAACGCCTGACGCAAAATCGCTTCAAGTTTCGTTTGTGCTTCTATGTCAAGTGTAGTATCAAAACGTCGTGGGATTTCTGGATTCTGATTCAAAATTAACTCTGTGTAATGATAGGCTCGTGAAGGTAACTCAAATTTTTTCCGCGGCAAGTCCTCAAGATAAGCGCGTTGTGCCTCGTCGTGAGTAAAAACTTTTTTGCGCTCCATTAAGGCTATAATGTCGTTACGTCGTTTCATTGCGGCTTTGGGTTTTGTGTCAGGACGATATAACGTCGGGCCTTTGAGCATTCCTATTAACAAACAAGCTTCGCCAGGAGAAATTTGTGAGGCAGATTTACCGAAATATATAAGGCTTGCGGCCTGTACCCCCCTGATGTTTCCTCCGAATGGTGCCAAGTTCAAATAGCTTTCCAGAATTTGCGACTTAGAAATTTGACTCTCAAGCTTCATTGCCATTATGAACTCGCGAATTTTTGTCTTGAATGTTCGTTTGCGCCCCTCACGTTCAGAAATAGCAAGGCGGATAACTTGACTCGTTATAGTTGATGCTCCCGACACTACACGCCGTCTTGTAATATCTTGGGTCATCGCTCGTAACATTGCAAGGAAATCTATCCCGTGATGAGAATAAAATCTCCCGTCCTCAGCATTAACCGCCACCAACGGAAGCCATTTTCCCATTTCGTCAAGGGGTATAGGTATTTGCCATTCTGAAGCTGGAGAGAGTTTTACGTGAAATAATTTCCCGGACGTCTCATAAAACGCAGGGGAAGCGATAATTTTTACAACTCGTTCGGGATTTATATCAATGCTAAACCATAAAGCAGCCACTGTTATTACAATGACTGCCAGAAAAATTTTACTTAAGCGCGATAATATCAAGAGTGTAACCTGCTACGTTGTTGCTGTGGTCGCCAATGCGTTCAAGGTTGCTTAATAACGTGATGAAGTTGATGCCCTTCTCTGGATCGCATTCGCCCCTGTTGAGTCTGTCAATATGTGCTTGACGATATTTGCGTTCCTGTTTGTCGATCTTCTTCTCAAAGTCATTGATGACCATGTAAGCTAATTCAGCACTCTCAACTCTGATTGAGTTCATGGCCATATCGAAGGATTTATTAGTTGTCTCGAACATATCGCGGAATTCCCCAACAGCATCAGCCGACAAATAATTATCCATTGCGTCACAACGTTCAATCAGATTTTCGCAGCGATCGCCGATTCTCTCAAGGTCAAGCGAAGCATTTACATAGCTCCCTAAAACCGTCGAGACCTGATCGGAGACTCCCTTTTGCCAAATTTCTGACGAGTATTCGGAGATTGCTCGGGTTATCTTGTTCACGCTCTCTTCGTAATTGTCAAAACGTTTGCGTCTCTCCTCCATTTTGCTTGCGTCGTACTCAAAGAATGACTCGTGAATAACTTTGAACATGTTATGAATGATTCTGCCCATGTGTACTAACTCGTCCTTAACTGCTTCAACTGCCGAGGCTGTAGAAACATTTATAAGCGTAGGATCAAGATACATAACGTCTTCGGGTCTGTCTTCTGGACGTAACGGAATAAGCGTGCTAATCAATTTAACCAGCAAGTTCACGAACGGGAAGAATATTATCGTGTTGAGTACGTTGAAAATCGTGTGAGCGTTTGCGATCTGTCTGCCTATATCCGTGCTAGTCATTAAGATTAATTGTTTGTAAAGCGGGAATGCTAACATGAATATAATCGTGCCTATTAAGTTGAAGAGTACGTGAGCCGCCGCAGCCTGCTTAGCCGGACGTGAAGCCCCCATAGCAACTACAACAGCGGTTATGGTCGTTCCCAAGTTATCGCCGAGAATAATCGGTACAGCCGCATCAAGATTTATCAAGCCCAGCCCCGCAAGAGCCATCGTTAAGCCTATTGTCGCAGCACTAGACTGAATTATTATTGTGAGGATCATTCCGGCCAAGACTCCTGTTATAGGATTCTTGCTCAAGAATAACAACATGTCTTTATGCTCTGAAATAATCGTCGCAGCTCCCTTGATTGTACGCATTCCCATGAACAAAAGGCCAAGTCCGATAATGCCGCTTGCTAAATACTTCAACTGTTTCTTCTTCGCAAGCATAGATATCACAAAACCTATGGCTATAAGTGGCAACGCAAAAGATTCAACATCGAATGCTATGATCTGGGCAGTTACTGTGGTTCCGATATTTGCTCCCATTATTATTCCGACAGCTTGATTGAGGTTGAGCAAGCCATTATTTACAAAGCTTACGGTCATAACGGTTGTGCCTGCGCTTGATTGAATGAGTACAGTAACGAGAATACCAACGAAAATTCCGCGTAAAGGAGTCTTTGTGACGGTGCCTATTAATTGGCGCATCTTGTCTCCTGCGATGAACTGCAACGCCTCACTCATTAGCCTAATACCATAGAGAAGCAGAGCAACTCCTCCCGCAATGTTGAAGAAAGAAGTTAGATTCATGTGCAATAAATCCTCCTGTGAATAATGAAAATTTTCTTGTAATGAGTATATCAGACGGCTAAAACGTTTATTCTCATTGTTTGTCTTGCTATCTAGTTTTTTTCATGTGCTATCATTCTCATAAATTATCAACAAACGCCGTAATACCCCTAGCTTCAGCTATGGGGATATAAGGCGCAGTGTAGTATAATACTTCAGCTATCTAAGTAGGGGCAAAATCCGCTAGATAGTGTGACAAACTAAAAAAAAGAATGGTCGGGACATCGTACCATTAGAGGAGACGCAGTAAGACCGGAGCAATCCGGCAGCGTTGTTGATGCTAGAATCCCCTGCCTTTGGGCATGGGGGAGTATGTCAATGAAAGGACTTTAACTTTATACATGAATCAAAGTATTAAATCGGAACTGGAAGAACTGCACGCTTTAACACAGGCAATGCAGGACAGCCTTTGACTTACCGGTATTAACGCGACGCGCTAAAGAGCTTACAGCCATAACCTCACAGCCGGATTTTTGGGCTTCACAAGGCCATGAAGACACACTACGAGAACTTGCCGATATAAATTCACGTCTTGACACTCTCAAGAACATGGAGTCAGAGTATGAGGACTTGGCCGCCCTGGAGGAATTATTGCGCGATACTGAAGACGCTGAACTCGAAGTAGAATTTTTCGCGCGCTCAAAAACTTTGAGACAGGAACTTGAACACGCTAGCTTATTGTTGTTGCTCAATGAACCTTATGATAATTCCAACGCTATCTTAATGGTGCACGCCGGATCCGGAGGCCTTGACTCTCAAGATTGGGCGGGAATGTTGCTGCGAATGTATCTGCGTTATTGTGAGCGTGAGGGATTCAAAGCAAACGTTATCGAAGCAATCACTGACGAAGGCGACGGAATAAAAAGTGCTACTGTTATGATAAGCGGCTCACATGTTTATGGATTCCTGAAAGCTGAAAGAGGAGTTCATAGACTCGTGAGAATTTCTCCGTTCGATTCTGCCCATAGAAGGCACACGAGTTTTGCAAGCGTTTTAGTATCTCCAGAATTTAGCGATGATGTTGATATTGAAATTAAGCCGGAAGATTTGAAGGTTGATACTTTCAGAGCAAGCGGTGCAGGTGGTCAATACGTCAACAGAACAGACTCGGCCGTGAGAATTACTCATATACCCTCCGGAATCGTTGTAACTTGTCAGAATGAACGCAGCCAATTAATGAACAGACAAACAGCTATGCACGTTTTGAAGAGCAGATTGTACGAGCTTGCTTTACAGGAACGAGAGGACCAATTACGTGGGATCGTTGGCGAGAAAAAAGAGTCAACATGGGGAAGTCAAATTAGATCTTATGTGTTGCACCCTTACACAATGGTAAAGGATCACAGGACAAATTACGAGGCCGGAAATATTCAAGCAGTTTTGGACGGTGATATAAACAACTTCATCATGGAATATTTACGACAGAAGGCTAAAGGAAATGTTTAAGAAAATTTTTGTGGCGTTGATGCTGCTATTAATGCTTGCGAGTTCGTCGCTAGCTTTTACTCCTTCACAGCCTGTTATGCCGTTACTAGAAATTAAACCCGGAATGAATGGCCATATGTTGACCGTGATAAAAGGCCTTGATCCAGAGAAATTGCCCGTAAGAATTTTAAGCGTTATCCCTGGAAAACCGTTTGACATGATTCTAGTGAAGCTCATGGGAAAATATAAACTTGCTCAAGGAATGTCAGGCTCACCTGTTTACGTGAATAATAAATTAATCGGCGCGGTTAGAAGCGGTTGGGAAAATAGCGATCAAACTTTAGCAATGATTATCCCTATTGAAGCAATGTGTAACACTCTGAAGACTCACGACGCGAATTTATTATCATATGCGACAGTTTCAGGAATTAAGCCTAGTTCGTTGTCCAGACTAAGCAAAACTCTTGGCCTAAATCTTTCTCAAGGTGCGTTAAGCTCTCACAATCTAGAAATAAGCAGCGATAAATTCAAGCCCGGGGACGCCGTAGCCGCTTTGTTGGTGTGGGGAGATGTTGAGCTCTCAGCAGTAGGAACAGTAACGGCAACTTCAACGAACGGAAAATTTTTAGCCTTTGGTCATGAGTTTCTCGACAGGGGCCAAGTAAATTATCCAAGCGCACGAGCTTTCATTCATGAGACGATCAACAGCTCCGAATTTCCATTTAAGTTAGCTACACCGTTGTATATCAATGGCGTTATTAATCAGGATCGCGAGGTCGCAATAGCCGGTCAAGCTGGAATTTTCCCCACGTTTATTCCTGTTGAGCTTAGGTTCAAGAATCTTGACACGGATAAGAATCATACGTATAAATTTCGCGTTGTCGCTGATGAATTTTTGGGGGCAAAGTTGATTGAAGGAATCTATAGCGGCCTTGTTAGTGAGGCTTGGGGACGAAAAGGTCAAGGCACAATGTCAGTGAACTTTAGAGTCGATGGCAGAAATATTCCCAACGGTTGGGCAAGGAGCGATATATTTTACTCCGATAGCAATGTTATCGACGTAGCCTTTAAGGACACTGTGGAAATGATAAGCGCGTATCTAACTCAACCATTTACACAGATATTACCGGTCGGTTTTACTCTCACTGTTGAAGCAACGCAGGCGCCAAAAATTTTACGCATTGAGGACGTGAACACAGTAAGCAGAGCCAAGCCAGGTGAAGAAATTGAAATCAGTGTTACGTTGCGAGCCTGGAGAACTGAAACTATAGAACGTAAATTCAAGCTCAAAATCCCTGACGATGCCTCCGGCGTAAGTGAATTGATCGTTCGTGGAGGTAGCGAAGAGCCTATGCCGCAGACAGCCATTAATGAGGGGTATAAAACTATAGACAGCCTTGAGAGATTACTGACCGAGTTCAAGGCCGCCGATTCTAATAACGAGTTGATTCTGGAACTCAATAGCGACAATTTAGGCAATGCTTTGAGCAAAGCGTTATCGAAAAAATCAGGCGCAAATTCTACCGACGATGACTTATTACCAGAAGAGCAAGAATTTTTGAGCGAGACTAAATCACGACGAATCGAGGAAGGCAGTCTTGGAATCTACAGCTCTGAATATTTCATTAGCGGCATGATGAAGCGAATTATACGAATTGACACGGAGAAATAAATGTTTATCACAATAGAAGGCGTAGACGGATCAGGAAAAGGCACACAATCTTCAAAGCTAGCTGAATGGCTTGAAACTAAAACTGGACGAAAAACTATAAGGACTGCTGAGCCATATGTATTGCGCGAGTTGATATTGGGCAACAAAAATTTGTGCACGCTCTCGGATTTATTGTTGTTCTTGGCTGATAGAGCTGAACACGTTGACAAAGTTATAGCCCCTGCCCTCAAAGCTAATGAGAATATAATTTGCGAACGTTACAATGACTCAACATTGGCTTATCAATCTGCGGGCCAAGCTCTGAATATCGACCACGTTAAAGAATTAATAGCGGCATGTAAATTTCCTGAACCTGACGTAAAAATTTTGCTTGATATAGATCCTGAGATAGCTTTTTCACGAGTACTCGCTCGCAACAATCATAATGATAAATTCGAGGCTGAAGGCTTGAGATTGATTACCAAAGTCAGCGATTTTTATCGAGCTAATTTCACGGGCATAATAATAAATTGCGACGGCCTTGACGAAGCACAAGTCTTCAAGAGGATTACAGAATGTGTGCCATTCAGATAAAGCGACGAGGTTCAGAGCCTGCTCAAAGTTCACAGCCACGAGTTGAATACGGAAGTTCACAGACTGGACGACACACTGACCCGGCAAGCGCAATTACTCCTTCAGCTTTTAGCTTTGAGGCCGCAATGGAGTCCACGGAGCTTGAGGAATTATTGGATCAGCTTTATGAACTATCTGACAGGTTATCAGTGTTTCCTGGTGGACGGTTGATTGAAGAATATAGAGCCGTCTTGCATGAGTTATTGAAGCGTGCAGCCCAAGGAATGCGAATCAAACGTGATATGCGTTGGCGAAAAACTGACCGTAAAATGTATATCACGATTGAGCGTGCGGAAAAAGCCATGGACGAACTTGAAGAGGCGTTTATCTACGAGGGAAACAGGACAAAAGCCTTGGCCATAATGGAGGAAATAAAAGGTTGTCTGATCTCGCTACTAATGTAACGTGGCAGGAGATATTGCGCGAGGAAATGCCCCACTGTAGAGCCATAGTTGCTCCCGTGAAATGGCACAACGAAATCATAGAGGCTCTTGCTAAAAAAGTTCTTGGAAGTTACAGACCTACGCACCCGGATTTGTTGGTAATCGGTACCAGCGATAAGGCCGCGCGAATCGGAAATAGCAACACCATGACCGACGAGGAGTACTCTAACACTACACGAGGCTTTATTGAAAATATCGCGTTGAAACCCATGGAAGCGTCAAAACGTTTGGGCGTGGTTATGTGTGCTGATAAATTGTTGGTAGCCGCTGCTAATAGCCTCCTGAAACTCGCTGAAGAACCTCCCACGCATGCTTATATATTGTTCTTAATGGAGGACGGAAGATTATTTCTGCCGACGTTAAAAAGCAGATCCCGCTACAGTGTCTTAATCTCCCAGGAACAAACACAATCTTACAAAATGCCTAGCAATGAGTCAGAGTGGCTCCAATGGCTAGCAAGATCTCGTAAAGCTGAAGTCGATTCAGTAATAAACGATTTAGAGGCTTGGGCAAATTACGCTTTATCACAGAGACAACCTAACGCGCCAATAATTGAACGATTACGAATCATAGCAAGCAAAAAAATTTTAGCCGTCCCGTTATTGTGCGACATAATAATCTTAACGTTAAAAGAGGGAAATATTTATGAGTGTATATTTAACGATCTTTGGTAAGCCAAGATATTTAGGCCTAACTAAAGTCGATACAGATAGCTTGAACTCAAAATGGGTTCTGTTGAAGACCTCACGAGGCTACGAAATGGGATTACCCGGCGGAATGCTTTCAGAGGAACAACAGGAGAAATATAAACTAGCGACTTCAACATTTGAGGACAGTACACAAACAATGCTGCATGAAGTTGAATTTGTGAGGGAAGCCAACGCGCGAGACATAGAATTTTATTACATGTGTAAGCGTGAAGAGGATAAGGCCTTGTTGATTGCGCGAGAGATTTTGCAGGATCATAAGCTCAACATGAAACTTGTGGACGTTGAATACATGCTCGACCGCAAAAAAATGTATTTCTACTTCACGGCCGGACAACGCGTAGATTTTAGATTATACGTGAGGGATCTTGCACACGAATTTAAAACTAGAATCGAAATGCGACAGGTTGGTATTAGAGACGAGGCACGAATAGTCAAGGGTATATCTTCATGTGGAAGGCCATGCTGTTGTAGTTATTGGCTGCGAGGATTTTCCCCGATAAGTATTAAAATCGTCAAGGAACAACGTTCAGCCTTAAATCCAATAAAAATTTCAGGCTTATGCGGCCGATTAATGTGCTGTATGTCGTACGAGAAAGAGAATTACACCGAATTATGGTCAAAACTCCCTGGGCCTGGTGCAAAAATCAAAACTGAACATGGAATTTATGTGCTTGATAGCGTCGAACTTGGCACTGAACGCGTGAACGTACGTTTCCCAAACGGTAGGCTTGTATCAATTTCGATTGAAGAGTTTCCGGACTTCAAAGAGGCTGTCTTGCAAGGCGAAGAATGGGGCGAGGACAAAGAGCTTTTGGAGAAAAAGAAAGCTGCGGCGGCACGTATAGCAATGTTGAAGGAAAGAGCTGAACGAAAAAGAACACGAGAGAAACGACTGGAACTCAAAGACGTTGTGAAATCTAAACCAGCTACTAAAAAGGATAAGCAACCCTTAAACGAATCCTCCAAGTCTAAATCTAAATCCAAGGCAAATTATCGACGAAAACGCCCCAAAAATCCTAAGCCTAAAACGAATCCCCCAAGCTAATAACTCGGGGGACTCTATTTTATTTACCAGCCGCTCTATCTCGCAAAACTCTCCGCAAAATTTTTCCCGTTCCTGATAATGGAAACTCGCTAACAAATTCTACAGCTCTTGGGACCTTGAAATGTGCTAAATGTTCTTTCGCAAACTTTATAATATCCCTCTCGTTGGTTTCAGCTCCGTCTTCAAGCAAGATATAAGCCTTTGGGATTTGTCCGTTAATATCATGTGGCATTCCAACAACCACAGCCTGATGTACAGCCGGATGTTCCGCTAAAACTTTCTCGACTTCCTGCGGGTAAACGTTAAAGCCTCCGACGATAATAATATCAGTGACTCTGTCAAGAATAGAAACGTAGCCATCTTCATCAAATCGAACGTAATCGCCTGTGTTAAAGAAACCTTCAGAGTCGAATCTTTCAGCCGTGATTTCCGGTGCGTGCAAATATCCTGGTGTAATGCTTGGCCCCTTGATCCATAAAATGCCCTCTTTATTGTCCTTGTCAGTTATGACTTCTCCGTCACGATTCTTCAGCTTATACTCGTAACCCGGAATCAATGGCCCCGAAGTCCCTGAATGTTGAGTCTCGCAATCGTGATTCATACATACGACCGGGGAAGTTTCTGTTAGGCCGTAACCTTCCATAATGTCCCGTCCCAAAAGTTTTAGTGCTTGCTTATGAACGTTGGGATTCAATCTATCTCCGCCAGTGCAAATAACGCTTTGACGTGAAAGAATTTTCGCGGGGATCTTGCCTTTCTCAACTGACATCAACAAGAACGAAAGCATAGCCGGGACAATATACATTACTGTAGTAGGCGCGTCGGAAATGGCTCTTATAGTTTGTGCCGGAGGAAGGAACGAAGGGACTATAGCAAGTTTTGCCCCGATCGAAAGAGGAAGCATTGTAGCGCATGTATATCCGAACGAGTGAAAATTTGGCAGTACCGTCAAAAACGTATCGTTCTCATTAAGCGGGTACACTTGTTGTTTCGTAGCTTTACAGTTGCTTATCAAGTTTCCATGAGTTAATGGCACGGCTTTGGGCATCCCTGTTGTTCCTGAAGTCGCAAATATGACGGCGTAATCCTCTGAATCAGGCTCTTGAGTTTTTCCTGTGAAGGCTGGAATTGTTACATCGTTAAGGTTGCATGTGATACACGGCCAAGACTCCGCAAGCTCTGGGATTTCGTGTTCAGATACCACTGCAAACGGCTTTATTAGGTTAAACGTCCCTGTGAGAGATTCAAGTCCTGCTCTCTCGTTCATCGGGCAAAAGATTCCGCTAAGCTTCCAACATGCCAATGACAACGCCGGAATTAACGGGGAGTTCTTCAGCATAACAACGAGTTTCTGACCCCGGGTAAAGCCAGCTTCCCTCAAAACGTTTTCGCAATTCTCAACGATAGCAAGCAAATCTTTACGTGTGTACCATTTTCCGTCCCACCAGTAACAATTTTTCTCACTATCATTCTGTAAGTTAGGAATGATGATGTTCTCAAGCCTCATTAGTTCTTTTCGCGCTCTCTTTCCTGTTGACGCAATACACGTCGTAAAATTTTTCCTGTCGCTGAAATTGGCAGGCTCTCAACAAATTCTATGGCCCTGGGGACTTTGTAATGTGATAAACGATTCTTGCAGAAATTCACAAGCTCACGTTCTGTTATTTCTGAATCTTTTTCCTTGATGATAAATGCCTTGGGTACTTCGCCGCTCATGTCATTGGGAGTTCCGACTACTACAGCAGTATTTACGGCCGGATGCTCTGACAAAATCGACTCGACTTCTTGCGGGTAAACGTTGAATCCTCCGACAATGATAATGTCTGTAACGCGGTCAAGAATGCTTATATAACCGTCCTCATCAATCTTGACATAGTCGCCGGTGTTGAACCAGCCATCAATGAATCTCTCGTGATTAATCTCCGGCGCATGATAGTAGCCTGGAGTCACGCTTGGACCTTTGCACCACAAAACGCCATCGCCAGGAATCGGTAACTCCTCGCCGTTTTCTGACTTAAGCCTTAATTCAAAACGTGGTAGAGCGGGGCCGACTGTTCCAAGTTTTCTGACTGCGGGAGTCGGATTGACTGACAAGACCGGTGAACATTCCGTAATTCCGTAGCCCTCAATAAGTTGTACCCCGAAAGCGGCTGTTACTCTGTCGTCCATTTTAGTGTTGTATTTATCTCCGCCAGCTATCAAAACTTTTATGCCGGTTAATTTTTTCCCCTGACGCTCCAGCATTGACGCAGCGAATCCAATCATCGTTGGCACGAGTAATAACACATCGGGTTTAGCTTCCTCAATGGCCTTAAGAGTGTTTGACGGTGGCATGAAACTTGCAACAAGAACTTGCGACGCTTTTAGGACGAATGGCAACACGCAGCACACCGTGAACCCGAACGCATGGAAATTAGGCAGCACGTTCAACAAAGAATTATCCGGGGTTAAGTCAACGAGCTTTTCTAGGCAAGCCTTTACGTTGTCGAGAATGTTCTCGTGAGTCAATGGCACAGCTTTTGGATCGCCAGTTGTCCCTGAAGTTGAGAAGATAACCGCCAGCGTTTTATCGAAGTCATCAGCCGGAGCAGTTACCCCTTTGAAATTTTCGTTGCCAGTCAAATTTTCAGTGCCGAATCTAGAGCAGACATAGCCGGAATTTTTCAACGCGTCCTCAAGTTCAATCTTGACTCCATCAGATAGAATTACAGCAAAAGGTTTCAAGAGTCCGAGAGTCTTTATGAGTGATATTTCTCCCGTCTTCTCGTTCAACGGACAAAACACGCCGCCAAGCTTCCAAGTTGCGTACATAACAGCCAACATTACAGGGCTATTTGGCATCAACACAGCTAGCCTTTGTCCCGGAGTCAAGCCCGAAGCTTTGAGAATCTCTGTGACGTTATTCGCAAGCTCCCCAAATTCTTTTGCCTTCAGCCACTTGCGATTGAACCAACAGCAATTTTTTTCGGGCAATTCACGAATATAATCATCAATCACTTTTTCGAGCATTAAATTCTTACCTCCCTGCGATTAATTAGTGATTGTATTGTATTGTATCATTCATAAATTTTGTAGTAGAATACTTGCACGCATATTAGTGTTTATATAAGAAAATTTAGAGGGAGGGTTTTTCTTTCATGGCATTCAAACGACATTGGAAAACTATGGACGGAAACGAAGCAGTCGCTCACGTTGCATACGCTTTTTCCGAAATGGCCACAATCTATCCTATTACACCTTCATCACCTATGCCCGAGCATATTGACGAGTGGGCAGCACACGGTCGCAAAAATATTTTCGGTCATACTGTAAAAGTTACTGAAATGCAGAGCGAAGCAGGCGCCGCAGGAGCTTGTCACGGTGCGTTATCAGCAGGAGCATTAGCAAGCACTTACACAGCATCACAGGGCTTGTTACTCATGATCCCTAACATGTACAAGATCGCTGGAGAATTATTGCCCGGTGTCTTCCATGTTACAGCAAGAGCTATAGCAATGCACGCGCTTTCAATTTTCGGAGATCACAGCGACGTTATGTCAACAAGAATGACAGGCTTCACGATGATCGCCGGCGGTTCAGTACAGGAAGCTCACGACATGGCCGCAGTAGCTCACTTAACAGCTATTAAATCAAGCGTACCAGTATTAAATTTCTTTGATGGTTTCAGAACTTCACACGAGATTCAGAAAGTTGACACCTTCGACTATGCAGACTTAGCAAAACTCGTTGACTATGACGCTATCGCAGCTTTCAGAGATCGTTCAATGAGACCCGAGAAGCCCTACACGAAAGGCACAGCACAGAACCCCGATATATTCTTCCAGGCTAAAGAAGCCTCACAGCCTTTCTATGACAAAGTACCTGACATCGTTGCCAAGTACATGAACGACATCAAGGGCATTTGCGGACGCGAGTATCACCCGTTCAGTTACTACGGAGCCCCTGATGCAGATCGTGTAATCGTAGCAATGGGTTCAGTATGCCAGGCAATCGAAGAGACAGTTGACTACCTCAACGCACGCGGCGAGAAAGTCGGAGTTGTTGAAGTTCACCTGTATCGCCCATTCTCACCTAAGTATTTCTTCAGAGCACTCCCGGCAACCGTAAAAGCTATTGCAGTCCTTGACAGAGTTAAGGAAGTTGGAGCACTTGGCGGCCCGTTATATGAAGACGTTTGCTCATTATTCGTTGGCAATGACAAAGCCCCGAAGATCGTTGGCGGACGTTATGGCCTTGGTTCAAAGGATACAACACCGAGCGACATCAAAGTAACGTTTGATAACTTGAAACTCTTTGAGCCTCGCAACAACTTCACACTCGGAATCATTGACGACGTAAACGACAGCTCATTAATCCCTGACGAACACATCAACGCCGCTGCAGAAGGAACAGTTTGCTGCAAATTCTGGGGACTTGGTTCAGATGGTACAGTCGGAGCTAACAAGAACTCAATCAAGATTATCGGTGACCACACTGACATGTACGCACAGGGCTATTTCGATTATGACTCGAAGAAGTCCGGCGGTATCACAATGTCCCACTTACGTTTCGGAAAATCCCCGATTAAGTCAACCTACCTCATTGACCACGCAGACTTTATCGCATGCCACAAGCAGGAATACGTCAATCAGTACGATTTACTCCAGGGCATGAAAGAGGGCGGAACGTTCTTACTTAATACTCAGTGGATGACCCTTGAGGCATTGGAGGAGCATTTACCAGCCAGCTTGAAGCGCAAACTTGCTAACCTCAACTGCAAATTCTACGTAATCAACGCCGTTGACGAGGCACAGAAACTCGGACTTGGTTCACGTACAAACACGATCATGCAGTCGGCATTCTTCAAACTTGCCAACGTTATTCCAATCGATGACGCTGTGAAATACATGAAGGAAGCAATCGTACACTCATACGGACGCAAGGGCGAAAAGGTCGTCAACATGAACTATGCCGCAGTTGATGCAGGACTTGCCGGAATCGTTGAGATTCAGGTTCCTGAATCATGGAAGACAGCCGAGGACGTTAAGAAAGTCAAACCGGGTATGCCTTCATATGTTCCTGAATTCATTAGCTACCAGGTCGAGACAATCAACGCACAGAAGGGCAACACATTACCTTCAAGCGCATTCGTTGACGGTTATGAAGACGGCCACTTCCCAGCAGGCACATCGAAATTTGAGAAACGCGGAGTCGCTGTCAACGTTCCTGAATGGAATAGTGCAAAGTGTATCCAGTGCAACCAGTGTTCAATGGTATGTCCGCACGCTGCTATTAGACCGTTCTTGCTTGACGCTGCTGAACAGGCTGCTGCCCCGGCGAACTTTGGAGCAGTTGACGTTAAGGCCCCGAAACTCAAAGCTGCTGGCTACAAATACAAGATGCAGGTTGATGCTCTTGACTGCTTAGGCTGTGGAAACTGTGCAGACATTTGCCCGGTCAAAGCCCTTGAGATGAAACCGACTGCTACACAGCTTGATCAGGTTGATAACTGGACATTCGCAGTTGAAGACGTTGCAGACAAGAAAGACGCTGGCGACAAGTTCACGGTACAGGGCTCACAGTTCCAGAGACCGTTATTCGAGTTCAGCGGAGCTTGTGCAGGTTGCGGCGAGACTCCTTACGCGAAATTAATCACACAGTTATTTGGCTCAAGAATGATCGTTGCCAACGCTACAGGTTGTTCATCAATTTGGGGCGGTTCAGCACCTTCAATGCCTTACACAACTGATGCTAACGGACACGGCCCGGCTTGGGGTAACTCATTGTTCGAGGACGCTGCAGAGTACGGAATGGGAATGAAACTTTCTCTTAACGTCATGGTCAACTACTTAACGACTGCGGCAAAGAATCTTATCGCTATGGACGACGTACCAGCAGAGGACAAAGAAGTCTTACAGGGCTGGCTTGATGTTCACGAGAATGGCGAGGCTTCAGTAGAGGCTGCTGCAAAAGTTGAAGAGTTGCTTGAGAAAGTATTCTGCTGCTGTGGCTGTGAGGAACATGAACACGCACCGTTAAGTGACGCGGCTCAGAAAGAGTTCTGCACAATCGCTCAATATCATGATTACCTCGTCAAGAAGTCAGTATGGATCATCGGCGGAGACGGCTGGGGCTATGACATTGGTTACGGCGGACTCGATCACGTACTCGGAAGCGGCGAAGATGTCAACGTCCTTGTACTTGACACGGAAGTTTACTCCAACACCGGCGGTCAGTCATCAAAATCAACTCCTACAGCAGCTATCGCTCAATTCGCAGCAAGCGGCAAACGTACACGCAAGAAGGATCTTGGACGTATGGCGATGACCTACGGAACAGTCTACGTAGCACAGGTTGGTATGGGGGCAGACAAGAACCAGTTGATGAAGGCTCTCAAAGAAGCTGAAGCTCACAAAGGCCCGTCATTGATTATTGCTTACGCACCTTGCATTAACCACGGTATCCGCGCCGGAATGGGCAAGACCCAGGAACGCACGAAACTCGCAGTTGAAGCAGGCTACTGGCACTTATATCGCTACAACCCGGATCTCATTGCACAGGGTAAGAATCCGTTCACGCTTGATAGCAAGGCTCCGAAGTCCGATTACAAAGAGTTCTTGCTCGGTGAAGTACGTTACTCATCACTCAAGCTCGGGTTCCCAGATATTGCTGACGAATTATTCGACAGAAACGCGGCTGAAGCGAAAGAACGTTACGAGACCTACAAAGCACTTGCTGAAATGCAGGCAGCTCCAGTAGAAGCAAAGTAGTTAACCATAAACAATTTGCAAACTATAGCCGGGTGTTGAAGTTCAATGCCCGGTTTTTTGTAGAGACAGAATGAGAATGTTTGAAGAAAATCTTACACTTGAACAAATTGAACAGCAGCGAGAACAAAAATGGCAGTCTCTTACATTGGCGGACGATTTTTTGTTTTGTAAGATAATGTCTGACCCAAAACTATGTAAAGAAATGATACATAGAATTCTCCCTGCGTTGGACGTTGAGAAACTTGAGCCTGCCGAACCCCAGAAAACTCTGAAGCTAGCGTTGCATGTAAGGGGAATAAGGCTTGATATTTATACGAAGATAGCTCGCAGCGTGTTGGATATTGAAGTCCAGAAGCGCAAATTATCGGATTTAGTGAGAAGACCTAGGGCATATCACATAGTAATCGGAATGGACGCAATGAATGTGAATACGTTGAAAACTTCAGGACGATATGGAGAATTACCCGAAACTTATGTTGTGTTTATCTGTACATTCGATTTATTTGGTAAAGGACGACATGTATACACATTTCATAATTACTGCGAGGAAGATAAAGAGATAGAATTGAAGGACGGAGCCTATACAATTTTCCTGAACACAGAGGGAACAATGAACGATGTAACCCCAGAATTACAGCGGTTCTTGGATTTTGTAGCAGGCAGGATAAAATCTGATGAGCTTAACGATTCGTTTATCAAAACGTTAGATGAAAGAATCAACGAGGCTAAGGACAACACAAAATGGAGGCGAGAATATATGTTGTTGCTGAATGAATTTGATGTAGGTTTCTTAGAAGGTCGTGAGGAAGGTCGTGAGGAAGGTCGTGAGGAAGGTCGCACAGAAGGACGCACAGAAGGACGCACAGAAGGACGCGCAGAAGGTCGCGCAGAAGGACGCGCAGAAGGTCGCGCAGAAGGACGCGCGGAGGGTAGAGCAGAAGGACGTGAAGAAGAAAAGCGTTCGATATATGAGCGATTAACAGCAAGCGGAATGTCTCCACATGAAGCAGCAAGCTTTACTGGGTGGAATGGATTTTGACGCAATATGAAGAAGGCAGTTATGAGGCACAAAGGTGTTACTCTGATTGAATTACTAATCGTTATCGTAGTGGTTGGAATCTTGGCCACTGCGATAATGCTTTCCAGCACTGAAGCAGTAACGACAGCTAAAGTTACGAAAATAATCAGCGATATGAATATGCTTGCAAAGGCTGCTAATGCGTGGTATCTCGATAACTACAAGCGGATTGAAGTGAATGAAAAACAAAGCAAAGTGGAATTTTGGTTGAGAACGAATGATGGCAGCCTCATAAGAGTACATGACTATTTGATGAATAACCCATCGGAATTTGCGAAATACATGAGTAATTCCAGCCTCGAAATTAATAAAGCTAGATCGACTTTCTCAAGTTGGGATTCTACTGATCCAAAAAATAAGAGAGGCGCAGACGATTATTATGCTCCTATAGGCGGATATTCGATCTATGTCGGGTATAGCAATACTGTATGTTATGTAGTTTACGGTATATCTGAGAAAAACGACGCTAAACAAGAAACCAAATTGAAGCAAAAATTGAAAGCTAGAGCAAAATCTGCCGGCCTTCTTTGGTATAACTTTAGCGGGGACGGTTCATCAGGCGAATATGACGGCGTCAAAGCCAACGTTTTTATGGAAGCATTCAGATTTTCATCGAAGAACATAACCAAATAACAACGGAGGGGAAATTAAGTTGAAGTCAAGCTATAACAACAAGGGCTTTACGCTGATTGAGCTATTAATCATTATGGCCGTCCTCGGTATACTATCATCAGTCTTTGTTATTTCTTCCGTCTCTATGACAGCTTCCGCAGAAGCCTCACGAATCATTAACAATCTTTACGCACTCAAAATGGCTACGTTGACATGGCGTAAAGAACACATGGATTTAATCGGCAGCGACGAAAGAATTACAATGCCCGGAGAATCTACTTCAACACTCATTCAGAATAATACCAACGCTTTAGCCGAAATAGCGAGTTATATCGATGGTGATAATGAATTTGAGATCAAGACAGATAATAACAAGTTATCCGAAGGAGGAAAATACGGAGTCTTTACGTACACAAAAAACCTGAGCAGCAATAACCCAAAAAGAGCTTGGTATGTTGGCTATCACCTAACTTATACAGAACGTGAGGACGGAGTCAGGGATAAGATAAGATCAAAAGTTGCTTCCCCTAGCGTTGATGTGCGACTTGGTGGCGCTGAAGCTAGCTCTAAACCTAAACAAAATTCCAAAGATGAAAAAGGAGTCTGGCTGAAAGTTTTGGGCGATAATGATTGGGAGCCAACAAATTAAGTGAGGCTGTATAATGTAAATCTAACAATGGAGGTAATCTACTATGCAATTCAGACGTTTTGGAAATAAATATTTTGTGAGAATCGATAAGGGCGAAGAAATTATGTCCACGCTCGAAAAATTTTGCGAGGACGAGAAAATCACATTGGCTGAAGTAAAAGCTCTTGGGGCCGTTGATGATTTTGAGGTCGGATTGTTTGACGTGGTGGAGAAAAAATATCACAAGAACGCTTTCAAGTTTCCCGCAGAGATCACAAGCTTATGGGGCACCGTTACAACCAAAGAAGGCCAAGTATATTTGCACATTCACATGAGCGCAGGAGACTCTAAAGGCCAAGTTTTCGGAGGTCATCTGACTCGTGCTGTAGTGAGTGCGACCTGTGAAATGATCGTTGAATTATCGGAAGGTATCGTCGAACGCAAATTTAACGAGGAAGTAGGCTTAAATTTATTTGATTTCGTGAAATGATTCATGACTGACGCTTTAACCGGCCTTCTCACCCGTAACTCTTTTCATAAACAATCACAAAAAATTCTTCAAGACGGTAAAGGAGGCTTCGCTGTTATCTGGTTCAATCTCGACAACTTCAAAATGTTCAACAACAGGTTCGGCTTTGAACGAGGGGACGAGGTTCTAAGGGAGATCGCTATGATCTTAGGTTCTGTGTTTACCAAAAGCACCTTGGCCAGATTCTCTGATGATAGTTTCGTAGTCTTGACCGATTGGGCAACTGTTGAGATTAATATTGATATGGTACAGGAATATTTATACTCTCTTCATGAAGATGTTACGCTTCGATTGAGAGCTGGAATTTATTTCCCGTCAAGCTATGAGGACATCAGAACAGCTTGTGATCGTGCTAAACTTGCTTGCGATAGCATTCGTAAAAATCACAACGTCAGCGTATGTATCTTCAAGGAAAAAATGAGCCGAGAGTTAGCTTTGCAGCAACACATTCTTGATCACCTTGATAGTGCAGTAAAAAATGACTACATAAAAATTTTATATCAGCCAATCATTAATATCTCAACCGGAAAAATCTGCGAGATCGAAGCTTTGGCCCGCTGGTTTGACCCTGAACTTGGCCTCATACCTCCAAACGAATTTATCCCGACGCTTGAACAATATAGGGAGATTCAAAAAGTTGACCTTTATGCAGTGAAAACAGTATGTAGAGAAATGTGTGAACGCCGCGATAATGGTTTGCCTTACTTTCCAACCTCGATTAACCTATCACGCTTGGACTTTGAACTTTGCGACATAACCAGAGAGATCGATAGCTATGTAACACTCAAGAACATTCCCCGCAGTATGTTAAACATTGAGATAACAGAGAGCGTCAACGATGAAGACCCAAGAGTTTTACGTATAGGCATAGAGAAATTCCGCGCGCTTGGCTATAAAGTATGGATGGACGATTTTGGCTCGGGGTATTCGTCATTGAATGTTCTGAAAGATTACAACTTTGACACGATTAAATTCGATATGAAATTTCTTCGCGGCTTCGACGTCAATAAATCCGACAAAGCTAAATACATAATCAGCTCCAATTTATCAATGGCGCGCTTAATGGGTATGAAGGCATTGGCAGAAGGAGTAGAAACGCTCGAACAATTTGAATATTTACGCTCAATAGGTTTCGATAAAGCACAAGGATATTTTTTCGGCAAGCCTATGGAACTCGATGAAATATTCACACAAGAAATACTAAGTCCAATTTAGGAGGAAATCATGAATAACGCACATTATTTTGACGAGATAGTAAACATTATAGAAAGATTACGCGCGCCAGGAGGGTGCCCTTGGGACAGAAAACAGACGCTTGAAACTTTGCGCACACCCATAACAGAAGAAGCCTATGAACTCGCCGACGCTATAACGAAACGTGACATGCAGGACATTAAGGAAGAAGCCGGGGATTTATTGCTGCAGGTTGTATTTGTTGCTTCGATCGCAAAAGATCTAGGGGCATTTGATATTCAAGACGTTGTGAGAACAATTTGCGACAAGTTGATACGCAGACACCCGCATGTTTTTGGTGACGCTGTGGCCAAGGACAGTGACGAAGTATTACGCAACTGGGAGAAGATAAAATTGCAGGAACGTAAGGACAAACACGAGAACACTTCAATACTTGCAGGAGTCCCGGACGGTCTGCCACCATTGCTAAAAGCTAACAGGATTCAGGGCAAAGCTGCTCACGTTGGTTTTGATTGGCCTAAAGGGAGTCCCGCGCCGTTGTTTGCCAAACTTGACGAGGAGATTAACGAACTCAAGGAAGCTGCTAACGAGAATAGCCCCGAACATATTGCTGACGAGTTGGGCGACGTATTGTTCATGACGGTGAATTTAGCGCGAAGACTCGGAGTTGATCCTGACGCGGCATTAAACAGTGTGTGCGAAAAATTTCGTAAACGCTTTGAATTTATGGAGCAATGCGCAACTAACGAAGGCAAAAATCTTTCCGACTATACTCTTGAAGAACTCGATGACTTTTGGGACAAAGCAAAGGCAACTTTGTCGTTGATAAATGAATAATCAAACAATCAAGCACAACGCTATTTTCCCGCGTAGAATAAAATCATATCGAGTTGATTTCCCCAGGCTCTGCGATAAAAATTTTTAGGGTTGGATTTGATTCGGGCGATGTCGTTCTTGAAGTTCTCTTGGCCAAAAATCTCATCGGCATTTTGTCGGAATAAGCGTTGCGAGACTTAACAGCACTAACAGATGAAGTTGTCGGCCTTGAACAAAAAATTATCTGCGTCAGGAAGTGTCAGATTAAGCCTTTGTGATTCTCCAACACATCGTAACGCAGAGTCTTATCACTAAATGATAGAGTTAGCATAAAAGTAAAACTCTATAAGAATAACCCTCGCATTTCTACAACGTCAGCCACTCTCTGAATCGCCGCCATTGTTGCCGCACGACGCATTCTAATTTTCTTGGCCTTTGCGTAATCCCAAACTCGCCTGAAATTGTTCTTCATGAGATTAACGAGCTTGCGGTTGTATTTTTCCTCGAGCCAGAAATCGCCCTGCAAGTTTTGTGCCCATTCAAAATATGAGCCTATAACTCCGCCCGAATTAGCCAGGAAATCAGGAACGATTATTACGCCTTTATCAGCCAAAATTTCATCGCCTTCAGGTGTTACAGGTCCGTTAGCTCCTTCAACGATATAACGCGCTTGAATCTGTCCGGCCGTCCTCCTGTTGATCATGCTATCACGAGCGCATGGGAACAAGAAATCAGCATCAACGAACATATCATTCTCGATCTTCTCGCAATTGCCAACTTTATCGAAATTCATTAATAATCTCCTAGGATTGCTATGAACGCATTCAAAGGCTTTGCGTATGTCAATTCCTGCTGCTGAATAATACGAGCCTGTTATGTCGCTAATAGCCACTATCTTAACGCCAGCTTCACTAAGCGTCTTTGCGGTATAGCTTCCAACATTTCCAAAGCCCTGTACGATCGCTGTTACGGAGTTAGGATTCTTTCCAAGCACCTTCATTAATTCAAGCCCACAAGTTGCTACGCCTCGTCCTGTTGCCTCGTGACGACCTTGAGACCCCCAAAACGTTACAGGCTTACCGGTCAATAATGCTGGCTCAAATTCTCCGCGCATCTTGCTTATAGTGTCAGCGATCCAGACCATTTCTTGGCCGCCAGTGTTCATATCGGGAGCAGGTATGTCACTCCACTTGCCTAATATCGGGGAAATCCTTGCGCCATAAGTTCGTGAGAGTCTCTCTTTCTCTTTCTTGGACATATTCATTGGATCACAAGCTATTCCGCCTTTACCGCCGCCGTATGGAATACCAGCAAGTGAACATTTCCAAGTCATAAGAATCGCTAAAGCCTCGCACTCGTCCATATCAACTTCTGGATCGTAACGAACGCCGCCTTTTGATGGCCCTAACGCTGTGGAATGCTGAACACGATAGCCTTCGAACACATTCACGCTTCCGTCGTCCATTTCTACAGGGATTGAAACTTGAACCCTACGCTCGGAATGACTCAACACTGTAATTAACTCTTCCTTAAGTCCCATTTCGTCAGCTGCTCCATAAAATTCCTGCAACGCCGTATCAAGTAACACATTTGAAGATTTTCGTCGCGCCTGTATCATGCTAAATCAGCCTCCTTTTGACATACTCCCCCATGCCTAAAGGCAGGGGATTCTAGCATCAACAACGCTGCCGGATTGCTCCGGTCTTACTGCGTCTCCTCTAATGGTACGATGTCCCGACCATTCTTTTTTTAGTTTGTCACACTACCTAGCGGATTTTGCCCCTACTTAGATAGCTGAAGTATTATACTACACTGCGCCTTATATCCCCATAGCTGAAGCTAGGGGTATTACGGCGTTTGTTGATAAAATTTAAGCCCCCCAAATTATTCTGGAGGGTCAGCATTTACCAACGTCATTGCTCGTTGAATGTCCTTCTCTAACCACGTTTCAGCAGCAAGAGAAGCTCTGTCTATTATGTCCGGTAGTCGTTCTCGTTCGTCGTCGTTGAAGTGGCCAAGAACATAATTAACCATACTGCTAGGAGCTTTGCCAATTCCGATTCGTAGCCTTGGTACATGCAAATCACCTAACGCACCTAGAATCGAGATTAACCCGTTATGACCTCCCGCAGATCCTTGAGCGCGTAACCTCAATTTCCCGAACGGTAAAGCCATATCATCGTAAATTATTAACACGTCGCTTAACTCGATCTTGTAAAAGTTTACGGCCTCACTTACTGCATTTCCGCTTAAGTTCATGAACGTCAAAGGCTTGATGTAAATCACGTTGCCATGTTTCCAAAATTGAGCGTGAAATTTTTCTTGAGGTTGACCAAGATTCTTATTAGCGACAATATGATCAACACATAGCCAGCCCATGTTATGCCGTGTGAATGCGTATTCAACTCCTGGATTACCCAAGCCGGCTATGAGTCTCATAAGAAATTATTTCTGCTACGTAAAAAGTGTAATTTTGTGCTGTGTACACTCTTTCGAGTTTTCCTCGTTCTTTCTGTATTTCTACAGCATTCCCTGCCCTCTTTCGGCGTACCTACTTGAGTTTGTGAGGCAGTCCAGAGGCTTTAACTTCCCCCCTAGCCGGAGGTAGCCCGATTTCTCAGGTTTGGTGTTGCCTGTCCAGCACACTGACATTACGTAGCAGAATAATCCCCCTTTTTATTTTTGTCAAGTATGCTATTCAGAACATTTATTTACACCTTTTCTCACTTATCT
>FLNX01002926.1_pt1 | contig 39482 bp, 38 predicted proteins | sample 1140341 | NCBI WGS metagenome assembly FLNX01 (sample SAMEA3878208, study PRJEB12797) | bioreactor metagenome | biome: Moose rumen | place: Sweden | collected 2011-10 | reverse complement strand
GCTTGTGAAACAAGACGGCAGGGAGCGAAGTCACGTTTATGGCGAACAACCAAGAAGAGAAAAACACGCTAATTACAATATTGCCTAACGGCAATATAAGACCCTGACGGGTAATATGTGTTTTTGTCTTGTCAGACAAATATCTATTAGCTGCCTAAAACAACGGCAGCCTAATGCGTTTGATTATAAACTTCCGACCTTTACGAAGTGAGCAATCATTGTTTTGCGAAACGACAACAAGCCAAAATTTGTCTGAACGGGCGGAGGTAAATGACAGTCAATCATAAGATACAAAGCTTAGTGAGTTATTTTGGCTAGATGTTGAGCAAATTACAAATGATTAGCGAATGTAGTGCAGGTCGGGGAGTTTCTTTGTGCCCCGTTTCTTTGCGGTCAAAGAAATGGGGCAGGTAGTTTTTCCAATGAAAAAACTACCGATAATATTATTTATCTGAATAATGCAGTTTAAGCTGTGTTTATATTGCATTATATTGTTAAATTATGTAACGATATTGCAATTATTTGAAAACTTTAATATTACTTTTGTTTTTATTTCAATATAAGCAATGTGCTTAAAGAGAGTACAATAAATGAAAGGAGCTTATCATGGTTAATGGAGTACCGGGAATGCCGCCGGGAGGTATGGATCCGGAAACTACTGCAAGATTGTATGCACAACAAAACGGGATATCAATTGAAGAAGCAAGAAATCAGTTGCGAGCTAAATATGGAGACCCAAAACCTCCTCAAGGTATGTCTATGGATGAAAATATCCCAGGATTGCAATTTAGTGGCGAGGGAAGTAATTTTGAGCTTAACCCATATACCGCAGTACCGCAAGATCCACAAAAATTAGAAGAATTTATTAAAAAAGGTGCACAAAAGGCGGGCTGCACTGAGCGTGAATTTGCACAAATGATGGGAATCCCCGACAGAGAACCAAAAGATAAGACTCCGACAGCAGATGGAGGAACACTTAAAGAAGTTGTTGTAATCGGTGATAAAAATAAATTTAAACCTAATACAGCCCTCGCTTTAAATACAACTGTTACCCCTCAAGGAATAAATGGGGATGAAGGAAGTGCAGACATTAGAATGTCAAGTAAAGACAGAAAAGCTTGGATAAAAGATTATCAAGCCACTCATAATTGTTCCAAGAAAGAGGCTAAACAAGCATTTAAGGAACAATTTGAATATGACGTAATGTCACATAAAGATGCCATTGCATGGGTGAAAAACTACATGAAAGAGCATAATTGTAAAAAATCTGAAGCAAAAGACGCATTCAAAGATAAATTCGGCTATGAGGTACCGTTAAGCACTATTGGCAAAGTAGGTCGTATGCTGGTAGCACCTGTATATGCCGCAGGAATAGCGCTAGGTACTGCACCCGTTATAGGTGTTGCAGGTTTAGCTGCGGCAGGTGGCATAGGAACAGGACTCAGCATAGGGTCAGCTCTTTCATTAGGTCCGAACAACAGCGATAAAATTTATCACCAAAAAGCTTAAATATGCTAAAAATAAAAAGTCAATTCTTAAAATAAACAAGAATTGACTTTTTATTTTTTAGGTAATTATATATTATTTTACAGCAGGTCGGATTTGCCAATCCGGCAGCAAAATTTAATGTCGGTATAGTAATGCCGACCTACTCTTTAGCAGGGGGCAGAAGTTTTTTGTACGGGTTATTTATTTGCCCCATGTAAGGGGGAAATGTCCGAAAGGACAAAGGGGGTAAGTATGTTGGTCGAATTTATGCAGCATTCTCTTGGTGAAAGAATTGAACCTTAGAGAATGAAATGCCCTTGGGGTACCAATCCGACAACTTTATTCTGAAACAAGTTCAGCATGACATCTTGTATGTATTTTACCGTAACATTGTATATAGTTACCATTTTTTATGTAAGTTTTGTTAAATACATACTACATAAGTACTGTTTTAATGTTTCAAACGGAATTTCGCAATCCAATGATGCATTATGAGGATTTACGATTTTAACGATTTTAGTTTGCGGATCATATCCTGAAATCGCATAAGCGTGTCTTGAAACCAAATTATATTCGTTTAACAGTGCACTCTCAGCAGGAAATCCGTCTTTAGTGACTGTTCCAAATTGTAATATATAATCGTCATTGTTTGCATATTTTTCCAATAACCCTTCAAAAGAATTTTTAAAACGTTGAGGTATTAACACTGATTCTTTGCCCATTTTGATCGGATTAAACGTTCCATTAACCTGTTTGTATTCAATGCCTAAAAGCTCTCCTGTTGCTTCGGCGGAATATCCGCCGTAAATTCTTCTCATATATTTTTGAGGGTGCATTTTATCAAGGTCGCCTGTTATAAATTTTGATTCAGAACCATCTGTAAAATCGTGCGACAAATCTCTTACAGAAGTCTTTGCATAACTTTGTTCAAGCATCTGCAACCCTTTACAGCCGCTCAAATGAAGTGCTTCATCATCTAACTCAATAACACCGTTTTTAAAAACAGTCGTGCCTTTAAAATCTTCGTAAGCTTTTATTGTTACCTTGATATCATCTCCATCAAGCTTAAATGATTTGTATAACTCCGCTCTTGCATTAGGATTGCGCATACATGAGTTCAAAGACGAAACCAAGAAACAATCGCCCAAAGCTTTCTGAACTGATGCAAACCTTTCAACAGGAGGGAATAATTCAAGGAATTTTTCCTTTGTCATTTGCCATTCGACAAGTTCTTTGCCGTCATTTATATACATTTTGTTCCCGATTTCAACAGCATCACCCGTTTGAGATTCTTTAAACGCCTGCTCTAAAGATGTACCTGATTCGAAGCTCGGAACAATTGATTTACCTTCTTTTAACAGTTTTAAATCTTTGTAAAAATCAGCAGAAAAATCTGTATTATGAGTGATTTTACGCAATACATCAACAGACAATTTTTCTGATTTTATAAGATCAAAAACGCCTGAGTCTTTTAATTTTGCATACTTTTGCGGGTTTTCAAGTTTTAAATCAAGAACTTTTTTAAAGCCGACCCAATCTGAACCGTAACATTTTTCTGTTACTTCTGAAAATACTTCGTCAATATTTTTTATAAACTCTTTGTATTTATGAGTAGCAGCACCTTTTAATTGCGGATAATCAGACATGATTGATGCGTACTTTGATATTTTTTCTACATCATAAGGTTTATATGTCGATATCTCACCTGTTATATAACCGATACTGTTGTCATTTGTGCGTCTTAGTAATGTATTCATCTGAGAAATATTTATTTTTTCTTTTTCGACATCAGATATTAATTTTTTGAAATAAGCAGGATTATTTATGCGTTTATAGCTGTCGGCAAGAAATACCGCTTGATAAGCGCTCATCTTATCTGAATTTTTCAGCATAAATTGCGAAATATTTTCAGGCAAATTATTACTTGCGAATTTTTTTGCAAGATTTGCTTGAGCATGAGCATATCCTTTAAATTTTAATGCTGCTCTAACAGCCTCAGGATTTTCTGCCGTAATTGCAATAAAATCATTCAATGTACGCAGAGAGCTTTGCAATTCTCCGGGATAATTGTAATAACCGTCGTTTACTCTTTTTATTGAATCCTTTACAGTTCTTTTTTGGGCATTATTTACAATACTCAAAACTTTACTCATTAATTCTTTATCTTTTGCTTTTTCTATATTTCTCAGGATATTTGTTGAATTAGTCGGATTTTTTTCGATAATCTGCAATAAAATCTTTTTAGTCTTTTCATCCAATGAACGATAAGCATCGGTAGATTTTGCCATTCTTTCAAGTTTTGAAAAAATATCACCGAAAAATTCATTCCCGCTGTCATACTTCATTCCCATAAGAACGTTACTATCCAGAACACCGGCAGCAATACGCTTAAATCCCTGAGTATTCTTCAAGGCATCAAATTCTTGAGGTCTTATGGTTTTCATTAATGCCAAATTGAAGCACAAATCGTCAGTGTAATTTAATTGCTTTCCAAGTATTGTAGGTATTTTAACGGTATAGTTATCTGCAAATTTTGTAAACAATTTATTGTCGGTTGCTAATTCAAGAGCAAGTTTTTCATCTTCAACTCGGAACATAATACTTTCCATAGTTTTGATAAAATCTTTATTCTTTAATACTACAAATTTATCTAAAACCTTTTCCTGAACAGGTTTGGAATACTTTCCGAATTTTACAACAGAAAACGCACGGTGAGCATTCGCTCTTTTTATGAGTACATCAAAATTAGGTATAGATTTGAAATCAATAAAATCATGGTTACTTTGAATATATTTTTCAGTATTTTCAAATTCTTTTATGCCCATTTCAGGCAAAGTCGTGTAATTACCATGATAATTGCTGAATAAAAGATTTGTTGTTTTAGGATATTTTAGAGCTATTTCTTCAGGTTTATCAAAATTTTTAGCAATTTTCTGAAGTGATAAAAGTACTTTATCTTCAACGTTGTCCATTGATTTTAAATTACTCATAAATTTGCCAAATGATTCTGCATCAATTTTTCCGCCTTTTATAAAATCACTTAAATCAAGTATTCTTAAATTCCCAAAAACACCGTCTTTCCCAAGACGAATAATTTGCATATCTTTTGAATATACAGCATTAGAAAAATCCCATGTTACTTTTCTGAAATAATCGTTTGCAACATAATTATTTTTTATTTTATCAAACGGCAACTTTGAAAATTCAGGCAACCAGCGTTTTGGATTTTTTGATATATAATCAAGATTTCTTAAAAATAATCTTTCGAGAGGTAAAGTATTTAATAATTCAGGATTTTGCTTAAATCTTTCTATAATTTCAAATAGCGTTTTTTTATCTTTATCAGATGATAATTTTTCAAGGCTTTTTTCAAGGTATGATAATCTGCTTTGTGCTTTTTGCGTAAGAATGGAGGCTGTATGTAGTGATTTTTCAGCACTTTCTGCACTTGGGGCAAAAGGATTGGTAACATTTGGAACTTCAGCTTTTAAAGGTGTTTTGTGCGCAAAAGCATTTTCAAGTTTTGCACCGCTTTTGGTTCCAAAACTTTCAAACACAGACAGCTTTGCCTTTGGAATCTCGTTTTGCGCAGATTTCAATACAAAGCTTAACCCTTTTTTGATTGTATTAACTGATATCCCCATGAAAAATACTTTATTCCCCTATATAGATATAAAGTATATTTTGTATATAAAATTGCTATATCTGATAGAAAAATATTAAAATTGTAAACAAAAAAATGACTGAACAAAAAGTTCAGCCATTTTTTAATTCTATCGTAAAATTAATCATCTTTTAAGAATGATTCATAATTTCTTGCAAGTAAGTGAGAGCGAACCTGATTTATCAAATCAAGAGCAACCCCAACCATAATGATTAAAGATGTAGCACCAATCCCTTGCAAAGTTTCAATCTTTGTAAGATAACTTCCGAAAGACGGAACCAATGCAATTATACCAAGACCGATAGCACCGATAAATGTTGTTTTGGTAAGAATTTTATCCAATGCTTCGGCTGTCGGTCTGCCGGGTTTGATACCCGGAATTGACGAACCGTATTTTTTAAGATTATCTGCTATATCTTTTGGCTGCATATTCGGCATAATTGAGGCATAGAAGAATGTTAATGCAATAATTAAACCGACATACATCAAATAATAAGGAATACCGTCAGGGCTGAGGAAGTGATTTAAGCTGATAATCAAATGCTTTAACTGAACCGACTTGAAATTAGCCTGTCCGAACATTGCCAAAATCGTTGATGGGAACAACAATATCGCAATAGCAAAGATTATCGGCATAACCCCGCCCGGATTTAATTTGAACGGAATGAAAGAATTCATACCGCCGTAAACCTTATTACCAATCTGACGCTTAGGATTTACAATAATAACTTTTCTTACCGCTTCCTGCATAATAACAATAAGTATTGTTGCAAGGAAGAAAATCGTAAGCAAAGTAAATAAACCAAGCTGCATACTCGGACTTGATTTAACAAGCTGGTATGTTCTCTGGGCATAAACCGGAATACCCGATAAAATACCGCAGAAGATTATCAGAGAACCGCCGTTTCCTATACCTTTTTCTGTTATAAGTTCGGAAATCCACATAACAAGTACCGCACCGGCAGTTAATATACAAACGGAATTCATATAGAAGGCTACATGATTAACGTTTGGGATAACCGCCCCCGGCAGATGGTGTAAAAACAGCATGAATATAAATCCCTGAAATATTGCAAGTACCACAGTAAATATTCTTGTATACTGCGACAATTTGCGTCTGCCTTCTTCCCCTTCTTCCTTTTGCAGTTTTTCGAGTGACGGTATTACTACCGAAACCAACTGAACAATAATTGAAGATGTGATGAAAGGCCCGATACCCAATGCAAGAATTGAAACCTTGCCTAATGCACCGCCGGAAAATAAATCCAAAAATCCTATGATATTGTTGCCTGATGCAATAGTGGAGAATACCTGATTGTTAATGCCGTATAAAGGCATCTGAACTCCGAATCTCCAAACTGCAATCATAAGCAGAGTAAAAAGGATTTTTTGCTTTAAGCCCGACGCATTCCACATAGACATTAAGTATTCTGCAGATGGTGCTCTAAGTTCATTTGCCATTATACTATTTCAACCTTTCCGCCTGCTGCTTCAATTTTTTCTTTTGCTGACGGTGTAAAGTATGCAGCTTTTACCGTAACTGCTTTTTTGATTTCACCGTTGCCCAAAACTCTCAATCCGACACAAGACGGATGAATAGTAATTTTTTCTTTTAAAGTTTCTAATGAAACTTCTTTTAATTTCAAAGCATCAAGTCTACCAACATTGATTTGAGCATAATTGTCTTTTGAATATACCTGAAAACCTTTTAATTTAGGTAATCTTCTGTATGCAGGCATCTGTCCGCCTTCAAAACCTCTTTTTGAAGAATTGCCGGATCTTTGACCTTCACCGTTGTGACCACGGCAAGAAGTTTTACCGCGACCTGATGAACGACCTCTGCCTACTCTTTTAGTTTTAGATGTAGAACCTTGCGCAGGTCTTAAATCTTCTAATGTTATATTTGACATTTTGTTCCTTCTTTCTTTTTTATCGGGAATCTGTCCCGAAATATTTTGTATCTGTTTTTTCGTATGATAATTATTTTACAATTTCAACAAGATGAGAAACTTTATTTACCATACCTAAAATTGTAGGGGTTGAAGCGTGTTCAACAACCTGATCTTTTTTAGTTAAACCCAAACCTGCAACAACTCTTCTTTGTTTTTCGGAAGAACCGATTAAACTTCTGACGAGTTTGATTTGGATTTTATCTGCTGATTTTTTATTTGCCATTTTTATATCCTTTTCTTTTATTTTTTGTAAAGACCTTATCGCCTTATAGGGCTTACTGACTTAGTTTAAAAATTCTGCCATTGACAGACCGCGTTTTTTGGCCATATCACCGAAAGTTGATAATGATTTCAAAGCTTCCATTGTAGCGTTTGCAGCATTCAAAGGAGCTTTTGAGCCCAATGATTTAGCCAAAATGTTTTCGATACCTGCAAGTTCCAATACTGAACGAACAGCACCGCCTGCGATAATACCTGTACCTTGTGAAGCAGGTCTTAACATAACGCATCCTGCACCTGATTTAGCCTGAACAGGGTGAGGAATTGTTGTCTTAAAGATAGGAACTGTGACAACGTTCTTTCTTCCATCGGCAATAGCTTTCTGAATTGCAATAATTACTTCGGAAGCTTTTGCACATCCTACACCGACCTGACCTTTTTTGTTACCTACAATAACAATAGCTCTGAAGGATAATTTTTTACCACCCTTTACAACTTTTGTTACACGACTGATTTGAACTACGTTTTCAGTCCATTCTGATTGCGGTTTTTCTTCGGTAGTTTCAATCTTTTGTTTTCTGCCGCGACCGCGTCTTTTAGCAGGTTTTTCTTCTGCTGTTTCTTCAGCTGCAGGAGCTGCCTGTTCAACAGCTTCAGCCTGTTCAACAGCTTCAACTTCTTCTACTGCTTTTAATTCTTCATTGTTTTCCATTGATTTTTACCTTTCATAATTGTGTTTCAATAAAACAAGGTTGTTCTTGTATAAAATATTTGAATACGAAAAACATAAGCTTTTTCAAGCCGTTTCTAAAACATATTCAATTTATAACTTCTGACAGGGTACATCTTATCATATAAAATTTTAAAATCAAGCGGGTTCTTAACTTTTCTTTAAATATCAGCAAATATTTTTTTTTGCAAATTTAATATGTCTGTAAGATAATGTAACCGAAAGGTTAGGGAAAATGTCAAATATTTTGGTATATGAACTTGATAAAAAAATATATATAAATCTTACAAACAAATGCACAAATGACTGTATATTTTGTCTGCGCAAGGATAAAGATGATGTCTGCGGTCAAAAATTATGGTTGGATGATGAAAATTCCACCGCACAGGATGTAATAAATCAGCTGAAAAATTTTGAAATGTCATCGGAAGTTGTTTTTTGCGGATACGGAGAACCTCTTTTGAAATTTGATGTTTTAAAAGAAGTTGCGGCGTATATCAAAAATAATCATCCCAATACAAAGATAAGAATTAACACAAACGGGCACGCAAATTTTGTTTCCAAACGAAATATTGTACCAGAATTAAAAGGGCTTATCGATGAATTCTCGGTAAGTTTAAACGCTTCAACAAAAGAAGAATATGACAAACTATCCCAACCTGTATTTGAAAATGCCTATGAAGAAGTAAAAAAATTCATAAAAGCGTGTTCCAATGAAAATATCTCTGTTGTGGCAAGTGTTGTAGAAGGCTACAAGGGGCAACATCTGAACCTTGAGGAATGCAAAAAAATCGCAGCTGATTCAGGTGCAAAATTCAGGGTGCGTGAGTGGATTCAAAACGGGTATTCATAATAAAGGAGTAATATGTATATAATACCGCTATCAAATCCTGCTTTTACGGGAAACATAATATACATAAACACAAACAACAACAAAATCGGCTCATATATTCCAACAGCCATAGGTAAAAAAAATCAGCAAAAACTTTATGAAATGGTAAAATACGAACCGTTCAATCTTTTCATCAGAAAAAGCGAAAAACAAAAAGATACATTTGAAATAATACCTGCAACATCATTTCAAAAGGCAGTAACAGACAAAACAGAACATACACAAATAAAAAAAGATAATCTGCACAACATCTTAAACTATGCAAACGAAGCAATAGAAAAATATAAAAAAGCAACAAAATAAGGACATATAAAATGGAAACTCAATCTATCAACTCTCAACCAAGTTTTAGCGGGAAATTATTATTTATAGAAAAACAAGTTAAAGGAAATATCGTTTCTCACGAGATACAAAAATACATACCGAATCTCAACGATTCCGACAGAGCGGAAGCAATGCGGCTTATAGCAGACAAACCTTATGATATTTTCATCCGAAAATCCGATGATGTCGATGGTTTTTATGAGGTAAATGCAAATGCCAAAATTGAAAACGTGTTACAAAAGAAACAAAACCATATTGCTTCTCCTGTATTATTAAATGGTAATAATCCTGACAGGCTTTTCTCATCCGTTGCGGAAGCCATGAAAAAATATGAAAAAATTCCGCAATACAAAAATGACACAAAACCTGAGGGTTTTCTGACTTCTGTTTTTAATATGTTATTTAAGAAAGGTTAGTATGGAAAATAAAATAAACAATACGGGGAATTTTACGGGAGGCGTATTTGTTGTGAACAAACTTAGCGCAAAACCGTCAAAATGTATAAATTCACAAAAAGGGGAATTAATATCGCTTATAAAAAAAGAACCTTTTGATCTGTTTATAAAACAGGATTACAGAGAAAATGAAATCCTTATAATCGGCAAAAATAAAAGAAATTCGCAAGGAATAGAAACCATCGAAAAAATTCCTGTAAATTCAAAAGCGCAAACATATACCCAAACCGCAAAAAATCTGATAGAAAGCCATAAAAAACACGAAGAACAGCATCAGTGGGACATTTGGGAGAGCAAACATAAACCGCATACACTAAAAGAAAAATTAAGTACACTTCTGCAAAAAACCGAAGATTTTATTTGGAAAGTATTTTCTGATGCGGAGGAAATAAATTAAAAAATTAGCTATAAAAAATTTTTATTATATAATTATTTTATAAAACAAGAAAGGATGTTAGACATGAGCAATTTAGACAAAATTATGAAGCCGAAATCGATTGCTGTTGTTGGTGCTTCTACAAAAGAACACACAATCGGTTCCGACATTATGAAAAGACTTCAAGAGTACAAATTTAAGGGAAATATTTATCCTATTAACCCAAAAGGCGGTATAATTGAAGGTTTACAGGCATATACTTCAGTTTTGGAAGTTCCGGGAGAAATTGATCTTGCAATAATCGTTGTAAATGCCAAATTTGTACTTGATACTATTGACCAATGCCACCAAAAAGGTATTAAAGGTCTTTGTATTATTACTGCAGGATTTAAAGAAACAGGTAAAGAAGGTGCAGAAGCAGAAAAAGCATTACTTGCAAAAGTTCAGGAATATGGTATGCGCTGCGTTGGTCCTAACTGCTTGGGTGTTGTAAACACATTACCTGAAATTTCAATGGACGGATGTTTTGCAGAAAGCTTGCCGGAAAGAGGACATATCGGTTTTGTATCTCAGTCAGGTGCATTAGGTGGCGGTATTTTAAACATTTTAAAAGACCTCAACTTAGGTTTTGCACAGTTTATTTCTATCGGTAATCAGGCTGATGTTAATGCTGAAACAGCATTGGAATACTGGGAAAATGAAGAAGACGTCGAACAAATTCTTCTTTATATGGAATCAATCCAAAACCCTGCTAATTTTAGAAAGTTAGCATCAAGAATTTCTAAGAAGAAACCTATTCTTGCATTAAAAGCAGGACGTTCTGCTGCAGGTGCAAGTGCTGCATCTTCTCACACAGGTTCTTTGGCAGGTGCCGATAAAGCTGCAAACGCATTATTAAATCAATCAGGCGTAATCAGAGAATATTCATTAAAGAATTTGTTCTCAACAGCTAAAGTTTTTGCAAACTGCCCTATTCCAAAAGGTGACAGAGTTGCAATCATTACAAATTCAGGCGGCCCCGGTATTATGGCAACAGATGCTGTTTGTGAATACGGTATGCAAATTGCTAAAATTACGGACGCTACAAAAGAAAAATTAAGAAGTTTCTTACCTTCTGCAGCTTCTGTTAAAAACCCAATCGATATGATAGCTTCAGCACCGATTGAACACTACAAACAAACATTAGAAACTGTTATCGCTGATGAAAATGTTGATATGATTATTTGTATTTACTTACCGTTCTTAGGTTTGAAAGATATTGATGTTGCTAAAGCATTGATGGAAATTAAGGCTAAAAACCCTCAAAAACCTGTTATCGGTGTATTTATGACTAAATCGGAATTCTTTACTGCATTATCTGATATGGATGTTAATATTCCGTTCTTTATGTATGCAGAAGAAGCTGCCGAAGGTTTACACAGATTAAATCAACAAAGATTGTGGATTGAAAGACCGGAAGGTAAAATTCCGTCTTTCAATGTAGACAAAGCAAAAGCTGAATCTATTATCAAACAATCTATTGCTGATGGCAGAGAACAATTAACTACAAGAGAATCTATTGACGTATTGGATGCTTATGGAATAAGAGTTTGCAAATCAGGTTTTGCAACTTCTGAAGATCAGGCAGTTTCTATCGCTGATTCTATCGGATATCCTGTTGTTATGAAGATGACTTCAAAAACAACTTCTCACAAAACAGATGTTGGCGGTGTAAGAGTAAATATTCAGTCTGCCGAACAATTAAGAGCAGAATATCAAGACTTGATTTCTAAACTTGAAGCAAAAGGTTTGTTAGACGGTTTGGAAGGGGTCATCATTCAGGAAATGGTAAAAGGTAATCGTGAAATGGTTTGCGGTGTTGCAACAGATCCTCAATACGGTCACATGATGATGTTCGGTTTAGGTGGTGTATTCATTGAAGTTATGAAAGACGTAACATTCAGAATTGCACCTTTAACTGACGTTGATGCTGCCGAAATGATTAAATCGGTAAAAGCTTACAAACTGCTTGAAGGGGCAAGAGGTACAACTCCTGCTCAGATGGAACAAATTCAAGAAACCATTTTGAGATTATCTCAATTAGTTTCTGACTTTAGCTTCATCACCGAATTAGATATTAACCCGTTGTTAATTTCTGAAAAAACAGGTGAAGGTATAGCAGTAGACGGCAGAATTAAAGTGAATATGACAGCTGCAAAAGAACAATTCGGATGCGGCAAAGAATGCACTTGCTGCCACGGCTAATTTGAAATAAATGCAAAAAAGAGTTCGGACAATCTCCGAACTCTTTTTTTAATATGTATCAATTTGTAAAAAGAATAGCAAAAAATATTTTTACGGATATTCATACAGTAACGAAGCACAAATAAAAGTATGGAAAGGAAAAATTATGATAACAAATATTCAAAACAACAGAAATAATGTTCAGTTTACCGCATTAAAGGTAACTCCTGCGTTCGACAAATGGAATGAAGATGTTTTGTCTGCGGTTTTGCAATCAAAAACAATTAAAAATATAATTGCTAAAGATGCACAAAACGGACAAGATACATTCATGACATTTAACAAATCATTTACTCCGACAACTCACGGCGGGAACTATGAAATGGGAGTACATATAAAAAGTCCGCAGGATGAAATAAAATTAAATTCATTCACTAATGAAAGATATGACAGTGCTTTAGGAAGAAAAATAGTTACGGGTGCAAAAAATTTAGGTGAAGATATCGTTAATCAGATTCGTGCATTAGACAAAGAAAACCTGTCTATAAGCAAAATGATTGAAGATTTAAAGGGTATCGCAGGTGGAATCGAAATTGTACCGGCAAAAGAACCTGAAGCAGCAAAAGCAGCATTAAAGGCTGAAGCTGATGCACCAAAAGAAGAAAAACGTTCATTTTGGGACAAATTATTCGGCATAGTAGACTGGGATTAATTTCAAAGACAATAAATACAATAAAAAGGATACCGTTTCTACGGTATCCTTTTTATTTGTCCGGGAAGGGGCTTGAACCCTCAAGGATCTCTCCACACGAACCTGAATCGTGCGCGTCTACCAATTCCGCCACCCAGACATCTCGATAAAAATATAATAAAACAAAAATAAAAATTTATCTATATTCAACTATATCAATGTATTTTTTTAAGCTCTCACATAAAGCTTCAAATTCGCAGTCTGTATATGTTTGAGCATTATGTAAACTTTCATCATAAATTTTTGATGCCACAAATTTTTGCAAATAATAACGCTTTGAACCGCATATTAACCGGCCTATTTTTTCGATATCCTCCATTGATAGCAGCGATTTTACCACAGTAGTACGAAATTCATACTCAACCCCACAGTTTTTTATTAAATCAATACTTTTTAATACGTTATCTTTTGCGGTTTTTACACCCGTAATGCTATCATACTTTTCTATCGGTGCTTTTATATCCATAGCAACATAATCAAGCAGATTATCGTTTATCAGTTCCTCGAGCATCTGCAGATTTGTTCCGTTTGTATCAAGTTTAACCGCAAATTCCATTTGCTTGATTTCTTTAATAAAATTATAAAGCCCTAATTGCAGAGTCGGTTCTCCGCCACTTATTACAACTCCGTCAAGTTTCCCTTTGCGGGTTTGCAGGAATGACAAAAAGTTTTTACAGGTATATTTTAATTTGTCATCCTGAGCGTTAGCGAAGGATCTACATAATTTCGTGCCAAAATCCACAGAATGAGAAGGGAAATTTATCAGCGACGGATTGTGACAATATCCGCAGCGGAAGTTGCAGCCCTGCGTAAAAACAACAGCTGCAACCTTCTGCGGGAAATCAATCATAGAACACTTCTGTACTCCGCCGATTATGAACAACAGCACTCTCCTACACTGACGGTTTTTCTGTTTTTAAATTCGGCTTTTTTACCCTTGTTCCACTGCTTTACGGGACGGATATAGCCTACGATTCGAGAATATACTTCACAATCGCTGCCGCAATCGGGACAGATTTTGTGTTCTCCTGAAACATATCCGTGAGTCGGACAAACTGAAAATGTCGGGGAAAAAGTAAAATAAGGCAGATGATAATTTTCACAAACTTTTTTTACAAGATTTCGCATTGTATTTATATCTTTTATTCGCTCACCTGCAAAAATATGAACAACCGTTCCGCCCGTATATTTTGTCTGTAAATCATCCTGATGGTCAAGGACTTCAAATATATCGTCAGTATAATTTACGGGAAGCTGGGTAGAATTTGAATAATAAGGTTCAGCCCCATTTTTGTAGTACTCATCATCATTGGCGCATTTTATATCGACGAGATTTTTCTTATCAAGTTTTGCAAGACGATAACTTGTACCCTCCGCAGGTGTTGCTTCCAAATTATAATTATTACCTGTTTCCTGCTGAAATTCGACAATCAAATTCCTCATATAACTCATAACTTCCAACGCAAAAGCATGACCTTCTTCTGACCCGATAGAACACCCCAAAAGATTTTCACAGGCCTCATTCATTCCGACAAGCCCGATTGTTGAAAAATGATTTTTCCAATATACACCAAAGCGAGATTTTATATCTCTTAAATAAAATTTTGTATAAGGATACAATCCCCCATCTGTCAGCCTTTCTAATAATTTACGCTTAATTTCAAGAGAGGCTTTTGCTGTTTCCATTCTATCTTTTAGGACTTCAAAAAATTCGTCTTTAGAAGTTGTCTGATAACCTATTTTAGGCAAATTGATTGTAACAACCCCGATAGACCCTGTTAAAGGATTAGCCCCAAAAAGCCCGCCTCCTCTGTATTCCAATTGCCTGTTATCTATACGCAGACGGCAGCACATAGAACGGGCATCCTCAGGATTCATATCAGAATTTATAAAATTTGAAAAATACGGGATACCGTACTTTGCGCTCATTTCCCATAAACCGTTCAAATCAGGATTATCCCAGTCAAAATCTTTTGTAATATTGTAGGTCGGAATAGGGAATGTAAATACTCTGCCCGAAGCATCACCCTCCATCATAACCTCAAAAAATGCTTTATTTATTATATTCATTTCAGGCTGAAATTCTCCGTAGGTTTCTTCTTTCATTTCTCCGCCAATAATTACGCACTGGTCTTTGTAGTATGACGGCACAACCAAGTCCATTGTAATATTTGAAAACGGAGTTTGAAACCCGACACGGGTCGGAACATTCATATTGAATACAAATTCCTGAATAGCCTGCTTTACCTGCTCATAGCCGAGTCCGTCATATCTTACAAACGGTGCAAGCAAGGTATCAAAATTTGAAAAAGCCTGAGCCCCTGCACTTTCCCCCTGCATTGTGTATAAGAAATTCACCATTTGACCTAATGCACTGCGAAAATGTTTTGCAGGCTTTGAGGCAACTTTACCCTCGACCCCTGTAAAACCTTCTGATAATAAATCTTTCAAATCCCATCCGACACAATAGACTGATATTATATTCAAATCATGGATATGAATATCTCCGTTTTCATGTGCTTCTTTTATTTCATTCGGGTAAATTTTATTTAACCAATAATTTTTACTGATTGCAGAGGACAAGTAATTGTTTAAACCCTGAATGGAATATCCCATATTGGAATTTTCGTTTACTTGCCAGTCAAGCTGCTTTAAATAATCGTCCACCATATCAATAGACGCATTCTTCGCAAAATCTCTCATTTTATTATGTTGTTCTCTGTAAAGAATATAAGATTTTGCTGTTTGCTTATATTCTGACGATAACAAAACCTTTTCTACTATATCCTGAATTTCTTCCACTGTCGGAGCTTCAAGATTTGACTGCTTTTCCTTAACAAAATCATTAACAATTTTGATAACATTTTTTGTAAGTCGTCTTGCGGTAAACTGATCAATTTCTTTTGTAACATTTGATGCCTTACAAATGGCATTGGTAATTTTTTCGGAATCAAATTCTACAATTTGCCCGTCACGTTTGATAACTTTTTGTTGCATAATAAAACCTCCAGTCTCGTAAAGTAATAACAAAACCAATAAGCATTCCGACTTTAACGGCTGCGGACCAGTGAGGGACTTTCACCCATGCTTTCCTTATTTGGTTCAACCATTATATAAAAATTCTGTTAAAAAATCAAATACATCATGAGATCTAAATGTAATAAAAAACATCGTAAAGAACCTTCCGACTTATCCGACTTAAAGACTTATCGACTAAATTAAAGATACTTCGCTATCTGTGCTCGCATTAAACGGATAACGCAATTTGCTTTCATCCTCTGCTCGCACCGGCTCAGTATGACGGTATAATTATATAACTTTACTTATAAATTACATAAAATCCAAAAATCTAAACTTTTAAAGAACCCCCGCTTGTAAAGGTTGTTATTGACGGTTTTAACGGTTGATATTTCGTATAATCAACTGATTTCATTTCTTTGTCATTCATCCGTGCAATAGATGATTGTTGTCTTTTTGATGCGTAGAAATTTCTTGCAAGCGGAGTAATTACGTTACAAGAAAGAACAGTCCCGATAGTTGTTGCAGCAATATCAATACCCGCATTGAATCTTGAATATGTCTTTTTTAGTTTTCCGTTTAAATTTGCATCCCGAAGAACATTAAAATCAGGGTTGCCAAGACGAGGTCCGAACCCCTTTTTAACAAGATAGTTTTTAACGGAAAGAGGAAGCCACTTCCCTGAAGCCACAAGTTTTTCTCCAAGAGCGGTAAATGTTCTTGTTACAAAATAAAAAGATATTGTATTAACACAGGCATCGGCAAATTCCTGAGGAACAAGAAACATTTTTTGTTCTTTAGAAATTTTGTCGTTAAATACAATACCTGCAATTTGCGCCGCAGATGACATCATCCAGCCGATTACACCCGTATGAATAAGCATCTTACCGGGATTTTCATGGTAAGCCATATAAATTTTATCAAGAATGTTCGGGAGAGCTTTAACTTTGGACATTTAAACCCTCCTTAGCTTTCTTGTTTGCTTCATGATTTTTAATCATAGGCACAAATTTGTTTGTCAGATATTTTGTCGCAGGAGCATCAATTGCAAAGTTGGTAAACAACATTACCCCTAAAGAAATAATAGTTCCCAGGGCTTTTTTATAATGCTTCATTCCCTTAATGGTGACATTTGCGATATGTTTCGGGAATAGCATAGACTGAAGCCTGTTTACGGCAACTTTTGGATTTTTCGTAAATGCTTCTACCGCTTTTATTGAATAATGACGTACAAGAACTCCTGTTGTAGTACCTGCGATAATCTTTGCAATGGTTCTGGCTGCTGAAACTTTTTTGGTTTCATCATCAACATGCCTGTTGTGTAAATCAATAAACGGCTGTGTCATAAGGGCTGTAACACCCAAAATCAAACGGTTCTGAGGAGATGATATGTGTTGTCCCATCCAGTTTAATGTGTTCAAAACTCTCTTATTCTTAAAAGTTGCAGACGGAATTATCCGCATGAGCGCACCTGCGGCGGAATTTGCAAAATTATTTAATGGATTTAAAGACACAGAACACATTTACACATCACCTTATACATAAAACACTTTTTACCTGATAAATTGCTAATATTCCAAAACCTGTTTCACAAAAGTTTACAATAACAAAACCACACATTATTATACAGTATTTTTGTATAAATTTAAACCCTACAAAAGCAGTTCATGTGTATGCAAACCACACCATTTTCCGCTGAAAAATCTTGAATCAAGCTGAGTGTCAAAAAGCAATCCTCCGTAATGAGGATTGGAATACACAAGAGTATTAGAAATCGGAGAATAACCCACAAGCCTTATTGCATGCGCATTTGGAAAAGTCCTTTCGATATCTCCGACAGAGCTTGTATAAACGAGTTTTTTTGCTCTGAAAAGCTCGGTGAGTTTATCTTTTATCCACTGTTGAGGCTTTCCGTTGATATGGATATATTCTTCGGATTTATAAGCCCTTTGTACCGAATCCATAGCAACCGAAGTCCCGCTGCGCTCAATATCTTTCATTGCAGTTTCAAGCGGAACATTAGAATTTTTATTTTTTAACACCGCAAACGCCTGCTCTAATATACTCAAACCGTTTTCGTTTTTAATGTGCATCCCTTTTGTATCAAAACCTTTGAACAGATAAGGAGTTCCGACACCGTCGCCGCGAAGCTGAACGATTATACCTTTTGGCGAAGAAATAAAACTTTTATATATTTCTCCTCTTGTTTTGGGGTTCTGCATTAAAGCGTTAAGAGTTTCTACAAGATAACAGTCGCCGATTTTACCCTGAACAGGATAATAACGGTTTATTGCAGGGAACAGTTTTTCATAATCCTGTTTTGATATTCTTAGTTCTTCAAGCTTTTTGCCGTTGTTGAAAAACATCTTTTCTCCAATCGACAAAGCATCACCCTCTTTTGTTGTTTCAAAAATTTTAAAAGAACTTTCGCCCGCTTTGAATTGCGGATAATAATTCTTACCGTGAATTATATTTTCCAAATCATCTAATACATTTCGGTTTAGTCTGGCTTTGACCCCTTTTTGGGTAAATAATTCACCTTTTGACAAAACGCTTATAAAATCCCTGACAGAATCGGGACTTTGCGATTTGACCGCAAAATTGTATGAATCAACCCCAATAAATTTATTCAATCTGTCAAAAAATTCTCTTACCTTATACGGATCATTTATATACTTTACACAGTCCTTTTGGTTACGGTTTAACTGCATAATAAAAGACAGTTGGTTTAGCGACAATGAGGAAAACACATTTCCTGCTTTTGCAATTTTTAAAGCATCAGGATTTTCCAGAAAATTTTGCAAAAGTACTCTGTTATTTTCATTAAACGAAGTCAATATACGTTTATATTCCGTTTCATTGTCTTTGTATGGGAATTTTCGTTCAAGTGCAGAAATCAATCCGTTATATTTTTTATTTTTGCTCAAAAAAATCAGCTTGTAAAAATTATCACTACCCGTAACCTGATTGAATTTGACAGGATTTACATTGTAATCTCGATAGGCGTAATTTTGAACAATTCTTTCTTGGCAAGTTTTTATGCTTTTGGTAATTTTCTCAAAAGACTTTTCTCCTGCCCTTACAGAAGTTGTTTTTTGTATATTTTTGAGCACTTTTTCTGATATATTTTTAAGAATATTTAATCCCATTATTTCCCCTATATTTATAATAAAGTAAATATGATAAGATTAATTGCCTATAATTTTGTAAAAAACTAATTCCGTTTCTTTAATTTTGCACGATGAATTTGACGCTCTTTTGTTATAATTTCTGAAATCATTTTCTTTAAAAGTGCTATTTTTTCACCAAAATAATACTGCTCGGGGTAATCATCCATTTCATATTTTCTTATCAGAAAGTTTTTATCTGTCAATTTTTTCGCAATTCTAATCTGAGAGTCATAAGCTGCAACTTCAGATATCAAAGAATAGCGCATATCCTGAAGATAATCAATTTTATCGGATACACTGAAATGTTTTAAAAATTTTCTTGTCTTATTCTCAATTATTTTTAATACATCTTTTTTATCCTGTTTGCAGTCTATAACCTCATGGCAGTAATAGTAATCGTCATAAAACTTGTCATATTTTTTTGACAATAATCCTCGTTTATTCATTTTTTGCAAACGGGAAAGAAGTTTCGGTTGAAACAAATCATCTGCAACATGCTGAAATTCATGTAAAACGTGCGGCAAATGAACAGCTCTTACGCTGTTAAACTTTCCCGGTAATTCCATAGTTACAGCTTTTGCATTTTTATCTTTATCGTAAAGAACCTTTGAAATTGCCCCGCACTCTTTGGCATCTTCTTCGCTCAAAGGCATAACAATTACTTTTAAATCTTGCGCAGGAAGAACGGAATTTACCTTATTTTGTAAATTTTCAAAACTCAAAGAACTGTAATCATCCTTAAAATAAGGTTCAATTGAATCATACAAATCCTCAACAAGTTTATTTGCCTTTTGCTGGCGCTGCGAAACTGAACCTTTTATTATCTTATACGGAATTATTAATGTATTTGAAAGTTTATTTATTTCCATAATTGGGATTAATAAAACTTGTAAAGGAAATTTTTGCGCTTATTAAAATACAAAAAAGATGTAAATATTTGTAACAGACAGGCAATTTTAAAAGCAAAAAATACTTTATATAAATAATAGGATTAATAAGGGACAACTATGGCTTCAATAGTAACCGAAAGTTTTTTCAGAAATAATCAGTCAGACTATGCCAAAAGCTTAAGAGCAAAATTTGGCACAGACTATAATAAATATGTGATTAGTTTCAAAAAAGCAGTTACTAATCCCTTAAAAACGAGCAATCAAAATCGAATTAATTTTCTGGAAGCGGCTTTGGGACAAGCTAAAAAGGCCCTTGCAAAAGCAAAACAGGAATACAGATCTTTCTATCGTTCTATATCAAATTTAGCAAATATATCAGGGAATCAACAGGCAACATTAAATCAGAAAAGCATAGCTGCAGGAAAGGCAGATATGGATGTTGATTTATATACGGCAGCATTAGGTGATGCTTATCATACTAAAGGTATGTATTACACCGTATAATAATTTCTGGATTCTAAAGATATTTATCTGCTTGACTAAAAATTTTCAGCATATTATTATCCCTTTTGTAGAGTGCTTACGCCAATAATCACTCAACAAGAAAAGGAAACTAATATGTCAATTAACTTAGAAAACAAACAAGAATTCGCTAAGAAATTCGGTAAAAACGAAAAAGACACCGGAGCGCCTGCCGTTCAGGTTGCTATGATGACGGCTAAAATTGCTCAATTAACAGAACACCTTAAATCAAACAAAAAAGATTTTGCTACAAAAAGAGGTCTTTTGATGATGGTAGGTAAAAGAAAGAAACTTCTTTCTTATGTTAAATCAAGAAATCTTGACGAATACAGAGATTTGATTAAAAAGTTAAAAATCAGAGGTTAATCTCAAAAAGAACCGGCTTTTCAGAGTCGGTTCTTTTTTTTATGCATAAAAAACAATACAAACGAAGTACAACTTTCGCCCTAATTATTTTTTATAAAATACTTCAATCAAATTATTATTAAAATCAGAAAGAAAAAATCAACCATGCGGCGAAATCATGGTGTAGGGCATGATTGAGGAGTTTTCTCAATCTAACGATTTAGATAACTCTTTCAATCTTGTAAAGGTAATTTATCAATCACTCCATGGATTAAAAGACCCTCTGAAAAGAGTAGTATGTAAAGTGTAGAAAGCAAATAATTACATGGGGGAAATAAGATGAGAGATTTTACAAAAAAACTTAGAGTATTGTTAATTGATGACAACGCTAATCATTTACGGGGGATTAAAGAATTAATCAGCCTTGAAACAAGTTACAATGTTGTCGGAGCTACAAGAAACGCAAATTTAGGTATCAATTTAATTAAAAAATATCGTCCTGATATTGTTCTTATGGATATAAATATGCCTGAAAAAGATGGTCTGCAAGCAATTGAAGCTATTGAAAAATCGGGTGCATCAACAAATGTTATCATTTTGAGCGGGTATGATGATTCTGATTTAATTTACAGGGCAATGAAACTCGGTGCAAGAGGTTATGTTTTAAAAACTATGGCTTCAGCTAAACTTATTGACGCAATAGAAGCGGTAGCGGAAGGCAAAATCTACTTGCCGTCAGTGCTTTCTACAAGATTCTTTGAATACTTCCAATCAAGTGCAAAGGAAGAAGCAACAAATGCGGCAGGAGAAAATTTACTTATGACTTTAACATCAAGAGAAAATGAAGTTCTTGAATTATTGACTCAAGGAATTAACTATAAGAGCATAGCGCAAAATCTTATTATCTCTGAAACAACAGTTAAGACCCACGTTAATAACATCTTCCAGAAATTGCAGGTAAACGACAGAACTAATGCCGTTTTATATGCATTAACTCACGGATTTAAGACTTCTTCTTCCAAAAAGTCATCTGTAATGACAACAGTTTAATTTTGAGCTTAAAACAATCAGGGGGTGCAAATCTGCATCCCTTTTATTTTGAATTATCGGAGATTATATGCAGACCATAAATGAAAATAAGCCATATTTGGCAGATACCAATAAAATAAGATTTATCTCTCATGAAATACGCAACCACATTTCCGTTTGTGATATGTATTCGCAAATCATAAGAAAAAATCTTGAAAAAATGGGGACTTTAAATCCGTCAATAGAAAATGCTCTTGTATGTATTGAAAAATCACTTCGTATAATTGATATGAACATAACCGATTTAAGAGCCGCTGATTGCAATAATATACAAAGGATTTACGATTTTTCGTCCGTAGTAAAAAAAGGTGCAGAACTCGCAAAAGCATATATTGACGACAAAGAAATAAATATAAAATATGAACTCATAACCGGCGGGAATGTAATAACTGACGAAAACAGGCTTCTTTCGGTTGTCGTAAATATTATAAAAAACGCTATTGAATCAATAGAATACAGCGGTGAAATTACTGTTAAAATTTATACGGAGAATAATTGCGCTATTGCACAAATCTCTAATAACGGAGAGATGATACCGCAAGAAATTCAGGATAAACTTTTTGAAAACGGTTTTACGGCAAAAGAAAACGGAAACGGCTATGGATTGAGCATTTGCGCACAATACATGCGATCTCAAAACGGGAATATTGAGTTTGTAAAATCAGACAAAAATGAAACTGTTTTCAGAATAATTCTGCCCCTATTTGAATAAGATTAAATATTATGTTATACTTCAGACTATGGTAAACAGAGTAAAAACAGGTTCGGTCACAGGCTTAAAGGCACAAGAAGTCCTTGTTGAAACCGATATAATAAACTCGCTTCCGTCAATGTCAATTGTCGGTTTGCCTGATGTTGCAGTAAATGAAGCAAAAGACAGGGTAAAATCTGCCATAAAAAATTCGGGTTACACTTTTCCGTCAAAAAAAATTGTTGTAAACCTTGCCCCTGCCGATTTAAAAAAGAACGGAACAGGTTTTGATTTACCGATAGCAATCGGTATTTTAACAGAAGAAGAGGTCCTGAATAGCGAACAAACACAAGGGTATGCGTTTATCGGAGAACTTGCACTCGACGGACTTATAAGACCTGTAACGGGAGTATTGCCTATTGTTTTGGGATTGAAGGAACAGGGTATAAAAAATGTCATAGTGCCTTTGAACAATGCGAAAGAAGCCGCACTTATTGAAGATGTAAATATTTATGGGGCTGAACATTTAACGGATGTTGTCAATCATTTTGGAGAAAATAAAATTTCTCCGACAAAAGTAAATGCAAGAGAGTACCTTATTAATAAATCTCAGCAGGATTATTCTTTTGATTTTAAAGATGTAAAAGGTCAGCAAAAGGCAAAAAAAGCTCTTGAAATTGTGGCAGCAGGAGGTCATAACGTTCTGATGACAGGTTCTCCCGGGTCAGGTAAAACATTGATGGCAAAATGTTTTCCGTCAATTTTACCGCCCCTTGAACTTGAAGAAGCTCTTGAGCTTACAAAAATATACAGTGTTTCGGCATTATTGCCGACTGATGAGCCGCTTGTTACCAAAAGACCATTCAGAGCCGTTCACCACAGTGCTTCTGCTAACGGTATTATAGGAGGAGGAAGTAATCCAAAACCGGGAGAAATAACCCTTGCTCACAGAGGGGTACTCTTTCTTGATGAAATGGTTGAATTTCCCAGACAAGTACTTGAAGTTATGCGTCAGCCTTTAGAAGATGGCGAAATCGTTATTTCAAGAGCTTCTCATTCCGTTAAATATCCTGCAAAATTTATTTTACTTGGGGCAATGAACCCTTGTCCCTGCGGTTATTTGGGGGATAAAGAAAAACAATGCACCTGCTCTGATTTTCAGATAAACAGATATATTTCAAAACTATCAGGTCCGTTGCTGGACAGAATTGATTTACAAATTGACGTTCCGAGATTAACTCCGTCAGAACTTTTGAATACAGAACCTCCAAAAGAAGATTCTTCGGCTATACGAAAAAGAGTTATAAATGCAAGAAAAATTCAGCTTAAAAGATACAAAAACGAAAATATTTTAACTAATTCGGAACTGACATCAAAACTTATAAAAAAATATTGCCAAATAGACGAGCCTTCAAAAGAAATGCTTAAAACCGCAGTAGTTAAATATCAGCTTTCCGGCAGAAAATATGACAGAATTTTAAAAATTGCAAGAACAATAGCTGACCTTGAGGGCTGCGAAAACATTAAACAAATACATCTTATGCAGGCACTTCAATTCAGATTAAATATGGCAAACGATAACGAATGCTAATCAATTACAATTTCTTTTTCGTTTTTGTAAGTTACATAGCCCAAATTTGCTTTTGGAGGTTTGCGCAAATACTTTCTTTTAGTGTAAATAACCCCAACTTTTGAAGAATTTGCACCGCTTGAATACTGTTTTGCAAGTTTTGCACACTCTAAAATCAATTCATCAGTAATATTCTGAGATTTTAAAAGGACATGAGAACCCGAACAATCTCTGGTATGAAACCATAAATCATCATCAGAAGAAAGTTTTGACACGATATAGTCATTCTGTTTGTTATTCTTCCCGATATATATTCGAGTTTGGGGGTCTTTTTGGATACAAAAGATGCTCTCACGCATATTTGCAGAACTCTTTTTATCCCCGACAACTCTTTCCTCTTCCAAAGGGGGTAATATTTCTTGTCCTATTTCTTGCAATTCATCAATATTTTGGGCAATTTCGATCGAGTACAGTACACTTTCCAAATATTCTTTATATTGTTCGTTTTCATCAATTAGTACACTTAATTTTTCTTCTGCAGTTTTGCCTTTGGTGTATTTTTTATAATAGTCATTTGCATTTTCTTTTACCGTTTTTGTATTTTTTAAAGGAATAAAAATATCCTGATTGTTTTCATAATCAAACACTTTCGCCTTATCACAATAATCTTTCAGGCTATAAAGATTAGCCATTAGTAAATCCCCATAAAGACGGTACTTATCGTAATTTTCTCTCTTTTTAATTTGCAGGTTCATCTCTTTTTCTGATTTTTTACATTTTTGAAGTTTTTGACTGATTATTGCTAAATATTTTGACTTAAGAGTTTTAAATTTTGATTTTTCAATAATGTATGAATAGTAATTGTCCGTAAACTCACTATTAAAAATCATATTTGAACCAAAACTTTTTAAAAAGCCGTATCTTTCTTCTATAAAATTTTTTGAAGATACCAACGGGGGATAAGTATATGGAATTTGTCCGTAAACTTCACGAACAGAACTTTTTTCAGCCCCGACATTATGTGCGCAGCCTAAAATAATATTTGTATCGGTATTATAGAGAATTACATTTGAATATTTACCCATTAATTCAATTGCAAGACACAAATATATTTTATCTCCGATTTCGTTATATGTTTCAAAATAAAGCTCTAAAATCCTTTCACCATAAGGCTGAATAACTTTTGCAATTTTTGAATTATTCAAATATTTGCGCAAAAGCATACAAAACATCGGCGGCTTTTGCGGAATACTGATATGTCGTTTTTGATAATTTTCTTCAGACATAAAACATACATGGTAAAACTGAGGGGTAATATTTATGTAAAATTGACGAACCAGACCATTATTGCGCATTGAAAAAATAATTTCACGCCTTGTCGGCTGCTGAATTTTATTTATTCTGGCACCGCAAATAAAGTCTTTATTCTCATCAATAAAAGCTTTTAGCATTAAAGAATCATAAGAAATCATAAAGAAAATTTACCAAAAAGGTTTATACATGTCTATAAAAATTTTGTTTGTGGTAGAATTAATTTTGCAAAATATAAATAGAAAAGGGAATTTGAGAGATGATTAAAACAGAATTTAAAGACCACGAATGCGGGAAACTAAGACTTGACGATATTGATAAAACGGTTACACTATCCGGCTGGGTATCTACGGTAAGAGATTTGGGCGGGATTTTATTTATTGAACTCCGTGACAGAAGCGGTTTTTTCCAGCTTGTTGCAAACCCTCAAATTAACCCGCAGGTTCATGAAGTTTTCGGGAAAGTCAGAAGTGAATATGTTATTAAAGTTACAGGCAAGGTTACAAAAAGACCTCCTGAAACATACAATGAAAAATATCCGACAGGTCAGGTTGAAATGTACCCTGAAGCTGTTGAAATTCTTTCCGAATCAAAAGTATTACCTTTTGTTCTTGATGATGAAAATGTTTCGGAAGATATACGTTTAAAATACAGATATCTTGATTTAAGACGTGAACAAATGCTTTCAAAACTTGTTTTACGTCACAATATAGTTCAAGCTATCAGAAATTATATGAATAATCTTGACTTTTTGGAAGTTGAAACTCCTATTTTAATCAAAACAACTCCGGAAGGAGCAAGAGATTATTTGGTTCCGTCAAGAGTTCAGGAAGGCAAATTTTTTGCACTTCCTCAATCACCGCAAATCTTTAAACAACTTTTAATGGTTGGGGGTATTGAAAGATATTACCAAATAGCAAAATGCTTCAGAGATGAGGATTTGCGTGCAGACAGACAGCCTGAATTTACTCAGGTCGATATTGAAATGTCATTCGTTAAACAACAGGACGTTATAAAAGTTGTTGAAGGTTTGATAGTAGATGCTTTCAAAGCTGCGGGCGTAGAAGTTAAACCTCCGTTTACTCAAATTTCCTGGCAGGAAGCTATGGACAGATTTGGTTCCGACAAACCTGATACAAGATTTGGATTAGAATTGTTTGATTTGGGTGATATCATTATGCAATCGGAATTTCAGATTGTTAAAAATACTTTGCAGCAGGGCGGAATTGTTCGTGGTATAAGAATACCGGGCGGAGCGAAGTTCTCAAGAAAAGAAATTGACGATATTACAAAAATTGCGGTATCATTTGGGGCAAAGGCTCTTGCAAATATTATTTATCAGGAAGACGGAACACCAAAATCTCCTGTACTTAAATTTGTAACGGATGAACAGGCAAAACAAATACAGGAACGTGCGGGCGCGCAGGCTGGCGATATAATCTTCTTCCTTGCCGATAAGCCAAAACTTGTTTACGATATTATGGGAAGATTAAGATTGCACTTTGGCAAAATGCTTAACCTGATTGATGAATCAAAACATGCACTACTTTGGGTTGTTGATTTCCCTATGTTTGAATGGAGTGATGAAGAACAAAGATATATGGCTATGCACCATCCGTTTACATCACCAAACTTAGAAGATCTTGAAAAACTCAAATCAGGTGATTTGGGCAACGTAAAATCTATCGCTTATGATATTGTTTATAACGGAACAGAATTAGGCGGTGGTTCTGTAAGAATCCACTCTTCTGAAGTACAACAGGAAATTTTCAAAGCTCTGGGCTTGACTCAGGAAGAAGCAGAAGAAAAATTCGGATTTATGGTTAATGCTCTTCAATACGGTACACCTCCGCATGCGGGTCTTGCAATCGGGTTAGACAGACTTGTTGCACTACTTGCAAGAACGGATTCCATTCGTGACGTTATTGCATTCCCGAAAAATGCAGGGGCAAAATGTTTAATGTCTGGTGCTCCGGGAGATGCTTCTATACAACAACTTAGAGAATTACATATAAAAAGTACGGTGAATAAATAATAAAAAAATCTCCTGAATAATCAGGAGATTTTTTTAGTTTAAATATTTGTTGTAATTATTCATATACATATCCGTATTAGAACTTTTTGCGATATTATTACTTTTGCCGATAACACGTTCTATAAAGTCCAGCATAGCTTGTGTTAAAGGTTTTTTATACGGACTGATATCGTCTCCGCCGCCGTTTGGTGGCGGAACAGACGGAGCACCTGCAGCAAAACGTAATTCTTTTTTAGGGTATCTGTTGATATCCATTTCAGAAAGCAAATACGATTTAGGACCTTTTATAGTATAAGTTCTTGGTCTTAAAATCTTTGGAACAATTAATTGATTCATACACACACCTCCATTTTTAATATGTAAAACAGATGAAGTTTAAGAATTGCTTAATTTTTAATAAATATTAAGAATAATTAATCTTTATTTTTCAAAAAATTATGGATATCCAAAACGTCATCCGCATTTATTGCAGGCGGACCCTCTATTACTTCAAGAATATCATGGATTTTAGTACTTTTGTTATAATTGAAAACAATATCCCCAAAATCTTTACCGCAAACACTACATTTCAAATTACATATCAAAACATCTCCCTCTTTTTCTTTTAGTGTAAGAGAATCTTGTGTAAAATCATTTCTGCAGTGAGAACAGCAAAGATTTGAAAAAAGTACTTTTATATCTTTTGAATTAATTTCCATAGTAAGATTATTATACATTAAATTTAGAATATAAATCATTACATAAATAATTAATTTGCATATAATTCACTTTATTTTTTTTATTTTGGTGGCAGAATAGAACTATGATATACAAAAAAGAAGAACGAAAACCCCAAATATGGTTTTGCGGTGGACATTTTATAAATGATATTTATACGGGATTTTTAAATCCGATTATGCCGTTTATTGCTGAGCAGGTAAAAATTTCTATGTCTGTTGCAACAATTATATTAAGCTGTTCGCATATATTTTCATCTCTTTTGCAGCCGTTTTTCGGATTTTTTGCGGATAATATGCGCAAACGTGCATTAATTTTTTGGGGATTGATTTGTACATCTCTTTTTATTTCTTTTGCACCTGCCTCAAACAATATATTTTGGATGATAATTTTTATAATGCTTGGAAGTCTTGGGTCAAGTTTATTCCATCCGCAATCACTGGGGTTGATTTCAAAATTTTCTCAGTCTGATGTAGTCAGAAATATGGGAATATTTATAGCCTGCGGAACTTTAGGATATTCGGTAGGCCCGTTATTTTCTTCTGCAATTGCACAATATTTCGGGCTTAATAATATGCCTTATCTTGCTATATTAGGAATTGTTTGGGCTTTATTGATGTTTTGTATGGTGCCTAAGTTTTCGGATGCGGGAATACAAAAGACTGAAATTAATTTTAAACAGGCTCTTAAAGACATACTTTCAAACAGAAAGCTAAACATTCTTAACCTGATTGCAATGCTAAAATCTTTAATGACTACATCATGCTCGATTTTGCTTCCGTTTTTGTGGAAATCTCAGGGGTACACAAAATTTCAAATAGGTGCTGCTTTGTTTATGTTTATATTCCTTGGGGGTACAGCCTCATTGTTAAGTCCGAAATTTGAGAATAAAATCGGGACTGAAAACGTATTTTATTTCTCCATGATAACGACATTCCCGCTGATGTTATTATTTATGCTCACATACAAAGCATATCCTGCTTTATCATTCGTAATTTTTGGGATAATGGGTTTTGTAACAATGTTTGCAACCCCTATTACAATGAATATCGCTCAAAACGTTTTGCCGCAATATAAAAGCATTATCGGGGGATTTATAAACGGATTTTCATGGGGAGTTGTTGCAATTTTAATGTCAGCCATCGGTTTTATTGCTCAATCAACAAGTATTGTTCCCGTATTGGTGGTAATTTCCGCAATTCCCGCAATTTGCTCAAGACTTGTTAAATACATTTTTTAAAATTAAATTTCAACACCCTGCATCATATCAACAAGCTGACCGATAGTACCGTCCATTGTAACACTGTCATCAGTTCTTTGCTGCAGAAAAGCATTAATTTTCGGCATCATTTCTATTGCAGTATCAAGTCTTGGGTTAGACCCCGGCTGGTACATCCCGACATCAATAAGGTCTTTATTTTCTCTATACAACGACATGATTGTTCTTAATTTAGCCGCAGCCTTTTTATGCTCAGGCGCAGCAATTGCGCTCATCAAACGGGAAATACTGCCCAAAACATCTATGGCAGGATAGTGGTTAGATTCTGCAACTTTTCTTGATAGGAAAATATGCCCGTCTACAATACCACGAACAATATCGACAATAGGGTCATTTATATCGTCACCTTCCATAAGAACCGTATATAATGCGGTTATTGAGCCTCTTTCACTGTTCCCTGCACGTTCAAGAACCTTTTGCAGCCACGAAAATATTGACGGCGGATAACCCTTCATTGTAGGAGGTTCACCCAAAGACAAACCGACTTCACGACCCGCCATTGCACAACGTGTAACAGTATCTGTCATTAAAAATACTTTTAGCCCCTTATCTCTAAAATATTCACAAACCGCAGTTGCCGTTAAAAGACATTTTTGACGGATTAAAGGCGGTTTATCACCTGTTGAACATACAAGAACAGATTTTGCCATACCGACAGGACCAAGAGCGTCTTCAACAAACTCTTTAACTTCTCTGCCACGTTCACCGATCAGCGCAACAACGTTTACATCCGCATCAGAATTTCTTGCAATCATACCAAGCAGGGTACTTTTACCGACACCTGAGCCCGCAAACAACCCCAAACGCTGCCCGCACCCCATTGTCATACACCCGTCAATAGCTCTCCCTCCGGTGGAAAACTGCTCTGTAATAATCGGTCTTTCAAAAGGTCCCGGCGGCGGGCCTTCAATAGCCTTCCACTCTGCATTTGACAAATCAAGCGGCTTACCGTCTATCGGATTTCCCATAGGGTCAATAAGTCTGCCAAGCAAAAAATCTCCGACAGGTATAATAATCGGCTTACCCGTAGAAGTTACAAGACTTCCCTGACCGATACCATCACCGTCAAGCAATAAAGATAATTGAGCAACTTCACCACGAAAAGCCTGAACTTCCGCAGGTTTTTGCTTTCCGTCATAAGTTTCTATAAAACACAAGTCACCGATTTTCAGCCCAGGTAATTTTACTTCAACAGTTAATCCCAAAAGCTTTGAAACAGAACCCTTATACCCGAACAATTGTGTTTGAGCCAATTTTTCTTTTACTCTATGCTTTAAATTTTCAATGCTGCTTTTATCTATTGTATCGTCCATATAATTTATTATAGCAATTTTTTTTGTTATATCAATTTATTTACTTTTAACTTGTTTAAATATTTTTGAAATTATGATAATATTACCTTATGGAAAGAAAAGATTTTATAAACGCAAAAAGAATTGTTATTAAATTAGGTACAAATGTTTTGAGAAATGATGAAGGATTTGTTTCTCTGCCACGAATTTATACATTTATAGAAGATATAGCAAACCTTGTAAAATCAGGGAAAGAAGTTATCGTAATAACTTCAGGTGCGGTCGGAATGGGCAAAAAGCGTCTTGGTTTGACGGACACAACAGGAACGGCAATCAAACAGGCTTGTGCAGCAATAGGTCAAAGCAAACTTATGTCGCTTTATGAAAACGGTTTTGATACATACGGACTTACCGCTGCCCAAATTCTTCTGACTGAAGACGATTTTTCTATTCGAGAAAGATATCTGAGCCTTAGAACAACATTTAATAAATTACTTGAACTCGGTACGGTTCCTATCGTCAATCAAAACGATACTGTATCTACAATCGAATTAATGTGCCGAAGTGAAGAAATCGATATGCAGGTTTGTTTTTCGGATAACGATAAACTGTCAGCACTTGTCGCCAGCGAACTGGATGCGGATTTACTGGTTATTCTTTCTGATGTAGACGGATTATTTGATTCTAATCCGAAAAATAATCCTGATGCGAAACTTATAAAAGAAGTTAAAGAGGTGAATGATGATATTATAGCCCTTGCTTCGGGAGTCTCAGACGGGGGCAGAGGCGGAATGGAATCAAAACTTCTTGCTGCACGAATGGTTACACGTTTTGGAGGAAAAGTACTTGTTGCTAACGGCAAAATTCCTTATATAATAAACAAAATATTCAGCGGAGAGGATTTCGGTACAATGTTTTTACCGTCAGATAAAAATATGCCCGATAAAAAACGCTGGATCGGATATGCAACAAATATTATCGGAAAGATTACGGTAAATGAGGGCGCAAAATACGCTCTTATAAATGATGAGAAAAGTCTTTTGCCTATCGGTGTGGTAGATGTAAAAAACGACTTCAAAAAAGGTGATGTCGTTTCAATTATGGATGAGAAAGGGAATGAATTTGCAAGGGGTATGGTTAATTATGATTCTGATGCCTGCCGAAAAGTTATCGGATGCCATTCAGACAGCATAGTTGAAATACTCGGATTTAAGAACTATGATGCAATAATAACAAGGGATAATATTACAATATTGTAGCCTGCTTTAGTCGAAGTTTGGTTATATAAATATTTTACACCGCTGCAACTTACCCCCTTTGTCCTTTCGGACATTTCCCCCTTACAGGGGGCAAATAATTAACCCGTACAAAAACTTCTGCCCAGTGCTAGAGGGAAGAAAGTAGGTCGGCATTACTATGCCGACACTTAATTTTGCCGTCGGAATGATGAATATGACCTACATACTTACCCCCTTTGTCCTTTCGGACATTTCCCCCTTACAGGGGGCAAATAATTAACCCGTACAAAAACTTCTGCCCCCTGCAAGGGGGAAGTGGCACTTTAGTGCCGTAGGGGGTATTTTTCTACACACATTTTTCTGTAATATATTTTTCTTTGTTTTTGCATAAATTTTGTAATCAATTTTAACAAAAAAATAATTGCCATAATCTTATCAGCATCACAACGAGCCATAGTACCGCTAAAAATACCATAGGTAAAATCAACTTCATATTCAAAATAGTCAAGCAATAATTTCTGTGCTAAAAGAGGTCTTTCTATCTCAATTAAATAATCTTCTATCACAATTTTCTCCTTTAAAATTACTATGTAATTACCATGTTATTACATGGTAAACTATACTATAAGTAACTTATTTTGTAAAGTAAAGATATATTTATTGTAAGTTAAATGTAAGGAAAATAATGATTAGAAAATTACAAAAAAGCGGAAACGGTTGGGCAATATTTTTACCAAAGCCTCTGCTTGAGCTATTGAAAGTAGACCCTGAAACAGATAAGGTTGAACTTGAATTTGAGGGCGACGTACTAAAAGTTAAAAAACACAAAGAAGATGCTTAGGGGCATATTATCGGAGAAAATATGGATTTTACTGAAATTGCAAAAAATGCAAAACACTCAAGCCTGAAAATTGCAGGGATTGATGTTGAAATAAAAAACAATGCGCTAAATGCTATCGCAGAAGCATTTGAGAAACATAAGCAGGAAATTTTTGATGCGAACAAATCAGACTTAGAACAGGCACAAGCCCTTTTAGAAAACGGACAAATCTCAAAATCTACATACAACAGGCTAAAGCTTGATGAAAACAAAATGCGTGATATGATTCAGGGGGTTCGTGATATCGCAAAACTTGATGACCCTGTCGGAAAAATTTTGCTAAAGCGTGAGCTTGATACCGACCTGATTTTAACAAAAATATCTTGCCCTATCGGGGTTCTTGGAATTATTTTTGAGGCAAGACCTGACGTAATTTCACAAATCAGCGCACTTGCGATAAAATCATCAAATGCGGTTATCCTCAAAGGAGGCAAAGAAGCCGTAAATACCAACAAAAAAATTATGGAAATCATAAATAGCACCTTATCAAAAATTAAAGAATTTCCTCAAAATGTTATACAGCAAGTTTTTTCACATGATGATATATCCCAAATGCTGAAATGTGACGAATATATAAATTTAATAATTCCGAGAGGAAGTAACAAACTTGTTGCGTATATAAAAGAAAATACAAAAATACCGGTACTCGGACATGCAAGCGGGATTTGCCACATATTTGCAGATGAAAGCGCAGATTTAGAAATGGCTGTTAAAATAATTACGGATGCCAAAACACAATATCCCGCTGCCTGTAATTCGGTAGAAACACTTTTAGTTCACAAAGATTTTAAGTATAAAGAAGAACTTTTTGCAGCATTACAGCTAAATGAAATAGAACTGATAACTAATCCTCAAAGTTGGGAATGCGAATATGGCGATAAAATCTTATCCGTTAAAATTACAGAATCTTTAGAGGACGCAATAGAACACATAAACACTTATGGTTCAGGTCATACAGACTGCATTATAACAAAAGACCCTCAAAATGCCGAAAAATTTATGAATAATGTAGATTCCTCCGGTGTATATTGGAACGCATCCACAAGATTTGCAGACGGTTTTCGCTACGGTTTTGGAGCAGAAGTAGGGATTTCTACCAACAAAACCCACGCAAGGGGCCCTGTCGGATTAGAAGGATTAACCATTTATAAATACAAACTTATCGGTAAAGGGCAAATCGCAGACGACTATGCAAAAGGTGTGAAAAAATTTCACCACAGAGATTTGTAACGAATTTAGCACATTCGATTTATCATGATATAATTAGCCTATGAGAATAGGTGTTGTCGGTTTAGGTTTAATAGGCGGGTCAATATTTAAGGACTTAAGGGCTCTTGGATATGATGTTTTGGGAATTTCGCAATCCCAAAGCGGAGAAAATATTTACAATGATTATTCATTAGTAAAAGATTGTGATGTTGTTTTTGTCTGTACCCCTATGAATAAAACTTTGGATATTTTAGACAAACTAGAGGAAATTTTGCCGTCTGAGGTAATTGTAACAGATGTTTGTTCTCTAAAGAGTTTTGTATGTCAAAAACAAAGACCGTATAAATTTATCCCGTCCCACCCTATGGCAGGAACGGAAAATAAGGGGTTTGAAAATTCACTTGAGGGTTTATTTAAAAATGCCAAATGGGTTATTACGCCTGTATTTCCCCACACGGATGAAGATTTGAAAATTTTAACAGATATTATTGAACAACTTGGCGCAAACCCTGTTATTACAACCCCTGACGAACACGACAAAGCTGTTGCTTTAATTTCGCACATGCCTATGCTTGTTGCTCAGGCTATTTTCAAAACCGCTAAAGACAACGATTTGGCGATGCAAATAGCATCATCGGGATTCAGGGATATGACACGTCTTGCAATGTCTACTCCCGAAATGGCAAATGACATGATTACAATGAATGCGGGAAATATTGAAAGTGCCGTATTAAACTTATACAAATCAATCGGCGATTTGACCTCATCTGATTATCTTTCTCAAATAACCGAAATTCGTTCAAATCGCCAATCGATGTTTAAATAATTATTTAATTAAGCTGCCTGTTTTGTGCTTGCCAAAATTTCTTGTAATTCTGCAAGGAGAGAATCTCTTTGTTTTTGGTATCCGCTCAGAATTTTGTTATATCTTTTCATTCCCGGATGATCGAATGTTTTGATTTTTTGTTCAATTTCTTTTAACTGTTTTTCGATTGCATCAATTTCAGCCTGCTTAGGGTTCATTCTGAGTGTTTGTGCGCTTTGAGGAACTGATGACTTTGTCTGAGGTTTTGTTTGCGGCTTTTTACCTCTTGTCTGAGTTAATAACGGAACATCAGGATTTTTTACTCTTGAGCCTGTGCGTTCATATTGTGCAATTTCCTGAGCCATTTGTGCTGAACCGTCATGTTGAGCCCATGCAGCTTCAATATCAGCGGCTTTTTGGCGTGCGGCCATTTCTGTTTCGTATTTATCAACTGCTTGCGGATATGTTTTAGTCGGTTTTTGAGTTACCTGTGGAGTTTTAACATCAGCAGGTTTTGGTTCTGCCGCAGTTGGCTTTCCTGATGGTTTTGAAGTTCCTGACGGTTTTGATGTACCTGTCGGCTTTTTTGTACCCGAAGGTTTTGTTGTTCCTGTCGGTTTAGGAGCTCCCGAAGGTTTTGTTGTTCCTGTTGGTTTTGGCGGAACAGGTATCGTACCATTTGGTTTTGCAGGAGGGTTAATAAAATCTTTTATTTTCTTTAGTACACCTTTTAATTTTCCTCTTGCGGCTAAATATATTGTTGCGGCTGCAACTCCGACCAATACAGTTTTTAATACTGTATGATTAGATTTTTTTTCAGGTTTTGCATCATAAACAGTTCCGCCCGAAAAATTAACATCTTTTCTTTTGACAATTGTCGGCGCTAAAAGAGGCGTCAATCCATAATTCCCAATACCAAATCCTATTTCTGACATAAATAATCCTTTCTACAATTCTAACCTTACATTTTTATAAAGTTTTTTATGAATGTAGAATTGATTAATTTATACACTTTAATTTACAAAAGTTAATAATTAAAATTTTTAATTAAACAATTTGCCGCTTTCTGCAACAACGGGTATCGCTCTGACTACGCAGAATATAATTGCAATCCAGGCCAAAACTATCGCAACAGGTAGAATTACTGATACAATATTCTCCCCAAGCCCCGGAATATAAGCAACAATAAGCAATACAAATGCTGCAACCTTTGCAACCGCATAACTTATTCTCATAAATCTTGATGCACAGATAAACTTACCCCAAGCAGTCGATTGCATTGATTTTTCTCCAAAAGCCGTCATTCCTTTTGACAGGGCAACACTGCGGATTCCGTCTGTTGTAAATGCTCTTGCAATACAAACCAGCGGAAAAATTATATTCAACCAACCCAAAACGGCAAACGCAGTCCAATACGAAGCCTCTACTATTCTGTCGCCCAAAATATCCAAAACAGAACCCCACTCAGACGACTGGTTAAACTTCCTTGCAATATACCCGTCTAAACCGTCCATAGCAAAAGCAATTATTGTTAAAACAACCGCCCAAATATAAGCAGAAGTTGTCTGAACAAAAAGCAGACCTATTGCCGCAAAAGCCACAAATATCCTGCTCACGGACACAATATTTGCCATATTATTTTTTATATCCATACATCTATCCCTTTTCTCTAACAAAAATCCGTATTTACTTATATCTTTTTAGACCTTGAAAGTGCAAAATCCACATTATCAAGATTTTTTGCTCTTTCACCAAGCATCATTTTTTCTGCTTCTTCCAAAATACTTACGACAACAAATCCGTTTTCTCCGTCAGAGCGTGCCTTTTTACCGGTTTCACAACAACTGACGAAATGCTGACATTCAAGTTTTAACGGCTCTATCTCAAGATAATCCGACTGAACAACCTCTCCGCTGTTTGCCTTGAAGTTATCATAAATGGTAAGTTTATTTTCTGCAACGGTATCATCCATAATTGCAGTTTTCTTTGTACCTCGAACAAGCAGTTGAACATGCTTTTTCGGAGTAATCCAACTGTCTGAAATCTGAGCCACTGCTCCGCCTTCCATCTTTAAAGTTATATGCGTAATATCCATAATATCGTTTCTGTCGGAAGAACAACCGACGGCAGAAATAACACTTTGCGGATTTTTACCCAATACATAACAAATCATTGAAACATCATGAGGAGCCAAGTCCCACATTACACTTCTGTCATTTTTAAAATAATTAATATTGAGCCTGTCACTCTGAGCATAAACAATATCCCCGAGTTCCCCATCTTCAATGAGCATTTTTAAACGGTTTACGGCAGGATGATACAAAAGAAGATGTCCGACCATCAAAACAAGATTTTTACTTTCCGCTAAATCAGCCAAATCTCTTGCTTCCTGCGCAACGGTCGAAATAGGTTTTTCAACATAAACATGTTTGCCTGCTTCAAGTAATGCTTTTACAAATCTGAAATGTGTATGACTCGGAGTTACGACAACTGCACCCATAATATCATCACTGTTCAAAATGTCATTAAAGTCTTTTGTTGTCTTTACCCCCGGATAATCAGCCCTGACTTTTGCAAGATTTTCTTCATCCAAATCACAAACCATTCCCAAAGCATTAAGATTATAGAAATTACGGACAACATTTCTGCCCCACAATCCGCATCCTAAAACCGCTATTTTTTTCTCACTCATATTCCAAACCTTCTTATAACATACTTTATTTAATTATAAACACAGCAAATTTATTTTGCAACAAAAGATATTATCGTCTTTGTTGTCTTTCCTGAGCCCTCAAAGCTTCTGCATTCTGCACCCTCATATTATACATTTGTTCGTATCGTTCGTAGAATATTTCTTCATCTCCCGGAAAACATTTTACAAGACGGTCTAGTAACTGTTTCGGAATTTCAGAAATATTTACCATTCTGTCTATCTGATTATCTGTCAGAGGGAACAAACTCCTTAAATTCTTATGATAGATATGACTGCATTCGGCTTTAACCTGTTGTTGATATTTTTCAACCTGCTGCGCCATTTTATAAGTAACTATATTCCCGTCAAAATATACCCCTTTGAAATTATTTAAAACCATTCGCAAAATCAAATCATAATCTGAAAACAGTTTGAATTTAGCATCAAAACCGCCAAGAGCCGCAATTGCATCTTTGCTGAATATACATGCCTGATGCCCGAAAGGCATTACCTGAAATACATTATATATTGACGGAATATAAAGAAATACATTATTATCAGGCGGCACACAATATGCAGGGAAATAACAGAAATCTGCTTCCGCCTCTTCCATTGTATTAACAACATCCGCAATGCCTGTAACATCATGATAAAAATCATCACAACTTAAAATTGCAATATATTTCCCTTTTGCTTTCATTAATGCTTTATTGACAGCATCATATTTCCCTCTGTCAGGCGCAGAAGTAAAATTTATATATCCTGAATTTTTGTATTCTTTTAAAAGTTCTATCGTTTCATCCGTAGAAGCATTATCCATAACCATGTGTTCTATATACGGATAAGTCTGTCTGTTAAGCATATTTAAAAGCAGGGTAAAATCATCAGCTTTTCCTGCTTCTACAATATTATGCGTAGGAGTTATAACGGTTACTTCCGGTTCGTACATATTTCACCTCTTAATTATTCATATATATAAGTCTTAGTATTTGTTCTTCAATATTCTTTTTATCGGCAACGGATGTTTTTGCATCCTGAATCATTATATCAAACGAATAAATCTTACCCGAACGCGCTTTTATATAACCTGCAATTGCACTTGCATCAGATAAAGTTCCCGTTTTGGCTTTCAGGTTATCTTTAAAATAAAGCATTCTGTTTTTCAAAGTGCCTTCTGATGGGGATGGCATATAACTCTTGAAGGTTTCAAAATTTTCATCTTTCGCAAGAGCATTCAAAAAACCTGTCATAAAATCCGCAGTCATCAGATTGTTTTTTGAAACTCCGCTGCCATCTACAACTTTGATATCTTCATGCTTTAAACCGAGTTTGTCAAAATAATCATTAAGCATCATAAGAGAATATTCATTTGTTCCTGTCGAATTTTTATATTTCCCGCCTGCAAGTTTAAAAACGGTTTCTGCGGTGAGATTGTCGCTGTTTTTCAATACAGCACTCATACCGTCTGTAATATCGTGAGTAACCTCTCCTGCTAAATAAATTTTGTCCTCAGGGAGTTTGGCGGTTTCAGGAGTGTCGAAATTCTGAATTTTTGCAGCATCGACAGCATCTTTTAATCGTAAATTGAAATATACCTGAGTATTATTTACGGGAACTGAAAAAACTGTTTTTCTTGATGCTGTTCCCGTCAAATT
>FLNX01003627.1_pt1 | contig 39506 bp, 35 predicted proteins | sample 1140341 | NCBI WGS metagenome assembly FLNX01 (sample SAMEA3878208, study PRJEB12797) | bioreactor metagenome | biome: Moose rumen | place: Sweden | collected 2011-10 | reverse complement strand
GTTTTCGATAAGCCGAGCGCAGAGGGCAAACCACGCAGTGTTTGCACTAAGCCGAGGCGAGAAAACGAGGGTTGCGAAGAAACTAACCAATAAAATAAGCAAAATGAAAAAGACAGTATCATTGATTACGGTGGCATTGATGGCCATCATGGCAGTTTCGTGTGCCAAGAACGAAAGCGAAAAGAAGAATGTAGACCAGACTGACTTGAATCAGCAAGACATCGTCGCAATGGAACAGGAGATTAGCTGGTGTCATTTGGACGAACGTAGTATCCCTTCAACCAAATGGAATGTCATGGACATGCTGTGGACCTTCCACGGCAGCACAGTGCTTCTGATATCGGAACCGGGCAACCCCGATATTGGCATCATCAGGTGTGACAATCCAGCCACTAAGCCCCTGTGGGACAAGATACAGCAATTAAAACTGACCGGAATAGGTTGTCCTGAAGAATGAGGCGGGGGAAAAATAGAGTGTATCTACATCAGAGGAGCGGAAAAAACGTTAGTTTCTTCGCAACCCTCGTTTTCTCGCCATGCCAAAGTGAGCGAGCTCCCTTTGGTCATTTGGCTTATCGAAAACGTTCCTCATTTTTGTCGTGAACGTTAAAATTAACAAAAAAAACATCAATTTCAAGTCCGCCGGAGGCGTCCGAATGTGCTAATTTACCATCGGTCATGTCTTTTTTGCACAAAAAATTCCGTACGATGATTTTATTAACAATCAGGTGTTTAGGATGGGTGCAAGCCGTCTTGCCGACGGTTTGTATTCACTTTTAACATTTTAATTTGCTGGTTATTCGGAAAATTTTTGTTTCTTTGCACTTTGGTTTAAAGTGTTAAATCGTATGAAACCACTGCAACAAAAGTTAGCGCAATACACCTATCCCCAGGAGATGAGAGCCCTGGGTATTTATCCCTACTTCACCCCCATCTGCAGCGAGCAGAACACCGAGGTGTATGTCACCGGCATGGACCGTCCGGTGCTGATGTTCGGCAGCAACAGCTACCTGGGTCTCACCAACGACCCACGCCTGAAGGAGGCTGCCAAACGTGCCATCGACAAGTATGGCACCGGCTGTGCCGGCTCGCCGTTCCTCAACGGCACCCTCGACATACACATACAGCTGCAGGACGAGCTGGCCTCTTTCCTTGGCAAGGACGGCGTCATGCTGTTCTCTGCCGGCTTCCTGGCCAACAGCGGCGTCATACCCAACGTCTGCGGACGCGGCGACTACCTGTTCTACGACGAGCGTGTACATGCCAGCATCATGGAGGGTCGCCTCATCACCAATGCCTCCACCCAGAAGTACCGCCACAACGACATGGCCGACCTGGAACGTGTGCTGCAGAAGGTGCCTGTCGAAGCCGCCAAGCTTGTCGTCACCGACGGTGTGTTCTCGATGGAGGGCGATGTGGCCCATGTCGACGAGATGGTGGAGATATGCAACCGCTACGGCGCCACACTGATGGTCGACGAGGCACACGGTCTCGGCGTCTTCGGTCGCGAAGGCCGCGGCACATGCGACCACTACGGCAAGCTGAAGGATGTGGAGCTCGTCATGGGCACCTTCAGCAAGAGCCTCGCCTCGGTGGGCGGGTTTATCGCCGCCGACAAGGATACCATCAACTGGATGAAACATTCCGTCCGCCCCTATATCTTCACCGCCAGCATCACCCCCGCCAGCACGGCCTCGGTGCTCGAAGCGCTGCACATCATGCGCAGCGAGCCGGAACGCAACGCCAAGCTGTGGGACAACCAGCGTTATGCCTTCAAGGCCTTCAAGGACCTAGGCTTCGAGATAGGCAACACCTCTACCCCCATCATACCTCTCTTCATACGCGACAACGTCAAGACGTTCACCATCACCCACGAGCTGCTGGAGGACGGCGTCTTTGTCACCCCCGTCATCTCGCCCGCCGTGCCAAGCAACGAGACGCTCATACGCTTCGCCCTCATGGCTACGCACAGCCACGAACAGATCGACGTCGGCGTGGAGAAGATATACAAGGCCTTCAAGAAGCTGGAGGTGATATAACGCTCGTTTCTTCGAAACCCTCGTTTTTCTCGCCTCGGCATAGCGCAAACACTTCGCGATGTACCCTCTATAGTTTTGTGGGTGAGAAATGAAAAAAACGAAAATAACGTATCCTATGTCTGATATTGTTGTCAAAACCATCGAAAACCGACGCGACCTGCGCAAGTTCATCGCCTTCCCCAACCGTCTGTTCAAGGATGTGCCCAGCTATATACCGGCACTCGACATGGACGAGGTCAACCTGCTGACCGACAAGAACCCGTCGCTCGAACACTGTTCGCGCGAGCTCTATCTTGCCTGGCGCGACGGCAAGGTGGTCGGCCGCGTGGCCGCCATCATCAACCGCACTGTCAACGAGCATTGGAACAAACGTGCCGTCCGCTTCGGATGGTTCGACTTCGTCGAAGACTACGACGTCTTCACCGCACTGCTCGACAAGGTGATAGAATACGGCCGCAAGAACGGCATGGACGAGATAGAGGGGCCGTTCGGCTTCACCGACATGGACAAGGAGTGCTGGGCGATAGACAACTTCGACGCACGGCAGAACACATCCACCCTCTACAACCCCGAATACTACGTGCGTTTCATCGAGCGCGCCGGCTACGAGGTCAAGTGCCGCTGGCAGCAGTATTCCATGCAGGCCAACCAGCCTGTGCCCGACAAGGTGGCCCGACTCAACAAACTCATCATGGAGAAATATCATCTACACCTTGTCAAGGTGAAGAAACGCAAGGAGATATACCCCCACGCCTACAAGTTCTTCCATGCCATCAACAGTTCGTTCAAGGACCTCTATGACTTCGTGCCGATGACGGAGAAGGAGATAGAGGTGTACATCAAGGAGTATATACCCTTCGTGAACCTCGATTTCGTGCAGTTTGTCGAAGACGAGAACGACAACCTTGTGGCCTTCGGCCTCTCCATACCCGACCTCACCAAGGCTTACAAGAAAGCCAACGGCAAGCTGTTCCCCTTCGGCTGGTACCATATTTTGCACGACTTGAAGCACTTCGACACCATCGACCTGTTGCTCAACGGCGTGCTGCCCGAGTGGCAGAAACGTGGCGTGCACAGCATCTACTACAGCGACATGAACGAGGCCGCCATCCGTTTCGGCGTCCACACCGCCTACACCAACCCCCAGATCATCGGCAACGAGGCCGTCAAGATATGGGAGACGCAGTACAACACCAAGCCGCTCATGCAGCGCGCCGTGTTCGGCAAGAAGATATGACAACCAACAGGAAGGAAACGTAACACCCCATATTTTCAGTTTTTTAACACATTATTAAATAACCAACAAAAATCATCATCATGAAAAAGTTCAAAATTGCAGCACTTTTGATGTGCTTTGTGGCCGTCAGCATGGTCTTCACCTCCTGCTCGAAGAACGAGGACCTGATTATCGGCAAGTGGAAAGTGACCAAAGTCACCGAGGGTGACCGTGTCTACACCGAAGGCGAGGAGATTGGCTCCATCTGGGAGTTCAAGAGCGACAATACGTTCACCTTGAGCTTCGAGTATGCCGGACAAAGCATGAGCGTCCCCGGCACCTATGCCATCAACGACGACGAGCTCACCATCACCATGTACGGCGAGGCAGAGACCGCGACTATCGACAAGCTCAACAAGAGCAAGATGATACTCTCCTCCGTGGATGAGGGCGTCAAGATTGTCGAAGAGTTCGAGAAACAGTAAGCTCTCCGGTTAGAGTAGCAAAAAGCGGGACGGACATAAGTACGCCCCGCTTTTTTTGCCCCCCGATGTCAGATTTTAGCGCGAAGCTGCGCCCCGGCTCCACGCTGCCCGAGGAGCGCGCCCGGGTGCGCTGGCAGGCCCGCTAATCAGCAACCCTGACGACCCGCACCTGTGGAACCTCAGCGGCCACATGGACCACGTGGAGCCCAAAGACATAAGTTACTTCTACAGCATCTATAAAACGTTCTACAAGCTTAAGAAGATGGGCTACCAGATCACCTCGCCCTTCGAGCCGGTGTACCCAGAGGTGCACCACCCCGCCTCGGACAGCGTGGATTACAAGCTATGGATACTGGGCTTTAGCTTCTAGCTTTTGTAGTAGTCGCGCAGGATGGCCATCATCTGGTTGCCGCTGAGGATACGCTTGATGACGGTGGAGAGCCACTGCTCCAGGTTGGCTACCACCGTGCGCAGCGGCGGGTTCTTCTTCTCGACAAGCTTCACTATGCGGCGCGCCAGCACCTCGGGCTTCAGGCCGCCGTTCTCCTCCTTCTCGATGATGGCCAGCGTGTTCTTGAACACGGGGCCGTAGTCGGGGTCGTCGAGGGTGGCTTGGCTGTTGCGGCGGCTGCCGGTGAAGCCGGTGGCGAAGTCGCCCGGCTCCACCATGCACACCTTTATGCCGAACCTGCGGACCTCGGCCGCCAAGGCCTCGGAGAAGCCTTCGATGGCGAACTTCGAGGCCGAATAGAAGCCTTGGTAGGGCAGCCCCATCACACCGCCGATAGAGCTGAGGTTGATGATCTTGCCACGGCGCGCCTTGCGCATATAGGGCAGCACCGCCTGGCAGAGGTTGACGCACCCTATGAAGTTGGTGCCCATCTGCACATCGATCTCCTCCGGCGTAGCCAGCTCCAAGGCGCCGCCTATGCCCATGCCCGCGTTGTTGACCAGCACGTCGATATGTCCCTCCTTGGCGAAAATGTCGGCCACCACAGAGGCTGTCTGGCTGCGGTCGCGCACGTCGCACCGCCGGTAGCCGATGGCGTTGTCCTGCATCTCGCGGCGGCAGAGACCGTACACGGCGTGTCCTCTCTGTGATAGCATTTCGGCGGTGGCCTTGCCAAAGCCCGACGAGGCTCCCGTGATGATGATAACCTGCTTGTCCATATGGTTTGAATTTTTCTGCAAAGATAGCAAGAAAAGCCGATACGGCCAAATTTTTTTGGAATTGGCACAGGTGTAGTCAAGCTGCTTTGTAGCCGTGAAGCGTTGCACCTCGATGTTGAATATACACAGAACAATTATTTGCCTCCGCTACACAATAATTCGTTTTCCGTGTCGTTTTAACCTACTGCAATGGACGGCAACCGCGACATATTGCAGGCCCTCGATGCCTTTATACGCAAGTACTACAAGAACATGCTTGTGCGTGGTGTGCTGTATGCCGTCGGCATCGTGGCGGCGATGTTTCTGGCTGCGGTGCTGCTCGAACACTTCGGATGGCTGTCGCGTCTTGGGCGAGGCCTGCTGTTCTGGGGCGGCCTGGCGGCGGCCACGGCGGTGCTGGCTTGCCTTGTGGTGCGTCCGCTGCTGAAGATGCACGGCCTGGGGAAGAGGATAAGTCGCGAAGAGGCTGCCCGCATCGTGGGCAGGCACTTCCCCGAGGTGAGCGACAAGCTGCTGAACCTGCTGCAGCTGATGTCAGGCAGGTCGGACGATTCCGACCTCCTCGTGGCGGCCATCGAACAGAAGACCGCTCAGCTACGTCCGATACCGATACTCAACGCCATCGACCTTACTGTCAATCGTCGCTATCTGCGCTATGCACTGCCGCCACTGGTGTTGCTGGCGGCCCTGCTTGTGGCAGCACCGTCGACAGTCACCGGCCCCACACGCCGTATCGTCAACTACAACACCGTCTACGAACGCCCCGCCCCGTTCCGCTTCGTGGTCGTCAACGAGAGCCTCAGTGCCATGCAGGGCGACGACTACGAGCTGCGCGTCGCCACCGAGGGCGACGCCGTACCCGCTGAGGCGTATATCAACGTCGATGGCCGCCGCTATCGTATGCGTCCCGCCGAAGGGGCTCGTCGAGGCAACTTTGAATATCCCTTCCGCAACCTGCAACGTTCGTATACCTTCACCCTCGACGGGGGAGGTGTCGAGTCGGCCGAATACCGGCTCGAGGTGGAGCCTAACCCGGCTATAATGTCGTTCTCGATGGTCCTCGCCTACCCCGCCTATACCGGTCGGCAGAACGAGACGCTTGTCGACTTTGGCGACGCTGCCGTGCCTGAAGGCACCACCGTACGCTGGCTCTTCCAGACAAAGGACGCAGACTCTCTGCATATACATGCCGAAAACGGACAGTGGTCGGTGGACGACGTGCCCGACGCGAGCGGTCGCATGGCGGCAAGCCGTCGCGTGATGGACGATATCAGCTATGCTGTCAGCGTCAGCCGTACACAACGCCCGTCGGGATGCCACTCGTCCGACACCCTCCGCTACGCCCTCTCGGCGATAAAAGACGCCGCCCCCCTGATTGTTGTCGACGAGGTTGTCGACTCGTTGTATCCCGACCGCCGCATGTTCCGTGGACGCGTGAAGGACGATTACGGCTTCTCACGGCTCGTCTTCGTCCACCGGACGGCCAACCCTGCCGACACGGCACAAAACGCCCGCAACGAGGCCGAAATAGCCCTCAAACAGGGCGAGACGTCGCAGGACTTCTACTTCTCGTTCAACACGGCAGCCGTCACACTTGCCCCGGGCGACGAGCTGAGTTACTGGTTCGAGGTTAGCGACAACGACGCCATACACGGCCCAAAGACAACCAAGTCGACAGTGTTCGAGATTAAGATACCTACAGCCGACGAACTTGAACACATGCTGGAGCAAAGCAGCAGCGAGGTGCGCCAAAGCGCCGATGCACAGATGGGAGAGCTGCAACGCCTGCAAGAGGAGATCAACGAGATGATGAAGAAGCTGGTCGACAAGAAGGAGCTCAACTGGCAGGACAAGAAGGACCTGGAGCAGATTGCCGACAAGCAGCGCCAGGTGCGTCAGATGATGCAGCAGATGCAGCAGCAAATCAAGGAGAACAACCGCATGGAACAGCGCTATCGGGAACAGAGCGAACAGCTGATGGAGAAACAGCGCGAACTGGACCGGCTGATGAACGAGGTGATGGACGAGAAGATGAAGGAGACAATGGCCGAGATAGACCGCATGATGCAGGAGCTGGACAAGAAGAAGGTGCAGGAAGAGCTGCAGCAGCTTAAACTGGACAACGCTGATTTGGAGAGACAGCTCGACCAGAATATCGAACTGATGAAACGCCTCGAGCTGGAGAAGAAAGTGGAACAGACGATACAGAAGATGGACCGCCTGGCCGAAGAACAGCGCGATGTTTCGCGTGAAACGGACCAAGCCAAGGGCAAGGACAACGCCGAACTGCAGCAGCGGCAACAGGAACTGAACGACAAGTTCCAGCAACTGAAGCAGGACGTGGAGCAGATAAAGCAGGACTATAAGGAGCTTGACCCCTCGACGGACTTCAAGGTGCCGTCGGAGCTGGAGCAGCAGATAGAACAGCACCAGCAAGAGGCCAAGCAGAATATGCAGCGAGGCAAGAACAAGGACGCTTCGCGCCAGCAGCAACAGGCCGCCGACGAGATGGAGCAGATGTCAGAGGCTCTGGCCGAGGCACAGATAGATGCCGAGCAGCAGGATATGGCCGAAGATGCCGAGCTGGTGCGCCAGCTGCTGAAGAACCTGGTGCAGCTGTCGTTCAACCAGGAGGAGCTCATCGGCGACCTGGGCAGCATATATATCCAAGACCCCAAGTACCAGACCATCATCGCCCGCCAGAACCGCGTGAAAGACGAGTTCGGTATGGTCGAGGACTCGCTCCGTGCTATGGCACGTCGCCAGCTCAACGTGGCCACCGCCATCACCAAGGAACTGGGTGAGGTGAACTCGAACCTCAGCAAGTCGCTCAGCGGCTTGCTGGACATGAACCAGAGCTTCTACGGCAGCTACAAGAACACCGGTGCCGCCCGCTCGATGCAGTACAGCATGACGTCGCTCAACAACCTGGCCCTGGTGTTGGCCGAGAGTCTCGACCAGATGCAGAACCAGATGCGCCAGAATGCTCAGAAGAAAAAGAACGGCCAATGCAAAAACCCGGGCAAGAGCAACAGCCAGTGCAGCAACCCGGGCAACGGCAAGCCTTCGCCCAAATCGATGCGCCAGATGCAGGAGGAGCTGAACAAGCAGATGGAAGCACTCCGCAAACAACTGGAGAAGCAGGGTGACAAGCCTGGCAACAGCAGACACCAGCTGGGTCAGGGACAACAGACGAGCGAGGAGTTTGCACGTATGGCCGCGCAGCAGGAGATGATACGTCGCATGATGCAGGAGTATGGCCAGGAGATGAAACAGGCCGACGCCGGCAACAGCAAGCTAGCCAAGGAGATAGACCAGATGATGCGTCAAATGGAGCAGACGGAGACCGACCTGGTGAACCGCACCATCACTCGCCAGACCATCCAGCGTCAGCAACAGATTATGACACGTCTGCTAGAACACGAGAAAGCCGAGATGCAACGCGAACGCGAGGAACGCCGCGAGAGCCATGAGGCCGACGACCTATACAGTCAGCCCTCGCCAGCCGAGTTGGAGAAGTATAACAGACAACTCGACGCAGGCGCGGGTCAACTTCGTACCGTGCCCCCTACCCTGCAGCCCTACTACCGCGAGAAAGTGAACGAATATTTCTTTCACTAGACACCCTCCAGCAGGCATCCTCGGGCATTTGCTTCCTGAAATCACCATTTTAGGTTATTGCCCACGCGCGGTTTTATTTATACTTTTGCATTGGATAATAAATGTAAAAACGTATGTTACTATCTGAACTACAGACAGGTGAGCGTGGCGTGGTGGTACGCGTGACGGGTCACGGCGCCTTTCGTAAACGTATAATAGAGATGGGTTTCATCAAGGGTGTCACTGTCGAGGCTGTCCTCAACGCACCACTCAACGACCCCATCAAGTACCGCATCATGAACTTCGAGGTGTCGCTCCGTCGCAGCGACGCCACTAAAGTTGAGATAGTGGGTGAGCGTGAGGCTGAACGCGAGATAGTAAACCATGCCGACTACAAGCCTATCAACGCCCCCGACTGCGACGCCATGCACCACATAGCCGCCGAGCGTGCCCACACCATCAACGTGGCCCTTGTGGGCAACCCCAACTGCGGCAAGACCAGCATCTTCAACATCGCAGCCCATGCCCACGAGCGCGTGGGCAACTACAGCGGCGTCACCGTCGACGAGAAGGTGGGCACCTTCGAGCACGGCGGCTACACCTTCAACCTCGTCGACCTGCCAGGCACCTACTCGCTCTCAGCCTACTCTCCCGAAGAACTATATGTGCGCAAGCACATCATCGAGAAGAACCCCGACATCATACTCAACGTGGTCGACGGCAGCAATTTGGAGCGTAACCTCTATCTCACCACACAGCTCATCGACATGGACATCACGATGGTGATGGCTCTGAACATGTACGACGAGCTGCAGCGCAGCGGCGACAAACTCGACATCGACCAGCTCAGCACCCTGCTGGGCATGCCCATAGTACCCACCACAGGCCGCAGCGGCAAGGGCATCGGCGAGCTGTTCGACAAGATTATCGAGGTCTATCAGGGTTCTCCGAGTTCTGCGAGTTCTCCGAGCCAGCACTACCGCCACATACACGTCAACCACGGGCGCGACCTGGAGCAATGCATCTACCGTCTGCGTACGCACCTCTACGAGCATGGCTTCAGCGACGACATCAGCACACGCTTCTTGAGCATCAAGCTGCTGGAGAACGACAAGCAGCTGGAGAAGTATGCCGAAGAGCACGACCCCGACGGCAGTGTGATGACGATGCGCAACCAGATTGCCGAGGAGTACCAGAAACGCAACCTACACACCGTAGACGACGTAGAACACATCAAGAAAGAACACGGCGGCGACATGCATGCCCACCAGGACATCGAGAGTGCCATTACCGATGCCAAATATGCCTTTGTGCGTGGCGCACTGGCTGAATGCTACCAGAAGAACGAGAAGAGCACTCTCCACGCCTTGACCGACAAGATCGACGCCGTGGTGACGCACCGCTGGCTCGGCTACCCCGTGTTCCTCGTCATCATGTTCATCACCTTCTTCTGTACCTTCGCCATCGGGCAGTACCCCATGGACTGGCTCGAAGCCCTCTTCGGATGGCTGGGCGACGTCGTAGGCTCCGCCATGGGCGATGGTCCTCTGCGCTCGTTGATATGCGACGGCATCATCGCCGGCGTGGGCTCGGTGCTCGTCTTCCTGCCCAACATTCTCATCCTATACCTCTTTATCTCGTTCATGGAGGACAGCGGATACATGGCCCGCGCCGCCTTCATCATGGACAAGCTGATGCACAAGATGGGCCTCCACGGCAAGAGCTTCATACCTATGATTATGGGCTTCGGCTGCAACGTGCCTGCCATCATGGCCACACGCACCATCGAGGACCGTCGCAGCCGTCTGCTCACTATGCTGGTGATACCTATGATGAGCTGCTCGGCACGCATACCGGTCTATGTGATTCTTGTCAGTGCCTTCTTCAGCAAGTGGGCCGCCTTTGTGCTCATGGGGCTATACCTGCTGGGCATGATTATGGCGGTGCTCATGGCCAAGCTCTTCAGCCGCTTCTTCGTCAAGGGCGAGAGCCTGCCCTTCGTCATGGAGCTGCCGCCCTACCGTATGCCCACCGCCAAGGCTGTGCTGCGCCACACTTGGGAGAAAGGCAAGGAGTACCTCAAAAAGATGGGTACCATCATCCTCGGAGCCAGCATCATCGTCTGGGCCTTGAGCTACTACCCCACCAATGCCGACCGCCGCATGCAGGCCGAGAACAGCTACATGGCCAAGATAGGCAAGGCCATCGAGCCCGCCATGCGTCCCTGCGGCTTCGACTGGCGCCAGTCGGTGTCGCTGCTCGCCGGCGTCGGTGCCAAGGAGGTGGTGGCCAGCACTATGGCTGTGGTCTATGCCACCAGCAGCGACGAGGCCGAACTGCTTGAGGAAGACTTCGAGAACTCGGAAAATGAGAGCCGCATCAGCGAGCTGGTGCACAACAACATGACGCCACTCTCCGCAGCTTCCATGTTGCTCTTCATATTGCTCTACATGCCTTGCGTCAGCACCATTGTGGCCATCAAGAACGAGAGCGGCAAGTGGAAATGGGCTCTCTTCACAGTGGTCTACACCATCGGTCTGGCCTGGCTGGTCAGCACACTCGTCTTCCAGATAGGCTCTCTCCTGCTGTAGCCACCCCCCCAAAAAAACTGTAACCCACAAACAGTAAACTGTAAACAAAAATATGCTCCAGACAATAATAGTGGCCCTCATCGTGGCGACAGCAGTCGTTCTCGCCGTCCGCCGTGTGGTGCGCCTCGCCCGCCACAAAGACTGCGGCTGCGGCTGCGGTTGCAGCGACTGCCCGGCCTCGTGCCACAAGTCCACGCATACCGAAGCCTGAGAGGTTGCCCCACGTTCGCATCCGCCATTGCTTGCGTCGGCGGATTCTTCACTCTGCGCTATTCTTTTTCACAAACTTGTGCGTAATGCTACCGCCCACGGTGTGGAGGGAGAGGAGGTAGAGGCCGTCGGGCAGCGGGCTGGCGTCGAGGGTGGCGCGGTCACCGGAGAGCGAGAGCAGCTTCCATCCGCCTACGGGGCGTCCGTCAGCGGTATAGACGATGGCCTTTTGTCTTGCGCTGGTCTCGTGCGCCTTGTTCCGTATTTTTTTTGTATTTTTGCTCCCCCGATGTCAGATTTCGACTCCGGCCTGGGTATTATATTGGCATAGTATGGAAGCCCATAGTGCATATACCGACCTGCTGTTGCGGCACCGCACGCGCGTGTGGCGCCTGTGTTGGCACTATGCCAATGGCGACTGGGAGCGTTGCCGTGACCTGGTGCAGGAGGTGTCGCTCGAGCTTTGGGAGCATTTTGGTTCGCTGCGCACCAATGCCCGCCCTCACGAGGAACGTGCATGGGTGACGTTGCATACGCGTCGCACTCTCAACCACCTTCACCGCAAAAGCAAACATGTGTATGTCTCGCTGACACCTGATAATTCCGATGCCTTGACCTGCGACAACGACTCTTCGTGCGAGCTGGTCGACGACCTGCTCGACACCCTCTCCAGTGCCGACCGCCAGCTGGTGGAGTTGCGCATGAAGGGCTACGACGCCACTGAAATTGCCGAACAGATGGGCATTACGCGCGATGCAGTCTACCAGCGGTTGCACCGCATCGTTGTGAAACTGCGTGATAAGTATGGATATGAAAAATAATGATATAGATGATCTGATTGAACGGTTGCAGGGGTTCGACACCGACAAGCTGACGGAGGGCATGACAGATGGTCTCGAGCAGTGGTGCCGACATCGTGTGCAACACGGTCAGATGGTGCACCGGGTGGTGGCCATGTTGGTGCTGCTGGCTATGCTGTCGGCGACAGCGATGACGCTTTCGCCCGAATTGCGACACGGCATCTTCCGTCCCAAGGCCGAGCCCGCTGTCGAGGTGCCCTCCCCTACCCCGCCTACGGCTGCCAGAAAGGCCTCTCTGACACCGGATACGCTCGTGGCGGCACAAGACTCCGCCATGCCGGTTTGCGTGCCGCAGGAGACGCCAAAAACACCTTTCGCCGAGCCGCCCGAGGCATCTCTCGCCGCGCTGCCGACGCCGCGCTACGATTTTGCCACCCGATTGCCGTCGGGCGACAGCCTGTATTGCAATGTCGTGCGTGTGGCTCATTCCGTCAGCGTCAGTCTTCAGGGTTCCGCTACACTCCCGGCAGGCGCCCTGGTGTTGCCCGCCACAGTGGAACACGACGGACTCGTATACGAGGTGACGATGTTGGCTGACAGTGCGTTGGCAGGATGTCGTGAGCTCAAGACGGTTACCCTCCCACCTACCCTGTCGTTTATCGGCAGTGATGCTTTCGTTGGCTGTTCGGCACTCGACACGCTGTACACTATGTCGCAGAAGCCGCCTCGCATCAATGGCGAATGGTGCTTCTGGGAGGTGCCGCAGGAGGCTGTGCTCATGGTGCCTTGCCGCAGCGGCATGGCATACCGCAACGCACACTGCTGGGATTATTTCGACAGCATTGTCGACACCTGCGAGGCACCGCTGCATCACGACGTCACCCCGGTAACCATAAGGATTAACGGCAATTACCTGTATGTCGAGGGTGTCTTCGGCGAGACGGTGAGGGTGTTAGACATTGAGGGTCGCCTGTTGACCAGCGTGCTCTGCAACGGTCAATGCCGTATCAGCCTTGGCGGAAGTCTCGGCTCCCAATACACAAGCGCCTTCCTGGTACAGGTGGGCGACAGGCCTGCTGTCAGGGTGACGGCACCGGTGCGCAATAACCCAATAAGCACCTATCGTGGCTTGTACATACAATAGGCAACCTCTAATAATTCCACATATGTATAAACCCAAATCGGACGTCAGGCCGATTTGGGTTTAACAACGTGCTGTTGAAAATATTTTGCTGCACGTGGCATCCGGTTGCCTTTTTTCTGTAAATTTGTAGCCGAAATATGCCAAGTCTGTTATGATAGAATCTTTTGTAATCCAGTCCGATAAGGCTAATCTGCCAGTTGTCGAGGAACGACTGTTCCATTTCTGTCGCGAATGCAACGTAGGACGCTACTATTCTGCCGTCAGCGTCGCTACACTACAGGCTGTCGACAACGCCATCGTCCACGGCAACCGCGAAGATTCCGACAAGCCTGTCGCTGTCACCTTCGGCACGTGCCGTGGCGGTATCTGCGTCGAGGTGGCCGACCAGGGTATCGGATTCGATTATGCACGCTTTGGCAACCTCCCAACCGACGAGACTTCCGGCGAGGGCATCTTCGTCATGCACTCGTTGGCCGACAAGGTGGAATACTCCGACGGCGGTAGAACGGTGCGTCTCGAGTTCGTCGTCGAAGGTATCGACCCTGCCGATGCTCTCGAACGTGTGTCAGTCCTCCGACAGCATTTCGCCACTGTCGCTGCCTAGTGTCGATATATCGTTTTCTCTCGATTATTACAGCATGGGCGCTCTGCCACCCTTCTTTTTTCGACTCTATTTTGAGGAATAATATGGCTTTAGTTTAAGGTATATTTCTGTAAATCAAATAAATATACATGGTATAATGTCTATCCGGTTTTCTTCGCAGTCTGGAAATTTTGAACCCCGCGAGCCGCAAAAAGTTAAAGAATGGCTCGCCGAGGTCATCTGCCGTCGTGGGAAGTCGGTCGGGAACATCAATTACCTTTTTTGCGACGACGAGTACCTTATCGGCATCAACCGTCAGTACCTCAACCACGATACCTATACAGATATTATCACTTTCGATTATGTCGCTGGCGGTTTAATCTCTGGCGACATCTTGATCAGCATTGATAGGGTAGGGGAGAACGCAACAAAGTTTGACGTCCCGTTCGAACATGAGCTGCATAGGGTTATCGTACATGGTGTGCTTCACCTCCTCGGACAAGGTGACAAGACCGACGATGAGGCTCGCGAGATGCGACGTCTCGAGGAGGAAGCTTTGGCATTGTTTCGTGAGGAACATGATGCTTAACATACATAGAATATGATATTTGAGCCTTACGATATTGTTGTTGTTGGTGCTGGTCATGCCGGAGCAGAGGCCGCTGCCGCTGCTGCCCGTTTGGGTGCCCATGTACTCTTGGTTACCCAGATGCTCGACAATATTTGCCAGATGTCGTGCAACCCGGCTATGGGAGGTGTCGCCAAGGGACAGATAGTGCGCGAAATTGACGCAATGGGCGGCTGGTCTGGTATCGTGACCGACCGCTCTGCTATACAGTTCCGTATGCTAAACATGTCGAAAGGACCTGCCATGTGGAGTCCTCGTGCTCAGTGCGACCGTATGCTTTTCTCGGCCAACTGGCGTCGTGTGCTGGAATCTATACCTAACCTTGCACTATGGCAGGACGAGGTGACGGCTCTCACCCTCGACGGCACCACTGTGTCGGGCGTCGTGACCCGTATGGGACATACTGTGCCAGCCAGTGCCGTCATCCTCACCAGCGGCACCTTCCTCAATGGCACTGTCTTCATTGGCGAAGACTCGTGGCAAGGTGGTAGGGTAGGGGAGGCCCCTGCCGTCGGACTCTCTGACCAACTGCGCGAACTTGGCTTCGATGTGCAGCGTCTCAAGACGGGTACACCGGTGCGTGTCGACGGTCGCACCATAGATTTTTCTAAGCTTGCCGTTCAGCCAGGCGATGCCAATCCTGCCAAGTTCTCTTTCTCCGACACTCGTCCGCTCGTAGAGCAACGTCCATGTTATCTGGCTAATACAAACCTCCAGACACATGATTTGTTGCGTACGGGATTCTCCCGATCGCCGATGTTCACCGGACGTATACAGGGACGCGGACCACGCTATTGTCCCTCTATTGAGGACAAAATAGACCGTTTTGCCGACAAGGACCATCATCAGCTCTTTGTCGAGCCTGAGGGCTGGCATTCGCAGTCGTTCTACCTCAACGGCTTCTCGTCGTCGCTGCCGCTCGACGTACAACTGGCGGCCCTGCATACTATCGAAGGCTTCAGCCAGGCACGTATCTTCAAGCCTGGCTACGCCATAGAGTACGACTATTTCCCTCCGACCCAGCTGGGCTATACCCTTGAGACCAAGCGTGTGGAAAACCTCTATTTTGCAGGACAGGTCAACGGCACTACGGGCTACGAGGAGGCCGCCTGCCAGGGTCTCATGGCCGGCATCAACGCAGCACTGAAGCTTCGTGGCAAGGCTCCGTTTGTACTCTCCCGCTCTCAGGCATATATAGGAGTGCTTATCGACGACCTTGTGACTAAAGGTGTCGACGAGCCGTATCGTATGTTTACCTCGCGTGCCGAATACCGCATCCTGCTTCGGCAGGACAATGCCGACCAACGCCTGACGCCGTTGGCTTATGCTATAGGTATGGCCGACGAAGCCCGCATGCGTCACGTTGAAGAGAAGAAACGTCTGATAGGTGATTTGACACATGTCGTTGAAGAGCTGTCGGCATTGCCTTCGCAGGTAAACACATGGCTCGAGAAACACATGTCGGCACCACTCAGTCAGCGTATTCGCCTTTCGGCATTGTTGCTGCGCCCCGAGTTGTCGCTGGCCGATCTCGAGCAGCTGTCACCCGAACTGGCTTCGGCAGTGGCCGCCCTCCCTGACGAGCTGCGCCTGGAGGTGCATCAGGAAGTTGAGACGTCGATAAAGTATCAACGATATATCGAGAAGGAACAGGAGGTGGCCAGTCGCATCCTGAAGTTCGAGGACATCCCGTTGCCTGCCGATTTTGACTATTTCTCTTTGGCTGCCTTGAGTTATGAGTGCCGCGAGAAACTCAACCGCTACCACCCAGTTACTATCGGCCAAGCTTCCCGTATCAGTGGCGTTAGCCCTGCCGATGTTTCGGTTCTTTTACTTACTTTTGCACGCTAGCATACATAATCCCAAATCGGCCATTAGACCGATTTGGGTTAAATGTTTCACACGAAACGGATGACCTATATTGTTGATTTGTGAATGGTTATCTTTTGATTACCCTGTAGGAGTATGAGCCTTGAGGTGTGGCTACATGTATAATGTATAGTCCTTCTGCAATATGTCCGAAGGGTATGGTATCTTTGCTGTTTGTAATCTTTCTGCGGCAAATCACTCTCCCGTCGACAGTGGATATTGTTGCTATCCCCTCGTTGGACGATTCTATTGTCAGTTGCTCTGCGACGGGGTTGGGGTAAACCTTGACTTTGTTTGCATCCGGTGCTGTGTTTATTGGCACTTCGGTGCCACAACTGTCTATTGTTATTTCGACGAGGCTTGTACTCGTCATGCAATGACGAATGGCTGTGACTGTAATGGTGAAAGGCCCGTAGAAGGCATAGGTGTGCTGTATGCTTTGGGTTCCCTCGGCGGCAATTGTGGTGTCTGTACCGTCGCCGAAGGAGAGTGTCAGGCTGTCGGCATCTGTCGGTTCGTATGCTATCCAGGCAGTGTTGCCGTCTGTATGGACTGTATCGATGTTGACGCTGGGAATCGGTCTTTGCCATTGCTGTAGTTGATCATAGACCACGGTATGAGTGGCATTGCGTATGAATCTGGCTGCCTCGTCGTTTATGCCGGGGTTATAGTCGATGCTGTCTGGATCACGATGGAATATCATTGTATAGAAAGCACAGGCTGCAGCATAGGTGCCTGCCAGTGACGGGTGGCTCTCGTCAGACTGGTATAGTTCTATCTCGGGATGGTGTGTACGTAGATATCTCCATACTCGTCCCACCGGACATAGCGAGGCATCGTAGGCGGCAGCCATGTAGGTGTAGCGCTCGCAGAGCATGCTGTCCATACCCTCGTAGGTGCCTATCACCGGGAAGTACGGTGCATTGTACTGGTCTCCGTTTTTGCGTCCCCATGTCATGTAGAACATCGGCTCGCCACACGGGTTGTGCACATAGAATGAGTCGACTAGACGTTCGGCGTATGGGAACACTTCGCTCTCCACCTGGCTCTGTGGGAAGGATGGATACTGACTTTGTTCCTGTAGCACCACTATATCCCAGCCTCCTTGGCATATCAGTTCCATAGAACGGTTGCTACAATGCTGCATGAATGTACATCCACCAGGTGTATTGCTGGCGTAATACATCTGATTACCTGTGCTTTGCGCAATGTCATTCACCATCTGCGGCAGGTTGTTAACTTCGGTGTAGCTGTTGCCGACGAAAAGGACGCGCGGCTCCTGCGCCAGTGCCGACAGTGTCGCCATAAGCAGCGCTGCTGTGGGTATTATATGCTTCATAAAGGTAATGTTGTCAGGTAGTCACGTGCTTCTGGACCCATATTCATCAGCAAATCTAGTGTGCTGAGGTTGGCTGCAAAGGGCTGACGGTCGCTAAACACCTGGTAGTATGGTTTGAAGGCGTTGGTAGGGTAGGGGTGTTTCGGGGTGAATGTGTTGCGATAGTCGGTGGGGTTGTCTGTGGTCGACGGCTCGTAGTCGTCTGTCAGGATGGTCGTGCAGGGTGTTTTCAGTTGTTTCAGGAGCCATTCGAGGATTGCGGCGTTCAGTTGCATCAAACGGTTGTATCGTGGCGCCAGAAGGGCTGTCAGGTCATCTTTGTAGTATTCGTAGTAGGGCGACGCGGCATAGGCTGCCTCGATGGTGCGCAGGTGGATGGTGTTCCACCGCTCTTTGTAGTCGATCCCTACCTCGTCGCTGCGGCTGTGGTTGTTGCGGATGGTTGGAACCGACAGCGTCCTTACGCCTTCGGCTGTCATTATCTCCATCCTGTTGCGGTAGGTCTGTTTTGGAAAAGTCTCCTTGGCCTCTATATTGACTGCAGGATAACGCACCAGCGTGGCCATGTAGGCCACCGGCGGAAAATAGGCTGTGCTGAACAGCGGGTTCATTCGCCGAAGATGATTGACACCAGTTCCCCCTTGTCGAAGTAGAAGTCTATGTTGCCTTCTGGGAAGGTGATGCGACGTTCGCCCCAGTCCTCCTGGTCGGCATCTTGTTCGGTGTAGTTGTTTGCAACCATTAGCTTTACGATGTTGCGCTCGCTCATATCGAACACGTCGCAACCCAACAGTGTACACTCGTCGTTGCTGACATCGATGCAGGCTAGCGTGGGATTCTCGCCCTCGAAGAACATGGTGACGCCCATCCCGTTGTAGTGTAGCACAGTGGTGCTCTCGTCGGCAGCGTTGTCGATGTACTCCACTTCGTCGGCGGTGCCTATCTGTGTCACCACTTCTTCGACAGGCATCTTGAATCGGATGTCGCCGAGCCCTTTTTTTATCTTGATTTCGTAATTCATATTATTTTGTTTGTTTTATGGTATTTGCGTAGTCCGTCTATCGGGTTGGCGATTACGGTGCCAAGATGCATGGGGCCTTCCTGGAACTGTTCGTTGAGCATTGGTTCAACCGCCTTTGCAAATCCTCCAACTATATTCACTGTGCCGTCCCATGTCGTGGCGGGGAAATAGGACTTGTGATAAAACAATGGTTTCAGCACTTCGAAGTACCAAAAACTCAAGGCATCTATTATTATGCTATAGCAGTAGTCTTCGCCTTGGTGCTGTGTGCAAAAAACGGCTAGCGAGGCAAGGAATCTGTTTGGGTGTGTTTGGTGGTATACGGCATCGATGAATTGGGCGTCGGACATTTGGTAGTAATCATGGAACATGTGCCTTAACCTGCCGGGCATGCGGTGGGTGAGGTAGCCGTTGAGAAGCATACGTCCTACATGGTTGGCCGAGCCAAAGTCGCCGAGGATATATCCGGTGCTTGTCGGTTGATACTTGACGTGATGCCCGTCGTAGAGACAGGCATTGCTGCCTGTGCCAAGTATGGCAACAAGACTTGCTTGGCCACCGCTCACTGCCCGGCAGGCACCCAGCATGTCGGTTTCAACGGCTACGTCTACAGTGTCGAAGACTGTCGATATAAGTTGTTGCATTCTATGATTTTGACGACTGTTGCCGCAGCCGGCGCCATAGAAAAAAAGTCGCTGTGGTGTGCCGAGTGTGTCCACTACACGGCGGCAGGTCTCAGCCACCATTGTGTCAGTGGAAAAATGTGGGTTCAATCCTTCGGTAACTACCTTGTTACCAGAGTCTATCTCCATCCAAGTAGTCTTGGTGCTCCCGCTGTCGGCCACAATGGTCATATAATGCCTATTATCTCGTTTATATCTTTTATTCCATGCCGCTTGCACCAGTCTTCCATACCATCGATAATCTTTATGGTAACAGCGGGGTCGATGAAGTTTGCGGTGCCCACCTCGATGGCTGTGGCGCCGGCCATGAGGAACTCTATGGCGTCTTCGGCTGTGCAGATGCCGCCCAGACCGACGACAGGAATCTTCACGGCGTGTGCCACCTGCCATACCATGCGCACGGCTATGGGCTTGACGGCGGGACCGCTCAGACCGCCGGTGATGTTGGCCATGCAGGGACGGCGGCGTTCGATGTCGATAGCCATACCAAGCAGGGTGTTGATGAGGCTCACGCTGTCGGCACCGGCACCTTCGGCAGCCCTGGCAATCTCGGCAATGTTGGTCACGTTGGGCGACAGCTTTACTATCAGTGTCTTATGATACACTTTGCGTACCGCTGCCACAACCTGTGCCGCCATATCGGGACTGGTGCCGAAGCCCATGCCGCCGCATTTGACGTTCGGGCAGCTGATATTCAGCTCGATGGCCGCTATATTGTCGAGGGTGTCGATTTTCTCGGCTACGGTGCAATATTCCTCTATCGACGAGCCGCTGACATTGACTATTATGTTGGTGTCGAGGTGTTTGATGCGGTGATACACCTCTGTGCAGAACTTGTCCACGCCGCCGTTCTGCAGGCCCACGCTGTTGAGCATGCCCGATGGCGTCTCGACCATGCGAGGGTAGGGGTTGCCCTCACGGTGTGTGCCTGTGGTGCCTTTTACAACAAAGCCCCCCAGACGGTTTAAATCTATGAAATCGGCAAACTCTTCGCCATAACCGAAGGTGCCGCTTGCGGTCATCACAGGATTTTTAAGCCTGAGATTATGTACTTTAACTTCTAGCATTGGTACCATTTTTTCATTGTTGTGATGTCGAAAACAGGACCATCCTTGCATACACAGCGGTGCCCCTCGTCGGTGTCGGTCACGCAGCAGAGGCAGGCGCCCAGGCCGCAGGCCATCATGTTCTCCAGGCTTACCTCGCAGCGTATGTCGCGCTCGGCGGCCGATCTGGCCACGGCTTTCATCATCGGTGTGGGACCGCAGGTGTATATGATGTCGTAGCTGTTGGCGAAGACTGGATGGCTGGTGACAAGACCTTTATGTCCCAATGAGCCGTCATCGGTGGCAATGCAGAGGGTGCCGTAAGGCTCGAAGTCATCGCGCACGGATATAAGGTCGGCGGTACGGCCGCCCAGCAGTATAGTGGGACGTATGTCGCATGATGCAAGCACTTTGGCCAGATGGAGCAATGGGGCTATGCCGGCGCCGCCACCCACCAGCAGTGCGCGGCTGCCGATGGCTATGTCGGTGCTGAAACCATGTCCGAGTGGATATACAATATTCAATTTGTCGCCCTCCTTTAGCTCAGCCAGCTTGCGGGTGCCGTTGCCAACAATCTGTACCAGAAGACTCATGGTACCAGCCTCTTGGTCTACGTCGTGTACCGATATCGGACGGCGCAACATGACATCGCGACAGCCTTCTACCTGCACCTCGACAAACTGTCCGGGTGCCACCGGCTGCATCTTACCTCCGTGTTGCAGCACAAGGCGGAAATAGTACTGCCCCAGCTGCTCGCGGCGGATGATTTTGAAATCGTGTATTTCTTTCATAGTATGATGTTTGTCTATTGCAATAGCCTTACGCGGTCGGCCGACTGCCGTATGCGCTCCTCGCTCACTTCACCTTTCTTGACCATCTCTTTGATAACCTTCACGACACGCGGCACCATGTTCACGTCGTAGGTGCTGCCGTTGTTGCTCAGGCACAGCAGGTCGGCACCGGCCATAACGGCCATGCGTACAGCCGTTTCGATGCTGTACTGGCTCACTATGGCTCCCATAGCCAAGTCGTCGGTTACTATCACGCCGTTGTATTCAAGCGTGTCGCGCAGGTATGATGTTATTCTTTGCGAGAGCGATGCCGGAAGGCCCGATGGGTCGAGGCGGCGGTTCACTACGTGTGCCGTCATCACCATGCCGGGTATTTTGTGCTCGAAAAGGTATTCTGCATCTGGGGCGTCCAGCGGAGGGGCATAGTTGTTGTCCTTGTCCAAGCGGTATGGCTCCAGCTCGCTGCGCTGCCATGTGTCGGTCACGTCCACCAGCCCTTGATGGGTATCGCCTCTGGCACTGCCGTGTCCAGGGAAGTGCTTCCAGCAGCTGACAACATGATGGTTGGCCAGTTCCTGACTCCATATTAAACAGCACTGCCGCACCACCCGTGTGTCGTCGGAGAAGCTGCGCTCTATCTTGCCTATGACCGGGCAGCCGGGATTGACGTTGACATCGGCCACTGGGGCGAAGTCGAGGTTGATGCCGATGTCCTCAAGCATCTTGCCCGTCAGGGCGGCATAGTGGCGCACGGTGTCGTAGCCCATGGCGGCGCATTTCTGTGCCGACGGTATGCGGGGAAATCCGTTGCGGGTACTCAGCCGACAGACGTAGCCACCTTCTTGGTCGATGCCTATCAGCAGGTTGTCGACAGTGGCGAACGAACGCAGCTGCGAACAGAGTCTCTTCAGCTGCTCGGCACTCTGTATGTTGCGGCCGCGTGTGCCAGAGGAAACATCGTAGTCGAACAATATCACGCTCCCCACGTGGTAGTCGCGCAGGGCGCTTATGATATCAATGTTTTTATTGTAATCCAGTTCGGTGCCCCGAAAGCCCACGAGCAGCATCATGCCGATGTTCTCATCGAGGGTATACTCTTCTTCCGAAGTGGTTTGTGCAGTTTGAGGAATAAGAGTATTCGGAGTATCCGGGTTGTTTCTGTTGTTGCACCCCAGCAAGGCTAGTATCAGTGCTATGATGGTCAGTTTCATCTTCATCATTCGAACGGTATGCGGTGTGCAATGCTGCGGCCGAGGGTCACCTCGTCGGCGTATTCCAGGCTGTCGCCTACGGCTACGCCGCGTGCCAGGGTGGTCACCTTCACCCCAAGGGGCTGCAGCAGTTTGTTGATGTAATAGTTCGTAGTGTCGCCCTCCATGGTGGTTGGCAGCGCCAGTATGACCTCCTCCACAGCGTCGGGCTGACTGGTGCGTACACGCTCCACCAGCGACGCTATCTCCAGGTCGCTGGGGCTGATGCCGTCGATGGGCGAGATGACACCTCCGAGAACATGGTAGAGTCCGCGGTATTGCTGTGTGTTCTCCAGCGCCATCACGTCCTGTACGTTCTCCACCACGCATACGATGCTTCGCTGGCGTTTCTGACTGGAGCAGATGGGACACACCTCCGTGTCGCTGATGTTGTGGCAGTGGCGGCAGCGGTAAAGGCTTGTCTTGAGGTGCACCAGAGCGTCGGCCATGTCGCGCACGGCACCCTCGTCCTGTCCGAGCAGGTGCAACGCATAGCGTAACGCCGACCGTTTGCCGACGCCAGGCAGCGTCGCCAGCTGGTCCACAGCCTCTTGCAGTATCCTCGACGGCAGCTCCATCCTGTTCTAGTGCACTGAACTTGTCGGTTTGTTCTTGCTGTTGAGGGCTTCCTCCACCTGGTCCTGCAAGTCGGCGATCTTGGCGGCGGCCTGTTCCTCGCGTTTGCGCCCGCGTTCACGCGAGTTGTTGCTGAAGAACATCACGATGGCGAGCACCACGAACACCAGTGCGCATACAATCAGTGCTATCTTGAGCACCACGCCGAGTTTGAGCATCGCAATGCCGATGATGTCGGCCAGCAGCAGTGCGAAGAACATATGCCATCCCAGTTTTTGCATATCGGTTTTCACTAAATAGTTAATATACACAACTAACGCGCGGCGACACAAATTATTGTGCCGCCGCATAAATTAGTTTCATCCCGACAGTCCAGCCCAAAATACCACATCGTGAAAGGCCATCCTTTAATTGCTTTATTGTTTTATTGCGTCAGTGCTACGCATTCCAAACACTAACACATTTGCACATTAACGCATTCGATAATAATTTAACTCCGATGATTTTGCCGTATTGTTTTTTTTATGTACTTTTGCATTTTCAAACTTAACGGATTCCACTGCGATAAACAAATTCAATGTTGAATATTATGGAAATACTTTCAAACCGCATCCTCAATATGGCCGAGAGCGAGACTCTCGCCATGACCGCCAAGGCCCGCGAGCTCAAGGCCCAGGGCAAAGACGTCATCAGCCTCTCTATCGGCGAGCCCGACTTCAACACCCCCGAGGTGGTGAAGGAAGCCGCCAAGAAGGCCATCGACGACAACTTCACGCATTATCCTCCCGTGCCCGGCTATGCCGACCTCAAGGAGGCCATCTGCACCAAGCTGCGCCGCGACAACGGGCTGGAGTACAAACCCGAGCAGATTGTCGTCAGCACCGGCGCCAAACAGAGCCTCTTTCAGGTGGTGCAGTGTCTCATCAACCCCGGCGACGAGGTCATCATCCCCACCCCCTTCTGGGTCTCCTACAAGGAGTTCGTCCGTCTGGCCGAAGGCAAGTGCGTCTTCGTGAAGACCAAGCTTGAAAACGACTTCAAGGTAACACCCGAACAGCTCGAGGCCGCCATCACCCCGCGCACCAAACTCATTATGTTCTCATCGCCCTCCAACCCCACGGGAATGCTCTACACCAAGGAAGAGCTTCGCGGCATCGCCGACGTCGTGGCCCGCCACGAGAACCTCTTCGTCATGGCCGACGAGATTTACGAGCACATCAACTTCGTGGGCAAGCACGAGTCGATAGCCCAGTTCCCCGAGGTCAAGGAGCGCGTCATCACCGTCAACGGCGTAGCCAAGGGCTTCGCCATGACAGGCTGGCGCATTGGCTTCATCGCCGCCCCCACGGTCATCGCCAAAGCAGCCAACAAGCTGCAGGGCCAGGTCACCAGCGCCACCTGCTCCATAGCACAGAAAGCCACTGTCTGCGCCATGCTCATGGACCCCAAGACCAGCAAGGACATTATCGACATGCGCAACATCTTCCAGCAGCGCCGCGACATGGTCTACAAGCTGTTGTGCGACATCCCCGGCCTCAAAGTCCGCCTGCCGCAGGGTGCCTTCTACTTCTTCCCCGACTGTAGCTCCTACTACGGCAAGAGCTTTGGCGGCACCAAGATCGAGAACTCCACCGACATGGCCTTCTACCTCCTCAACGAGGCCGGTGTGGCCACCGTCATGGGTTCCGCCTTTGGCGACGACAGCTGCATCCGCCTCAGCTACGCCACAAGCGAAGACCTCCTCCGCGAGGCCTTCCGCCGCATTAAGGAAGCCCTCGCCAAACTGCAATAGAAACGAGTCCTTTTCGTGATAACAGAGAGCCTGACCATGCAGCCAGGCTCTCTGTTTTGTCTCTCACCGCATCAGCAAGGACATCAACATCTCTCCACCGAGGACCTGCGCGAGCGGGTCAACGAGGAGCTCGAGGAGATGAGCATGAAGCCCGTCAGCAGACGCACGATAGAGTTGGACCTGAACTACCTCGAAAACGGTCCCTTCGCTGCCGACATCGAGCATTACCATATCGATGAGGTCAGCCAGACCAATCCCGACAAGACCGTCACGAAGCTCTACCACCGCTACCGCGACCGCTCTTTCTCCATCTTCCAGCAGAAGATGAGCGAGGAAGAGAAGGTGCTGCTGCGCGAGGCCATGTCGCTACTCGGACAGTTCGACGGCCTGCCCAACCTCGACCGTTTGGAGGCGCTGCGGTCGGGTCTCGACATCCGTCCGGCACGCCAGATCATCTCCTTCACCAAGAACCCGTTGGAGAACAGCAACCTGCTGGGCGAGCTGTTCACCTCCATCTCGCAGAGGCTCGTCCTCGAGCTGCATTACCACCTCTTCAACAGGCCCCTGCACGAGTCGCAGCGCAACATCAGCGGCGACCGCGAGGCCGGGCTGCGTCGCCGCTACCCAATGCTTACTGGTGGCCGGTTCTTCTCCATCGAATGCATCGAGAACTACGAACTCATACGCGAGCTGACATCGTTCCGTGAAGACCTCATAGTGCTTTCGCCTGACAATATCAGAGACACCGTAATGGAAAGAATTGCAGCGATGTATGAAATGTACAAGCCTTGGCGCAAATAAGTTGCGAATTATTCCGTATCTTTGACTTCGTGGACGTAAAATAACGCAGTTTGGTAGACGTGATTTTTGTAAAATAACGCAGTCAAAATAGGGTGGTTTTTGTAAAATAACGCAGTAGTGAAATGTTTTTTTTGTAAAATAACGCAGTTAATCTAATTTTTTTACGTATCTTTGAAATCTGAAAAATGAGCCGGGAAACTGGATGTTTTAGGAGAATCGGCTCAAAAAAGAGTTGGATTTGTCTGATTATTTCTTGATTTGAGCCGATAATTGAAAAAATATTGCTATTTTTGCACCGATTTCATGATGCAATAACGATGGATATTTCACGGGAAATACTACAATATCTGCACTATCATCCGCAGTCGTCGCGCGATGAAATTGCAAAAGGTACCGCTTTCGGCGGCAGCGACGCAACCATAAAGAGGCTTATCGCCGCCGGAGTCCAAAATGGCGATATAGTGGTTGGGGGCAAAGCCCGCGCCACACGCTACCGTCTCTCGCCTCAGGCTCAATTGCTGACGCCGCTGGACCTGGACACCTATTTCGCCCTTGATGTTGACGACCGGCAGGTGCAGACCTCTTTCAATTTCGACCTGATCCGCGAACAGCTACCGGCAGTAAAGCTCTTCTCCGACGAAGAGAATGTGCATCTGCAAGAGTTGCAGACTGAGTTCCATAGGCATCTAAACGAGATGTCCGACCAGGAATACCGCAAAGAGATGGAGCGTCTGGGTATCGACCTCAGCTGGAAATCGTCGCAGATAGAAGGCAACACCTACTCGTTGCTGGAGACAGAACGGCTGCTGCGCGATAGCAAGACCGCCGCCGGCAAAACCAAGGAAGAGGCTGTCATGTTGCTCAACCACAAGGACGCGCTGCGCTTCATCCTCGACAACCCCGACTATCTGCAAACACTATCCGTTGGCCACATCGAGGACATCCACCAGCTGCTCACCAAGGAACTCTCGGTTGACAGAGGTATTCGCCACCGTAGAGTCGGCATCACCGGCACCAACTACCATCCGCTGGATGATGAGTTCCAGATACGTGAGGCTATGCATGACACCTGCGACCTCATCAACGGCAAAGAAAACGTCTTCGAGAAAGCCCTGCTGGCGTTGGTGCTGCTGTCGTATATACTAGCATTCTCCGACGGCAATAAGCGCACAGCCCGTATCACAAGTAATGCTATACTGATAGCCAACGGCTATTGCCCGTTGAGTTTCCGTTCGGTGGATTCCATCGACTACAAGAAGGCCATGCTTGTGTTCTACGAACAAAACAATATCTACGCTTTCAAACAAATATTTATCGACCAGTTCGAGTTTGCGGTCAAGGAATATTTCTGATTCTACTGATTGACAAAGCTCTTTTTTTTACCACTTGGTTATTCCCTCACTTGGAGTTTGCACATCGTCATCGTGAGGGCATAGTTATGCCGGGAGACGGAGGCATACTTGGGACGGGTGCTTCGCTGTTACAAAAACGATGACGGCAACATCGTCAGCTATGCCACAAGCGAGGTTCTCCTCCGCGAAGTCCTCCTCCGTATCGATTGTAAATGGGAAAAATATGACAGAGAAATGGAAATTTCCCCATAGAATGGATGTATTTTTGCATCAGAAAAAGAGAGCAAGTGTCGGATGACCTACATCTCTGTAAAACAGAAAGAAGAAGAAATAATCATAATAAAAAGAAAGGAGAAACGATATGAAAACATCGAAAGTAATCGTCCTCGTAATGGCCGCTCTGGCCTTGAGTGCCACCCCGGCACTGGCACAGCGTGGTGGCGGCGGTAGCCGTGGTGGCGGTGGCGGCAGCCACTCGTCGGGCAGCGTCAGCCACAGCTCGTCGAGTGTCAGCCATAGCTCGTCGGGCAGTCGCAGTGGTAGCTATAGTAGCTCTTCGAGCAGTCGCAGCGGCAGCTACAGCACTCCGTCACGTAGCACCTCGTCAACACGTAGCAGCAGTCATAGCACCTCGTCACGCAGCAGTGCTGCTCCCAGCACGCGCAGCAGTGCAGCACCCAGCACGCGCAGTGGCGTGCGCAGCGATGGCGGCGTACCACGCAGTGGGCGTCCGGCAGGTGTCACCTCCGGCCGTTCCGGCAACACAGGCAATCCTGGAGGTCGTCCGGCTGGTGTCAGCGGTGCTCGTGCACACGGCGTACCTGCCGGTGTGCGCAGTGGCAACGCCGGCACACCCGGTGGTGTGCGTGGTGCCAATGACGCCAGCAGCACAGGCGCCAGCAGTGGCGTGCGTACCAATCCCGAAGGCTATGCTCGCCCCGGTCACCCAGGTGGCACTCTGCCTCCGTCGCACCGTCCCATACACCCCGCCCCCTATTTCCACCACCCCTGGTATGGCGGCGTGGTGCACTGCCACCCCATCTTCTGGGACCCCATACCCCCGCGTCCCTGGTACTGGCCCGGATTCTGGCTCTACTGCAACAGCTACTGGTATGACTATCACGTGACCGATGTGGTGGTGGTGCACGACTATGTGCAACAGACCTATAACGTGGATATGGTCACCTACGGCATCAGCGGAGACATAATGTATGCCATTGTCCGCGACGGCGGCAGCACCTACCTACAGGTCTACGACAAGGAGGACCACCTGCTGGCCGAGCAGAAGATCAACAAGAAATATTGTAACATGGTCATTGATGCCGACAACGGCGGCTGCTGGATTAGCAAGAAAGGCAACAAGGATGCCTTGCTGTTCATCTGGGCCGAAGGTCAGCTCTTGATATACGAGGCCGATTGATACAAGTTAAGGTTATACATGGTGGCAGGGCCGGACATAGCTATGTCCGGCCCTGTTGTTGTTCGTTACCTGTGTCGGAAGAACTTGGAAAAGAAGCGTCGCCACGAGGCGCTGTCGAAGAATGCCGAGTCGGTTGTGGCCTGTAGTGTGAGCACTATGCCTATCGGCAACATCACCAGCGACGATATCCACATGCCCTCGGAGCCGAGGGCCGACTCGCGTACCGCTTTCTCGCTAATCATCCCGACGACGTAATAAAACACGAAGAATGCCACCGATGCCACCAGTGGCATGCCGAGTCCACCCTTGCGTACTATCGATCCAAAGGGTGCCCCCACCAGAAACAGCAGCAGGCAGGCGATGGAGAGGGTGAACTTGCGCTGTTTCTCTATCTTATGACGGTTGATGTATTCTTTGTCGCTGCGTATGATGTCGTTGTAGCTGCGTGCCTCGGCACTGGCTGTGCTGGCCAGGTTCTTGGCGCGGTTGTTGACACGTATGCGGGTGTTCTTGTCGAGGGCGTCGAGTAGCGACGTCAGGGTGGCGTCGCCGGTATGGCATACCGTTGTCTCGTTGGCATCAGCGGTGGCGTCAGCCTCCGGCAAGACTGTGTCTGTCTGTGCAGTTTTTTTTGCCGCGTCGCGTGCACCATCGGCGAGGAGACATGCAGTGGGACGTTGCATGGCTGTGGTGTCGTTCATGACGGCATGGCGTGAGATCCTGGAGACGATGGGTGTGGAGACGGTCGGTACAGGGTCGGCGGTAGATGGAGTCTCGTCCATAGGTTCGAGGGTTATCGTGGCGTCGGGCGACGGGGCTGCCTTGCGGCCGCAATAGCCCTGCCATGCCTGCAACGGCATGTCGACGCTGCGGCGCAGGTCGCTGTAGCGTCCGTAGAGACTGCTGTCGAGCCGTATGATAGCAGCGTCGAGCTGCGCTATGTTCATCATCTGGTAGCTTCCCTTGAAGAGGTCTTCGCCGCTGCGGTTGTAGGCGAACGACGAGATGTCGAATGCGATGGTCTGACGGTCGAACCGCAGCGTCGTCAGCGGTCGCCGCTGGTAGTTCTTGCCGGTGGTGGGTTCGGAATAGGAATAGCCGTCGGTGAGGGTAAAGAGCAGGTAGCGGTTATCGAGGGTCGTCTGCATCTGTCCGCTACGTGCAACGATGACATTGGACTCGCCAAAGCCGTGGCTGTGGTCGTAGATGATGACATCCTCCAGTGTGCATCCGTCGGAGGCCTTGGCACCGACATGGATGACGTATCCTTCGATATCTTTGTAGTATTCGCCTGGGCGTATATTGACGGCTGGTTTCTTGCGTGTGATGTCGTAGAGCGTCATACGGTAGCGTAGCATTGCCTCGGGCATCACGTTGTTGGAGAAGACGAAGGCGACACCCGTCAGCAGGAGCACCACCATCGCCATTGGCCGCATCACACGGCGTATAGAGATGCCGCCGGCCTTCATGGCTACTAGCTCGTACTTCTCGCCGAAGTTGCCCATAGTCATTATCGATGCAAAGAGCACAGCAATAGGCAGAGCCATAGGCACAAAGGTGGCGGAGGCATAGAGGAGCAGCTCGGCGATGACACCGAACTCGAGTCCTTTGCCTACCATGTCGTCGATATACTTCCACAGGAACTGCATGAGCAGCACGAAGACGCTGATGGCGAATGTCAGCATCAACGGGCCAAGAAACGAGCGGAGTATCAGACGGTCGAGCTTTTTCATCACATCAATCCAAGCCAGCGCAATAGGTCGTTGCCGTTGGCGAAAATCATCAGCGCCAGCAGCAGGAACATGCCAATGTTCTGTGCCACCGTCAGAAACTTGTCCGACGGCTTACGTCCCGTCACTATCTCCCAGAGGGTGAAGACGATGTGACCACCGTCGAGGCCAGGTATCGGTATGATGTTCATAAAGGCGAGTATCAGGGCCAGCAGTGCCGTGATGTTCCAGAATGCATGCCAGTTCCAATGGTCTGGGAATATGCTGGCCATGGTACCGAAGCCACCCATGCTTTGGGCGCCACCTGGCGCGAAGAGTATCTTGAGGGAGCTGACATAGTCGACCAACGTTTCCCAGCCGTACTTGATGCCGGCAGGTATGGCCTGTAGGAAGGTGTAGTCTTTATGCACTATGACAAAGAAATCCTCGGCTCCTTTGCTGAATACGCCTATACGGCCGCTGGACGGCACGGAGACAAGCGCTGTCTGCGGATTGCCGCAACGGTAGAAGGCAATGGTGACGGTGTCGTCGGCATGGGCACGTATGGCGGCGGTGACCTCGTTGAAGAAGACGACATGCTCGCCGCCGACGGCTACGACGCTGTCGCCGACAAGCATGCCGGCACGTTTGGCGGCAGAACCGTCGACGAAGTCTTTGACGACAAACGGCATACGCGGCGTCATCATGTTTTTGGCCTGCCGTTTGCTGGCATTCTCGGCCAGATGGCCGCTGAGGTGCAACTCGACTAGCGTGTCGCCGCGCTGTACAACGACATGCTGCGGTTTGTCGATGAGCAAGGTCATCATGGCGTCGGACGCGCTTGTATACTCGCGTCCGTCGATGGTGCGTATGATGTCGCCGTCGCAGAACCCCTCCTCGTGCATGGTCTCATGGTAGGCATAGCCATAGGTGGCGTTGCTCAAGGGGAGTTCGCTGGTGCCCCAATGGGCGAAGACCAGACCGTAGATGAGCAGGGCCGAGATGAAGTTGACCAGCACGCCTCCGCTGACTATCAGCAGGCGTTGCCACGCAGGCTTGGTACGGTACTCCCATGGCTTGGGCTCTTTGGCCAAGTCGTCGGCACTCTTTGTCTCGTCGACCATGCCGTCGATGTCGCAATAGCCGCCCAGCGGTATCCACCCAAGTCCCCACAGAGTGTTGTTCTGGTCTTCGGGAGCCAGGTTTTCGGCATTCCACGATTCGGGTGTCTTGGAATTGAAGAACAGGAAGTGCCACTTGCCTCCGAATTTCTTGGCTTTGATGATGGAAAACTTCCAATTGAAAAATATGTAATATCTGTTCACGCGTGTACGGAACAGTTTGGCGAATAGCAGATGGCCGAGTTCATGCGTGGCGACGAGCAGAGAGAGACTCAGCAGTAGGGCGATCCATTTCATTGATTGCGAATAGTTTTATCGGTTAATAACAAGTCCTCCAACGTGGGTTGTTCGATGTAGGGAGCCGTCTGCATGGAATGTTCCACAAAGTCGGCAATGTCGAGGAATCCGATACGTCCCTCGATGAAACGTGCTACGGCCACCTCGTTGGCGGCATTCATCACGCAAGGCATGTTGCCACCGCAGGCAATGGCTTTGTAGGCCAGGTCTAGACAACGGAACGTGTCGCGGTCGGGTTTCTCGAAAGTGAGCGAAGGATATCTGGCGAAGTCGAGTCGTGGCAGGTGGCTTTCGATACGGTCGGGGAAGGAGAGTGCATACTGGATTGGCGTCTCCATGGTTGGGACGCCGAGTTGCGCCTTGATGCTGCCGTCGGCGAACTGCACCATAGAGTGCACCACCGACTGCGGATGAACCACCACTTCGATGTCGGAAGCCTCGACGCCGAAGAGCCATTTGGCCTCGATAACCTCGAGCCCTTTGTTCATGAGGGTGGCGCTGTCGATGGTCACCTTGCGTCCCATGTTCCAGTTGGGATGGTGGAGAGCCTGTTCGAGTGTTGCTTGTGCCAATGCGTCGCGCTTCATGCCGCGAAAGGGGCCTCCGCTGGCGGTAAGCAGTATCTTGTCGAGTGCTGCGGTCTCGCCGACAAGGCATTGGAAGATGGCCGAATGTTCGCTGTCGACAGGCAGTATGGGCACACGATGGCGCCGTGCTGCCGTGGTGACCAGTGCACCGGCGACGACCATGGTTTCTTTGTTGGCCAATGCCACCGGCTTGCCGTATTCGATGGCTCGAAGCGTCGGCTTGAGACCCGCAAAACCTACGATGGCAGCCAACACCATGTCTACGCTCTCCATCTCCATGAGGTCGCACATCGACTGCTCGCCGGCGAACACCTTGACGTCGGTAGCGGCAAGAGCCTCCGACACCTGTGTGTACTTGCGTTCGTCGGCAATGACGACAGCGTTGGGGTTGAACTCCAGGGCTTGACTTACAAGCAAGTCGGCATTGCTGCCGGCACATAACACTTCGACAGCAAAGAGGTCGCGGTGGCGCCGTATGACGTTAAGTGCCTGGGTGCCTATCGAACCTGTCGACCCTAGTATGGCAATATGTTTCAATGGTTTATTATTAGGCAACCTCTAAAAAATGCTTTTATGGTATTTTAAAATGAGAGGTATTCCTCGGGGTTGACGGCACTGCCGCCAATCCACAGCTCGAAGTGCAGATAGGGGCCGATTTCGCGGTGTAGCGACGAGGTGCCGACATATGCTATGGGGTCGCCGGCGCGTACCACGTCTCCTTTCTGTTTGAGCAGCGAGCTGGTGTTGCCGTAGACGGTGACCACATTGCCGGGATGTTGCAGCACTACGACATATCCTGCCGCAGTGGTGAAGCCCGCAAAGACAACGGTGCCACCGTAGGCTGCATTGACCGTCTGGGTGATGGAGCCTGCTATGTCGACACCGTTGTGGTTGACGTTGTATGGAACGAGTATTTTACCCTTAAGCGGTGCGAAGAAGAGGTTAGTGATAGCAGGCATCGCCTCTTTGGCTGAAGGCGTCTGTGCAACAGGGCGTGCGGCTTTCACCTGGTAGCGGTTGTCCTCCAACTCTACCTCGTGCCTCAATAGGCTGTCCTCTACGGAATGGCGATAGACGCCCGCGAGTTGCTGCAGCGTGGAGGTGCTGTCGGCCTTAACGGCCTCGTATTCGGTGCCAAGCGTCTCTCCACGCATCACTGCCTGCATCGTCGCCATAAGCCACTCTTGGTTGGCAAGTTCTACTTCGAGCGAGTCGATCTTCTTGGCGTTGACATAGGTCTGCTCCACCATCTTGTTGTCGGTATAGCCGGGTATCCATTCGCGTAGCGGAGTGAAAGCTATGATGACGGTGGTGAGGAGGATGAGCACTATGATGGTGACTCCGATGGTGACAAAAAGGTTGGCACCCGACAGCTGGAAGGAGAATTTCTCCTTGAAGGTGTCGGTGTCCATCACGACAAAGCGGTGCTTGTGACGTATGACGTCGCTGACGGGCCATGTCTTGACCTTTGTCCACCAATCTTTGAGTCCCATGCTTGTCTATAGATAAGGAAGTGGCCGGTGGTCTGTTGGTCAGTGGTCAGCGGGCAGAGAGCCTTACTGACGCGTCAGCCAACGAACCACTGGCCACTGACCACCGGTCATTTTATCGGCTAGAAGAATTTGTTGCGTTGGTCGGTAACCTTGGCATTGTCCTTGAGCACCTGTGCAAGGGAGCGCATCTTGTTGCGGTAACCCTGCTCGAGCTGCATGCGTACGGCGTCGCCATCGACTTCGGCCTTCGGGGCACGGCTGTCGATACCGACGACATAAACGCCGTTGGCGCCTTTGACAGGTCCGACAACACCATTGTCGGTGACGGCGATGACGCTATGTACCTTGGGCTCCATGCCGTAGCGACCGAAGTAGTAGTCGGTGAATGCGACACTGTCGATGGTGTCGACTGCCACGTTGAGTTTGGTGGCGATGGAGGCGATATCCTTGCCGGCTTTGACGGCTTCGTTGGCACGACCCATGAGGAGTTCGCCCTTCTTGTCGAGGCGTACGGGCTGCTCAATCATGGTGCGGACCTGGTCGAGGGAGGCATAGCCTTGCTTGAACACATCTTTTAGGGCAACGACTACAAACATGTTGTCGCACTCGAACACCTGGTCGGCAACGTTGCCAATCTTTGTGTCTTTGTTATAAGCCCACTGCACTATGCTACGGGCGTTGCTGACGCCGGGCATCTGGCTGGACATCATGTTGAGTCGGGCGCTGCGCACTTGCATATTGCCCTGCTGTGCGGCACTCTCGAAGGCACTGATGGAACGGTTCTGACCGGCAAACTGTGAAGCCTCGGCATAAACGGCACGGTTGGTGGCCGACGAGGGGATGATGGCGCGAGTAATCATGGCCACGCGGTATTTCTTGGCAGCAGGTGTCTTATCGGTCACTTTCACGATGAAGTAGCCCACACCCTGTGGATGCTCGAAGAGGAAGCTGGTGCCTACAGGGTTGGCGACAATCTGTTCGTTGAGGAAGCCGTAGCCACCGTCGAGCTGCCAATCCATATCACCTTTGGTCTCGGTCTTCTGTGGGTCGTCGCTGTATTCTGCCACGGCCTCGTCGAAGGAGATTTTGTTGGTTTTGATGAGGTTCAGTACGCTGTCGGCAAGCACTTTGGCCTGTTCGTCGGTACGTACGATGTTGCCACCAGCCTTGCTGTTGAGGATGTAGACGACGCTGGCACGGAGGCTGTCGGGACGCATGGCGGTGGATATCACCTTGGCCATGACCCACTCGCCCGCAGTAATCTGGGGCTCGAGGAAGGTGCCGGCGGCAGCATTCTCAACCAGCTGGTCGAAAGGTGCAGGGAAGACGGACGCACGCACATAGGTCGAGTCGTAAGGACGGTCGCTCTCGGCATTGACGAAGAATGCCAGCTCGTCGTCCTCGGTGGTCTGGAACTCGTTCCACACCTTCTTAACCTCTTCCTGTATGTCGGCAAGGTCCTTCTGGGTAGGATTGATGGGGAAGGTGACGAACTCGACGTCGCGCAGCTCTTCGCGGACACGGAAGTCAGCCCTGTGCTCATTGTAGTAGGCTTTGTAGTCGGCATCGTTGAGGGCGACTTCGTCGTCGCTGACACTCTGGAAGGGCAGAGCGACAACGCGCACGTTGGCAGTGGAGGTGCCGTATTCAGCCACCTTGGCGGCAATGGCCTTGGGCATGTAGAAAGCCATGCCTATGAGGTTGGTGTACTTCTGCTGCTCACGGTCGCTGCGTACATATTTCTCGACTTCAAGCCACTGCATGCGTTGGTTGGTGTCGAGTTGGTCGAAGTTCTCTATCCAGTAGTTCACCTGACGCATATCGTACTGGCCAGTTTGAGGATTGGTGAACATCTGGCGGAGGTATGGATGGATGAACTGTCCGGTGTACATGTCGCTGATTTCGGCTGAAGTAACTTTGAGTCCCAACTTTGAGGTCTGTTCCTCCATTAGGGTCTCGTTGACGAAGTTCTGCCACACCTGGTCGCGTATCTGCATCTCGGCGTCGGCAGGCACCTGAGCCACCTGATACTGTGTTTTGTAGTTGTTTTCCATTTCGGCTACCAGCTCGTTGAAACGCTGGTTAGTCAGGGTTGTGCCGTTGACCTTGCCCATGTCGGGGATACCGCCACGGTTCTTGGTCAGGTCGCCGAGGATAAACGCCAGAATGGCGATACCCACGATGAGAACGGCAACCCACGAATGCTTTCTGATAGTTCCAATAATTGCCATTTTGTTAAGATATTTTATTTGTTGTATTTTCTATATATAATTGTGTTTTACAATATAATAGGCAATGTAGCACAACTGTTTGTCTACTCTTGTCAAAGTTGCAAAGATACAAAGTTTTTCGCAACTGGTGAAAATTTTTTTACATGGCAAAGCTGAAAGGCAGCAGGTCGGCCACCGATGGCACCACCCTGGCTCTGCCGTCGGCGAGGAGTAGGACGATGCGTAGTGGGTGCCCCTGCAGGCTTTCGTATTCTGCGAGCACTTGGCGGCAGGCACCGCATGGCGAGGCCTCGCACAGGGTGCCGCGAGCATCGCGAGCGGCGATGGCAAGGGCTTCGTAGTCACGCAGTTCTGGACGTTGCGACGATGCGGCGAATATGGCAGTACGCTCGGCACATAGGCCCGACGGGTAGGCGGCGTTCTCCTGGTTGGAGCCGCACACCACACTGCCGTCGGACAGCAGCAAGGCGGCGCCGACGCTGAAGTGCGAATAGGGGGCGTAGGCGCTGGCGGTGGCGGCGACGGCCTGTTCGAGCAGCGCACGGTCGGCAGTAGGCAACGCGGCTATCGTGTCGTACTCCTGATATCTTATTGTCAGTGTCTTGTCCATGTCGGAATGATGATTTACGGGTTGCAAAGATACTATTAATTGCCGACATAGAGTATTTTTTTTGCCGTCAGGTTTTTTTTTATGTAATTTTGCAGGCGTAATATGGCAGCCGTACGCCAATATATAGCCATCGACCTCAAGTCTTTCTACGCCTCGGTCGAGTGCGTCGCACGCGGTCTTGACCCGTTGACGACCAATCTGGTGGTAGCCGATGCGTCGCGTACCGACAAAACCATCTGCCTTGCGGTGACACCGTCGCTGAAAGCCTACGGCATATCGGGACGGGCGCGCCTGTTCGAAGTGGAGGAACGTGTCTACCAGGTGAACATGGAACGGCTGTGCTTCTCGCCAGACGGTGTCTTCAAGGGTCGTACGTCCGACGACCGAAGGCTGCAGGCCGATACCTCGCTTGAACTCGACTATATCGTGGCACCGCCACGGATGAGATATTATATGGAGACGTCTGCCAAGATATATGGCATCTACTTGCGCCATGTGGCTCCCGAAGACATACATGTCTATTCCATCGACGAGGTATTCATCGACGTTACGTCATATCTGGGTGTCTACCATCTTACTGCGCGCGAGTTGGCGACGCGCATGATTGGCGACGTACTGAGTGAGACGGGTATAACGGCCACCGCCGGCATCGGCACCAACATCTACTTGGCCAAGGTGGCTATGGACATAGTGGCAAAGCATACCGAAGCTGATGGCAACGGTGTGCGTGTGGCCGAACTCGACGAGCACAGCTACCGGCAGCTACTGTGGGGTCACCGTCCGCTGACCGACTTCTGGCGACTTGGTCGCGGCACGGCTCGAAGGCTGGAGAAGATGGGCATTGGAACTATGGGCGATCTGGCACGATATTCGATTGACCACGAACAGCAGCTCTATGCCCAGTTCGGTGTGGCCGCCGAGCTGCTTGTCGACCATGCATGGGGGTGGGAGCCGACGACGATAGCCGAGATAAAAGACTATAACACAATGTCAAACTCGGTGGGCAACGGTCAGGTGTTGCAGTGCCCTTACACCGTCGACAAGGCACGTGTGGTCGCACGCGAGATGGCCAACACCCTGGCCGACGAATTGGCGCGACGCGGCGTGGCTACCAAACAGGTGATGCTCTACATCGGATACGACATCGCGAACCTGGAGGATGAGACTGCCTTAAGCCGCTATGACGGCGAGGTGACCGTCGACCATTATGGACGCATGGTGCCTATGCCTGCCGCCGGCAGCATCAACCTGAAGGATTACACCACCTTGGCACGCGCTATCGGCGAGGCCATTGTGGAGCTCTTCGACAACATTGTCAACCCTATGCTCACCATACGCCGTCTTAACGTGACAGCCAACAAAGTGGTTCCGCTGTCGTCTGTGCACACCGAGGCACAGCAGCTCAACATCTTCGATGACCCTGAGGCGGTGGAGCGACAGCAACAGCAGTATCGTAGCAACGCCGAACGCGAACAGCGTTTGCAGTGTGCCGAGCTGGCTGTCAAGCAACGTTACGGAAAGAACAGCATCTTTCGCGGTACCGATTTTGAACAAGGGGCAACCACCCGCGAACGCAACGGGCAGGTAGGTGGCCACCGCTCGTGATGATGGTTTGGCTCGAAACAAAAGCTAAACTGTCGTATACCGAAATGACCGTTTTGTGTTAAAAAAGTTAAATGGACGTCCCTTTTTTTTCAGGAGGGAACGCCCCTGATTCATACCTGTTTATAGTAGTTATCTTCTTCCTTAATACTTCTTTGTTCCTCAATATTTGAAATGATGCATACAATAAACAAAACGATGTTGCGTTATTGATAAAAATGTTAAAATCGGATAGGCCAATAAGGGTTATGACAGTTTGGCTTTTGTAAACACAGCCAGGGCAAATTAAATTGGCCTTCTTTGAAAGTTATATTGGTTTTGATTGAGGACTAACTATAGATAAAATATGGGAAAACTTCTACAAGGAATCGACGGACCGTTCGTCGGCAAAGTGGGGCCAACGGTGGGCTACTTATGGAAGAACCGGCCCTGCGTCCGCGCCTATCAGCAGTATGTGCACTATCCCAACACGGCAAAACAACAGCGTGAACGCGACTGGTTTGTGTCGATGGTGCGTTTTGCGTCGCAGGCTCGCCAGTCACTGCTGTTGGGTGTGAGCCGACAGGCCGAGATGGACAGTATGACTGAAGGTAACTATTTTGTTAACAGGAATAAGCAGCATTTTGTACGAAGCAGCGACGGAGTGGAGGTCGACTATGCTCGCCTTGTTATAGCCATAGGACCGGCGGCCGATGTGGTGTTCCACAGTCCCGTGTTCCGCGAGCACGAGACGGTGAGCATCGACTTTGATAAAAACACTCTTTTTTCACGTGCGTCGGGTGACGACAAGGTGTACGTTTTCGCCTACTCGCACGAAGTGCACAGAGGTATGCTGATGCAACCGGTAGAGCGGCGTACGAAGAATGTAACGTTCCGATTGCCAGAGGAATGGAGCGGCTCGACGGTGCACCTTTATGGCTTTGTTGTCGATCGCGAGGGACGTCCGTCGAACAGCACATACATCGGTGCAGGACGATTGAGCCAATATTCCGAAGGTGGTAACTATATAACGTTAAACAAGAGCTGGTTAGACTTCGTCAAGGTGGCCAATAGCGTAAACGCCACCGAAGTTACAGATTGTACAGAAGAGGTCTTCTGTGCAGATGGGCACAGCACCTCCGAAGAGCATACTGCACCGCCGGGCGATTATCTGGTACCCGAATGACGATTTGTGTTTAATCAAATCGAGGTGTCCAGGTGTACCGCAGACTATAAAAACTCTTATTTTAACTCGTCGAAGCGGACCTTTTTGAGGGTTCGGAAGGAGTGTTTTGCAATTATTAATATTGTATTTATATATCATGCTATCAGTAGTTTGAAATATGTATACAGACGTTTTCCAATAATTTATTTTGCCATATTGCAAAAAAATAGTACTTTTGCACCCTCAAAAATACGAGGTAGCGACCTCGTGGAGATGACTCAGTAGCTCAGTAGGTAGAGCACAACA
>FLNX01003323.1_pt1 | contig 39636 bp, 28 predicted proteins | sample 1140341 | NCBI WGS metagenome assembly FLNX01 (sample SAMEA3878208, study PRJEB12797) | bioreactor metagenome | biome: Moose rumen | place: Sweden | collected 2011-10 | reverse complement strand
CTTGATGAGGAAAACAAGTCGCCTTGAAGCTCTGATTTAGTCTTTCTGAACATAGTGAATAAATTGATTGTCAATTTAATACACTACAAAAATCGAGCCAAATTAGCATTATTTCAAAGAACAAACCAAAATAATTTTATTTTTTTTATGACCTCATTACACGGGGCTATCTTAAATGAATTTTTAAAGTAAACTCAAAATATTAAGCTAATCAGTGATTCTGTTTTCTTAATTCGTCAAAGGATGATGGTGTTGAAAAAACATCAGGGTACATGTGATAAACTTTAAGCATCATTTCGCCCAATTCGCCTTGCATATTTCCGGGGCGTTCGCTTAAGCAGTTGAGTAGTGAAATACACTTTGCTTTTATTCCAAAATAAAGATATGGATAAAGTGTTGATCCGGATGAAATTGTAATAAGAATTTTGTTGGAGAAATCCTTATTAAGGACAAGAGCTTCCCATGGTATAGAAGTGTCAATATTTGTCTTATAGCCTAATGGAGCAAAGCGATTGGTATAATTGCGGGGGTGTAGTTTGATTAAGATATTTTCTTTACCATAGATTTTGGCAAGTTGCTCCACAATTTCGACATCTTCAATATCAATGCCGTCTGCAAAAAATGATTCTTCAAAGAAAATCACTTTTTCTTCGTAACTATCTTTTATGTTGTTGATGTCAAATATAGTATTTACTGTGTCTACAAAATAAGTGTCTTTGATGTTGAAAGGTTGTATTTTATGTATCTCACCATTAGGTATTGACCATTGTAATAATTCCGGTCTGAAAACCCAAAGACCTCTTGTGTTGTTAATAATGCCTGAAGAATTGACAAAACGGCGGTGCAAGGAGGAAGGTTTATCTGCGTCAGTGTAGGAAGAACAATATGTTGACATTCCTTCTTCAAATATATTGAGTTTTAGATTATGATTTTTTTGAAGAAGTGCGTTATATAAAAATACGGTTATAACAGATATGTTAATTATATAAATTTCATCGTATTTTTTATCGTTTGCAAAAATTTTTGATTTAATCCAATCAGATACTATTTCTTTACAGCGTCTTAAATGGTAAGATATGCAATCATAAAATGTATTGCCATGTTTGATGGTTTTTCTGCATTTTAGTATAAATACATTATTGTAGATGCCTGTTTTTTTACGCCATTTGCTAATTTACGATATCCTTTTGAATGGTTTGTAATAATAATATCAGCATCTGCTCCTTTTTTATTATGTTGAATTATTTGGGTGGCAACAATAACCTGAAAAGGAGTGCCACAAACAAATAGGATATGCGGTTTGTTGATATTCATCTTATTTTTGTTTAAGGATATGTTCGGCAAAGTTGAAGTCTTCAGGCCAATCAATATCAACACCTTCTATTTTGTCGATAACCGATATGTAAGGGTTGTTACCTATGCGTTGGTGTTGTTCTGTCCATACTTCTTTACGGAATATGTAAAAAGCACTTGTTTCGATGAACACGGGTTCTATTGTTTGAGTTCGTGGAATATGCTTTAATTGGTAGTTAAGCGGTTTGCCTTCAAACCATGCGAATGTCTGAATTTTTTCAGCACTAAAAGCAGAGTCGTAGCCATCTTTAATGACTTTGTTTAATGCGTGTTGGATAGTTGAGACTTTTATGAATGGGCTTGTAGTGTGTGCCAATACGTATATATCAGCGTCAATTGTTTTTAGAAATTCAGAATAAATTTGTTCTCCTAACACTTCATCTCCATCAAGTTCAGCAGGACGTTGTAAAAATTGTACTCCGGCAGGGCAATATTGTTGTATCTCCCGATTGCTGCAATAGGCATATACATCATCTATGCTTTGTACTTGAGTAAGAGTTTCAAGAACGTATGACATTAAAGGTTTGTTTCCCAATAGTCGTAAGTTTTTTTTTGTAACTCTCTTGCTATTTAATCTGATAGGGGCAAAGGCAACTATACGCATGATTGATTAAATTTATATTTGACATGCAAAATAATCAATAATTCCAATTAGTTGGTTATCGTTATTTACCACGATTAATGAATGAATATTATATTTTCGCATTATTTCAGCGGCATGTTCAATTTTGTCGTTTCCATGTACTACTTTTGGGTGTCGGCTCATAATTTGTTCTACTTGAAGTTCGAAAAAGTCGTTTCTGTTGTTTTGCATAGCGCGACGGACATCTCCATCGGTTACGACCCCAATAATGTTGTTATTTTCCAAAACAACGACTATGCCTTGTTTGTTTTTACTGATTTCAAAAATTGTATCGCATATCTTGTCGTTTTTGTATACTATAGGAAGATTTTTTGTAATCATATAGTCTTTTACTTGTGCAAGTAGTCGTTTGCCAAGACTACCACCGGGATGAAATTGCGCGAAGTCAGTTGCTTTAAATCCGCGTGCTTTGATGAGTGCACACGCAATTGCATCGCCAAGAGCCAAAGATGTGGTAGTTGAAGAAGTTGGTGCCAAATTTAGTGGGTCGGCTTCATGTTCAACAGAAGCATCTAACGCGATTGTAGAATATCGTGCCAAAAGAGATTGTATATCACCGGTAATAGATATTATTGGAATACTCCGTCTTTGAAGTAGTGGGATGATACGCAGCAATTCATCGGTGGTGCCGGAGTAGGAGATGGCAAGGACGATGTCGTTGGGGCTTAGCATGCCGAGGTCGCCGTGGTAGGCATCTAACGGATTGAGAAAGAATGCCGGTGTGCCTGTGGACGCAAGTGTGGCTGCAATTTTGCGACCTATATGACCTGATTTGCCGACACCGGTTACAACCACTTTGCCTTTGCATTTGAGTATCATTTCGGCGGCGGTCTCAAAATCAGAGTTCAGTCGGTCGGTCAGATTCAGTACTGCCTGAGACTCTTCCTTAAGGCATTGTTTTGCTATTTCTAATATCCTTGACATAATACGTTTTTATTATTCTGTTTCCTGAAGACGATTGAATCGTTCTTCAAGAAGTTGTTGATAAGCGGTTTTGAGGTCATTGGAAAGGAACGAACGATTGATGGTTTCATGCAATAGGGGAATTGTCGTTTAAAAGTATTTATTGGTTGTTGCACATATTTTTCCGTCAATCCGAATTTTAATGCAAATTGAAGAAAATCAATATATTTGAGATTCGTTTTTTCCCGTTTAGTGTCAATGCTAATTTCTTGCGTTAATCCGTATTGTTTGCGCAATTGTTTTATGGTATCTGATAATTCTGTCTTTATAAATAACTATTTTCGTATATAATAATGGCAAGTTTTATGCCAATTATATGTGATGGTATATACTTTATCTCTAACATCCTTTCAGTATCAGGTCTGTCAGTTCGCGTACGGCTCCGGCACCTCCGTTGTGTGACATGACGTGTATATTCGGGAGCGACATGACTTCGGGAGCAGCGTCGGCAGGGCAAGCTGCGAAGCCAACAGCCTGCAGAAGTTCAATATCGTTGACATCATCGCCTATATATGCTACGTTATCAAAGGTTATTTTGAGTTGGTCGCATATCTTTTGTACTGCTTCAACCTTGCCTCCGAAGCGGATACCCTGACATAGAAAGTCCAGTCCGAGTTTTTTCGCCCGTGCTTCAACAATGCGTGTGGTCTCGGACGTGATAAAACCGATTTTTACGCCTGTCTGCTGAAGGAGTTTCATGCCCATACCGTCGCGGACATAAAAGCGTTTCAGCACGTCGCCGTCGGCGGAATAATACATGCCGCCATCGGTCAGAGTACCGTCAACATCGGTCAGAAAAAGTTTGATTTCCATACTCGTGTATTTTCAGATCGCAAAAGTAGTGTATTTTTTGCATTTGTGCAAATTTTTATGTAATTTTGCAAGCGTAAATAGAGAAACAGCAGTCGATGAAAATAATACTCTTAGGTACGGCATATCCCTATCGCGGCGGTTTGGCAGCTTTCAACGAGCGTTTAGCGCGTCAACTGATAAGCGAGGGGCATGATGTAGAGATAGTTACCTTTACGTTGCAGTATCCGAATTTCCTTTTTCCGGGGAAGACACAGTATTCGGATGAACCGGAGCCAAAGGATTTGAAGATTACGAGGTTGATGAACTCTGTAAACCCGTTTTCGTGGTTTAAGACGGGTCGTAAGATTCGTAAGACGGGAGCCGATTTGTTGGTGATAAAATTCTGGATTCCGCTGATGGCACCATGTCTTGGCACAATAGCGAGGATAGTTAAAAGGCACAAGTCAAGGGGCAAAGGTCAAAGGACGGAAGTAGTGTCGATATTGGATAATGTAATTCCGCATGAGAAACGACCGTTGGACAAGTTGTTGGTGCGTTATTTTGTCAATAGTGTTGACCGATTTGTTGCCATGTCGGATAGTGTGTTGTCTGATTTGCGATTATTTACCAAGGACAAGCCCGCAGTGTTGTCACCTCATCCGTTGTATGACAATTTCGGAGAGTCCGTTCCGAAAGATGTCGCAAGGTTGCAACTTGGTATTCCTGACGGGCAGACAGTATTGTTGTTTTTCGGTTTTATACGTGATTACAAGGGTTTGGATTTGCTGATGCGGGCTTATGCTGATGAGCGTATAGACAAATCGAAGGTGCGCCTTGTCGTGGCAGGTGAGTTTTATAATAACGGTCAGAAATATAGGGATTTAGAGCAACAGTTGGGTTTGGAAAACAAGATAGACTGGCGTACAACGTTTATTTCTGATTATGCGGTTAAAGGTTATTTTTGTGCTGCAGACCTGATTGTTCAGCCATATAAGTCGGCAACGCAGAGCGGTGTTACCCAGATTGCTTATCATTTCTGCAAACCGATGTTAGTAACTCGTGTAGGCGGTTTGGCAGAGATAGTACCCGATGGTAAGGTTGGTTATGTGGTTGATGTTGATGCTACGCACGTGGCAGATGCTATTATTGATTTCTGCAATCGTGGTGATGTAGAGTGTTTCAAAGAGGGTATATTAGAAGAAAAAAAGAAATATGAGTGGAGCAGAATGAGTGATGCAGTGAGGGGGATTTGAGAATTGTGATAAATGGTAGAAAACATGATAATACGAAGCAAAGCACCGTTGCGGTTAGGTCTCGCAGGTGGAGGAACGGATGTATCTCCTTATTCAGACATATATGGAGGCGCAATATTGAATGCCACAATCTCGTTATATGCATATACGACTATTGAACCACTTGATAATGGTAAAATAATTTGTTCCTCGCCTGATTGCGGATTGGAAGAAGTTTATGATAGTGCTGATGTGTTGCCGACGGACGGATTTTTCGTCCTTGCAAAAGGAGTGTATAACCGTGTAGTGAGAGATTTCACGCATCGACCGTTATCATTTCGCATTACCAGCCATGTTGATTCTCCGGCGGGTAGTGGTTTGGGTACGTCGTCAACCTTAGTAGTCAGCATATTAGGTGCTTTTGCAGAATGGTTGAAATTGCCATTGGGTGAATATGATTTGGCTCGTTTGGCATACAATATAGAGCGTAAAGATTTGCAGATGACCGGTGGTAAGCAGGATCAATATGCCGCTACTTTTGGCGGATTTAATTTTATGGAGTTTTTGCAAGACGACAAGGTGATTGTCAATCCGCTGCGTATTCGCCAGCGTTTTCAGGATGAGTTAGCGCATAACTTATTGTTGTATTACACTGAGACGAGTCATATTTCGGCAAAAATCATCGAAGGTCAGATACGTAATGTGAGCGATGGAAACAAGTCATCTATAGAGGCTATGCACCGATTAAAGAGTCAGGCTATACAGATGAAGGAATGTCTGCTTAAAGGTGAAATTGACGGGATAGGTGAATTGCTGAATTTCGGTTGGGAAGAAAAGAAAAAAATGACGTCAGGCATTACCAATCAGTTGCTTGACGATATATATACAACGGCTGTTAATGCCGGAGCAACAGGTGGCAAGGTTTCCGGTGCCGGTGGTGGCGGTTTTATGTTTTTCTATTGTCCGAATACGACTCGTTACGCTGTAGAGCAAGCGTTGACTAACCGTTTTTCCGGGCAGGTAAAACGTTATGAATTTACTTCAGAAGGTTTAAAGACATGGATAATGTAATTTCTTGTTCAATTTCTGCAAGCATAAAGGTTAAGCAGTCAATACTTAATAACTCTGAATTGCTTCAATGTATCGGAAAAGCTGCAGATACGATTAGTAGAGCTCTGCAGAGCGGTCATCGTGTATTATGGTGTGGTAATGGTGGTTCTGCTGCTGATGCTCAGCATCTTGCTGCCGAGTTGTCGGGGCGTTTCTATTATGATCGTCCGCCGCTTAATTCAGAAGCTTTGCATTGCAACACGTCCTATCTCACGGCTGTGGCTAACGACTATGGCTATGACCTTATCTATTCAAGGATGATAGACGGGGCATGTAAGAAAGGCGATATCTTGGTTGGAATATCTACATCTGGCAACTCTAAAAATATAGTTAATGCGTTCGATAAAGCTCGTCAGTTGGGGGTTATAACAATAGCTATGACAGGTGAGAGCGGCGGGCAGATGGGCGATATGGCTGACATATTGCTTAATGTGCCTTCAACTGACACGCCGCGTATTCAAGAATCGCATATTATGATAGGACATATTATCTGTGAAATTGTTGAAGCAACATTATATCCTCGTGCTAAATGATTAATGAGGCAATCATATTAGCCGGAGGATTTGGGACGCGTTTGGCTCATGTCTTAGGTGATGTGCCAAAGCCTATGGCTCCCGTTGCCGGCAAGCCGTTCTTGACTTACCTGCTTGATAAATTGCAGGATGCCGGAGTAAAGAGAGTAGTTATGGCTACAGGCTACAAACATGATGTTATCAACAAGTATTTCGGCGACAACTATAAAGATATAGAAATAATATATTCTCAAGAAACGCAACCCTTATTTACAGGCGGTGCTATATTGCAGGCAACACAATATATTAAAGGTGAAGCCTTTTTTGTTTTTAACGGTGACACATTATTTACTATTGATTTAAGCCGTTTATCAGACCATCATATCAGTTCGTCCGGTCATGTTACTATAGCATTGCGCCAAGTGGCTGATACTTCGCGCTATGGTGCGGTCAGGGTTGATGGTACTCGGATAGTGTCGTTTGAGGAAAAAAACAATTCATGCGGCGAGGGTGTTATCAATGGCGGCATATATGTTATCAATAAAGATTGGTTGATTAACATACGTCGCAATAAGCCTGAAAAATTTTCATTTGAAAAAGAGGTTTTGCAGCAGTACATTGGTATGGAAGGGTTGATTTTCAATGATTATTTTATTGATATAGGCATTCATGAAGATTATCATTGTGCGCAACGCGATTTTCCTGCATTATTTAAGCCTGATTTATTTCTGTTTTTGGATCGTGACGGAGTAATCAATCGTTATATAGATGGCGGTTATGTGTGTGAATGGAATGATTTTGAGTGGTTGCCTAATATGAAGCATACTCTTGCTGACTTGACAAAAAAGTTCAGGCGTATCTTTGTCGTGACTAATCAGCAAGGAGTCGGGAAAGGGTGTTTTTCTCAAGCGACACTTGATGATATTCACCGCAAGATGCTTGCCGAATTGCAGGATGCCGGTGTAAAGATAGATAGTATATATGTATGCACATCTTTAGAGTCGGAGCACTCGCCCAATAGAAAGCCTGAGATAGGCATGGCATTGCAGGCAAAGAGCGATTTCCCGGAGATAGACTTTTACCGTTCTGTTATGGTTGGTGATGCCTTGTCGGATATGCGATTCGGCTATAAGGCGGGTATGCGATGTGTATATATTACAAGAAATAATCCCATACCTGAGCAGATACGGGATTATACAGATGTTTTTGTTCGAGATTTGGCTGAATTTGCATTATTATAGCCACGGATGGTTGAGTACTTGGGCAACGACCTTGTCCATATCGTAGTATTTATACTCAGCCAAACGTCCTCCGAAACTTATATTTTCTTCTTTTTCAGCGAGTTGTTTGTATTGTGCAGCGAGAGTTTCGTTGCGTTCATTATTTATAGGGTAGTAAGGCTCTGCACCTTTGTGCCAATCGGTAGGATATTCGTAAGTTATCACTGTATCGGGTTGAGTGCCGAATTCGAAATGTTTGTGTTCGATAATGCGGGTATATGGTGTTTCGCGGTCGGTATAGTTAAATACGGCATTGCCCTGAAAAGATTGCACTCCGGCTAAAAGTTGATGCTCAAAGCGCAATGAGCGGAAGTCGAGATGTCCTAATCTGTAATCAAAAAAAGCGTCTAAAGGACCGGTATAAACGATGCGTTCGGCTTGCGAGAGCCAGTAATCCTTATCTGCAAGAAAATCAGTGTTTAAGCGGACTTCGATACCGTCTAATAGTTTCTCAAAAATTTTAGTATAACCGCCCTTGGGAATTCCCTGATACGGGTCGTTGAAATAGTTGTTGTCGAAAGTGAAGCGGAACGGAACACGGCGGAGTACGAAAGCCGGTATCTGTTCGGCAGGCATGCCCCATTGTTTCTCGCTATAGCCTTTGATGAGTTTATGGTAAATATCGCTGCCTGCAAGTTTCAGCCCTTGTTCTTCAAGATTGGCCGGTTCATTGATACTGTTGTCTTGTTGCTCGCTAATGCGTTTGCGTGCTGCGTCAGGAGTGTGAACATCATTCCACAGTTTGCAGAAAGTGTTCATATTGAAGGGTAGGTTGTAAAGTTCGCCTTTATAATTAGCTATAGGTGAGTTGATGTAGTGATTGAAGGTGCAGAATTGTTGCATATAATCCCACACTTGTTTGTCAGATGTGTGAAATATATGTGCACCATAGTAGTGCACATTAATGCCGTTAACTTCTTTGGTGTAGCAGTTGCCGCCGATATGATTTCGGCGTTCTATGACAAGGCATCGTTTGCCTTGTCGTGTTGCCTCATGTGCGAAAATAGCACCGTAGAGTCCGGCTCCGACGATGAGATAGTCGAAAGAGTTGTTCATGTTGTTTATTTATTTGGGTGCGGATAAAATCCGCACAGATACTTGCAGTGCGGATGAAATCCGCACATAAGAAACCGAACCGATATAAGCAAATTCATAATTCACAATTCATAATTCACAATTCATAATTCACAATTCATAATTCACAATTAAAAGTTCACAGTTCTTAAAAGGCATTCCAGCCTTGAGCTTTGAGTTTGATTTCTTCGCCTTCGCGACCTACAAGGAGCAGTCCGTGTTCTTGTTTTGTGCAATGACCGACAAAGTAGATGTCGTTCATCTGCAACAACTTATCGTAGTCTTTCAGGTCGCAGGTGAATAGTAATTCGTAATCTTCGCCGCCATTTAGAGCGCAGGTAACGATATTGAGGTTCAGTTCTTCGGCATAAACGGCAGCATCGTAATTGATAGGAATTTTGTCGGAATAGATGCGACAGCCCACGCCTGATTGTGAGCATATATGGTGGAGTTCGCTGCTCAGTCCGTCGCTTATATCCATCATGGAGGTTGGTTTGATGCCGAGTTTTGCGAGTTCACTGATTACATCGCGCCGAGCTTCCGGTTTGAGTTGCCGTTCTAACAGGTATTCTTTTCCTTCAAAAGCAGGGTTGATATCGGTGATGCCTTTGAGTGCTTCTTTCTCTTGTTCTAAAAGTTGCAGACCGAGGTAGGCGGCACCAAGATTGCCGCTGACGCATATCAGGTCATTTTCTTTTGCACCGTTTCGATAGACAATATTGTGTGCCTCTGCTTCACCGATACAGGTGATGCTTATAGTCAGACCGGTCAGCGATGCAGACGTGTCACCGCCAACCAAGTCAACTCCATAGCGTTCGCAAGCCAAACGTATGCCGGCATAAAGTTCTTCGAGATGTTCTACCGAAAAGCGTTTGCTGACACCGAGGCTGACGGTTATTTGTTTCGGTTGCCCGTTCATGGCATATATATCTGAAAAATTAACTACTGCCGCTTTGTAGCCAAGATGTTTGAGCGGTGTGTATTCCAGATTGAAATGTATGCCTTCAAGCAGCAAGTCTGTGGTGACGAGTGTCTGTTTGCCTGAATAATTGAGAACGGCAGCATCATCGCCTACAGCTTTGACCGTTGATTTGTTGATTGTTTTAAATTGTTCGGTCAGATGACGAATGAGACCGAATTCTCCGTATTTGGATATGTCAGTCATTGAGAGTTGAAAGTTGAAAACAGAAATTTAGAGTACTCTCTGCAAGTGTGCTTCCAATTCGCTTTCGGGAACGAGTCCGACAATGCGGTCAACGAGTTCGCCGTTTTTGAAAAGAAGCAGGGTGGGGATATTGCGAATACCGTAATCGTCGCAAGTGTCGCCGTTTTCATCAACATTAAGTTTGCCGATATTGATTTGCGCACTGTATTTTTCTGCAAGTTGTTCAACAACGGGTCCCATCATTTTGCACGGACCGCACCAAGGTGCCCAAAAATCCACCAATAAAGGTTTGTCTGCGTTCAAAAATTCCTTAAAATTGGAATCGTTAATTTCTAATGCCATGATTTTAAATAATTAAATGATTGAATGATATATAATTCCTGATTATTACAGGCTGACTATTAAAGAGGCGAGCATAAAGGGGAGCATACCTATTAAAACACCTTTGCTCAAATTCCACGTGTTGGTAAGGTAAAACACAAATATAAGTCCCATGTCGGGAAATATGCTGCATAGGAGGAGTTTGCTCATAATGCCGTAATTCTGAAACTGCATGGTTTCAAGGTAGTACCATAGTTCATATCGTTCTATATAGCCCCACATAAAAAGTAGCGGGGCAAGAAGACCGATTAGGATACCAATCCAATATTTGTCGAAACGCTCCATATTTTTAGTTGCAAGTCGTTAGACAAGTATTTGTTTTCGTCAGCAGGCTGACAGATCTTTCAGTGTCGGGTAGTGTGTCATATCAATTGTCATGGGGCAGACGGCGATATATCCGTGTTCCATGGCATAAAGGTCGGTATCGGTAGCCTCGGGTTCAGTGTTTTTGAAATATCCGGCGAGCCAGTAACCTTTTTGTCCGAGCGGGTCGGTCTGTTCCACTATATCCTCGACCCACAGTCCCTTACATTGTCGAGCGAAACGATAGCCCTTGAGTTCACCTGCCGGAGCATTGATATTCCAGCAGGCATTTTTGCACAAAGGCATGAGTTTTTTCACCAAAGGTATGATATATGGTTGCAAAAAACTGAAATCAGCATCGGGCAGATGGTTGTCAAGCGAAAAACCTATTGCGGGAACCTGCTGTTCGTTGGCAACGAATATGGCTCCCATAGTGCCGGAATAAATAACGTTGACGGCGGCATTAGAGCCATGGTTGATGCCTGCAAGAATGAGGTCGGGACGTTTGTCTTTATAAACTACCTCAAGTCCGAGTTTTACGCAGTCAGACGGTGTGCCGGTAGATATATATGTGGCTCGTTGCGGTGTTTCGGCGACTTGTCTGATTCGTATAGGCAGTCCCATTGTGACGGCATTTGATTGTCCGGAACGGGGTCCGTCGGGTGCCACAATGGTAACGTGTCCCAATTTCTCCATTTCAGTTGCTAACACTTCCAAACCGCGAGCGTGCAAACCATCATCGTTAGTTATAAGAATGTCCATTTTGAAGATTTCAGTTTATTGTAGAAATTACCTGTTGTGCCAGTTTGTCGGCTTCAGCTTTGGTTGCTGCCTCGCTATACACACGGATAATAGGTTCTGTGTTGGATTTGCGAAGATGAACCCAACCCTGCGGGAAGTCAATGCGAACACCATCTTTGTCGTTAATCGGATATTGTCGGTATGTTTCCTTGAGTTTTTCGAGCAGTTGGTCAACATTGATTTCAGGCGACAGGTCTATACGATTTTTTGAAATATAATAGTCGGGATACAAGCGTCTCAATTCGGAGACGGTGCATTTCTTTTTTGCTAAATGTGTAAGGAAAAGGGCGATACCGACCAGTGCGTCGCGACCATAGTGAGCGGCGGGATAGATAACTCCCCCGTTTCCTTCACCGCCGATAACGGCGTGTGTTTTTTTCATTTCAGCCACAACATTGACTTCGCCGACAGCCGATGCGGAATAGATACCGCCGTAGCGTTTGGTTATGTCGCTTAAAGCGCGTGTGCTTGACAGGTTGGAAACGGTGTTTCCCGGTGTTTTTTTCAAGACGTAGTCTGCCACACTGACGAGAGTGTATTCCTCGCCGAACATTTCGCCGTTTTCGCAGACAATAGCCAATCGGTCAACATCAGGGTCAACGCAGAAGCCCACATCAGCCTGTCCCTGTGCGAGTACGGCAGCTATTTCGGTGAGGTTTTGCGGCAGCGGTTCGGGATTGTGAGCGAAATGTCCGTCAGGTATGCAGTTAAGGCGGATGATATTTTCCTTGTCGATGCCCAATGCTTCGAGCAGGGGTGGCAGAGCCAATGCTCCAACGGAGTTGACGCAGTCGATAGCCACACGGAAATGTGCGTTACGTATAGCCAGAACATTGACCAACTTGAGTGACAGGATACTGTCTATATGGTTGCGGAGTGCGTCGTCCCGATATATTATGGTGCCTAATTTGTCAACGTCTGCAAAGGTATAGTCGTCTTGTTCTGCTGTAGCAAGTACTTCCTTTCCTTCCGCATCATTGAGAAATTCTCCTTTTTCGTTAAGTAGTTTGAGTGCGTTCCATTGCTTTGGATTGTGGGAGGCTGTCAGAATAATGCCGCCGGCTGCGTGTTCGACACATACGGCGATTTCCGTTGTCGGTGTTGTTGCCATGCCTATATTGACGACATCGAACCCCATACCGATGAGTGTACCGCTCACGAGGCTGTCAACCATTTGTCCTGATATGCGGGCATCTCTGCCTACAATGATTTTTTTATTTGTCGGCAGACAGTTGGCTCTTTGTTTGGCGAATGCGGCAGTAAAACGTACTATGTCCACCGGACTGAGTCCTTCTCCCACGCGGCCGCCTATTGTGCCGCGAATACCACTGATTGATTTAACTAATGCCATATATTATCTCTTACCATTTATTTTTTTACTCCTTTGATTTTCAGGTCATAGCAGTATGGTGTTACGCTGTTTTCGTCATCTGCAATTCCCATTTTTGAAGGGCAGATAATTTTTGCCTCGGCATTTTTATGGTTCATGAATTTCAATGCCTTTGCCACTCCGCTACATGCACATATCGATGTCCATTCGCTTGAAGCGTAGCTGCTTACAGAGAATGATACAGGTTCGGCACCATCCATTGTTGACCAATAGCTGATAGTGTCGGCATAAACGTTCAACGAATATTTGCGGAAGCGGAAAATAACATCATCAGTATATGATATGGTGTCAGATTCGGTATCTCCCGCGTCAACGAGATGATAGTAAAAATAGTCCTCATCGGGAACCTGAAGGTAGTCTTTTTCGTTCCATACGTAACTCGAATCAGGCCATGCGGTCAGGATATTGAGTTCGTTACGGTTTATGTACTCCTTGATTAATTGTTTCTCGGCATCGAGTTGACGGCTGTATGTTGTTGTGTCTGTACATGATGCAAAAGCCAACACTGCACATGTCAATATGATAAGTTTTGTTTTCATCAAAATCGTTAAATTTTTCAAATCATCAAATCATCATTTTCGGGTATCTCAACTTGTATGCGGACATTGGTATAGGGCAGTACGCAGTCTTCGCCTTTTTGTCCGTAGGCGCAATACCACGGGGCGATAATTTCAGTTTTTTCGCCTATCCGCATCATCGGCAGCAGATGGTCGATAGCGTTGGGTACCTCTTTTTTTCCGACCTTGACATCCTTTATTATGTCCATACATTTTGTTGAATCCATCAGCCAGACTTGATAGTGGACGGTTACTGATTCATCGTTGTTGATTTTTTTGTTGTCGGTATGTTTGAGGTATCGGTACCAGAATCCGTAATCATGCAGGGCAAAATCCGTGCCGCAGTTTTTAACAAACAAAGCGAGGTCACGGTTGGTTTGTTCAACGAGCAGTTGGTTGGTAAACAGCAGGCTTTGCGCAACAGTGTCTATTTCCTGCACGTTAGCCGGTGTTTGCGGACCTGTGCTACCGCAAGAGACGAGCATCAGCATCAAAGAAGACAATATGACAAAATGTCGTGTCATTTTTTTGACATAGAATGTTTGTATTCTGACGGTGTCATATTATATGCCGCCTTGAAGCATTTGCTGAAGTAGCGGGCATCATTCATACCCACCATATAAGTCACCTCGGTGATTGAGTACTGACCTGTTTCTAAAAGTTGCGCGGCTCTCTTAATACGTACTTCGCGGATAAATTCAACGGGTGAAAAGCCTGTCAGACCTTTCAATTTGTTGTAGAACACGGTGCGTCCCATAGCCATTTCAGATAGCAGACCATCGATGGTTAATTCGCTGTTGGCTATATTTTTGTCCATTACATTCATCAATTTGGCGAGGAATCGTTCGTCGGGCGATGCGGTATTCTCAACTTCCGGATTGAGGTTCATCAGCCGTTGGCGGTAGGACTCCTGTAAGCGTTTGCGCTGTTCAAGAATATTATCAATGCGGGCGGTTAAATAAACGGGAGAGAATGGTTTGGTAATATAGTCGTCGGCACCGAATTTCATAGCGTTAAGCCTGCTTTCAATGGCTGTTCTCGCAGTCAGCAGAATTATAGGGATATGACTTGTATTCATATCTTGCTTGAGTTCGTTGACCAATTCGAGACCGTCCTTGTTCGGCATCATCAAATCGCTGATAATCAATATAGGACTTAATTCACGGGCTTTGCTGACACCCTCATCTCCATCGTGGGCTGTGACAACGGAGAATTTGTCGCTCAAAATCTCAGACAGGAAGGTGCACATATCCTCGCTGTCGTCAACAACAAGCAGAGTAGGATGGTCCATATTCTCGATGATTTTTTCAGTGTCAAGTACTTTTGCATCATGTTGCACGCTTGCCTGATAGTCATCGATGATAAAGTCCACTTCGCCGCTGAAAAGGTCTTTGCCTTTGCGGAACATTACCGTAAATTCAGAGCCTTTATTGGGTTCGCTCTTGACATCAATATATCCGTGGTGAAGGTCAACAAGTTCTTTGACAAGATTAAGACCTATTCCGGTACCGACTATATTCCAATTGTTGTTTAATTCGTTGTTGGATGTGAAGCGTTCAAACAGTGTGCTTACTTTGCTTTGCTCAATGCCCACACCTTCGTCTTTGACTGTGACTGATACATATTCGTTGTGGTCGTTGATTGACACCTCAATAGCTTTTCCCGAGGGGGTGAATTTGAAGGCATTTGAAAGCAGATTATAGAGAATGATGTCAGCCTTGTCGCGGTCGATATACACTATGGTATTTCCGGGAGCGTTGTTGACTATGCTGAAGTGGATATGTTTGTCAATTGCTTCTTTGTTGAAGTTGGAGCAAGTCTGACGCACCAGACTCTCTATATTTGTTTTTTGAATTTTGAGGCGCAGTTTTTTGTTTTGTATCTTGCGGAAATCGAGTATCTGGTTTATCATGCGCAGCATACGGTTGGAGTTGTTTTTGACGATTTCCAATTGGTCTCGCACAGACTGATTGATATGTTCGTTGGATAGGATATTCTCAACCGGTCCGGAAATCAGGGTCAGAGGAGTGCGGAGTTCGTGGGAAATATTGGTAAAGAAACGCAGTTTGATGTCGGTTACTTTTTGTTCAACTTCAACGTTGCGGCGTAGGTTATTATATCGTTTTACCAAGCGGAAAACCATCCATATAGCCAAGGCGATAAGTATCATGTAGAGTAATATAGCCCACGGAGTCTGCCAGAAGGATGGTTTTACGATAACCTTAATGTTGTGTTCGTTGTTTACCCATACACCTTCAGCGTTGGTTGACTTGACGCGGAAAACGTATGTGCCTTGCGGCAGGTTTGTGTAGGTGGCTTTGCGTTGATTATCAACATAGTTCCAGTCTTTCTCAAAACCGTCGAGCATAAAGGCGTATAGAATGTTGGCTTCGCTGAAGTCCACTGCGGCATATTCGATGCTGAAAACGGACTGGTCGTGTTGTAGTATTATTTCTTCGGCTTCGCCGATGCTGACTTTCAGCGGTGAATTTTTCTCTCCGACGACAACATCGTGATTGAACAGTTGGAAACGAGTGAATTCTATGTTCGGTACATCTTTGGAGTGGAGTATGCGGTCGGGATTGAAAGCGCAGATACCGTTATTGTAGCCGAACAGAATACTCCCTGTGGCAAGTTTCAGAGCATTGGACTCGGCAAAATACATATCGCTGCTGCCTTTGAACACATTGAAGTTCTGGAATGTCTTGTTCTCCTTGTCAAAGCGTGTGATGGCATTTTCAGAGGTGAGCCACAGTGTACCCTTGTTGTCTTCGCAAATGCTGAGGACTATATCGGATGGCAACCCGTTGCGCATATCATAGGTGATTACCTCAATAGGCTCATCGCTCCATATGTTGTCAATAACCTTATTCAGACCGGCGCCGAATGTGCCAATCCATATAGAACCCTCGCTGTCTTTATATATACAATGGATATCGCTGTTGCTGATATTTTGGTTTCCGTTAGTTTCCTTGTAGTTGTAACGGAAAGAGTAATCAGCGGTATTCATCTGTATCAGACCATTGGTGCTACCTATCCAAAGTATTCCGGCACTGTCAAGCATCAGAGTACGCACTTTGTTGCATTGTCCCATAGGATAGTCGAAGAGGTCATTGTTGGGATTTATAAAATTCTCTGTTTCGGGTTTAAGAATGTTTATGCCGCCGCCGTAAGTGGCTATATACATATTGCCTGCACTATCGGCAACCATGTCATATATATCATTGCTGGACAGACTGTTCGGGTCGTCAATATCACGACGGTATTGTTTGAGTATTCGGTTTTCTGCGGGGTCGTAAAGTATAAGACCATCACCGCGTGTTCCTAACCATAGCTGACCGTTTTTGTTTTCCAACACGGAGTATATTATTGTGTGAATAGGCAGTTGTTTGTATTCTTGTGTATCGTCTAACAAGTGTATATTGCCGTCTTTTGTACCTGCGAGGATATAGCCATCGTTGGTAATAGAGAGAACGCGAACTTCATCATTCAGTTCGGTGAAGGTGAATTGAGATTTTACGTGTGTTACTCTGTCAACACCTTTGGCGTATGTGCCTGCCCACAAAGTGCCTTTATTGTCAATAAAAGCATTGTGAATAACGTTGGAAATTCCCGGAATGGAAACCAACTGTTTCTTTTCGCGGTCGTAGTAGCCGAATCCGCCGCCTTGCGGGTTGATCCATACTCTGCCGTGATTATCTTCTATGAAGATAAAGTTGGAACCTAAATTATGAGCGTAACGTTCATCGGGAGTTGTTGTCAGATGATGTATTTCCTGTGTTTTCGGGTTGAGCATGAAAATGCCGTTTTCGTCGCCTTCAATCCAAACCATTCCGTAGGAGTCGGCAGTGATAGAGCGAAATAGGTTGTTGTTGATAACAGAAGTGTTTTCATTGGAATAGCGGCTCAACTTATTCTGTACGTAGTCGAAAATAAAGATTCCTTGTCGTTGTGTAGTGACGATGACATAGCGGTCTTCAACAACTTTAATACAATTGATGCGGGGGTTGTTGTTGAGCGTGAATCGTTCGAAGCCTAACTCGTCATAAGTTTTGCGGAATAGTACACCCTCGTAAGTGGCGAACCATATACCTTTGGAGGAGGCACTAGCGGCAGTAACATCAAAGCGGGTCAGTTCCGGGGCTTTTATCTTGCCGTCCTTGATTTCATAGAGACCTTTCTCTGTCCCTATCCAGACACTGCTGTCCTGGTCAGGTACAATGAAATGTATCTCACCTTCTACATCGAAGCCTTCTACCTTATGGTCATTGCCGCTGATGTGGACAACGGAATCAATGGCGTCAACCCATATATCGCCCGGAGTTGTTTCAACAAAATAGTTCAGCCGATTGACGTTGTTGTTAATCTTATGGGTCGGCATCGGGAGGGTGAAGAATGTTTCCATCTTAGGGTCAAAACGGTGCAGACGACCATCGTAAGTCTGGAACCAGATATAGTGCAAGGCATCCTCATACAGAAAATCAATACGGTTGTTGACTATCCGAGTGTTGTCGCCCGGATGAGATTTATAAACGGTGAACTGATAACCGTCGAATTTGTTCAAACCGTCCCATGTTCCGAACCACATTAAACCCTTGTGGTCCTGAATGATAGACATGACAGTGTTTTGGCTCAGTCCGTTCTCAACAGAGAAATGCTGATACTCCAGTTCCGCCCGAATAATCATTGAGCAGAACAATAAGATTGCAAGGGTAAATGTTTTTTTCATATCGGTATTTTGTTTGATTTTACGATTTTCGGTTTGATTATTCCGTTTACTTCAACTCTAAAAGATACTGACCGTAGGCTGTCTTGCTTAGTTTCTCTCCCAAGACATGGACATCCTCTGTGCTTATCCATCCGTTGCGCCAAGCGATTTCTTCTATGCAGGATACGTAGAACCCCTGGCGGTTTTGGATTGTGGCGATGAAATTACCGGCATCAAGCAGGCTGTCGCAACTGCCGGTATCGAGCCATGCGAAACCGCGACCGAACAACTCTACTCGGAGGGTTCCCTCTTTGAGATATTCGTTGTTCAAGTCGGTAATTTCATATTCACCTCGTGCTGAAGGTTTCAGATGTGCGGCTTTTTCTGTTACTGTGGAATCGTAGAAATACAGTCCGGGGACGGCATAGTTGCTTTTAGGATTGGCAGGTTTTTCCTCTATGGAAATCACTTTGCCGTCTTTGTCGAAATCAACAACACCGTACGCACGTGGGTCTTTTACTTCGTAACCGAATACGCAGGCACCTTTCTCTAATGAGGCTGCACGTTGCAGTATGCTGCGGAATCCGTGACCATAGAAAAGGTTGTCGCCGAGGATAAGGCATCCCGGTTCGCCGTTCAGAAAATCTGCACCGAGGACGAAAGCCTGAGCCAGACCGTTGGGCACATGCTGAACGATGTATGAAAATTTCATACCTAATTGTTCGCCCGAACCGAGCAGTTGCTCAAACATCGGGAGGTCGCGCGGAGTGGAGATTATCAGCACTTCACGGATGCCTGCCAGCATAAGAGTGGACAGCGGATAGTAAATCATAGGCTTGTCGTAAACCGGCATTATTTGTTTGGAAATAGATTTAGAGAGCGGGTATAGGCGTGTTGCTGAACCGCCTGCCAGAATAATTCCTTTCATAAAAATGTCCTTTTTTACAATCGCAAAGTTACAACATTTTATTGAAAACAGCAAAAAAATAAAATAAATTTGGCTATTAGTTGAAAAACAAGCAATTCTGCTGTCCGAAAAAGGGGTCGCTCGACTGCGATTGATGCATTCCGCAGACGAGCCGTTTGCGTCCCCGGGTTTTATGACAGTAAATAAAAGAGGCTGTCAGTTAATACAGACAGCCTCAAATTTATTGATTGAGCAAAAATCAGAGAACTACTTTTGCTACTTTGTCATCTACTCGAACGAGGAATACTTGACCTTGTTGAGTGCTGATTGTTGTCTGACCGTTAACGCGTGCATTGTAAATCAACTGACCATTAACGTTGTAAACTTGAACATTACCTGTTGCAACAACTACCAACTGACCATCAACAACCTTGACTAATTTGTCGGCATCAACAATTTCAAGCCCATTAGATACCTTTTCAATTATCGTGTATGAACCTCTATTTACCTCAGGTGTTTTATTATTGTACTTGATTAATTTACCTGTAACCATTACATAGTCGCCAAGTGTTAATACTTTGTCTGCCTCATCTTCCGGTGAAACACTATAAGCATATAGAGCATTGTCGGTTACATCTGCCTCATCGTTAATCCAGAACGTGGCTGTGCCATGATCTGCATCCCATTGGTATTTAATTTCTACAACATAACCTAAAACAGAATACTCAACATCCGTCTCGGTTTTTCCTACCTCTTCAATGATTGCGAGAGCTTCTTCAACCGATATTATCTCGGTCTCTTCAATATCGTCTGCTGCATCATAATAATAGAACTCGTCTATTGTACCATCATAGGTGTATTCGTTGCCATCAGCATCTAATGCCGACAGTGTAACCTTGTAGGTATATATTGTGTAATCACCATCTTCCTCATCTGTCACGTCTTGTTTGCTTAGCAATTCTACAGTCAGAGTGCCGGAAAGCAATTCTATTTCTGTCTCATTGCCCTCATCGTCAACAACATATAGCGATGCTTCTGCTTCTGCTACATCGTATGTTCCGGAAAGGTCATCTTCTGATTGGCTCTCAATAAGGGCTGCAAACCAAAGGTCATAGTCGTCTTCGCTTGTTAAATTAATCAGGTCAATCTCCCATGTCGGATTGTCATATGTTATGCCCTCTGCCTCGGCTGCATTGTTAAGGTAAATAGCCTGACCATAGTTGAATGCGAGTGCAACATGTTCAGTCTCTTCAACTTTCTTGATTTTGAGTTGGTCAAGAGCGAAATAGGTTGATGTGTTGATTCCGTATTCACCTGTAGCCGTTGATGCCATATCGAATACAAGACCGTAAACTTCGCCGAGAGCTGCCAATTCGCATTTCTCCCAACCTTCATTCACGAATGATTTGCCGTCGCGGAAGTCTGCGAGATAGTAGTCAACGCTGTTTTCTGTCAGGGTATAGGCGCCTTCTTCAATTGCGGCAATACCGCGGACTTTTACAACAACATAGTCGTTTTCTTTCATTACATAGCCGTTGAAGTCACCCTCAACAATGTCTTTGCGTGTTTGGGTTGCATTGCAGAAATAGACTTCCTCGGCAACAGATTTCTCAGCAAAAGTGATAGCGCAAGGTGTTGAACTTGCGAGATATTCAGGCCAGAAAGCGAGAGTATAAGGAGTGCCAACACCTTTTACGCCGCCTTTGGCAACGCAACTGTAGTAAGCATAGTTGTCACCGTCCTTTTCTGCTATTGAGGGAGCAAAGCCGTTCCATGTCGGATAGCCCTCTGTTGTTCCGAAGTGCGCGAGAGTGAAATTACCTGATTTGTAAGCACCGTCAACAAACAGCGACTCCCATATACCGTCTTCAGTGTAGTTGAACTCGTCAGTTGTGTAACTCAACAGATACGGGTCTTTAACCTCAGGTATTACAACATCGCCATCAATGGTAACGACCATGGTAACAAGGTACAGACGACCGCTTTCTTCCGGACTTAGTGTTACTTCATTGGCAGCACCTGTCCAAGTCAGCGTCTTGGCATCGTTATCTACTGCAATCTCACCTACAGAAGCAGAGTAAGAAGTGATGAATTTAGCCTCAATATTACCCATTGCAATCTCAATCTTTGTTATTGTAACACTCGATGAAATCGTGACGGTGTTGCCTGTGTACATACGCACACTTGTGCCGCTATTGTACCATTTTGGTACTTGACTTGTGTGGGTACCTTGGTCGAATACGACCGATATACCATCCACCGTGAGTTCTGATACAGGGTCAGCATTGGCATAACCTTGAGCAGTAAAATCAATTGTAACCTCACTTGCGAAAGCTACAAAAGCAGTCATCATAACGGCTGCTAAAAGAGATAAAGTTTTTCTCATTTTTTTTAAAATTTATAAATTAGTTTGTTTGGGTTGGATTCGCGTGCAAAGTTACTACTTATTTTTTTGTAAAAAAAATTTTTTATGATAAAAACTCGGCTTTGTGTTGTTAAACATAAATTATACCGATTGAGTAAACTTTCCGGCAGTGGTACGCGGATGGCTCGTCCGCGATGTGATATTTCTGTGTAGTGGAGAGAAGTTGATTAGTTGAGAGTTTAGTGTTGACCTCAGTTTCTGTATTTTTTGTAACTCGGCGGCAACCCAATGCCGCCGAGCCTTTTGTTTACATCATTTCACCTTCGCTCCGGCGGCATTAAATTCAGTGCCGTCCGGCAGGATGATATAGATGCGACCGTTGCTGAATATCTTGTGTCCGAGTCCTTTGTCCTGACTCTTGACTCCTGACTCCTGATTCCCTTGCTCGTTCAACTCTAATCCTGTTATGATCGGAACTTCAATCTCGAATTGTTCGCCTTCAGCCCAGTCGCTGATGGCATTGCCGAGTTTGTCGGTGCTGCGAACACGCCAGTCAAGCAGGTAGGTACCTGGCACAAGGTCGGTTATCTCTTCGAGCAGGGCAGAGAGTAAAAGAGGTAACTCGTGCAAGGTGTAAGTATTAGTGGTTAAGAGTGGCAGACCATTGTACAGCAGTTGTATATCATAAGAGTCGGCACCTTCAACTGCGTCCCATGAGAAAGTGATTCTCATGTCTTCCTCTTCGACTTTCTCGACAGCGACTTTCAGGTTCTGCGGAGTGTAGTCGATAACGACAATCGCTTCATAGACGGCGCGGACAGTTAGGTCGGAGGTGATATTTGAGAGGTCAGTGTCCCAGCCTTTGAAATCGTAACCCTCAACCTCGGGTGCCTCGGGTGCCGTAGCCGCCTCGCCTTCTTTGACTTTCTCACTCTTGAGGAATATGTCGTTGAATCCGAGGAAGATAATAGTGTATTCCTTTACCTCGACAATTATCTGTTCATATATGGCGCGAACGGTCAAGTCTGATGTGATTTTGTCAATATCTTTATCCCAACCGATGAAATCATAACCCTCAACCTCGGGTGCCTCGGGTGCCGTAGCCGCCTCGCCTTCTTTGACTTTCTCACTCTTGAGGAATATGTCGTTGAATCCGAGGAAGATAATAGTGTATTCCTTTACCTCGACAGCCTTCTGCTCATATATTGCGCGAACGGTCAAGTCTGATGTGATTTTGTCAAAATCTTTATCCCAACCGATGAAATCATAGCCCTCAACTGTTGGAACCTCAGGTTCTTTGGCTGCGTTACCCCAATCTACGGTCTGCTTTGAAATTTCTTTGTCGTCCTTGTCAACAAAAGTAACGGTGAAATGCAGTATTTCGTATTGCGCTTTGACGGTCAGGTCGGAGGTGATATTTGAGAAGTCAGTGTCCCAGCTTTTGAACTCGTAACCCTCAACTGTTGGAGCCTCGGGTGCGGTAGCCGCCTCGCCTTCTTTGACGGTCTCATTCTTCAAAACAACATCGTTGAAGCCAATGAAAGTGACGGTATAGGTGGTTACCGGGTTTTGCTCGAACACAGCCACAAAGGTTTCGGCTCGTGTAACGGTGAAGGTATAAGGATTATCACTGATGTCTCCACTCAGGTTGCTTGTCCAATGGTCGAAGTGATACCCGTCGTTAGCGGTGGCGGTGATAGTGACCTCACTGCCTTCTTCGTAGGTTCCCGCGCCTGCCACACTACCGTTAGCCATCGCCATGACGCTAATGACATACTGAGGAATAGCCTCAAACTGAGCTGTGAGCGTAAGGTCGGTAGTGCCGATGGTCAGTTCGCGCGAAGCGTTGGTGTCGCCGTCAGACCAACTAACGAAACGGTAATGCTCCTTTGCAGTGGCAACAAGGTTGACTTTCTCTCCGTTGTTGTATAGACCGCTGACCTCGGTGTTGACTGTTCCCATATTTTCGTCTGCCGAAGCCACCGTGAGTTGAACGAGATAACCTACAATATCGCCCGTGCCAAACTCCAATCGTCCGGTATGCGTCACGCCGCTTGATAACTTATAACTGTTTTCGGTGTCATCGAACGAAGCGTTAGCCGGATAGAGCAGTTGGCAATCGATGAGTTCTATCTCTCGCCCCACGTATGGTGCCGCATTATTACTATTCATCTTCACCTCGGCTTCGTAGAAGTCGCAATAGCCTCCCAAGAGGTTGCTTATGCAGGATATGTTGGAAGTGAGATTTACCGTTGTACCTTCAATATGTAGATACGGGGCATCATAGGTGATACTTGGAGCCTTGCGTGCCGATGCCTTGTAACTGCTGTAGTTGAAGGCGGATGTGCCGATTGAGATACATGAATATGTGTCATTGGTAATGCTCAGCGAGTTCAGCACATCCGCTTTGGGGGCTTTCTTTGGAAGTAGTCCACCTACATTCTCTGTTATCGTAACGGCACCTTGCACATAAAGGGCTGTCTGCTTGTTGGCTTTCAGCGAGTTGTTGCCTACGAGGTTGATTGTTATCATCTCATACTGATGTGCGTACCACTCACCGTCGTCAATGCCGATGATGTCGATAAGCGGCAGGTCGAAGTCGGTCGTGGCTTCCATAGATACATTTTCGAGCGTGATGATGTTGTTCATCTCGTCGTAGTTGATAGTGCCGCTTGCCGTAATGCCTGCCACGCCGAGCGTTGACAGATCCATAGGCATGTTGTCGGCGGTTGCGCGCACGCCTGCTACGTATAACGGATAAGGAGTGGTGTAATAATACTCCTCCACTATCTTCATGTCTTTCCACACATCTTTGTCTTTATATATGGCAGCGAAGCCTACGGGCACATGCAGCGTGATGGACGAGGCACGGTTCTTTTCAGAAGTCTTGTCGGTGAATGTAGTGGTGGTAATGGCAGGTATTTGACTCGCGTCCTCCCAGAACACATACACGTCATTCAGCTTGTCGCACCATGCGAATGCCTCGTTGCCGATGGATGCAACGCCCTTGGGAATAACGAGTTCTTTTAGTTCGAGCCACCATTTGAAAGCACCTGCACCGATTGATTTGAGATTTTCCGGCAAGACGAGCAGGCCGGGGTCTTCCGCTTTATCAAGTGCATAGACACACCCATAGAAAGTGCTCTCACGTATAGTCGTTAGTGTGGAAGGCAGAATAAGCTCCTCAATATAAGGATTGTTGGTCATTGAACCCATCTCGGTGATGCCCTCGCCGACCTCGATAGAGGTGACGTATGGCGACTCGTTGGCAAACACGAACCACGGGGCGGGATTAGTGCCGTCGTTGAGAAGGTCGTAGTTGTACATCGCGCCGGTGCCTTCAAGCACGAGTGAGCCGTCATTGGTGTTGTAAGTCCATGTGATGTCCTCGCCGCATTTGCCTGACTTCAATCCGAAGTCCTCCACAATGATAAAGTCTTTCCACACTTCCATATCTTCGTATATGCTCTTGGTGCCTTTCTTCACGTGTAGCGTGATGGTGGCAGGATTGTCGAATATCTCGCTTGAGGCGGACAGCACGGGAATCTCTGACTCTTCTGTCCACGGCACATACACGTCTTTCAGATTGCTATTCTCGAACACATAGTTGCCTATATATGGTTTCGACTTGCCGAAAGTAACCGATGAGAGGGAAGACTTAGCGAAAGCAGATGCATCTAAATAGTTGAGGTCGTCGGGAAGAATAATGTTAGTGAATCTGCCTTCGTAGAATGTCTCAGCCGTTATAACCTGTAGTGTGGACGGGAGAGTAACCTCAGAGATACTTCCGTCAAGATAGCTGTTCGATCCCCAGAAGCAGTTGATAGATGTTATTCCTTCGCCAATGGTTATTTTCTTGACGAGACTCGGTCCGTACTCGCCGTCGTGCCAATCGTACCATGGTGCACGTGGAGAAGTGCCGTAGCCTGAACCGTAAGTGTACATAGCACCCGTTCCGGTAAGAGTGAGTTTACCTGTCTTATCGTTGAAACTGTAGGTGATGTTGTCGCCGCACTTGCCTGTATATACAGGGTCGAGGTCGGCTACGATAGTCATTTGGCTCCATAATCCATTATTTTGATAGAGCGAGAGAGCATCGTTGTGCACGTGCACGGTGATGTCTTTTGCCGTAAGTGGCGATGGAGGCAAAACAATGTAAGTATCGGTCTCGGGCAGGGTGAGCATGTGGGCATAGATGTCTGTCAGTTTGGAATTCAAATAAAATGCGCTCCAGCCTATTTTCTTAATGGATGCAGGGAGAGTAACCGTTTCAAGGTAATCAGATTTGTCGAACGCACGGAATGCAATCTCTTCGCAGTCGTCTATTATAGTGTAGTTCTCATCCCAACTCGCAGTAGGAGAGCAGATAAGCACTTTCTTGTTGGCACTATACAGCACTCCGTTAATAACATTCTTTCCACTAATACTCCGTAGCTTGGGGCAGTCTTGTAAGATATTTTCGTTTGCATCATATTTCTGTATATCAAAAGCGTCAGAAAAATACACCTTCTCAAGCTCTGGATTACAAGTCATGGCTAACTTACCCATTTGGCTCATTGGAAGGTTCGTGTTGATTTTGATGTCTTTGAGATACGGCATACTATAGAAGGCATACGAGCCTATCCTCGTCACCGATCCTTCCACCACCACATGCTCGATGTAAGTCTTCAGAAGCACTGTGCCTACGCCGCCTATTTCAATGGTTTTGTCCCACGGCTGTTTGACATTATCGATAGTTGAATAATCGTAATCTTCCATATATCCCGAACCGGTGATAGTAAGGGTCTTGGAATTAGCATCGACCGACCATGTACAAATGGAAGTCCCGTTATAGCCGCAGTCGCCTTTGGCAATGATGGCAGCGGCATTGGCTGTCAGAGGCAATGTCAGCATAGCAGCCAACACTACAAAAACTGAGAGGGGAATGATACGCTTCATGATGTTACGTTTTTATTTTGATGTTTTGGTAGCATTGCGGCGAACCAACGCCGCAATGCCTGATTTTCGGGATGCCGGAATATCGGAATATCGGAATATCGGAATACCGGAATGCCGGAATACCGGAATGCCGGAACGCCGGCATCCCGAAAAACTATTTCACCTCTGCGCCAAGCACATTATATGTCTTGCCATCGCGGATGATGAGTATTTGTCCGTTGCGGAGAACTTTCTGCACCTGCTCTTTGTTGCCTTGTACATCAACAATGCCTGTTGAAAGTTGGAAAGAAGCAACAACTTGGATTATAGGCATGATCTCGTCGTATCCTTTGGTATAGATATAGAGCGGATTGTCGGTAACTGATTGTTGGTCTTCGCCAATGTAATACTCCCAACCTACGAACTCGTAGCCGTCAGTAGGTACTGCTGTAAGTATCCATTCGAAGTTCTCCGGTACATAGCAACTGAATTGACCATATCCGAAATCTTCAAGTGGAATATTACTTGATACGATACCGCCTTCTTCCGGTTGCACTAATACTGAACCCATAAAGCTGTTTTCGCTTGGCTCAATCCCTTCAATCTGGCAGGTGACATCATAGTCGGAACCGATGCTTTGAGTTAGTATAAACGGATTGGCCATCGAAAGGAGTACTCCGTCAACATACCAACCTCTGAATACGGTGTTCTCGCCGAGTATAGCTTGAAGAGTAACAACTTCACCTTTCGCTATATTAGTCAAATCACCCTCAAGACGAACAACCTCTGCCTCACCGCTACAGCACACTGTAACATATATGGAATAGGTAGCAGCCTTTTCAGAGAAATAAGCAGTATAAGTTGTGCTTTCGGTCGGTGATACGGTGCGATAAGCTTCGGTGTTGTCAATCTGACCATCACCGTCGTCGTCCCAACCATCGAACTGATAACCGTAGGAAGCAGATGCCGCAATATCCCATGTGCCGTCGCTGTTTTTAACGGCTGAAACACTACCCATCTTAGAATTGCTGGCTTTTACGGTTACAATGACAGGTGCTTTCAAGTTAAGTGTGTAGTCGGTCGGATAACTCTTGGCTGTCAAATCAATCCACAGCTGGTGGGTGTTTGACGATTCGTTTACAGCACTACTGCTTTCGTACTCCCACGAGATAAACTCGTAGTTGCTCTTGATAGAAGGCACGATGCGTACTTGCTCAACCAGCGAAGGAAGAATGGCATCTTTGTCCAAGCGTTCGCCAGTTTTAGCGTTGTAGAAACTGATTGTAGCACCATCGGCAGGAACAACGGTGATATTGAATTTTACATAATCGTTATCTGCAGCGAAGAGGGCATAGAAGGGACCTTCAAAGTTGAAAGTTTGCAGGTTGATGGTGCGTGGGTTCTGCGTCTCACCGTCCGACCACTCAACAAACTTATAGCCTGCTGCTGTGTTAGGTATGGCAGTGAGTGTACGGTTGGGGTCGCAACCATTTGCATCACCCCATTCAACTGTTCCCTTGCCTGTCATATACGACTCAGCGATAGTTGGCAGAGTATAGTCACCTGTACCTTGACTTACAATATCGCTGCAAACCGAGGTCCATTTGCTCTTTACGGCGCTCTCGTTGTTACAGTTGCAATAGATGGTAGTAATGGTTGTGCCGTTGAAGGCTCCGTTCGGATCGGGCACATTGCCGGAGATAGTGAGCGTCTTCAGTTTGGCACACGATCCGAAAGCATTGCTGCCGATGCTTTGAATTTTGACAGGCAGCGATACTGAACTCATGTTGCCGTTGTTGTAAAAGGCTTTATTACCAATACGCACCACTGACTCGGGGAAAGCGATATAGTTTAGTTTCTGGGCATTAACGCTGAACTGGGCGGGAATATCCGTTACATTGCTGCCAATCTTAATCGTTCCGTCCACTTGGAATATGCCGTTGGTTGTCCCGCCGATATAAGTAGCGTTGGTTGCATTATAGTTCAATTCCGTTAGGGTATTGCCGAAAACGAGATATCCTAACTGGGTTACACCTTCGGGAATAGTAGCATGTGCTATCTGTGTGCCCGAGAAAGCGCGATTGCCGATGGATTTCAGCGACGAGGGCAAATTGACGTATGTTATATTTGCACTTTCAAACGCTTTTTCACCGATGGTTTCCAATTTGCACTCACCGGTTTCCATACCAGCGAAAATCAGTTGTGATAATTTCGAAAGACCTGAGAATGTATAAGCACCTACCTTCTTTACGTCTCTACCTATCACTAACATGTCAAGATCTGTCAAAGAGTTAAAAGGCGAGGCGGAGGCGGAAGCATAGTCAGTATTGGGCGCTTTAGCGGGATAATAATACAGACGAGTGATTTTAGCTCCCTTAAACGCATTTTGGTGAATGGTGCCAACCGAATTGAGAATTTGCATCAGGAAGATATTGCAGTATGCAAAGGCATTCTCATTGATCTGCACAGAAGCAGACGAAGCAAGGATGAACTCATCAAGTTTGGTACAACCATAGAAAGCATTTTCATCTATCGTAGTTAATGCTGTTGCACCTGTCAAATCCAATTCCTTAGCCACATTATAGGCGAAAGCATATTTACCGATTGTAGTCAGACCTGATGCCGAGGTGAAACCGATAGTACTCAGTTTGGGGCAATTGCGGAATGCCTCGTCGCCGATAGTGTTCACGCCGGAGTTTATAGAAACCTTCTCCAAGTTCGGAAATTGATAACACAAACGCGCAGGAGCATCCTTCATTAATAAAACTGTCTTTAATGTGTTGCGTATACCATAAAACGGAGATTGTCCGCTGACGGCATTATGCACTTCCGATGTGAGACCATTGTCCCAGCCAAGTAGTTCAATTGGACTGTTGTCAAACATGGTAGCATCATATTCGTCCATATCCTTCAATCCAACCACAGTTAGGTTAGAGCAATTGGCAAAAGCGCGCGGACCAATATACGCTGAATGAGGTAATGACAACGTTGTAAGTCCTGTTCCGTTGAAAGCATCGGCACCAATATCCAAAATGGCATCATCACACCGAAAAAAAGTCAGGGTAGCACAGTCTTTAAATGCACCTTCGAGGATGGCGAAATAATCATCACTTTCGATAGTTACATTAGTAACTGACCATCCTTTGAAAGCCTCTTTGTCAATTCCTATAATAGGATAACTTATGCCTGTGCTCTTGTCTTTAACGGTAGAACGGATAGTAACATTACCGTCAAACCAACCGGACACCGGTCCGGTTACCCATGCCTGACCACCCGACGTAACATCGTAATACAATATCCCGTCGTTGATGCTGAATGCATTTGCCCATAGGCTGACCATCAGCCCGAGGACGAAAATAAAAATCTTTTTCATTTTTTTTAATAATTGTGAATTAATTATAATCTCTGTTTTTATTGTTTCTTTCTGAGTTCGGAAGGTGTAATACCATAGAACTTGCGGAAGGCATGCACGAAGTTAGAGGGTTCGTCGTAGCCGCAATGCATGGCTACTTCGGCTATAGGCATAGTAGTGTCGCTCTCAAGCATATAGCGAGCTTTCTCCATTCGCACTTTCAGTATGTAAGAGCGGGGTGTCTCGTCAAGCAAGTCATTAAGGCGGGTTCGCAACTGCTGTGGTGTCATGCGCATCTGTGACGATATGGCTTCCACATCCGCACCGCCGTCCTCAAGCTTGTGGTCTATGGTATCTACTAATTTTTCCAAAAAGCGTTTGTCGTTTTCGCTCATGTCGGTTTCCGGCTTCTTAGATTGCAAAGCATTCTGATACCATGTGTTCAGTTGCTCGTTCTGCTGCTGAAGCGTATCTATCTCTTGTTGCAGTTCCTTCTTTCTGTTCAGGTGCCGGTTCCTCTGTGTGAGCAGAATAATGAATACCATGGCAAGAACAAGTAGCAAAGAGAGGATGCCGAATACGATATTGACTCTGTGCTTGTACTCTGCCTTGCGTATGTCGTTTTGCAAACGGTCGTTGCCGTATTCTGCATTATACTTGCTGATGGCTGCCTGTGTCTCTTTAGTATAAATGCTGTCTTTGAGAGCATTATATCGTTCAAGTTGAATGAGAGCTTTTTGCGGGAAACTGTCGCGCAAGGCATTATACAAGCCTTGTTGTGCGCGTGCCTCGTTATAGATGTCTCCCTGCTCATAGAAGATGTCGATAGCAGTATGGTAATGTCGGGCTGCCTCGCTCATATCGCCTTCCCGTAGGCAGATGTCACCTAATTGCGTCTCACAAATACCGATAGAGTGGGTCATCCCGCCTTCGGAAAGCAACGGCATGGCTTCGACGAGGGCTGCCTTGGCATCGGAGAGTTGCCCCAGTCCAATATAAGCTGCCGCCAACTGACACAGACGCTTGCCCGTCTGTCCTTTTCTTCCTAACTGCCGCTCTATCTGCAAACCCTTCTCGGCATACTGCTTGGCACGAAGTTCGTTGCCCATCTGATGGTAAATCTCGCTTGCCGTACCAAAATACACCGACATTCGCTCCGGCTCGTCGATGGTGGCATTAAGATTGATGGCATCAAGTATATACGGTTCGGCAACGGTAGGCTGTTTGTTAGCCAAGTATGTTCCGGCAATGCAATTCAGAGTGTTGCACATACGGCTTACATCGCCGGACTTCTTGTCTAATTCGTATGTTAGACTGAAATAATGAGCAGATTTCTCGAAGTCGCCAAGACGAAAATAATTCAATCCGGCATTGTGATATGTGTCTGACAAAAAGAGTTCGTCGCCGTATTTTTCTGCAAGCACAATACATTTATTAAGGTAATCAACGGCTTGTTTCCACTCTTCATTCTCGAAATAATACCAAGCACTATAGTGATAGACCAGCATATCAACTGAATCGGCAGGCATAGAGGAAGAAATTCTTATAGGCTCGTCCATCATATCAAGGGTGTAAATAGCTGACAATATACTGTCGCCTATCAGATTCTTTTGATTGCTGCGTGCCGACTCATACCTGTTCAACAACTCGCTGATGTCCAATGACCCGCCGATGTTCATCGACCTGCTGACAGAATCTTGAGCATACATAGCTGAAGTCTCTATGAAAAAACATAGAAGACTTGCCAACACAGTAGCCCATATTAAATTCTTTTCTCTCACAATGATGATATTTTTTTGACGCCTTTCAATGATGATATTTTTTTGGTGCCTTTCACCTATCGCAACTCTCAACTATTAACTAACCAACTTCTCTCCACTATCAACTAAATAATGATACTTTTTGATAACTGATATACATTATCACAATTTCGCCAACAAAATTACAACATTTCATCCAATAGAAATTGTTATTTTATTTGAAATAGTTGTTATTTTATGAATATAGTGTATAATTTATAGGCATATTTCGCTGTCCGTAGTCAATAGCCGGTAACAGGAAAACGGTTATCGGTTACCTCTGGGGGCGTGAGCGTCCTCGCTCGCGGCTACCGGGAACGCAGACGGCTCGTCTGCGATAGTGTCCGGGACGCAAGACGTCCTCGCTCGCGGAAATAACAAGCAAAATACTGGTTACACCCGCCCCCTAACCCCCTCCCATAAGCAGGGGGAGACCATGCGGATAGCATTCGTTATCGGGCGGGGGAGACCATGCGGATAGCATTCGTTATCGGGCGGGGGAGACCATGCTTGGGGGGTGTTTGTATATAAAAACGCGATAATCCGTTTTTATTGGATTACCGCTTTAAATAGTAAGAAATGTGTATTTATCCTCTACTTGGAAGGAATAAATCATCTAACGTAACTTGTGACTGTACAATACCGCTATGGATGTTAGGCTTGATGCCATAGGTTGTTATCATCGTTACATGGAGCGCATTGTGTGTGCCTGTTACGTCACGGAATGTGCCTACTTTGTTTCGGAGTTGCAACTCGTAGTTTTTATCGATGGTATATTCGCTCTGCGAGAATTTCATTTCACATATATTGATAATATGATCTCGGCGGGCAATGAGCATATCTATCTGTGCTCCTCGGACGGAGGAATCTTTCTGAGGCTTGCTATACCATGTAGATTGCTCGCTTATAACTCCCCAGATACCTAAGGCATGTTTGATTTGGTCGATATGATCTTTGCATACTTGCTCAAAAGTGCATCCCGCCCATGTCCTACGGGCAGGTAGGTCTATGGTAAAAGTCCAAAAATGCTCATCCCTGCCGTAGTATTGGCGGATGAAGCGGAAATAGAACATCGTAAAGTAGTCGGACAACTGGTACACGATACCATTCTTGGCTTTGCCAAAATAATTGTAGCCGCGAATGATATTACAGTTAACCAAGTCACGCAGTGCTTTCGTCAGTTGTCCGTTATTGCCTACTTTGGCTGTCCTGCTGATGTCGTCTCTGGTCAAGCCCATTGTTTTCTCCGACAGGGCTTCTACCAATTTGATATAGTAGGAAGAGTTCTCAAATAACATTTTATACAAGTGGTCAAATTCGTCCTTCAAGCGCCCGTTCTTCTTGAAAAACAACTCATCTATATTCGCCGTGTAAGTCTGCTGAGGGTCCAATTGGTTAAGGTAGTATGGAATACCTCCCATCACCATGTAACACTCGGTGATATCATACCTATTCCATTGGAATCCACGTGATATAAGGTACTGTTCCGTTTCGTTTAAAGTAAACGGAAGAAGAAACATTTGGCAGGTGGCACGATTGAATAATCCGCCTTTGTCAGATAGCAGTTTGTCGGTGATCCATGAAGTAGCACTGCCGCAAGCAATAAGAAAAATATCACTTTGTGATGCAGCCCAACCATTCCAGAACCATTCCAATGCACCGATGAAATCAGAGCCGGTAGTATCAAACCATGAGATTTCATCAATAAAAACCACCTTGCGGTCCTGCGTGGAACTTTGCAAGCATTTCTTGAGCATGGCAAAAGCTTCTAACCATGTACTGAATGCAGGCATGTCTATCCCAAAAGACTCATTCAGAGCCATCGCAAACTGCGTCAGTTGCATATCTTGGGATTTTTTGTATAAACCCGTCGTCACAAATGCAAACCGGTTCTCAAAATGCTGTCGGATGAGATAGGTTTTTCCGACGCGACGTCTGCCATAAATTACTAAGAATTCCGCTCTACGGGAGTTATACAAACTCTCCAAGCGTTGTTTCTCATTGCTTCTACCAATGATTTCCATATCTGCCTGCTTTTAAAATTCGCCGCAAAGGTACTACAAATTTTGCATATATACAAGCCTTTTTGTCTAAAACTTGCATTTTGTGGCAATTTTAGATTAAACAAAAGACATAATTTTGTCTAAAACTTGATAATCTGATAAGTTTATGGCTAAATAATCACATTTTCGACTGCAATGATAATGCTTTTTTCTTATAATGTACACAAAAAAATTTTTTTTTCAAACTTTTATTGTAATTTTGCAGTTTAGATTGAATGAGTATCGCGGACGAGCCGTCTGCGTCCCGGAATTTTATGCTTAAAACAAAATTTAAATTTCTGCGTAAGCATTGGAAACAGTTGCTGTGGGATGCGTTGAAAACCACAGTGGCGGGTTTCGGTTTGGTTATCACTTTTTCAGATGCTTTGCTGAATGTGCTGCCCGATGGCACTAAACTTCATACTCTGCTTGACCGTTTGGTTCATATGCCTTTCGACCATCCGGCAACACTGCTGATAATACTCGGAGTGCTTATGTTAGTGGGGTTGGTGGTCAATTGGCCCAACACCAAAGCTATATATAAGGATTCGCAGTCGGATATTCGTGTGATAGTGGAGTGCAGCGATTTGTTTGAACAGGATGGTCTGCGAGTGATTCATTGTGTTGACACGTTTGACACTGCATTGGGTTCAATTATCTCGCCTCGGTCAGTGCATGGTGCGTTTCTCGCTTTGTGCAAGAAGTCGGGTTTCGATATTGACGGGGCTATAGATACTGCTTTGCGATTTACAGAACCTGAGGTTATTGATTCGGAACTGCCGGGTCGTGCGGCACGATACTCTCTCGGCACAATGTGTCCTGTAACCATAGGTGAGGATGACTATTGTATGGTTAGTTTCACTCACCTGACCAAAGACGGGAATATATCAATAACGCGCAAGGAATACACTGAATTTCTGATGACTATGTGGCGCAATCTCGCAACCCCGACACTGCGCCATGACACGCTTAACGTAGCCGTTATGGGTAACCGTTTTGTAGATTTGCCTGCGGAGTTCTCCACCGAGCAAAAGATAGATCTGATGATTCAAACATTCTTTGCTGCGGCGCGGGAAAAAGCCTGCTGTCGAACGTTGCGTATATGCGTCCACGAAAGCAATATGACCGAGGTTGATTTTCCTCATTACAATATCATCATTGACCATTTAGCAAAGAGACCGACGATATAGTTTGGAAATCAGACAAAGTTTTGTTGACTAACGGATTAATAGACAAGTCCAATCGGTTATTCGACTTTTGATTAATGACTAAATCATAGGCTAACGCCCAAATTAATCTAATATGCAAGAAAATTTCAAATACTTTGCCTTTATCAGTTTTCAAAGTGCTGATGCCAAGGAGGCTTTGTGGGTACAGAAAGCCATAGAGGGCTACCGTCTGCCCACGGCAGTGAGTCGCTCTCATTCACTACCCAAGAAAATGCCCCCATGTTTCTGCTACCTCAACGACATAAACCTCTCAGAAGAGTTGATGCAGGAACTCAAGTTGCGTATGGAGCAGTCGCAATATCTGATTGTTGTTTGTTCGCCGCGTTCAGCCAAGTCAACATTCGTGAACGGCGGTATAGACTATTTCGTCAATCTCGGCAGACGCGACCGTATCATACCGCTGATTGTTGATGGTATTCCTTACACTAACGACCCCGAAACAGAGTGTTATCCCGAAGCTCTTAAGCGACATTTCCCGAAATCGTCCGACCCGATGCAGGACCACCAGATCCTGGGCGTGAACCTGAATGAAGAGGGTGCTGGCAGCAAACGATGGAAACGTCAGCGCGCCGTACTGATGGTAATAGCGCGAATGCTGAATCTCGAGTTTGAAAACTTGTGGAATCGCGAAGTGGAGCGCCGCAAACACCAACGCCGCGCAATAATTGCAGGTGTGGCGGGAATACTCTGTCTGCTCGGACTGACATGGTATTTCAGCAGGAGTGTAGATATAGAAGTCAGTATCTCCGAAATGACTGCCCGAAATGAAAATCTGCCTCTATGTCTTGACGGCAAATTGACTATACAACTTGCCAATGAAGAGAAAACACTCGATAGTATAAATCTTGACAGCATGTCTGTATTTAAGAATATCCCGCAGCGTTTTATAGGTCGCGAGACGGCAGTAACCTTCAGCGGTGAAGGCTATCTTAATGTTGACACCGTGCTGACTCTGCAACAGTCTTTGACTTTGCCTGTCTGCCGCGATGCTGAACTCTACGGACATATAGTATTCCGCTTGCGAGGAGTGAAACATCCGGAACTTCAGACTCTGACCATAGCCGGAAGGGATGTTCATCCCGATGAGGACGGACTAATTGATTTGCAGATTCCCGTTGAGGAACAACTTACAGCTTATCCCGTACTGATAAACGGCATGCCGGCAGCTGACAGCATCCACATGCCATGCGGCGAGAACGATATATTGCTCGCAAATAGTCCGTTACAAAAATAACAACCATAGAAATAGCTTTTCACTAAGATTATGAAAAAACTGAGTCTAATATTGATTATCCTGACTGCCACGATTAGCGTTTTTGCGGTAAATCAGAAAGGTACTGTACGCAGTATAGCCCGTCCGAATAAGGCGAGTGCCGCGTTACCGAATGCCATAATACGCGTTCGCGGCTCGCATAATGCCGTTGAGAGCGGTCAGAACGGAGAATACTCACTGCTGCTTCAGAACAAGCAAAACGGTGACCCGATAGTTTTCTCAACAGTTACCCTGTCGGGTTGGGAAGTGGCGGAACAGTCGTTTATAGGCCGTCAGATAGCCTGCTCTGACCAAGTGCCGGTAGAGATTATTATGGTCAACCAAGCCGAGTTGCAACGCGAAAAAGAAACTATAGCGACCAAGGCGCGTCAGAATGTGGAGGTTTATTACGAAAAACGTTTGGCTCACCTCGACAGCCTGCTTGCAGACGGCAAACTGATACAAGCCGATTATCAGAAAAAACTTGATGATTTAGAACTTAAGTACGAACAATTTGAGCCGCTGTTGCAAACCATGGCTGAACAATATGCCCGCACTGACATCGCGCAGTTGGACTCGTTGAGTAGGCAGATTAATGCTGCTATAGAAGCCGGAAATCCGGATGAGGCTGAACGCTTAATTAAACTCAAAGGCGACATAGATCAGCGCGAGAAACAGCTTCGCGAAGAGCAAGAACAAATCAACCAAGCGCAGGCTATGGTGGCACAGGCAGCCGAAAACAATCGCAAAAAAATGCGCGAGTTAGGTAAGGATTTTCAGCATCTCTATGCTATATGTCTTAACCGTATGCAATTAGATAGTGCTGCCTATTATCTGATACGCCGTGCGCAGACCGATACCCTTGACGTTGACTGGCAGATGCAGGCAGGGCGTATCGCGCGCGAAGTACGTCAGGACATGGCTTCTGCAGGCGTATTTCTCAACCGAGCAGTAAATGTGGCTCTGCAACAATACGGTCGCGAAAGTCGCCAATATGCTACTGCAATAAATGAACTCGGGGTATATTATCGCGAAAATAATAACTTGACCAAGGCGCAACAGCTATACGAGGAGTCATTGCAAATACGCAAACAGATTTTTGGCGAAAAATCTCTTCCTGTAGCTGAATCACTCAATAATCTCGGAGGTCTCGCCCGCAGCAACAAAGATTACAACAATGCTCTGAAATACAACAAAGAAGCGTTGGAGATAAGAGCAAATCTTTTAGGCGAAAAACATATTGAAACGGCTGAAAGTCTGAACAACATAGGCGGAATATATTATACACAGGGTAAATGTAAACAGGCTATTGAGTATTTCCTCAAAGCGTCAGAGATATTCGATTCTCAACCCAAGGCAGCTATGAGACAAAAAGCTACTGCACTCAATAATATCGGCGGAGCATACTATTGTCTCGGCGACAAGGAAAAGGCCGTTGAGAGTTTTGAACGTGCATATCAGCTGTACAAAACTGTTTTGGGTGAAGACCATCCAATGACCAAAAACACCCTGCATAACATCAACTATTGCAAACAATAAAAAACCTCAAAGATATGAAAAAATTATTTTTACTGCTGTCAATAGCACTAACGGTAAATCTTCTTTATGCCCAAAGCTTTGAATATGAGGGCATATGTTACAACGTCCTTGAAGATACAACTGCCGAGGTAACGGTAGGTTTAAACGGAAGTTACATATATGAATCCGTCGTTATACCTGACACGGTTTACGAAACTGTTTTACCATCAATCGGCGACCCTTATATGGTTGCCTACGCTGTGACAAGTATAGGCGATTATGCTTTCAGAAGCAATAACAAACTCCGTGAGATAACTTTACCGAAGACCCTCAAATACATTGGGGAAAAAGCGTTTATCAACTGCTGCTATCTTGAATCCATAGAACTGCCTGAAGGATTATTAATGGTGAGTGACGAGGCCTTTTTGCAATGTTCATCGCTCAAAGAACTTATCTTCCCTTCAACTATAGATAGTATAGGTAAAAATAATTTCGGAGGGTATGGCTATAACGATGAACTCCCCGGCACTTCTTTTGAACCTCAACTCAAACGTGTGATTATCAAAGCAACCACACCGCCGCATATCGTAGGGGAGACAACCGAATTAATATCAGATTTAATAATGGACAGCATAAATCTGTATGTCCCCGCTGCCGCCTTGGAAAACTACAAGACATCAGGAACATTCAATAATATATTCCCTAACATCTTTCCATACGGTAATGGTAATGTAAATATCCTGCCAACCGGTGAAACTGACTCCGTAAAAATAACATGGTTCAATTACTATGGTGTGGAGGAGTATATTATCTCTGTATATAAAGGCGATGATATGTTTGCGCAATTTTCCGTGAATAAAAATGCTTCGGTGACACGTCTGCTTGTCCAACGACGATTGGAGGAGGAGAACGACTCCACCAAAAGTTCAACGGAAATGTTTGTGGTTACTCTCGGGGGCTTGGACGGCAGTACGACTTACACCTATTCTATAAGCGGCGAAAACAAACAGAAAGAAACTATTTTCCGAACTTCCGGCTCTTTCCGTATCGACGGTGTAGAGATCGCACAACAAGTCCAGAATGAGATAATCAATGTGGTTTACTACGATGTGTCCGTTAATGCCAATAACGACAAGATGGGAACTGTTACAGGCGATGGTCGCTATGAAAGCGGCACCAAAGTGGAACTCAAAGCAGTACCCAATCTGCATTACCGCTTTATCCAATGGTCTGACGGCAATAAAGACAATCCGCGCACGATAACCGTTTCTCAGGATGTGACATATACCGCCGAATTTGACGACGAGATAAAATATACCGTTACATTTGTCGGTTTCGACAAAACAGAACTCAAGACTGAAAAGGTAGAGAAAGGATACGATGCCTCAGCACCCGAAGTTCCGACTGTTGAAGGTTATGTATTTACCGGTTGGGATAAAGATTTCAAGAACATACAATCCGACCTCACGGTTACGGCGCAATATGAAATCCTGCATTTCACCGTTACCTTTATTGACAAGGACGACAAAGAAATTTCAAAGCAGACCGTAGATTGGGGCAATGCCGCCAAAGCACCCGCAGCACCTGAAGTTGAAGGATATGAGTTTACAGGTTGGGATAAAGATTTTGACAAAATAACATCCGACCTGACCGTCAAAGCGCAATATGAAATCCTGCATTTCACCGTTACCTTTATTGACAAGGACGACAAAGAAATTTCAAAGCAGACCGTAGATTGGGGCAATGCCGCCAAAGCACCCGAAGTTCCGGCTGTTGAGGGTTATGTATTTACCGGTTGGGATAAAGATTTTGACAAAATAACATCCGACCTGACCGTCAAAGCCCAATATGAAATCCTGCATTTCACCGTTACCTTTATTGACAAGGACGACAAAGAAATTTCAAAGCAGATCGTAGATTGGGGCAATGCCGCCAAAGAACCAGCAGCCCCGGCTGTTGAAGGATATGAGTTTACAGGTTGGGATAAAGAT
>FLNX01001820.1_pt1 | contig 39681 bp, 31 predicted proteins | sample 1140341 | NCBI WGS metagenome assembly FLNX01 (sample SAMEA3878208, study PRJEB12797) | bioreactor metagenome | biome: Moose rumen | place: Sweden | collected 2011-10 | reverse complement strand
CGAACCCTCTGCTCATCCACCCGAGGTACAATGGCGGTACAAAATTACTCTAAAAGGGGCAAACGCGCAATAGGCGAAGAATAAGGTTAGTTAAGCGGAGTTAATTGTAAGACAGTGTTTTACGCGATTTGATTTAAGGTTTGTTTCGGTCTGTTTAGACCTAATTTAATAGGTGAAGAATTCATGTGGTATTTTCAAGTTTTTGGTACTACAATTTTTGTTCAATGTGAATAGTTTATAAGAAACAAGAACAGAAAATTGGGATGTGCAGACTTCGAGTCAAATGTATTCAAACTGTTCTACTTCTCACGCACTCGTCGTTCATTGGAACATTACTATCCACAGGCAAATATTAATGCTGATATTACCGAAAATCAAATCAACTGCTTCGGAACTTTGCCATGATAGGGAGTGAAGCTAATAGTTCTGGTTCATATTGGAATCCCTGTTTAAGCTTTACGAAAAGATGGCGGCAAAAAAATAGCAAATTTTTGGAAGTCTCAATTATATTGTCTTTCTTTGCAGCATCATATAAAGAGAAGTATTATGAAACTGACCAAAGAAGAAGCACTTAAGCGTTTTAAGGACGCTCTAAATCGTAAGAAGGTTTGGGAGGAAAAGTTCGATAAAAAATATGCTGATGTAAATAATCTATACGCTACAGCATAAAATATCTGAGTAAGAAAACATAAAAAATATACTTGCTAAAAACCAGTTTTAGAAAAATGCAAATTTGCGTCACGCGTCACACCTCAGGGTAAAGTTTAAAGGTAATCGAGTTTACTCGCTTTCCACACAAAGTGTGCCGAAAACAGGAAAGCTGTCACATTTGCGTCACAGGTAATCCCCTACCCGTAAATACTTGATAATCAGAGGGTATTTAATCTTAAAATGGTCGTTTTTGCTTAAAAATGGACATTTCGGGTGCGTCTCAAGTGCGTCACACCACATTTTTAGCGTGTCGCGGTGACGCAAATGCGACACGATACCCATAAAAACACCTCATCCCATACCCCTTTTTTCCTCATCCCGCACTCGATGCGGTAATCGCCTTAGCGCTTTCACAAAGCGAAGCGACTGAAAGAATCTCCATTAGCATTGATATTGACATGGTAGAGCTATCATATAGACAAGCTAAAGCATACATCTTCCATTCCAATATCAATGCTATCAGAAAAAAGTTATTACAACTTTTCAGATTCTTGTTACAACTTTCCTCCAGAAGCTTTGCTTTTAAAATATCGCTCTGCCATTTAAAACCTCTAAACCCTCATCCCGCACTCCCCATTCGCTCATCCCGCACTTGATGCGAGATCTCCTTTAAACTTTGCACTAAAGTGTGACGCGTGACGCAAAAATACGTTTTTTGAAAATTAGTTTTTAGCAAGCCTCCGTTTTATATAGCCTAAATACCACCACTGGACAATGCCGCGCATTGACAGAAATACAAGGAAGGCGAGCCATAAAGCATGGTTACCCATAAACGGGGACAACAGGAAATAAACGACAAAGAAACAAACAGCGGCGATGGCTGATGATATAAGCATGCCACGCGAAGCGGTTATACCGATGAACACACCATCGAAGATAAATGCCGCGACACCAGTTATGGGAATCAGATAAGCCCAAGGAAGATATTCCGAAGAAGCCTCCACTACTTTCGTATCGTCAGTAAGTAAAGAGAGGAAGGAGGTACCCCCAAGCACATATACTACAGTGAAAAGAAACACCGACAACACCCCCCAAACAAAAAGATTTCCGACCACAGTGCGGAAAGCCTCATAATTCTGAGCACCATAATACTTACCCGCGAGTGCCTCACCGGCGTATGCGAACCCGTCCATGACGTATGAGAACAAGGTGAAAAGTATCATCAGCAGAGTATTGACAGCCAATATCATAGTGCCATGACGCGCTCCCGCTGATGTAAAGAACAGGTTGACGCCAACAAGAAAGAGTGTCCGCAGGAAGATGTCCTGGTTGACACGGAAAAACCGTCCCATCGAATGAATCGCAAACACATCCCTCCACGTGAGACTATGTCCAACGACATTTGTAAGCCCTACAGTTTTCCTCTTTGCCAACCACACAGACAACAAGAACCCAGACCATTGCGCTATCAGTGTGCCAGCAGCCACGCCCTCAATGCGCAGTCCCAAGCCAAATACCAATACCAGGCTTGCAATGATATTCACAACATTCTGAGTTATCGCCACAAACATAGGTGTACGGGTATCCTGCATTCCGATAAACCAGCCTGTGAGAGCATAGAGTCCCAACATAGGTATTGCTCCCCATACGACGATATTGAAATAGGTAGTCACCAACGGCTGTATGTCAGCAGGAGTGTTCATCACATATAATGCCAGATGACGCAGAGGCAGTTGCAGTACAATCATCATCAGCGCGACCCCAAGAGAGATACCCAGCGAGCGCAGCAACAGCCTCAGCTGTTCGGCATGGTCGTTCCTGCCCACTGCCTGCGACGTCATACCGCTCGTACCCATGCGCAAGAATCCAAACAGCCAATAGATGACGTTGAAGATCATTGAGCCGATAGCTATGGCACCGATATAAGAGGCATCACCGATATGTCCGGCAATAGCGACATCGACAAGCCCCAACAGTGGTACGGTGATGTTCGATATTATCGAAGGAACTGCTAAGCGCAATATCTCTCCATGATGATTCATGCCACGAAGGTACAAAAATTTCGATTAAATGAGAGCAAAGAAAGCTTGTTTTCTTTGCCGAGTGTGAGAAATTTATTCAAAATTTCGATTAAATGAGAGCAAAGAAAGCTTGTTTTCTTTGCCGAGTGTGAGAAATTTATGTAAAACAAGTTGAATAGCAAAAGTTAAGAGCCTAAGATTTGCCAGTTTGCAAAATTATGACGATATTTGCAGAAAATTACGTCAAGAATATAGAATATATATATATTAATAATGAAAAAAAGTATAATACTATTTGCAGGTTTATGTCTGCTTGCATCATGCCATGAGAGCATGGATGAGCGTGCGGCAAGGGAGGCAAAGGAATACACAGAGAAATTCTGTCCATCTCCTATACAAAGTAACACAAGAACGGACAGTCTGACATTCGACGAAGACACCCGTACACTGGGATATTGGTATACGCTGTGCGGCAATGCCGATAATGCCGAAGGAATTGAGAAGAACAAGGACAAGCTAAGGAGTACTCTCCTTGACGGTCTGAGAAGCTCTACAGACATGAAAGCATATAAAGACGCAGAGTTCAACTTCAGGTATGTCTATCATTCCGAGAAGAATCCACAACAAATATTGTTCGACGTCACCTTCTCAAAAAAGGATTATTAAGGACTTGATAAAAAATAATGGGATTATGCTTTTAACATAATCCCATTATTATTTCTCCATTGTCATCTGGTGAGATGACCTAAGCCAGTATCAAATCAGATATTTGGAGTATCCCATTTCTTAGTCTCGCCACACTCCACATTAACTGTCTGATTACCAACCCTCAGAGTGAAATCGCCCTCCTCCAATATCCATTTACCATCAGCACCGACAAATGCGAGGCTCTTGGCCGGCAGTTGGAAGGTGACAGTCTTCAGTTCCCCAGGTTTAAGCTCAATCTTCGTAAAGTCACGCAAGCGCTTATTGTCAGGAACTATTGATGCGACAAGATCGCTTGAGTAAAGGAGAACGGCCTCCTTACCCAGACGGTCTCCTGTATTCCTCACATCAACAGAAACAGTGATGACGTCATCGGCAGAGAAACGTGTCTTGTCAACCTTTAAGTTGCTATACTCATAGGTTGTGTAGCTCATGCCATAGCCGAACGGCCATTGCAATGACACTTTGGCATCGTAGTTATATGCTCCCTCCATTGTTCCTACCTCCTCGCTGACCTTATAGTCATAAGTATTGAGAGAGTTAATCTCACGAGGATAGGTATATGGCATCTTTGCAGAGAAATTAGCATCACCGGCGATAAGGTTTGCAAGAGCGTCACCACCATAGTTGCCCGGAATAAGGACATCAACCACAGCCTTTGCCAACGGCTCTATGTCTGCGATGAGACGCGGGCGTCCCTCATTCAGTACAAGAATGATTGGCTTGTTGGTTTTCGCAAGTTCCTTTACGAGGTTACGCTGGTTTTCAGAAAGCCAAAGGTCTGTCAGATTACCTGGAGTCTCTGTATATGAGTTCTCACCTATGCATGCGATGATAACATCAGCACCGGCAGCGGCGTCGACAGCTTTCTGTATCTCAGGAGCATTCTCATCGTAGTAAGCCCCATTCTCATTGTAGGTCACACCTTGCTCAAGAATGATATTCTCCTGACCGTATTTATTGCAGAATGCCTCATAAATGGTATTGTATTTCTCTGTGAGATCCTCAGCCTTGGAGCCTTGCCATGTATAGCTCCAGCCACCATTCAGGCAACGCATCTGGTTTGCATTTGGTCCTGTAATAAGGATTTTCTTTCCTTTGGCAAGAGGCAGTATCTGTTCTTCATTCTTCAAAAGAACCTCTGACTCCTCAGCCGCAGCGAGAGATATATTGGCAAACTCCTGAGAGCCGAACTTCTCATAGCCTTTGCCACCTGTGTTTGGCTGGTCGAAGAGACCTAAGCGGTACTTCACACGAAGGATGCGGCGCACGGCGTCGTCAATACGCGTCATTGGCACTTTGCCTTCGTTCACAAGCTCCTTCAGCAAGATGCAGAACTCCACGCTGTATGGATCCATTGACATGTCAATACCTGCATTAACGGCAATGCGGATAGCATCCTTTTTGTCCTTTGCCACTTTCTCACGAGTGTATAGGTTATTAATGTCTGCCCAGTCCGTCACCAGCATACCATCCCATTGCAAATCTTCTTTAAGCCATTGAGTCATATACTCATAGCTGGCATGTACCGGCACGCCATTAATACTGGAAGAGTTGACCATCATTGTGAGGGTTCCCGCAAGGGCAGCTGCCTTGAACGGCTCAAAATACTTCTCGCGCAACAATTGTGGTGAGAGGTACGCCGGAGTACGGTCCTTACCTGTCCAAGGAGCACCGTATGCCATATAATGTTTCGTACTTGTCGCCACATTATACTTTCCAAGATGATTGGGGTCGTCACCCTGATAGCCTTTTATCTCAGCCTCTACCATACGGGCGTTGACGATGGCATCTTCTCCAAAGCTTTCCCATATACGCGGCCACCGTGGATCACGTCCGAGGTCCACTACCGGATTATACACCCATGGACAGTTTGCCGCACGACTTTCATAGGCTGTTATCTCTGCACCAGAGCGTACAATGTCGGTATTGAATGATGCCGCAAGATTGATAGGCTGCGGGAATAATGTACCGCCTTGCGTATAAGTCACCCCATGGTTATGGTCGAGCCCATAGATATTAGGTATACCGATGTATTTCATCGACTTCTTTTGAATCAGCTGAATCCACTCCTGCCATTGTGCCACTGTCGCAGCACGGGTTCCTGGGGCATTGAGTATAGAGCCGACCTTATATTTTGAGATGATTGTGTCGAGCATGGTCTCATTGAGTTTCCACACTCTTTTGGTATCACCTTGATAGATATCCACAGGAAAGTTGCCAAGCTGATCGATTATTTCCTGATCAGTCATATTCAATAACGCCTCAGACTCCTGTGCCGACCTTCCATATTGTTGCAATACCTGCCTTACTTTCTCACGGTCAACCTTGGCATTCTCAACGGTCATCTTTCCCATGACATCAAGATTGAGCTCAAGCATCTGACCTATTTTCTCATCAAGAGTCATCTTTGACAGGGTCTTCTCAATCTTTGACTCTATTGCAGCATCCCTCGGAATTGCGGGAGTTTTATAACTTTGTGCATGTATGGCTACAGCGATACCTGCCATAGCCATGGTCATTAATGATTTCCTCATTTGTTTAGATTATTTGTTATTTCTTTGATACGTGGAACTTATACTTATCCTCAAAAATGTCACAAACCTTGTTTATCTCAAGGAACGTTGTATTACCCTTTCCGTCAAAAGTACCACTTAGATAAGCTATCTTGTCTTCCAAGCCAACGTAACCTTTCTGACGAAGCATACGAACGGCGGCATAAAACTGATAATCTGCCGTCACCTGCTGTTTCTGTAATACTGGTATGACCCCATAACTTAGGTTCAGCCACCGCTGCGTCTTGTCCATCAGACAAATCGCAAGGATTGGGGTCGGACCGCGGAAGGCAGACAGATGACGTGCTGTCTGACCCGTTTTGCTGTCAGTGATAATACCTTTAACACCGAGATACTCTGTTGCCTCTATAGCGCACTTAGCAAGATACTCACGTTGCTCTATACCATCAAACAACGGATGGATAACATGTCCCTGACTATGTGCATCCTGCTCTGCCTGCTCTGCAATCTGGGACATAGTCTCCACAGCTTCCAAAGGATATTTTCCACTGGCAGTCTCTCCACTCAACATCAAGGCGTCAGTACGCATGTATATAGCATTTGCGATATCAGTAACCTCAGCACGCGTAGGACGAGGGTTGTTAATCATGGTGTGGAGCATCTGTGTCGCAACGATAACCGGCTTCTTGGCACGTATACATTTATTTATTATATCACGTTGTATACCGGGAATACGCTCAAGCGGCACTTCTATCCCCAAGTCACCACGGGCAATCATAATACCATACGATGCTTCGATGATCTCATCAATATTGTCAACTCCTTCCTGATTCTCAATCTTTGAGATTATCTTTATATCACTGTTATGCTCATCTAACAGTTTCTGAACCTCATTGACATCGGCTGCCGAACGTACAAAAGAGTGTGCAATAAAGTCTATATCAAGCTCTATCGCCAAGAGAATGTTCCGCTTGTCTTTTTCTGTAAGTGCCGGAAGATCAATGTGTTCTCCGGGTACATTAACGCTTTTGTGAGCACCGAGAACACCATCATTTCTCACCACAGCCACCAACATAGGACCAGTGTTTTCCATCACCTCCATATCAAGAGCGCCATCATCAAAGAGTATATGGTCACCAACTTTGATATCCTTGGTAATATCAGCGTATGAGAGGTTTATGATATCATGGCTGGAGTCCATCTCTGGTCTGCCAAAGATTTTCACAACATCACCTGTCTTATATATAATACCTGTCTCACGGTATTTCTCGACCAGTCCTGTCGTGCGAACCTCCGGTCCCTTGGTATCAATCAAAATACCTATATGCGGTGAGACTGCACGTGTATTACGCACAATCTCTCTGATACCATCAGCCGAGGCATGTGCGGTGTTCATACGTACGACATTCATTCCCGCAAAGAACAACTTACGAATAAAATCCTGTTCACAACGTCGGTCGCTGATGGAACACACTATCTTTGTTTGTTTCATAAGGCAAGTAGTAGGTAATAGTTATTACGGTTTGTAAATTTAGATTTGCAATTTACGACATTGCAAAGCCGCAAATTGCAAATCTTTATAAAGAAGGATGTGTTACTCAGGCTTCATGTTGGTATAGACGGTCTGCACGTCATCAAAGTCCTCGAGCTTCTCAACCATTTTGTCAATCGTCTCGCGCTGCTCTGCCGTAACCTCCTTAAGGTCGTTAGGAATACGTGTGAACTCAGCTCCAGTCACTTCAAAGCCCTCACTCTCCAGGTGTTTCTGCAAGTCACCAAAACTTGTAGGCTCAGCATAGATTGTGATTTCGCCGGCTTCCTCGTCCTCATCAAACTCATCTTCCACACCATAGTCTATCAAATCAAGAATAAGCTCATCCATGTCAAGACCATCTTTCTTCTTAAAAGTAAATACAGCCTTATGGTCGAAAAGGAATGAGAGGCTTCCCTGTGTTCCGAGGTTTCCATTGAACTTATTAAACACCGAACGGACATCACCAACAGTACGGGTTGTATTGTCAGTAAGTGTCTCTACGAAGATGGCAATACCATGAGGACCATATCCCTCGTATGTGACCTCCTTATAATCGCTCTGGTCTTTGCCCATTGCGTTTTTAATGGCACGCTCAATATTGTCTTTAGGCATGTTCTCACGCTTTGCGTTTGCTATGATTGCACGCAAAGCAGGATTCATATCAGGCTCCGGTCCTCCAGCCTTAACCGCAATGGCAATCTGCTTTCCAATCTTTGTAAAAGTCTTGGCCATGTGGCCCCATCTTTTCAGCTTTGCAGCTTTACGATATTCAAATGCTCTTCCCATTTTTATTTAATTTTAATTTATGAAATATCAACATATACGACAATACGACAAATCAGCGCAGCTCTGCACCCAATTGCTTTGTTATGTTAGCAATAAGTTTCTGCATGATAGCGTCTATCTGTTTGTCATTAAGTGTCTTCTGCTCATCCTGGAGAATAAAGTTAACCGCATAGCTTTTCTTACCCTCGGGCAGGTTCTTTCCCTCATAGACATCAAAGAGCTCTACTTTTCTCAGGAGTTTCTTTTCTGTCTGACGCGCGAGCTGAGCAATCTGCTCAAACTCCACAGACTTGTCTATCAACAAAGCGAGGTCACGACTTACGCTCGGGAATTTAGAGATTTCCGTAAATAGCACTGCGGATTTCTTGGTTGCCTTCATCAACGCGTTCCAGTGGATGTCTGCATAGAACACTGGCCGTGAGAGGTCGAACTGCTTCAGAATCTTGCGGCTTACGACACCTATCTCGGCAAAGACCTTACCGCCCCTGTTCTTAAGAGTCAGTCCCTTGTCGAAAATGTCATTCTGTGACTTCTCCATCACTATCATACCCTGAGGTATACCAACCCGACGGAAAACATTTTGAACGTAAGCTTTCAACTCATAGAAAGTAGAATCCTCATCGGAATGTGCCCAAGAGCCTTCGACACGCTTTCCTGTCAGCCACATACCAAGATGATACTCTTGGGTATAAGCCTTAATCGGGAAACCGTCGTCACCGTTGAGAAGCTTGTCGTTTTCCTCCTTGTCACGCTCCGCATTATAATAATAACAGTTGCCAAACTCAAAGAAACGTAAATTTGCATTTTTACGATTTACGTTACGGACAATACTTTCCAGACCACCAAACAACAAGGTCTGGCGCATCACTCCAAGGTCGGCTGACAGAGGGTTCATCACCCGCACAGTAGTAGACATTGGATAGCAACCTTGACGGTTTTCATAATATGCCAATTTGCTCAGTGAGTTATTAAGGATTTCGTTAAATCCACAACCTACAAGCTGCTCAGCGACAACATTCTCCAGTTTGTGTTTACGATCCTCATCTTCTGGGAGAACCAAAGAGCTCTTGAGTTGGGTTGGAATCTCCACATTGTTATATCCATATATACGAAGGATGTCCTCAACCACATCGCATGGACGTTGCACATCGACACGATATGCAGGAACTTCCAATTCCAATCCTTCCTCATTTTCTGAGATAATCTTCATCTCCAAGGAGGTAACGATGCTCTTAACCTTTTCAATGCCAATCTCTTTGCCTATCAATGAGTTAACATAATCATATTTAAGAGAAACTTTCGGGTTCTCTATCTTATTTGGATACTCATCACAGATCTCCATTGAGACTTTACCGCCAGCCAGTTCCTTGCAAAGAATCGCAGCCTGCTTCAGTGCGTAAATAACACCATTAGGATCAATACCGCGCTCAAAACGGAAACTGGCATCAGTGGATAGTCCATGACGTCGAGCCGACTTACGGATCCAAGTGGGATGGAAATAAGCACTCTCCAAAACCACATTTCTTGTCGTCTCATAGGTTCCACTACCTTTTCCACCAAAGACACCAGCTATACACATAGGCTCCATAGTGTTACAGATAGCAAGGTCGTGTTCGCCCAGAGTATGCTCCTCGCCGTCTAAGGTTATAAATTTCTTGCCATCGTTTTTATCTTTTACTATGATATGGTTGCCAGTAACCATATCCGCGTCGAAGCAATGTAATGGCTGACCATAAGCCATCATAACATAGTTGGTAATATCAACGATGTTATTGATAGGGCGCAAACCTATTACAGTAAGTTTGTTTTTCAGCCACTCCGGTGACTCTTTCACTTCACAACCAGTTATTGAGACACAAGCATAGCGTTTACATGCCTCGGTATTCTCTATAGTAACCTTAACAGGAAGATCATGGTTGTCAACAACGAAAGCATCGCAATCAGGACGATGGAGGTTGGTTTCCTTACCATTGGCTTTCAGCCATGCGTATAAGTCACGCGCCACTCCATAATGAGACAAAGCATCTGGACGATTAGCCGTAATATCAATCTCTATCAACCAATCGCTCTCCAAATTGTAATATTCCGCTGCAGGCTGTCCAATGGGAGCGTCCTCTGGTAATACTATAATACCATCATGCGAAGTACCGATACCAATCTCATCCTCAGCGCAAATCATACCAAACGACTCAACGCCACGTAACTTTGACTTCTTTATAACAAACTCTTTGTCACCATCATAGAGAACACAACCTATGTCCGCAACAATTACTTTCTGACCGGCAGCCACATTTGGAGCGCCACATACAATCTGCTGTGGTGTGCCCTTACCTAAGTCAACCGTAGTAACATGAAGGTGATCACTGTCAGGATGCATGTCACATGTAAGAACCTTACCGACATACAAGCCTTTTAAACCACCTTTAACCGTCTGTACCTCTTCCAATGCCCCTACCTCAAGACCTGTAGAGGTCAATGCCTCCGCAACCTCCTGTGGTGTCATGTCGAAGTCGACGTATTCTTTCAACCATTTAAATGAGATATTCATATTGCGATTATTATATTATTCAATACACAATGGGACAATGATCACCATTTGTGCTCAATGTCCTGTAATTTGACGTGCAAAGTTACATATTTTTTAATAAACCACCAAATTATAGGCATAACAAACTTTGGAAGTTTCAATTATTTTGGTTACCTTTGCATTCAGGAAACAAATATAACTGAAAAAAATAGAATCATGAAACTTGACGGAAGAAGAGAAAGTAACAATGTAGAGGACCGCCGCGGTATGAGTGGTGGAAAAGTTGCCGGACTGGGGATTGGCGGTATTGTACTGATTGCCATATTCACGTTTATGACTGGCGGCGGTTTGGGTGACGTCATCAACAACGTTGGACAGCAGATGGCACAGTCACAAGTACAGGAAGCGACTTCAGAAGAGGCACAAGCCAACTTCACGGAGGAAGAGCAGGCTCAGGCAAAGTTCTGCCGACAGGTATTAGCATCAACAGAAGATGTCTGGTCGGAAGTGTTCAAGCAGATGGGACGTAGCTACACACCTCCAACGCTCGTATTATTCACCAATGCCGTACAAAGTGCGTGTGGAGGAGCCACAGCAGCTGTCGGTCCCTTTTACTGTTCTGGTGACCAAAAGCTATACATAGACCTGTCGTTCTTCCAGCAGATGGAGAACCAGTTAGGTGCTAAAGGTGATTTTGCCCGTGCCTATGTAATTGCCCATGAAGTTGGACACCATGTGGAGAATCTGTTGGGAATACTCGGCAAAGCTCATTCTCAGATGAACCAGACCAATAAAGTAAATGCCAATAAGATAAGTGTTCGCCTGGAGCTGTTGGCTGATTACTACTCTGGAGTGTGGGCTCATTATGAGGATGAGGCATTCGGATCACTTGAGACTGGTGACCTACAAGAAGCCATCAACTGCGCTCATCAAATTGGTGACAACTATTTGCAAAAGACACAGCAAGGATATGTACAACCGGAGTCGTTCACTCATGGAACCTCTGAACAACGTATGAAGTGGCTTAAACTTGGATATGATACAGGAAATATGAATACCTCTACATTTAATGTAAGTGAAGCTGACCTATAAATAACAGATTTGAATATACAACAAATAAAAAAGAGGGCAATTGATAATTGTCCTCTTTTTAGTGACTCCCGCGGGATTCAAACCCACAACCTTCTGATCCGTAGTCAGATGCTCTATTCAGTTGAGCTAGGGAGCCTTTTCTTAAATGCGAGTGCAAAGGTATATCTTTTTATTGATACCTGCAAATTTTTCAGCTGTTTTTTTTATAAAAAGTTCAAAAGACATATATAAATGAGGCATAAAGCTGTGCCACCAGTACATAAATGGGGAATAATGGCGCAAAGATATGTATGCCTGTCGTCAGTACCGAATACACATCTTTCAGTGAACGTAATATGCCTGCCACCGTACCGTATGTAATAGAACAAACAGTCACAATAAAAGCAAGTATCGGAATAAGGCTGTCACTGAAATAACTTGGAAACAATGAGCCTGTGACACTTAACAAAACCGCATGAGGAACCACCGTGAGTAAGAGTATTACCATGACAAAGAAAAATAACTCCGCACATACAATATACAACGCCGTCTTAGAACGTGAGGAATGATGTCTGTCATACATTCTCTCAGGATAAAACAAACGATCACGAAGCCCTCCCTTTACGAATGAGCCGTAAGCTATTGCCAACAGGATTCCCCATACGAGGAAAGGAGTCATAAGATTATCGACAAAATGTCCGAAAAACCACCTTATGCCACCACTACTCAGCAAGGAACGCACAGGCCAGTAAGGCATGGCTGCGCTGACAAGCCATGAGACAACAACTAACACGACCTGCAGAAATATCAATAAGAGAGAGATATATCCATATAGAAGATTATTCCTCATCTGGCATCAAATTGTCTATATCTATAATTCGCAGCTCCAATGCACGCACTACCAGTCTGGTAGCATTTACGCTCATTCCATTGTTCCCATCAGGAAACAGTTTCTGTACCAATTCGTTCTGACGCTTCTCCAAGCTTTTTACCCCGAATGGCATTCCTCTCAGATTAGTTATTTGCTCTTTTGTGAAACCTAACGCCAAATGACGCAGAAAGCGCTCATCATATTCATCAATCTCATAATCCACAAGAGCCTCCTGATGCAGGAGCTGACTGCTTACACTTCTTTTGAAGCGCTCAATTACTTTCTCTAAGATTGGTTGGTTAAACACAAGCCTCTTACCTCCCATGACACTTGCGACATCTCCCCTGGTAAGCAGCTCGCCACTCTTCAGACATATACCATCTGCTCCGGCATCAAGCACGTCAACCCAAAGTTTCTCATTGAGAATCTCGCCGGTAAAGATAAGAACTTTTACATTAGGATATAGTTCCTTTGTCTGTCTGCATATCTCCACACCAACAGTAGTTGAGCCACCTAAGCCCAAATCGAGAAGAACCAGATCCGGCTGCTCTTTTTTAATAAGCCTCCAATAAGTAGTCTCACTCTCAGCGTTGCCAATAATCGTAGCCTCAGGTATGTCATTTCTAAAAATACCCTCTGTACCTTTAAGCTCAAGAGGAACATCCTCTACAATGATTACTTTAAAATTATCCATATTCTAATTATTATTTGTTTTTACCAACGTTATTATCAGACAAATGCCCAGTGGTGTCGGCTCTGCCGTGATACCACACCCTCGTGAATGTGTCGCCTCGCCTGTATCTCGCACTATCTGACGGCAAAGTAAGAATGGCAGACGGTCACTGGCAGGAACAAACAGTTCCTTGCATTCCTGCTGGGTAAGTCTCATAGTATCCAAAAGGACTCTTATATCAACGTATTTGTCTCCTTTAGCCTCACACACAACATCCAACGGCTTACCCTCATTCTGTTTCTGAAGAATATCAAACAGATATTTCAGCATATCATAATCCCCCAGTAGCGATATAGGCTGGGAGACTTTCGCATCTGGAACCACAGAAGACAAGTCTACAGGCTTGCATTCAAACCTTATGGCATCAACCTGACGCATAGCCTGTGAGCTGAGAATGGTATATAGTTCCTTATAATATGTCGCAAGCTCGGATATCGACTGGAGGTTCTCGTCATTGCCGTCTACAAGCTGGCGGATTCGTGAGGGATAATACATAGTCTCATGCTTCAATGTGGAAAGGCAGTTATCAAGGACACTGTTACTGATATGAAGTTTCTCATCCTCATAATGTGCCCTTCGACGTTCATCCTCCATAAGCTCAATACTAACCTGACTTGCCTTGCGCCTTTCTATAGATACACGAAGGGAATCAAGAATCTCCTGGACTATATTCTGCAACTCTTGCGGAAAACGATCTGATGCTATCTTGTTAATCTCGACCATTTTTTTCTCGGCAGTAGCGTCTCCCAATAAAATCTCATTAATACGCTTAAGACGGTCAATACAGAACTGCTCATATAAACGATGCCTGTAATATATAAAATAATATGCCGGGAACAATAGCAAGAGCAACAGCACCAATATTACGATCGCAACATTCTTATTCGTTTCTGAGCGTTGCATAACCTTACAATACTCTTCAAGACGCCGGTCAGCTGAGCGTTCCTTGAAAAGCTGAGTGTATACCTTATTATTATATTTATATAACTGCCACTCGTGCAATGCGAGAGCTGCCACGGCACACTCATTCCTAAGTGACAATATTACCTCATAATTGGTCTTTAGACTATCACGAAACCATTGTATCTCAGCTGGTTCTTCAGCTCCGAGTCCATCAGGTGTCATTAATTGTCTTCCGTCAGGATTCTTCTCAAGGTAATACTTATTGAGGTAACAAATACAACTGTCAGCATACTCTAATGTTTTTCTATATTCACCATTGACATTACAATTATATACAGAATCCGCAAAAAAAGCAGCCATTTGTAAAGAGAATGGAGCGTTGTCCCTCATAGTCCTCTGCGCAAAGGCAAAAGATGAGGGAAGCAACAAGGAAGCTATTATAAGTATACGGACGACACCCTTAGGCAGATTAAAGAAAAAGCGACTACCCCTACCCTCTTCACTAACGGCAGAGATATTGCATACCTTGAATATAGGACTTATTTTCTTGTACTTCTCAATAATACCCTTACAGTTCATCAATCCAAAGCCATGTCCATTGTAAACTTTATGGTCAAATATCCCAGACAACTGCTCGGGACTCATTCCTTTGCCATTATCCTCAACAGAGATTTCCACGGAATCGGACTTTTGAGTAGCAGACACTTTTACAAAACCGCCTTTATCAGTAAATTTCCTTGCATTGTCTGCAATTGTATTAATCATAAAGAGCGTAAGGATTTTGTCTGCTTTCACATAAGTGTCGGTTTTGTCAACTTGCAGGTCTATACCTTTCATCTGAAAGCTCATCCGACTTTTGCCAACAATATCAAATAAATGTTGCAAAGGAAAGCTCTCTATCTGCAAGCTCAGCTCTCCTTGGCGCAATTGAATCCATTCTGTCAGTACATCATTGTAACTATTTATAGTATCCGCCAGTTCACCGATATAAGCATAACGTTCTTTTCTCACCTCACTTGACTCTGAGACATTGAGAAGGCGTTTTATCTCATGAAGCATCCTATCGATAAAAGGAGTAATCTGATTTACTAACGAGACCTTGGCACGTTGCTCCATGTTTCGCTTTTTGTTATTAGTAATATGAATAACATTAAGCGCATAGTCCTCATTTATTTCCTCATAAAGGCTCTCCAGCTCACTCATATGCGCCTCATTGCGACGCTGCCATTCCTTCAACGGCGCATACAACAATTGTATCGGATTTTTCTTTGCGTTACGACGTCGGAGCCAATCAAACAAGGCAATAAGAAGAACTACCATGACAATCATCATAACAACGGAAGATATCATGATATTAAGTTGTGATGAGGATTTGTCAAGCTGGTCTGCCCGTGACTCAAGATAGCGGTCCTGACGGGTCTGTTCCTGAAGGTCAAGATAAATATTTCTATTATAGTCGCTGCTTTGTTTATCACCAATGGCAGAATAAGCCACACATAACTGCTCACGTATGGAGGCTACAAGGTCGGGAGCCTGTTCTATTTGCTTATTCTTCTCAAGCGCGTTTTTCAAACAAGTAATGGCAGACATGTAATCCTTTATCTGCCAGTAGCATTGTCCAAGAGTACGGTAAGAGCCAGCTATCTGGTACACATCACCGAACTTCTCAAAAGTCTGCAAAGACCTCTGAGCCAGATTTCCGGCAAGGAGGCTATCCGGCATATTATCGATATTAATGGCTTCTATTGCGGGATAATTGTCGTTAATCAGTTGAACACGTTCTTCTTTTACTTGCAAGTGCTCGCTCAATGCCTGCAAGGAGTTTGCTATCCAGAATGAATAATCCTCCTGACACGCCAACTCATAGCAATAGATCAGATAATCAAACTCTTGCTGACTAATCTCTTGCTGAGTACCATCTGTAATGATTCCGCCAGCACCCACATTATAATAATATGCCAACAATTGTGCCGTATCTTTGCGGATATCTCCTTCTATGTTGATTTTATCTAATGCCTGTATAGAAGGTTTTTCCAAACCCACATAATAATAATAGGTGGATGTGACAATATAAAACTCAGATGTAGCATATATCATCCGCCTATTTAAATGTTCGGAAAGCTTTTGCTCCTCTTCATTAATGCGCTGTATACGATGTTGTGCCTGTTCATGGTAATCATAAAATTCCTTGTTATGCGACTCACGCTGACATAATCTCATATGTCCTATATCAGCGATAAGCAGCTCTATCTGATTATCAGTCAACATATATACAGAGTCCAGCAACTGATAGGCTCGCTGATAGTTCATCTCCGCCATACACACGAAAGCAAGATTGTTATATGCCTCTGCTTTGCCGGCACCATACCTGCCAGCTGTCGCCATTGCTTTTTGAGCATATAAGCGTGTGGAATCCAAGCTACGGTAATGGAAAGAGTATGACAGCTCATTCAAGCGATCCGTCTCTTTTATGTTTTGCTCATAGCACCCGGTTAACGAGAAGGTGGAAAGAATAAATAAGAAGACAAAAAAGAAAGAATGAAAAAATGAAAAATGCATTTTCCGCCTCATCATAACAAGACGTACAGCTGATAATAATTTTGTGTCAGCAGTCATGCTTTCATCTTTTCATTCTTTCTCTATCATTACTTTTATGCGCGTGCCTTAGCTACATAGCCAAGAGCTTCCTTGCACTTATCCGTGACATATTGCCAGTCACCAGCCTGAACTTTGTCTTTTGGGAAGAGCTTGGAGCCCATACCGACACAATATACGCCAGCCTTGAACCAACCTTTAAGGTTCTCTTCCTCAGGAGCAACGCCACCAGTAACCATAATCTTTGACCATGGCATCGGAGCTTTCAAGCCTTTAACCATGTTAGGACCGACAACATCACCTGGGAATACCTTTGTAAGATCACAGCCAAGCTCCTGTGCCTTGCCAATCTCGCTTACGGTCATACAACCTGGGCAATATGGAACAAGACGACGGTTACATACCGGTGCGATATCAGGGTTGAACAATGGACCTACAACGAAATTAGCACCAAGCTGGATGTAAAGAGATGCTGTAGGAGCATCAACAACAGAACCAATACCCAATGCCAATTCAGGACATTCCTTATCAGCCCATTTTACGAGCTCACCAAAAATCTCATGTGCGAAATCGCCACGGTTAGTAAACTCGAAGGCGCGTACACCACCTTCATAACAAGCCTTTACCACGTTCTTACAGGTCTCAAGGTCTTTGTGATAGAAGACTGGCACCATACCGGTGTCGCCAATCTTCTTCAACACTGCTATTTTATCAAATTTTGCCATTTTTGTCTTTATTTTTTCGATATTTCGTTATGACGACATCTCGTTATGACGTTATTTCGTTATTACGGGATGCTTATCTCTGCACACGCCCATTGGCATTACCACCTGCCAATGACTCGACCTCATCAACACCTACCAGGTTGAAGTCGCCATTGATGGTATGCTTCAGAGCGGAAGCCGCAACAGCAAACTCAAGAGCCTCACCCTGTGTTGGCTTTGTGAGCAGACCATGAATCAAGCCACCAGAGAAAGAGTCTCCACCGCCGACACGGTCAATAATCGGATTAATCTCATAACGCTTACTCTGATAGAACTCCTTACCGTCATAGATAAGAGCCTTCCAGCCATTGAATGTTGCAGAGAAGCTCTCACGGAGTGTAGAGACAACATACTTGAATCCGAATTGCTCCTTCATCTGCTTGAAGATTGTCTCATATCCAGAGGCGTCTGTTACACCACCCTCTACGTCTGCATCCGGCTTGAATCCGAGGCAAAGCTCTGCGTCTTCCTCATTACCAATACATACATCAACATATTGCATCAAAGGACGCATTATTGATATTGCCTTCTCTGAGGTCCATAGCTTCTTGCGGAAATTCAAGTCTACAGAAACTGTAACACCATGACGCTTTGCAGCCTCACAAGCGAGTTTTGTCAGCTCTGCTGCCTTGTCTGAAATAGCAGGAGTGATACCAGACCAGTGGAACCATGCGGCGCCATCCATAATCTTATCAAAATCGAAGTCAGACGGATCTGCCTCTGCGATTGAAGAATGTGCGCGGTCGTAAATAACTTTTGAAGGACGCATGGAAGCGCCAGTCTCAGCATAGTAAAGTCCGACACGGTCGCCACCACGTGCGACAAAATCGGTGTTTACACCATAACGGCGTAACGCGTTCACGGCAATCTGACCGATTTCATGTTTAGGAAGTTTTGACACGAAGTAAGCATCATGACCGTAATTAGCCACACTAACTGCCACGTTAGCCTCACCACCACCTGGGATGATACGGAATGAGTCACTCTGGATAAAACGATCGTTGCCTTCGGGCGAAAGGCGGAGCATAATCTCGCCCAATGTTACAATTTTTGCCATTGTTTTTAAATTGTTTGTTTATTGAAAAAATAAGTCATTCGTTTACAAGCGCAAAAATACAATTATTTTTTGAAACGGCAAAACATTCTAATGTAAAAAGACGCAAAAAGACGCAAAAAGGAAATAACACAAAGAATTTGTCATAAAAGTTTTAAGAATAGCTTTTTTTTGATTATCTTTGCATGTGAAAAGTGAACTACATAAAAACATGACACAGAAAATCAGAATCAAGGATATTGCCGAACGTGCAGGAGTATCTGTCGGAACGGTGGACAGAGTCCTTCACAAACGCCCTAACGTCTCAAAGCCTGCAAGAGAGAAGGTTGAGAAAGCATTAAAGGAGATGAACTATCAGCCCAACATGTATGCAAGCGCATTGGCTTACAACCGCTCATATACATTCTACTGCATCATCCCCAAGCACGCATCCGAGGCGTATTGGGAAGAGATTGAGCAAGGTATCTCAAAGGCGGTAGAGCTCAGGCGCGACTTCCATATCGACGTAAAGGTAATGTATTATCAGCGTTTCAAGAATGACACATTCGTTGAGCAATACACAAAATGCCTTGATGCTAATCCTGCCGGTGTCATCATAGTACCTGCAGAGCTTGAAGTCACGAGGAGATTCACTGACATATTACATGAGAGAGACGTACCCTTCATCCTTTTAGACTCTTACTTGCCAGACCTCAAGCCGCTGTCGTTCTTTGGGCAAGACTCTTTCCAAAGTGGGTACTTCGCCGCGAAAATGCTGATGATGCTTGCCAAGGAAGAGAAGGAAATCATGCTCATGAAACAAACGAAAGACGGACATGTGGCTTCAAAGCAGCAAGCCAACCGTGAGGTGGGGTTCCGGCACTATATGAAGGACCACTTCCCGTCGGTCACCATCCATGAGGTTGAGTTGCCACTTGACGAGGAACGCAAGAGATACGACGGCACTTTGGAGAAATTCTTCTCCACACATCCTGGAGTACACCATTGTATAACCCTTGCGTCAAAGGCACATATCGTGGGTGAGTTCCTTCTTAAGACCAACCGAAGGAATGTGCAGATAATGGGTTATGACCTCGTAGGTAAGAATGTGGAATGCGTACACCAAGGGTCTATATCATTCCTTATAGCCCAACATGCTTTCATGCAAGGCTATTCTTGCGTGGAGACCCTTTTCCGCGCCATTGTATTGAAAAAAGAGGTGCCGCCAGTAAACTATATGCCGATAGAGCTACTTATGAAAGAGAATATCGTTTTCTACAAGAGAGACTCTATTTAATCATTACCACGACAACTCATTATTTAATCATCACTACGATTTAATCAGAAATCACAACTTAAGCAGAATATAACAAAACCCTATAAAAAAAGACATTATGAAACAAGCAGCATTCTTGAAAATCAACCCAGCCGACTCCGTTGTCGTTTGCCTACGTCCCATGACTAAGGGAGAGACCATTGAAGTTGACGGCAAACAGATTACACTATTGCAAGACACGCCAGCTGGTCACAAAGTATTACTCAACGACACACCTGAGGGGAAAGACATAATTAAATATGGCTATCCTATCGGGCATGCCCGCCAAGACCTCAAGGCTGGCGAATGGGTCAATGAGAACAACCTGAAGACAAATCTCGCGGGCACACTCGAATACCAGTATCAGCCTGTAAGCGAGGAGCTCAATATCCCCGTAGAGAATCGTACATTCATGGGATATGAGAGAAAGAACGGCGAGGTAGGCATCAGAAATGAGATATGGGTAGTTCCGACCGTAGGATGCGTGAACGGAATAGCAGAGCGACTTGTGGAGTTATTGAAAGAAGAGACAAAAATGGAAGGCATTGACGCAATCCACTCTTGGCATCATAACTTTGGGTGCTCTCAATTAAGTGGAGATCATGAGAACACTCGCAAGATACTCCGTGACATCGTACTTCACCCCAATGCCGGAGGTGTGCTTGTATTAGGTCTTGGTTGTGAGAACAACCAGCCAGATGACTTCATGGCAACGCTTGGAGACTATGACAAAGACCGTATCAAACTACTTGTGACACAGAAGGTTGAGGGTGATGAGTTAGAGGAAGGAATGAAGATATTGCGCTCTATCTATAACATCGCTAAGAATGACGTGCGCAAGGAAGTTCCAATAAGCAAACTTCGTGTCGGCTTGAAGTGCGGAGGCTCTGATGGGTTTAGTGGAATCACCGCCAACCCGTTGGTTGGGGAGTTCTCTGACTATCTGGTGGCACAAGGAGGCACAAGTATACTTACAGAGGTTCCTGAAATGTTTGGTGCCGAGACTATACTTATGAACCGTTGCAAGACACCTGAGCTCTTCGACCAGACGGTTAGCCTTATCAACAATTTCAAGGAATATTTCCTTTCTCATGGCGAGCCTGTCGGAGAAAATCCGTCACCAGGCAACAAGGCTGGCGGTATCTCAACACTTGAGGACAAGGCACTCGGATGTACCCAGAAATGCGGCCGGGCACCTGTCAGCGGTGTGTTGGAATATGGTGACCGCTTGCAAGTCAACGGTCTAAACCTACTTTCCGCTCCTGGCAATGACCTTGTAGCTGCAACCGCCCTCGCATCAGCAGGTTGCCAGATTGTTCTTTTCACCACCGGTCGCGGCACACCATTTGGAACATTTATCCCGACAATGAAGATTTCCACTAATAGCGGTTTGTACCAACGCAAGCCTAATTGGATAGACTTCAATGCCGGAAGCCTCACCGAAGGTACAGAGATGGGCGACTTGCTCAAGCAGTTTATTGACAAAATCATCGCCGTGGCTAATGGTGAGCCAACAAGAAATGAGATCAACGGCTATAGGGAAATCTCAATATTCAAGAATGGCGTGACTCTTTAAATTATTCGTACACAACTTAGTATAAACATAAAAACATATAAAAAAAGAGGTGGGATTTCTTAGTCTCACCTTTTTTATGTAATTTTGCACGGTTTATAAGACTGCGTTCATTTCCGAAAATAAATAAACAAACAGAATATTACAAATTATGAGCAAGCAAACAGAAAAAATCAAAGAGCTCATCGCCAAACGGGAGCAGGCAAGACTTGGCGGCGGTGAGAAGGCGATAGAGAAACAGCACCAACGTGGCAAGTATACTGCCCGTGAGCGTATTGACATGTTGGTTGACGAGGGCAGTTTCGAGGAATATGACATGTTTAAGCTTCATCGTTGCCATAACTTCGGCATGGAGAAGAAGCAATTCCTTGGTGACGGTGTCGTGGTAGGCTCTGCAACTATCGACGGACGCCTTGTCTACGTAAGTGCGCAAGACTTCACCGTAAACGGAGGCTCCTTGTCAGAGACCATGAGCCAGAAGATTTGTAAAGTCATGGACATGGCTATGCAGAATGGCGCACCGATGATATGTATCAACGACTCTGGCGGCGCACGTATCCAAGAAGGCATCTGCTCGCTTGCCGGCTACGGTGAGATTTTCGAGCGTAACATACTCGCCAGTGGTGTTATCCCACAGATCTCCGGAATATTCGGACCATGCGCGGGTGGCGCGGTTTACTCCCCTGCCCTCACCGACTTCATTCTTATGATGGAAAACACCTCATACATGTTCCTGACTGGTCCTGCCGTGGTGAAGACCGTTACCGGCGAGGATGTTGACGCGGAGCACCTCGGAGGCGCATCCGTACATGCCTCTAAGAGCGGAGTGACCTCTTTCACCGCCAAGACCGAGGAGGAGGCGATGGAGATGATCAAGACATTACTCAGCTATATTCCGAGCAACAACATGGAAGAGGCTCCACGTATTGAGTGCGACGACCCTATAGACCGCAAGGAAGACCTGCTTAACGAGATTATCCCGGATGATCCCAACAAAGCCTATGACATGTACAAGGTCATATCAGCCATCACGGATAATGGCGAGTTCTTTGAGGTTCAGCCGAAGTTTGCGAAAAACATCATCATTGGTTTCGCACGGTTCAATGGACAAAGCGTGGGAATCGTCGCCAACCAGCCATCTGCGTATGCGGGAGTCCTCGACGCCAATGCCTCACGCAAAGGTGCTCGTTTCGTCCGCTTCTGCGATGCATTCAACATACCTATCGTATCATTAGTAGACGTACCAGGATTCCTTCCAGGTACAGGTCAGGAATACAATGCCGTAATCCTTCATGGAGCACAATTGCTCTATGCCTACGGAGAGGCGACAGTCCCGAAGATTACCATTACGTTACGTAAGAGCTATGGTGGCAGCCATATCGTGATGGGATGTAAACAACTCCGCGCCGACCTTAACTTCGCATGGCCATCATCCGAGATTGCGGTTATGGGAGCCTCCGGTGCCGTCGCCATCCTATCAGCTCGCGAGGCGAAGGCAAAGAAAGAGGCTGGCGAAGATGTCAGGGCTTTCCTCGCCGAGAAGGAGCAGGAGTATACCGACCTGTTTGCCAATCCATACCAGGCAGCCCAATATGGATATATTGACGATGTGATAGAGCCACGCAACACTCGTTTCCGTATATGTCGCGGATTAGCTCAACTGGCTTGCAAGAAGCAAAGCCTTCCGGCAAAGAAACATGGTTGCATGCCGATGTAGTTTTTTTATCAGATTAATCCGGAAAAACCGGAAAGTCCGGAAAAGACAGAAAAGACAGAAAAGACAGAAAAAAAATGAGACAAGACAAAAACATATATGCCGCAATAGCCCTGGCACTACATGAGTACCAGGGTAACAACGTTCATGACAAGGAGCCAGGGGTTATCACTATTAAGCCTCGCCACACCTTGTGGAACGCAAAGTTTCAAATAATGACAAAAAAACCATAACACAATGAAAGAGTATAAATATACCATTGACGGAAAAGAATATAAAGTAGCCATTGGCGACATTGTGGACAATATCGCGGAGGTGACTGTAAACGGAGAGACGTTTAAAGTGGAGATGGAACCGGAGGCAGAGCCGGAGAAGAAGAAAGTCGTGCTTGGCAAACCATCAGACAACGATGCCGCCAAGGAGACCACACCAGCAGCTGACGTAAACACAGCCAACGCCATCAAAGCACCATTACCTGGCGTGATAACCTCTATTGAGGTGGAGGTTGGACAAGAGGTGAAGGCTGGCGACACCGTGGTAGTCCTTGAGGCCATGAAGATGGCTAACAACATTGAGGCGGAGAAAGACGGTAAGGTTACCGCCATCTGTGTCAGACAAGGCGAGAGTGTGCTTGAGGACTCGCCACTTGTTGTCATCGAGTAAAAGCGCTGCGCTATTACGCTTCGCTAAATGATAATGTATAAATGATAATGTATAAAAGTAAGAGTTAAAGAGTTTATCATTTGTCATTTATCATTTAGCGAAGCGTAGCGGATGCGCACGCTTACATTTATTTCAACCTTTTATAATAATCCCTCAACACAGCTTTAGAGACACCTAATGTAATAAGGTAGTCTAACCCACGACGAGCCTCGGTGTACTTTTCCTCCATAATAAGCACATCAGACAACGCCAGAATATATTCTTTGTTTTTGGAGTCGCGTTTCAAAGCCTGGATAAAATCATATTCGGCAAGCTCCAGCTGTCCACGGTCACGCTCCATACCTGCCCTTGCCGCGTATGCGACGGTACTGTCAGGATATTGCTCGACAAGCCTGTTCATCTGGTCCATAGCCTCAGTATAGTGCTTATCTTTCTCATTAAGCAAGGCCAATCCCAGAGAAGCCTCAAAATGCCCGGGAACGATGCGGAGGAAAGACTCGTAGTCGATACGGGCGAAATTGTATCGCCCCATTTTCTCATTGGCAAAAGCCCTGAAGAACAATGCGGCGAGGTTGTCGGGATGGTACCTTAGTATCTTGTCATACTCCTCTTTGGCATATTCCCATTGGTTAAGCTCAAGGTTCCATGCCGCCTTCCTCAACCTTAGGTCTACGCTGTCGGGATGATACTCCAGCTGGTCGATGGCTCTCTCCAAAGAGTCACGCAACGCCTGGTTGGTTTGCGCGGATGCAACGTTTCCGCTAAATAATAATGCACAAATGATTAATGATAAACTCTTTAACCTATTACTTTTATCCATTGTCATTTATACATTATCATTTAGCGAAGCTCACATTGCTCGATGTACTTGACAATCCACTCACCGACTTCCTTTGTACCGTAATGAGCGCCACCCTCAACCTGAATCTCAGGAGTACGCACATTGGCGTCAAGGCTCGCGTTGACAGCCTCACGGATCATCGCACCTTCCTCACTCAAGCCGAAATGCTCCAGCAACATGGCAGCGGAGAGTATCTGTGCCAAGGGGTTAGCGAGATTCTTGCCTGCCGCCTGGGGCCATGAGCCGTGTACGGGTTCAAACAACGGAGTATGCTCGCCCAACGACGATGATGGCTGCAATCCCATGGAGCCGGTAATACATGAGGTCTCATCGGTAAGAATGTCACCAAAGGTATTCTCCGTGACTATCACGTCAAAGAAACGAGGCTCGGTAAGCACCCTCATCGAGGCATTGTCGATAAACATATAGTCGGTAGTGACGTCTGGATATTGTGGCTCCATCTCCTTGGCTATCTGACGCCACAAGCGTGATGACGCCAAGACGTTGGCTTTGTCGACAACCGTAAGGTGCTTCCTGCGCTGCCGTGCATACTCAAAAGCAACTTTCAGAATCCGCTCAATCTCATGACGATAATATATATCGGTGTCGTAAGCCTTATCGTTGTCCTGATACTTCTCACCGAAATACATTCCGCCCGTAAGCTCACGGATAACAATAAAGTCGGCGCCCCGGAGAAGCTCATCCTTCAATGGAGACTTGTGGATTAGACAATCGAAGGTTGCCACAGGACGGATGTTGGCAAACAAGCCCAGCTGCTTACGCATGGCGAGCAAGCCCTGCTCAGGACGAACCTTGGCAGTAGGGTCATTGTCGTACCTGAGATCGCCCACCGCCGCGAAGAGCACAGCGTCGGCTCTCATACAGACATCATGCGTGGCCTGAGGGTAAGGGTCACCCACCGCGTCAATTGCCGAGGCACCAGCAAGTGCCTCCTCATATTCAAACTCATGACCGAACTTCTTTGCCACAGCATCGAGCACCGCCACACCTTGTCTCATTATCTCTGGTCCAATACCGTCACCCGGTAATATCGCAATCTTTAATCTCATAACTTTTTGCTTATATTACTTTGGTTTATATTCTAAATTGTATTTGGCAGACAAACAATCTTAATATTCACTTTGCTTATTCCCAATTCTCATTTTATGGATGCAAATTTATAATATTTATATGACTCATGCAAAAAAAATCAACAAAAAGAGTAAAGGTTAAGGCGCAATGCGCCTTAACCTTACACAAATGATTCTGTGGTAAGAGTCGTCAGTACGGCAGCAATGATGGACAGGTATGGATATAAACACACGGAAAAACGAAAACTCGAAAGTATGCTACCCGACAAACAGAAAGCTGCCCAACATTCAGCATTATGCCGACGGCACTGCCAGCGTGATGCGCAAGGCTGTGGAATATACAGAGCTGCGGTTCTATAAGCGCAGCGATGTGCTGTACCAGTTGACGCAGGTGTTCTGCCAGCGCTACCTGCCCCGCTATGGTGACCGCACCGTTGACCAGATGGTACAGGCAGCGCGGAGCACCAAGCAGAACATAGCCGAGGGCAGCACGGATGGTCGGACATCCACCGAGACAGAACTGAAACTGTTGGGTATTGCGCGAGGCAGCAACCAAGAACTATTAGAGGATTACCAGGACTATTTGAAACGAAAGGGCATGACGGAATGGTTCGGACACAATGAACGCTTCGATCGTCTGCACCGTTTCTGTCAGGAGCACACGCTCTGGGATGACTACCGCCCGCTGACGGAACGCATGAACGACGAAGAACTTGCTAATATGGCCATCTGCCTGTGCCATCAGGTAGATAAGGCAATGGTCAAGTATATCGAGCGCAAAGACCGCGAGTTCACAACGGAAGGCGGCATCCGCGAGCGCATGACAGCGGCAAGGTTGGGACAGCGCGAGACGCAGCGCCAGATAATAGAGCGGCAGACAGCAGAGATTGCCACTCTCCGCCAGGAGAATGCCCGTCTGAAGGAAATACTCAAAAAGGCCGGAATCACCGGATAAGCCGGAATGTCCGGAAACTCCGGAAAGACCGGATATTCTGGATAGCCCGGATATTCCAGAAAAACCTGTGATGAACTCAAATATATGGCAGCATCGCCTGACTAAGAAAATTGAGGAAACAAAGAACCGTGGGGAAGCCGTCTGGCTTACGATGGTCTGAGCGGGATACGGGAATCGAACCCGCCTCTCAGGCTTGGGAAGCCCACGCACTACCGATGTGCTAATCCCGCAAACTCTCTGGTTTCAGGGTTCTGGTTTCAGTAACTTGAATCCTGAAACCAAAAAAACTTTAAACTTGAGACTTCAAAAAAATATCCCTCATCCGAGGGAAAGAGCCGATACCCGGACTCGAACCGGGGACCTACGCATTACGAATGCGTTGCTCTACCAACTGAGCCATATCGGCAAACCCTTCACACTAACTTTTTAATGCGGATGCAAAGATAGTATATTTTTTCGGTTCCTGCAAAAGATTCCTTTCTTTTTTTATCTCAAATCACCTCTATGCCCATCTTCTCGCATAGCTTAAGACTCATTTCCTTCAGTTTGAACTTCTGGATCTTACCTGAGCCTGTCAACGGGAACTCGTCTATGAAGAAAACATATTTTGGAGTTTTGTAGCGTGCTATCTTTCCTTTGCAGAAATCACGTACATCCTCCGGAGCCATCTTCACTCCCTCCTGAAGAATAATAAAGGCTCCAACCTCCTCGCCGTATTTCTTCGACGGTACGGCAGCCACCTGCACGTCCTTTATGCCAGGCATGTGGTAGAGGAACTCCTCAATCTCACGCGGATAGACATTCTCTCCACCACGTATAATCATATCTTTGATGCGTCCCGTGATACGATAGTAGCCTTTCTCATCCTTGACACCCAAGTCGCCGGAATGAAGGAATCCGTTCTTGTCGATGACCTCTTCTGTGGCTTTAGGGTTCTTGTAATAACCTTTCATAACATTAAAGCCACGGCAACACATCTCTCCCTGTACTCCCACAGGGCACTCCTCTCCGGTCTCAGGGTCAAGCACCTTAACCTCAACAAAGGGATAGTCACGTCCCACCGTGGTGCAACGTTGCTCGAAAGTGTCTTCCAAACATGTCTGGGTCATACCTGGCGAGCTCTCGGTAAGACCATATACGCTTGTAATGGTCATGAACATCTTGTCGCTCACCTGTTTCATAAGTTCCACCGGACATAATGAGCCTGCCATGATACCTGTGCGGAGGGAGCTCATGTCAAACATGTTGAACATTGGATGATTCAGCTCCGCAATAAACATCGTAGGAACGCCATAGAGGGCTGTGCATCTCTCTTTGTGAACCGATGCCAGTACCAATAACGGATCGAATTTCTCCACCATCACCTGTGTGCAACCATGCGTAAGGCAATTCATAGTCGCAAGAACTACGCCGAAGCAATGGAACAACGGAACACAAACGCAGAGCTTGTCATTCTGGGTGAACTTCATGTTCTCACCTGTGAAGAAACCGTCGTTTGATATGTTATAGTGGGTGAGCATCACTCCCTTTGGGAAACCTGTGGTGCCGGATGTGTATTGCATGTTAACCACATCATGACAAGTAACCTTTTTCTTTACCTCAGAGAGTGTGTCGTCATCAATGTTCTGTCCCAGAAGCAAAAGCTCAGCGGTGTTATACATTCCCCTGTATTTCTCCATGCCGATATATACGACATTCTTCAGACAAGGGAAACGCTCGCTGGAAAGGTGCCCGCGCTCACTTGTCCGCAGCTCTGGCAACATCTTATAAGTCATGTCAACATAGTCGCACTCCCAAGTTCCGTCAGTTATACACAATGTATGCATGTCTGAGTCCTTACAAAGATACTCCAACTCGCTTTGTTTGTAATTGGTGTTAACCGTAACCAGAACAGCGCCGATCTTAGCCGTAGCATAGAGGAATGTCAACCAGTCGGGCACATTGGTTGCCCATATACCGACATTACTACCCTTCTTGACGCCAATGGCAAGCAGACCCTTGGCGAGGTTGTCAACACGTTCGTTGAAAACCTTCCATGTAAACCGCAGGTCACGGTCAGAATAGACAATATATTCTTTGTCGGGGGTTTTCTCAGCCCAATACTCAAGCCAACCGCCAAGTGTTCTCTCTGATAACTGATACATCTTCTAATTCTAAATTGTTTGAAAATCAGAATGGAATATATATTACCGCAAGGATTCTCGCGCCTTGTCCATTTGCACCATGCACATGGTGCTCAACAATGGAGTCGTAGAAAATACTGTCGCCTTCCTTAAGTGTATATTTCTCTTTTCCGTAATCTATCTCCAACTCGCCCTTCATGACATAGATAAACTCCTCACCCTCGTGGGCAGAGATCTTAAAGTTTTTCTCCTCGCTTGGCTGTATGTCAATAATAAACGGCTCCATGTGGCGACCAGCCTTCTGCTTTGCGAGGGGATGGTACTCCATGTGCTTACGGGCGTCAGCCGCTCCGTTTGAGAAGCTGATGCTGATGTCGTGATCATGCTCCTCGGCACGACAGACCACCGGACCAAGTGAGTCATTGTCGTCCAAGAAGGTTCCCAGACGTACACCTAAAGCCCTTGCCACCTTGATTAACGGTCCCAAGGAAGGAAGGTACTGGTCGTTCTCTATGGAGATAATTTGCTCTTCAGATAATCCACTACGTTCTGAAATCTCAGCTATGGAGAGGTTCTTCGCTTCCCTCATGCTCTTGATTTTAGAACCTACTACAGTATTCTTTTCAGGCATAAAAGTACAATTTTGTATCTGTATTATTAAAAACAGATGCAAAAGTACAAAATAAAACCGAAAAAGAATACAGTTTTTAGAAGATTAACGTTGTTTTATAACAAAACGTATTGTCATAGCAACGAAAATGCCACATCCATCATCTTAGTGAAAGTAGTCTGGCGCTCCTCCGCGGTCGTCGCCTCACCTTTGATGATATGGTCTGAAACCGTACAGATGCCTAAGGCGCGATTACCCGAACGCGCCGCATTCATATAAAGCGCGGCTATTTCCATCTCCACTGCTAAGACACCCATATTTATCCACTTCTCGTTATGTGGACTCTCCGTGTAGAATGTGTCAGATGACATTACGTTACCAACCTTATATTTGTATCCCAAACGGTCACATGTCTCAGCGGCTTTACGCATAAGTGAGAAATCAGCTATCGGCGCGAACGTACCTGGCAACTCATATTGGTCTACATAGTTAGAGTTAGTGCATGCACCGGAGGCGATAACCAAGTCGCCAAGATTCAAATCATCCTGTATAGACCCGGCGGAGCCCACGCGGATAATCGTTTTCACGCCATAGAAATTATATAGCTCGTAGGTATAGATACCAATAGAAGGCATTCCCATACCATGTCCCATCACACTCACACGTTTGCCTTGATACGTTCCTGTATAGCCCAACATTCCACGGACATTATTAAACTGAACGGGATTTTCCAGAAACTTTTCCGCCATGAACTTTGCGCGTAATGGATCACCAGCCATGATTACGGTTTCAGCGATTTCGCCAAATTTTGCCCCGATATGGGGAGTAGGAGTATTTGCCATGATATTTGAATTATTGATTATGCAGCAAAGTTAAACAAAATATTGAAGAATGTCATATTTTAGCTAATAAAAACTGTTAAAGTCGAACTAATAAAGTCAGAAATCACTATCTTTGCCAACACATTATAACGCAATAGGAAAATGAATTCAAACAAAAATCATTAACATGGTTAAGCATATAATTCTTTGGACACTTGATCCAAAACTTACAGAGGATGAGAAAAACAAAGTAAAGGAAGGTATAAAGGCTGGACTGGAAGGACTTGTCGGCAAGGTGCCTGGACTGCTTGATGTAAAAGTACACATCAGCGGAAGACTGGAATCGTCAACCGCTGATGTATTGCTTGAAAGCACACTGGAGTCACCAGAGGCTCTGAAAAACTATTCCACACATCCTGAGCATGTAGCAGTGGCAAGCACAAAGGTAAGACCATACACCTCCCTGCGCTCATGCCTTGACTTTGAGATATAGAAGAACGTTGGAGAAATCACGTCGTCTATGACTCAGCCTCTACCCTATGGGTAGGGGGCTGCTCTTTGTTGCGCCGGTTTACTACTGTCACTACGCTCTGAGCAAGCGAGAGGAACATTTGTCCCGTCATAGTCTCAGAGTTTAGTGCCGCAGGTATACCGTCGTCGCCATTCTGACAAATACTCTGTACTATTGGTATTTGCGCCAATAATGGGCACCCCATTTCTTCTGCCAGCTGCCTACAGCCATTCTTTCCGAAAATATAATAGCGGTTATCTGGCAGTTCCGCAGGGGTAAACCAAGCCATGTTCTCCACGAGACCGAGTATAGGAACATCTACCTTGTCGTTACGGTACATGTCTATGCCCTTCCTCGCATCTGCCAAAGCTACCTTCTGAGGTGTGCTGACAATAATCGCACCCGTAATGGCAAGTGTTTGTAAGAGAGTAAGATGTATGTCTGACGTCCCTGGAGGAGTGTCAAGAATAAAATAGTCAAGCTCGCCCCAATTGGCATCAGCCAAAAGCTGCCTCAACGCCGACGTAGCCATGCCCCCACGCCATAGCGTGGCAGTGTCAGGGCTGACAAAGAAACCTATGCTCAGAATTTTCACACCATATTGCTCAACTGGTTCTATGAGCTGTCTCCCGTCAACCTCTACCGCGTATGGACGCACATCCTCAACATGGAACATCTTAGGAATTGACGGACCGAATATATCTGTATCCAAAAGACCAACCCTGTACCCCAACTTCGCAAGAGCAATCGCAAGATTGGCAGACACCGTGCTCTTCCCCACTCCACCTTTACCGGAGCTGACAGCCACGATGTTCTTCACACCAGGCAACAACTTTTCCGGCTCAGGGCGTGGCTTCGACTTGAACTCAGTGACAATCTCCACCTCCACATCGTTTGACACATGGTAGTGGATAGCTGCCTCAGCCGCCTTTAGCGTGGACTTTAGAAAAGGATCGGTGCTACGAGGAAACTCGAGCACCAACCTTACTTTCATTCCATTGATAGACGGTGTGTCAACAACCATCCCACTTTCCACCAGGTTTTTCTTTGTGCCGGCATAGATAACCGTTGCCAGCGCGTCCATGATAAGTTTAGGATATAATGTCATCTCCACCTTGGTAAAAAACTACTGATGCTGTTCACGAAGAAGGTCATTCACGGTCTTTACGGGATTGAACGTTCCGAGAGGAACCTCAACGAAGATTGTACTCCAATCGCTCATCGCACCATTCCACAAACCTGGAAGCTCCAAAGCCTTAAGCTCTTTTCCGTTCTTCGACTTAGAGGAAATGAATCCTGTTGACTTGTCAACGAAGTCAGGAAGGTTAAAACGGTTACCCTTATAATCTTTAACCGCACAGACAAGGTCTACTGGATTGAAGTGAGTACCCTCGGTAAACATTTTCTGGTATTCCTCATTGCTCTTGTCAATCTGGGAAGACTCCAGGATCTGAAGACTGACAGTTCCGTCTTGATTATATGTAAGGAATGGACCGCCACCAGGCTCACCCACATTCTTAACAACGCCACAAACACGCATAGGGCGATTAAGCTTCTTCTTTAAATAGAGTACGAGGTCTGCATCTTCCAATTCCTTGATATCTGCTTTACGGCAACAGAGGTCGCGTTGTACGAATCGGATAATCTCCTCCAGATCCTCATGCGTATACTCACCACTATCTATCTTACGCAGATAGTCGAAAGCCTTCTGTTGCAAAGAGACAAGAATACCTGCAAGAAGCTGCTTGTAGGTTACAGTCTCATCTTTCAAGCGGTCAGGCACCACATTGTCAATGTTCTTAATAAAGATAATATCAGCCTCTATCTCATTAAGGTTTTCTATCAACGCACCGTGTCCACCTGGGCGGAAAAGCATTGAGCCGTCGTCATTTCGGAACGGTGTATTGTCCGTATTGGCTGCGACGGTATCTGTGCTCGGTTTCTGCTCGGAGAAAGAGATATTGTACTTCACGCCATAACGCTGAGCGTACTTCTCTGCCTTGTCTGCAACCTTCTGCTTGAACAACTCCAAGTGGTCATGGGAAACGGTAAAATGTACGTTAGCCTCTCCATTGGAAGAAGCATAAAGGGCTGCCTCTACAAGATGTTCCTCCATTGGTGTGCGAGGACCGTCTTCATAATTATGGAAAAGAAGAAGTCCCTTTGGCAATTGTCCGTAATTCAGTCCCTTTGCCTCCAACATATTAGCAACGACAGCCTTATAGTTGCCTTCACTAATTAGTTGCATTATTTTCTTGCCTTCATTTTCATGGCACTTCCCACATAACTCCTCTCTGAAGGCAAACTCTTTGATGTGCTCAAAGAACTGTTTCTCAAAAGGTGTTGTCGGAACGTCATAGTCTGCCGAAAGGAACGCAAACATATCCTTGAACATACGGCTGGCAGCACCTGAGGCGGGAACGAACTTCAGTATCTGATGTCCCTCTGCCTTATAACTGTCCCAAGCTTTAATGTAGTTTTCACGCTCTTCTTCCGTTGGAGCCATGATACCATGCCCTATACTGGCTGCCGCTTCCAGTCTCAAGAACGGGAATCCAGTTTTAAACGACTCTAACTGTTTGTTAAGTTTCTCTTCGGAGATGCCTTTTGCGGCAAGTTGGTTTTGATCTTGTTGTGACAACATAATTATTTATAGGTTTTATAGTTATTCATTACATTTACAAATTCCCCACAAAATTAATCACTTTTTCCTAAAAAGAGAAACATTTATGATTTTTTTATATTTAGATAATATAAGAACGTTCAACTATAAAAATAAAAAGTCGTATCTTTGCAAATGAAATGAGCGAGAAATTAACTTTTACATACAGAGAGAAGAAAGATTCGATTTATCTTTCCAAAACAATTCGTAGCGTCATTGGCAATGCATTGCAACCTGATGACGAGGATAAGCTACGCAAGCATATAGAAAATGGGATAACGGAACAGAGAACCCAACGCGACATGTTTGGACTCAATCCAGTCTTATCGTCTTTACAAACGGCTTGGATTGCTGTTGACGAGATCGGTCTTAGCAGGGATGGTGTGCTTGCCATTCTGCTATATCACACCATTCAAAACGACTCTAACGCAATTAATGTTATTGAGAACGAGTTTGGCAAGGGTGTCGCCACCATTCTAAAAGGTCTTGTGCGCATACAAGAGCTATATAAGAAGAACCCTGTCGTGGAGAGTGAGAACTTCAGGAATCTTCTATTGTCGTTTGCGGAAGACATGCGCGTCATACTTATTATGATTGCCGACAGGGTTAACCTTATGCGGCAGATCCGCGACACCGATAACGAGGAGGCACGTCATCAGGTTAGCGAAGAAGCAAGCTACCTTTACGCGCCACTCGCCCACAAGCTTGGATTGTATAAGTTGAAGAGTGAGCTTGAAGATCTTTCCTTGAAATACATTGAGCATGACGCATATTACATGATAAAGGATAAGCTCAATGCCACCAAGCGCTCGCGTGACGCATACATTGAACGCTTTATAACCCCTATTGACCAGAAGCTCAAGGATGCAGGTCTGCATTACCACATGAAAGGCCGAACAAAAAGCATCCATTCCATTTGGCAGAAGATGAAAAAGCAGAAATGCGGCTTTGAAGGCATCTATGATCTTTTTGCTATCCGTATTATCATTGACACTCCTGAGGACATCGCCACCTTGTCCGACACAGAACTACGGAAGTTGAAAGAAAGGGAGAAAATGCAATGTTGGCAAACATTCTCTATTATAACCGACATGTATCAGCCAAATCCCAAAAGGCTGAGAGACTGGCTTAGCGTTCCTAAGACGAACGGATACGAGAGTCTTCACATCACTGTCCTGGGACCGGAAAACAAATGGGTGGAGGTACAGATACGAACCCAACGCATGGATGATGTCGCGGAACATGGCCTTGCGGCACATTGGCGATATAAGGGTATCAAGAGTGACGAGAACGGTGTTGATGACTGGCTTGCAAATATTCGGTCAGCATTGGAAGTAGGCGATAACCTTCAGGTTATGGATCAGTTCAAAATGGACTTATATGAGGATGAGGTTTATGTCTTCACCCCTAAAGGCGACCTGTTGAAATTCGCGAAAGGTGCCACCATCCTTGATTTCGCTTATCACATACACTCCAAGATAGGCAACAAATGTATTGGCGGAAAAATCAATGGCAAGAATGTCTCAATACGGCAGGAACTCCATAGCGGAGATACCGTTGAGGTCATGACATCCAACAATCAGACGCCAAGACAAGAATGGCTCAAGATTGTAAAAAGCTCGAGGGCAAAATCAAAGATAAGGCTGGCGCTGAAAGAGACCCAAGTCAAAGAGGGACGCTATGCCAAAGAGATGCTTGAGCGCCGGTTCAAGAACAAGAAGATTGAGATTGAGGAAAGCATTATGATGCACCTCATCAAGAAATTGAGATTCAAAGAGGTCAGCGATTTCTATAAACAAATCGCTGACGGAAAATTAGATGTCAATGACGTCATTGAGAAATATCTCGAAGTACGCGACCATGACCTGAACCTCAATGCGCCAAAGGCCGCACAAAGCGCAAGTGATTTTGAATTTGAAAGTCCTGGTGCGGAGATTGCAAGAAAGAATGATGACGTACTTGTCATTGACAGGAATCTGAAAGGTCTGGATTTCACATTGGCACAATGCTGTCACCCTATTTACGGCGACGAAGTCTTCGGTTTCGTAACAGTGAATGGCGGAATAAAGATACATCGCAAGGACTGCCCTAACGCCCCAGAGTTACGAAAGAGGTTTGGCTACCGCATTGTGAAAGCTCGCTGGAGCGGTAAAGGCAGTAACCAATATGCTACTACCTTACGTGTTATCGGAGTTGATGACATCGGTATCGTAAGCAATATCACCAACGTCATTTCAAAGGATGAAAAGATTGTGATGCGAAGCATCAATATCGATTCTAACGACGGACTTTTCTCTGGCAATATAGTAGTGCAGCTTGAGGACACTGGCAAGATGGAGAGCCTCATCAAAAAACTACGCACTATAAAGGGAGTCAAGCAGGTAACCCGAATATGATTTATCTCAGAACTGGAAGTATATAAACGGCTGCACCTCTGATGTCTTTATTTGTATCACCAAATAAATAACGGCTACAAGGAGGACGGCACTGCCTACTATGCCACATTTCTTTATATATAGGACTAACCTGTCTTGCCATGCGTCAGGAAGCCAATGTGTCAAAAAGGCAAAACATATCATCATGAACACATACCTGTATGCGTATATTACTTGAGGGAGCAGCTGAGGAGAGAAGTTTCCAAAAATCTGACTTATCATCAACCGTGCATTGGAGAAATCCTGATTGCGGAAGAATATCCAAGTGAATGCCACAAGATGGAATGTCAGGAATATAGACACAATGCGACGCCAACCTATCGGATGGTAATGGCGGTCGTGACGCATTACCGTTTGCTGAAAGAATTTATGCAGACACACTAAAACCCCATGCATACCACCCCATAACACGAAGTTAAGACTTGCGCCATGCCATAGTCCGCAAAGGGTCATGGCAACGACCTGATTGAGGAACATTCTCACATTTCCTTTCCTGTTTCCACCTAATGATATATACACATAGTCACGAATCCACGTTGACAATGAGATGTGCCATCTCCGCCAGAAGTCAGACAAGGAGTCTGCCTTGTATGGGGCGTTGAAGTTCACGGGGAAACGGAATCCCAACAACAAGGCAATACCTATTGCCATATCACTATAACCGGAGAAATCACAATATATCTGCACACAATAGCCATAAAGCCCCAACAATATCTCACCGCCAGAATAGAAAGCAGGATTGTCAAATATACGGTCTACAAAGTTCAGACTAATATAATCGCTTATGACTGCTTTCTTAAACAGACCTACCACAATAAGATATACTCCTTGCGCAAACATGTCCCGTGATATACGTATCGGTTTTCTTATCTGAGGTATAAAATCCGTAGCACGCACAATAGGTCCTGCAACCAACTGTGGGAAGAATGAGACATAAAACGCATAGTCGAGCAACGATGACAATGGTTTTATCTTTCCACGATATACGTCAATGGTATAGCTCATGCTCTGAAAAGTAAAGAAGCTGATGCCAACAGGAAGGAATATGTCCCAAGGCTGGAAGTTGGAGCCTATGGCATTCGCTATCATTCCCACAAAGAAATTAGTATATTTGAAGTATAGCAGGAATCCGATGTCAATAACCATACTTAGCGCAAGCATCCATCTTGCAGACGTCTTCCCCCTCTCCCGCTCTATGACCATCGCCAATATAAAGTCGCTAACCGTCACTATGGCAAGCAGAAGGAAATAAAGACCAGAGCTTTTATAATAGAAATAATATGAGAATGCCGTGACAAATGCCAAACGTGCCGTGAGCTTTTTACGCAGCAGCATGTACACAAAGGTGAACCCCAGGAACAAAAACAAAAATATCCCAGACGAGAATATCATGGGTTCCTTTGGATTGTATTGTAGTATCTCTAACAATTTGTCAATCATGCTTGATAGTCTCCTTACGTTTAGAGAATGAGTCAAATATACACTTAGCGACACGCTCACCTCCCTTAACCTTAAGGTGAACAAAATCCTTGTTGGCAAGACCCTCATCGACAAGCCTGCCCATAGAGCCTCTTCCACCCATGGCGGCAAACAGATTATAGAAGCCCACATGGGTCTCAGCTGCCAACTCTTCCTGATATCCCACCAACGACTCAATGCCTTTCATCGTTGTCACCACGCCACCGCTACGAGTGCCACGGTCAGGAGTGCTCATCACAAGTATGCTGGCTTTCGGGAAACATTCCTTGAAATGCTCCACCACAGCTTTCATGTGTCTTATATAATTCTTATGGGTATCGTCATTCGAGCGTTCTGACACGGCATTTACGCCATATTGGAAGATAATAAGGTCATAAGGACGCACTGAGGCAAAGTCTCTCAGAGTCTGTTTAGACAATGATTGCAACGATATTCCCGCGGAACCTCTGACACTGAAATTATCAACTATGATTCCATTATCCGACTCTAATGCCACACTATACAACACAGCCTTAGCGGAGTTTACGGTTACCGTGACGTCAGTCATCCTTGTTCCACACTCAACAACCTGTATATGGCTCGATGGCGAGGCGTTCTTTGTCATCGGATTTCCATAAGAGCTCTTGAAAGTCACAGATGCCGGAGACGACGAAAGCATATACAATCTTGTATTGTTCCATGCAGCAAGATGAGGATACCCACCACGTGGATATATATACATTGAGGCTGTTCCTGCCAAGGGATAGTATCGTTCCGACAAACCTGCATCTGCCGCTCTGTAGGTATTACGCTTCATCACCATGTGTTCAGTCAACCCCTTGAACTTATTGTTGACAGTCAATCTGTAATATGCCAGGGAATTTCCCGCATCGACCCATCCGACACCCTCACCGCCATAATGAGCTTGCATGAGCTCACGCAGATTTGCAAGCATCATGTCACCTTCGATAAATGAGTCACCATAATATGCTATACGTACCGGACGCCCTATCTTCTGATGATGAGATAGCTTCTTCAACATATCATAGAAATGAGACATTCCACCAGGCTTGCCGTTAGAGAAATCCACAATCTTCTGCACACCTTTAGGCCACGACTCTTCTATCACTACAGAATCCTCATCGGATCCTGTCCTACGCAACAATTTGGGCTCTATAGGTTTTGGTATCACCTCTGTCAACTTGTCATCCAATGGGGAGTCTGAGACATCACTTAGAACGCTAACAGGGCGAAACTTCACATCTCCTATAGTCAGAGGAGGCAATAGATGGAGGAAAAGCAGTATCACGACCACTAATGCCATCAGAATAAATGTCCTATGTGTCGAATTATTCATAGCTTTCGTCTTCTATTACAAAAGAACGGTCTAAATACTTAATTCCTTTCATAGTACATATACCCCTAAGGAAAAACAACATAACGGTGCGAAAAAACTCCTGAATACCGTATTGCTTATAAAGAGACTTTTCCATAATATCCGTAAACAATATCCTTGTAAGCTTTTCTATTATTTGATAATTCAGGTTTGGAAGAAAATATCCCTCCTTCACGCCTCTCTCGAAAAACAAATACGAAAGGTTGGTTCTGGCTTCACTTTCCTTCCTAAGCATCTCCAGCAGTTTCGGATATTTCTGCATATCCTCAAGAAATAAAGGATTAACGGAACTCACTTCTTTCATACGCAAGCGAAACAAAGCCACAAGAATATCCATGACATTTGCATCAGGAGTATCAAATTGCCTCAACACATTACGGTTTTCCTCGTTATGATGCTTAATAACCTCAAAGAGCAGATCCTCCTTGTTGGCATAAATCTCATACATGGTACGCTTGGAAATGGACAGACACTTGGCTATATCATCCATCTTCACAGACTTTATCCCATGCCTGTAAAAAAGAGATGATGCCGACGTCAGTATCTTTTCCTTAAGATCCTTACGGTATTCTGTATTCGCATTCTTATTATGATGCATCAGATTAATTTTGGCGCAAAGTTACGAAAAAACAATGTAACTAACGAGCAATTTTCGAAGATTAACGCAGAACTATCGTAAAATAAAGGCAATACGGGGAAAAACGAGGAATTGAGGCATGGAGGGAAAAGGCAACTTGATGCGGATAGGCGCAAGAGTTAGGTCTCTAAATCGGACTCGGCCATGCCGCTTGCCAGAGCAAGAA
>FLNX01000143.1_pt1 | contig 39726 bp, 28 predicted proteins | sample 1140341 | NCBI WGS metagenome assembly FLNX01 (sample SAMEA3878208, study PRJEB12797) | bioreactor metagenome | biome: Moose rumen | place: Sweden | collected 2011-10 | reverse complement strand
AAACAGAAGGAGCGTGCCCGCAATGCTGCCGCTGTGGAAAACAGCGACTGGGTGGAAGTAACTAGCCTTTCTAGTTCTTCTAGCATTTCTAGCCAGGCTAGTAATGCTAGTCAGTCTAGCCATGCTAGCGAGCAGGTCTTCGTCGGCTATGACTACACGGAATATGAGTGCCATATCCTGCGCTATCGTAAGGTGACGCAGAAGAAGAACGAGTTCTTCGAACTGGTGCTCGACTATACACCGTTCTATGGTGAGATGGGCGGCCAGGTCGGTGACCAGGGTGTGCTCGTCAACGAGAACGAAACCATCGAGATCATCGATACCAAGCGTGAGAACAACCAGAGCGTGCATATCGTGAAGCAGTTGCCGAAGGATCCCACGGCCCAGTTCATGGCCTGTGTGGATACCGACAAGCGCGATGCCTCTGCCGCCAACCATACCGCTACCCACCTGCTCGACTATGCCCTGAAGCAGGTGCTGGGCGATCACGTGGAGCAAAAGGGTTCGTTCGTCAGCCCCGATACCCTGCGTTTCGACTTCTCTCACTTCCAGAAGGTGACCGATGAGGAACTGCGTCAGGTGGAGCGCATGGTGAACGATATGATCCGTCAGGACATCCGACTCGACGAGCATCGTGATGTGCCTTTCGATGAGGCCAAGAAACTCGGTGCCATCGCCCTCTTCGGCGAAAAGTACGGCGACAAGGTGCGTGTGGTGCGCTTCGGTCCGTCGTGTGAGTTCTGTGGTGGTATCCATGCCTCGGCAACGGGTAAGATCGGCTTCTTCAAGATCCTCGCAGAGAGCAGTGTGGCTGCCGGCATCCGCCGTATCGAGGCCAAGACAGGCAAGGAGTGCGAGGAGTTGCTCTATAAGACGGAGGATATGCTGCGCATGGTGAAGGCATTCTTCAATAATGCCAAGGACCTGCAGGGCGTGATCCAGAAGTACATCGAGGAGCACGACTCCATGAAGAAGGAGATTGAGCAGTTCCAGGCACAGCGCGTCCAGAGCCTCTCGAAGGAACTCCTCGAGAAGGCTCGCACCATCAATGGCGTGACCGTTGTCACCGGTAAGTTCGAGATGATGGCTAATTCGGCCAAGGACTTGGTGTTCAAGGTGCGCGAGCAGCATCCCGAGAGTCTGCTCTGCGTCGTCGGTACTGTATTCGATGGCAAGCCGTTGTTGAACGTGATGCTGAGCGACGATATGGTGAAAGACCACGGTTTGAATGCCGGACAACTGGTTCGCGAGGCTGCCAAACTGATGCAGGGTGGCGGTGGCGGACAGCCTCACTTCGCCTCGGCTGGTGGTAAGAATCCCGACGGACTCTCCGCTGCCATCGACAAAGTCATTGAGTTGGCTAACTTGTAATATTTAAATCCCCGCCAATCGGCGGGGATTTAAATTATAATGAGATAGGCACGACAACCTTGAAGACCACGTTGCGGCCCATATTATAGACACCCTGACGGCCTGTCTGACTGTTGAAGTCACAGTACTTCAGCCGACTCAGGTGGTTCTGGTAGGCACGGTTCAGCAGGTTCTCGGCTGTCGCATAGATCTCCGCCACCTTCTTCCCGTGGATGTTCAGGTCGGTACCAGCCGACAGACTGAGCAGCGTGTAACTCGGTGTACGGGTCTCGGTATCGTCTGCCTTGTAATAGTGGTTCTGGGCGAGGTTGCACTCCAAGCCTAAGGCCACGTAGGCATTATTGAAGACGGCACCGTGGCTGTGGTGGGGAATGTTGGCTGTGGTATGACCGTGGTGGGTAATCTCATACTTCAGTTCTGATGTCCAGCGTGGGGCTGGGGTCATCGGCAGATACTTGGTTGCCTCGTCGGCATGCAGTTGCTGGGCATCTACGAAAGAGAATGTATTGGCGAAGTGAATACTATGGATGGGGTGAAGGTCGAAGCCGGCCTCGAAGCCCAACAGGCGGGCGTCGCCTTGGGTGTATTCGTAAGTTCGGAGACCTTCCTCCATCACCTGATCGATACGCTTGGCGAAGATATAGTGCTCGATGCGGTTGGCAAAGAGGGCAATCTGAGCAGAGACATACTTCGACGAGAAGTCCAGTCCGAGGTCGCCCTGCCAACTGTATTCCGGCTTCAAGTCAGGATTGCCAATCTCGTAGCGCAGGGTACCCTCGTGGACACCGTCGCTGCCCAGTTCACTCATATTAGGTGCCCGGAATCCTCTGGCAAGATTCAGGCGCAGGTTCAGATGTTCAGTGGCATTCCACACGGCACCGACACTGCCCGTGATGCCGGAGAAGTCGCGGTCGTTGAAGTCAAGGTGGCGGTTGTCGTAGCGTAGTCCGCCGTTCAGCGTGAAGTTTTCGAAAGCCTTGCTCACCGTCGCATAGCCACCGATATCGAAGAGCCGGTATTCAGGGATCAGCGTTTCCTCTCCGAGGTTCTGCGACTGCTGCCACATACCGTTGACGCCCGCCGCGATCTTCCAGCCGTCGAACTCCTGCGTCAGGTAGCGCAGGTCGTAGGTCAGGGTGTGGAGCCTGAAGTAGAGTTCATAGTCCTCCTCCGATTCCTCAAACTCCTGTCGGCGGTTCTGCTGGTAGCCGATGACGGCCTTCAGGTAGCCTTTGGCCAGGTTCAGGGAGTTGTCCCACACGGCCTTGTAGTGCTTGACTTGCTGGAAGGGCAGGGCCTTGCTGTACGTCTTGACGTTGTCCGTCGCACATTCCAGTTCGCCCGTAGCCTCGTCGCGCTCTCCCTCAATGATACTGGGTGTCTGATGGTAGGCAGACCAGATCAGGTGGGAGTGTCCCCACGACTTGTTGAGGCCCAGCATCAGCCTGCCTACACGTTCCTTGAACTGTGAGCCCGGCACATAGCCGTCATACTTGTTCTTATAGGCATGGGTCATCTTATCGGTGAACCGGGCATCCCAGACGAAGCCCTGCTGGTTGCCGGCGAAGTTCAGCGAGTAGTCGAACAGCCCGTTGTTAGTCTGGTACTCCGTAGACACATTCGCTTTCATCTCGCCTTCCGGCAGGGTGGGGGCACCGTGCAGGATCAGCACGCCGGCCATCGCATCGCTGCCGTACATCAGGGAGGCAGGACCCTTCAGGATCTCTACGGAGTTCACGTTAGCCCCGTCGATCTCGATGCCGTGCTCGTCGCCCCATTGCTGGCCCTCCTGTCGGATGCCCTCGTTCATCACGATGATGCGGTTGTAGCCAAGTCCGCGGATGATGGGCTTGGAGATACCGCCGCCCGTCGTGATCTGTGAGACGCCGGGCTGCTTGGCGATGGCGTCGATAATGTTGGTGGAGGTCGTACTGCGAAGTTCCTTGTTCGACACGATGGAGATGGGGGCGGTCGAGTTCTTGAGTTTGGTGTCGCCTGTCACACCCGTCACCACCAGTTCATTCAGTTTCAGGTGGCGGAAGTAGACGTCGGTGGAGTCCGACGGATGTTCTTGATTATGATGCTTATGCACCTCCTGTGCTGTCGCAGTCGTGCCAAGGCACAACAGCGACAGGATGATATATCTTGTTTTCATTCTGTTCTTTTATTATATTTAAAGTGTTGCTATTCTCGGTGTTCTTTAAATATAATAAGGTGGGGCGCGTGTATTGTGGAAGGACGGTTCTGCCTGTGCTACGACACAGCAGAGGAAGAACCGACCCTTCTGTGTTGAACTGAAAGAAAAGACAATAGCCAGAATGGTAGCCGGAATGACAGGGCTGCTGAGGAACTGGCAGAGAACGCACTCATGCAGATTGTCGCCCGCTGTGGTGAAGTGTCCGGAGTGATGCACATGGTGGGCACACTCGACACAATCGGCAGCAGGATTGACGACCGCCTGGTGACGGTGCAGTCCAGAAAGCAGCATCATCGATACAAATACCGACAATAACCACCATGCTGTAATGACTCTTTTGCGCTGTCTTCTCATTTTCGGGCACAAAATTATAAAAAAAGTGCAATAATCTGCTTAATCTGTGGCTTTTTTTGTAACTTTGCACCAAATTCTTGAGTTATGGCACTGAATCTGAACAAAAACCTCAAATTGTATTACTCCATCACCGAAGTCGCCAAGATGTTCGGACTGAATGAGAGTACGCTCCGTTATTGGGAGAAGGAGTTCCCGTATCTGAAGCCGAAGACCAGCGGCCCTTCTATGATCCGTCAGTATCAGGAGAAGGATATCGAACAGATACGAATGATACATAACCTTGTCAAGGTGCGCGGTTTCAAGATAGCGGCTGCGAAGCAGATCTTGGCCAAGAACCCCAAGGGAGTGGAAAAGACGGCTGACGTGCTCGAAACGCTTATCGGCGTGCGGACGGAACTGCAGGCCTTGAAAAAGCAACTGGACTTCCTGCAATAACAAACTATCAAACTACTTAATATGCGAAAACTAATCTTTTTAATCTGTGTGGTCTGCTGCGCCCTGATTGCACAGGCCGAGAACTATCCCTATCGCAGCGACTATCTGTGGCTGACAATCCCCAACCATGCCGACTGGCTCTATAAGACTGGAGAGAAGGCGAAAGTCGAGGTGACCTTCTGTCTCTATGGCATTCCGCAGGACGTGGAGGTGCAATACGAGATCGGGCCCGATGAGATGCCGGCCACGTCGAAAGGCAAGGTGATGCTCAAGAACGGACGGGCCACCATCGATATGGGTACGATGAAGCAGCCTGGCTTTCTGGACCTGCGCCTGACGGCTGCCGTGGCCGACAAGAAGTACCGCCACCACGTGAAAGTCGGCTTCTCGCCTGAGCAACTGAAGCCTTATACGAAGAACCCTGCTGACTTCGATGCCTTCTGGAAGGCTAATCTCGAAGAAGCCCGCAAGACACTGGTCAGCGCCAGTTGCGTGAAGTCGGATAAGTACTCCACCGACGAAGTGGACTGCTATCTGCTGAAGATCCGTACCGACAAGCGGCACGCCGTCTATGGCTACCTGACGATGCCCAGAGGAGCGAACGGTAAGAAGTTCCCTGTGGTGCTCTGTCCCCCGGGGGCCGGCATCAAGACCATCAAGGAGCCGATGCGCAACCATTACTATGCCAAGAACGGCTTTATCCGCCTGGAGATGGAAATCCACGGCCTGAATCCGGAAATGACCGAAGAGCAGTTTAAGGAAATCTCCACAGCCTTCTCCGATGAGAACGGCTATGTGGAGAACGGCCTCGACGACCGCGACAACTATTATATGAAGCATGTCTACACGGGGTGCGTCCGTGCCATCGATTATCTCTGCTCCCTTCCAGAGTGGGATGGCAAGAACGTCTTTGTGCAGGGTGGCAGCCAGGGCGGTGCCCTGTCAATTGTCACGTCTGCCCTCGATAAGCGGGTCACGGGCTGTGTTGCCAACCACCCGGCCCTGAGCGATGTGGCCGGCTATCTGGACAATCGTGCCGGCGGATGGCCGCACATGAATCGTGACCATAATATGCTGACACCGCAGAAGGTGCAGACGCTGCAGTATTACGATGTGGTGAACTTTGCCCGTCGCCTCACCTGTCCCGTCTACCTGACGTTTGGCTATAACGACGATGTCTGCCCGCCCACCACGAGTTATATCGTGTGGAATCTCATCACGTCGCCTAAGGAGTCGCTGATTACGCCGATCAACGAGCACTGGACCACTTCAGATACCAACTACAGCCAGATGCTCTGGATTAAGAACCATCTCAAATAAGGCTTATGAAGAGAATCGTCAGTATCATCTGTGTTATCTGCGCCATCAGTGTCTCTGCCCAGGACCAGAAGCGCGGGAAGTATGAGTTTATGCGTAATCTACCCGTCTATGCCGACTCGCTGATAGCCGACCTCACCTTCCCACTCGCCTGGGGGAACAGTGACATCACCGACTTCGATGCCTGGCGGACGGCTGCCCGTCAGAAGGTGTTCGACTGTATGCTGACACCGCCGCCACCCCCGGCCGATGGCTACGATGTGAAGGTCCTCTTCGAAGAGCAGCGTGATGGCTACAAGGCTCGAAAGATCGAGATCCGGCTCTCCCGCTATTACACGGTTCCCGCCTACGTGCTGATTCCCAATGGCAAAGGTCCGTTCCCGGCCGTCAATGCCCTGCACGACCACGGCGGTCATCTCTTTATCGGCAAGGAGAAGATGATCCGTCCCATGGCTTGTGAGGACTCCACCGTCATCAAGGATGCCGACGAATGGGCGGTTGGCTACGAAGGCCAGTTCTTCGGCGACTATCTGGCCCGTCACGGCTACGTGGTCTTCTCTGCCGATGCCCCGATGTGGGGTGAGCGCGGACAGAAGGAGGGCCCCAAGCGTAATATGTATGATATGATTGCGGGCAATATGATGATGTACGGCATCGACCTCTCTGCCTATATGACCTACGACGACATCGCCGGAACGGCCTATCTGGCACAGATGCCCGAGGTGGATCCCAAGCGTATCGGCTGTACGGGCTGGTCGATGGGAGGCTACCGTGCCTGGATGCTCTCAGCCCTCTCCGACCATATCAAGGTGGGTGCTTCCGTCTGCTGGATGGTGACTACCGACGAGCAGATGTCGTTCAAGCATAAGCGTACCGAGAACGGCGGCTTCGCCAACTGCTTCCCCGGTCTTCGCCGCTGGCTCGACTATCCGCACGTGGCCAGTATGGCCTGTCCGAAGCCGATGCTCTTCATCAATGGCTCGCAGGATAAACTCTTCCCCGTGCCTGGCGTCGAGAAGGCCTTCAAGATTATGCACGATACCTGGGACTCTCAAGGTGCCGGCAGCAACCTCGAGACCGAACTCTGGGACATCCCCCATAGTTGCGGCCTGAAGGTGCAGGAGCGTGTCCTCCAGTTCTTCCAGAAGTATCTGTAATAATATGAATGCCTTATCCGATTGGGTAAGGCATTCATCATTAATATTATTTTCTGATTTCCTTCATCATTTCCTCCACGGCACGCTCGAGTTGACGATCGCGGCCGGTGATGAAGTCCTCGGGGGTGTTGTAGACCTCGATGTCGGGGAAGAGTTCGTTGTTCTCGCCGAAGATGCCGTCCATAGCCTGGCAGCCGACCTGCGGGATGCCGAAGATGAGGGAGCGGTCCATCAGCGTCTCCCACCAGACGGCAGTCATCGTGCCGGCTACGGGGGCACCGATCAGTTTGCCGATGCCGAGCGTCTTGTAGACCCAGGGGAAGCCGTGCCCGTTGCTGTAGTCATCCTCGCAGATGAGGACGCACGAGGGCTTCACCCACTTGTTGAACGGGTCGTAGCCGACATACTTGCCGTGGGGCACAAAACTCTGGTACTGCTTGCCGGAGAGGAGCGTGCAGAGGTCGTCGTGGAGCCAGCCGCCGCCGTTGTAGCGCTCGTCGACGATGACGGCATCGCGGTTGCGGTTCTCATCATTGAGCAGGTCGCTGTAGACCTGGCGGAACGACGGGCTGTTCATCGCCTTCACGTGGACGTAGGCCAGACGGCCACCGCTGAGGCTGTCCACGATGTGGCGGTTGCGGTCTACCCAGCGCTTGTAGAGCAGTTCTTCAAGTTGGGCCTGGCTGACGGGACGGATGGTCACGTCCTTGGCTGCGGCATCCGTAAATCCGGCAGAGCGGATGGTGAGGCGTACGGGTTTGCCGATCTTGCCGTCGAGCAGATAGTTGTAGTCCATCCCGGCCTTGATCTCAATGCCGTCGATCTTCTCGATGATGCTGCCGGAGGGGATCTTCTTCAGGGCCAGCGGACTGCGCTTGATGGTCTCCTGGATGCGGATGCCGTCGCCCTCGTAGGCGGGATCGATGAACACGCCCAGGTGGGCCGTGGTCAGCGAGGCTCCGTCTGGATAGTAGCGGGCACCGGTGTGCGAGGCGTTCAGTTCGCCCAGCATCTCGGAGAGCATATCGCGGAAGTCGTACTTGTTGTTGATGTGGGGCAGGAACTTCTCGTAGACCTTGCGGTAGGCCTGCCAGTCTACGCCGTGCATCTTGGGATCGTAGAACTTGTCCTGCACCTGCTGCCAGATGTGGTCGAACAGATACTGACGCTCCTCGTAGGGGCGGTAGTTGAACGGGGCCTCGAAGTCGATGTTCTCCGACTTGTTCTTCGCGAGGTCGATCTTCTTGATGGTGCGCCCGCTGAGGTAGAGGGTCTTGAAGTCCTTGTCGGTCTGCATTCGTCCGCGGCCCACGCCTTTCAGCACGAGTTCCGTCTTGTCCTCCAGCAGGTCGTGCTTCCAGAGGTCGGCTTCGCCCTCGAAACTGGCCTGATAGTAGAGTGTGTCGCCCTTGGGGCTGAGTAGGTAGTCGCCGAGGTGGCTGGAGTTGACTGTGAGGCGGACGATGCGGTCGCGGCAGTTGTCGAGGTCGAGGGAGACCTTTTCGGCTTTCTTCTTTTCCTTTTCGGCTTTCTTCTTTTCCTTCTCGGCTTTCTTCTCTTCTTTTTCGGCCTCGTCGAGCAGTTTCTTTTCTTCCTTCGTCATCTTGAAGCACTCGTAGGCGTCGAGATCGAAGAACATCAGGTAGGCATCGCTCTCGGCACCCCAACTGCCGTGGCTGCGATAGCCGGCACGGTCGCTCTCGTAGAGCATGGCCTTGCCGCCGAGTGCCCATTTGCCGCCACCGTCGTTATAGCCGCTGTTGGTCAGGTTGAAGGGGGCCTTCTGGCCACTGGCGTCCACGAGGGCGATGTCGTGGTTGTTCCAGCCGCCGGTTCCTATATAACTGGCCAGTAGCCACTTGCTGTCTGGACTCCACTCAAACCAGAGGTCGCCGTCGCTGTAGGAGTAGTTATACTTGGCATCGAGCACGGTGCGGATCTGGCGGGTCGCCAGGTCCATCACCCGCAGGGCGCCGCGATCCTCGAAGAAGGCGATCTGCTTGCCGTCGGGGCTGTACTGTGGCTGTAGCGAGGTGATGTCGGTGGTCGTCAGCCGTTCTTCCGTGAGGTCGGTGGCGTAGGTGAACTGCTTCTCATCCTTATTCTTGATGGTGGTGCAGTAGATCTGCCAGTGGCCGCCGCGCTCGGCACCATAGACGATGCTGCGCCCGTCGGGGGCGAAGTCGATGCTGCGCTCCTGCTCCGGCGTATTGGTAATCTGCTTGGTGGTCTTGTAGTCGATGCTCGTCACGTAGACATCGCCGTGCATCACGAAGGCGATCTCCTTGCCCTTCGGCGAGAGGCAGATCTCCGTGGCACCGCCAGTCTGCACCTGTCGGATCAGGTCCCTGTCGGGGCGGTCGGTGATGATGGCGATGCTGACCTTCTGCTCCTGTCCGTCCTTCCAGGTGTAGATCTCGCCGTCGTAGCCGTAGCAGAGGGTGCCGTTCTGTGCCAGCGTCAGGAAGCGGACGGGGTTCTGCGTGTGGCGGGTGATCTGCTGGTCGCTGCTGCCGTCGAGGGTACGCTTCCAGACGTTGAAGGTGCCGTCCTGCTCGCTCAGGTAGTAGAACGACTGTCCGTCGGCGGCCCAGCGCGGAGTGCGGTCTTCGCCTCGGAAGGTGGTCAGTTTCGTATGCTTGTCCTTGCTCAGCAGCCAGATGTCGCGGCAGATGCTGCTCTGGTGGTGCTTGCGGAAGGGATCTTCATAGCCTTTCTTGTCGTGGTAGAGGATGTCGCCCTTGCCATTGATGCTGATGTCCTCCATCGTGAGGGTGGAGTAGAGGCGTGCCCGTCCGCCCTCGGCGCTGACCTCATAGACCTGCGGGAAGTCGCGCTGGGCGAAGATGCTCGACTGGGCCGTGGGCATCAGGACGCAACTGTAGAGCACGTGGCTGTTGTCGCTCCAGGTGATGGGCGTCTCGTCGGCACTGTGGGTGGTCAGGCGGGTCGGTGTGCCGCCGTTCTTCGACACGACGTAGACATCGAGGCTGCCCTCGCGTGTTGAGGCAAAGGCAATCCTGCTGCCGTCAGGGCTCCATACGGGATAGGCGTCGTAGGCGGCATTGGTGGTCAGTTGGCGGGCCGTGCCTCCGTTGACGGATACGGTGAAGAGGTCGCCCTTGTAGGAGAAGGCGATGGTCTGGCCGTCGGGCGAGATGGCGGGGAAGCGCATCCAGAGAGGGTGCGACTGTGCTGCTGCTGACAGCGTGAGGGCCGCCAGACAGGCAAGGGTGAGGATTCGTTTCATAAGTTAATCAGTTGTAGGATTCCACTTGTCGTTGATCGTGAAGACGGTCTCGAGGGTGATCTTCTCGGCCTCCTTCTTGGTCAGTTGGCGGCTCCAGGGGGCACGCTCCTTGGGCTTCGCACCCTCGCCGCGGTTGTTGTACTCCAGATAGCGGGCGGTCTTCTCGTTGTCGGCATTGTTCCAGTTGTGCCAGCCCTCGGGACGGATATGGCCGCCCAGGTCGCAGTTCATAAACAGCGTGTAGCCATAGGGGCGCCAGGGACGGCCCAGATAGACCTTGTCGGCACCGGCGGCAGCGATGAGGCGGCAGTTGTTGAAGACGTAGCCGAAGGGCTGGTCCTGCGGCGTTGAGGCTGCGGTGACGTAACTGTTGACGAGGCTCTCGATGGTGCAGTCCTCAAACCAGGCGGTGGAGGGGCCGAAGATGAAGTCGGTGGTGCCGCAGATGTAGCAGCCCTTGAAGTAGAGGCGGGTGCCGGCCGTGCCCGTGTAGATGGTGTCCTGGTGGCCGATGACGCGGCAGTTGATCACCTTGATGCGGTCGCCCTCGGTGTGGAGGCTGACGGCCTGGCCCAGACGGGCGGAGTTGTTCTCGATGGTCAGGTTCTTCAGCGTGATGCCGTTGCCCTCTATCTTGAGGGTGTAGGTGCGGAAGGTGCCCATCGGCTGCACGCGGGGCGTCGTGGTGCCCAGCGTCGTCTTGATATTGGCGTGGTCGTCGTAGGTGATGATGGTCTCCTCCTTGCTCTCGCCGCAGAGTTCGATGTTCTGCAGCCAGGAGGGGATGATGAGTTTCTCCTTATACGTACCTTTCTTAATATAGATGACCTTGTGGTAGTCCATAAAGGCGCGGCACACATCGAGGGCTTCGTCGATGGAGCGGAACTCGCCCGTGCCGTCGCGGGCTACGACGATGGTGTCGGGGTTGTCATACTTGCTGGCAGCCTGGGCCGTCAGCATACTGCTGATGGCGAGGATTGTGAAGATTAGTTTTTTCATTTCGTTTGTCTTTAAGTTATCTACATTATTTCCGATATCTCCTTCAGGTCGGCCACGCGCTTGAGGTTGTTCATAATGCTCCTCACGTCCTCACGGTCGTGGACGCGCAGCGAGATGTTGCCGTCGAAGATGCCTTCCTCGCAGGTGATGTTGATGGTGTGGATGTTGACGTTCATCTGTGAGGACAGAATCTGGGTGATCTCGTTCAGCAGGCCCACGCGGTCGATGCCGCCCAGTCGGATGGTAGCGTCGAAGTAGAGGCGCTTGTGCATATCCCACTTGATGTCGAGGATGCGGTTGCCGAAACTGGTCTTCAGTTTGGCGGCGATGGGGCAGTTGCGCTTGTGGATCTCCACCTGGTTCTTGTTGTTGATATAGCCCAGGGCGTCGTCGCCGGGGATGGGGTGGCAGCAGCCTGGGAACTTGTACTGCGTGATGTTCTCCTCAGAGATATAGATGGGCTTCTTGCGGTTGAACTTCTCGGGCACGATAAACAGGTCCTGCTTGGGTTCTTCCTCTTTCTTCTTCTTTCCCACGAAGGGCACGTACTTGCGCCAGCCGCCCTTGCTATCTTCCTTCTTGCCGTTGAGCAGGTCGGTGTCCTTCTCGCCGAGGAGGACGGTCTTCTCTGCCAGGGCCACGTAGAGTTCGTTGCGCTTGTGCAGGTCGTGGAAGGGGGTCAGTTGGTCGGCTGCGTCGGTGAGGGCTATCTGCAGGCTGTTACGCATCAGGAACTCCTGCAGGATGTCCTCGCCGGCCTTGATCAGTTCGCGGTTCTCACGGCGCAGGATGGCCTGAATCTTGGCTTTGGCCTTGGCCGTGCTGACGAATGTCATCCAGGCGGGGCTGACGTGCTGCGACTTCGAGGTGAGGATCTCCACCTGGTCGCCGCTCTTCAGCGGATGGCTCAGGGGCACCAGTTTGTGGTTCACCTTGGCGCCGATGCAGTGGCTGCCCAGGAAGGTGTGGATGGAGAAGGCGAAGTCGAGGGCCGTACAGCCGGCGGGCATCGTCTTGATCTCTCCCTTGGGGGTGAAGACGAAGATCTCGCTGGCGAAGAGATTCAGTTTGATGGTGTCGAGGAAGTCCATCGCGTCGGGCTGCGGGTCGTCGAGGATCTCCTTGATGGTGCGCAGCCAGTCGTTCAGTTCGGCCTCGTCCTCGGTGTATTCCTCGTCCTCCAGACCGTCCTTGTATTTCCAGTGGGCGGCGAATCCCTGCTCGGCCACCTCGTCCATACGGTCGGAGCGGATCTGTACTTCTATCCACTGGCCGGTCTTCGACATCAACGTTACGTGCAGGGCCTGGTAGCCGTTGGCCTTGGGGTGGGAGAGCCAGTCGCGCAGCCGGTCGGGGTGCGACTTATAGATCTTCGAGATGGCCACGTAGATGTTGAAGCACTCGTTGACCTCCTCGTCGCGCTGGCGGGGGGTGAAGATGATGCGGACGGCCAGGATGTCATAGATCTCGTCGAACGACACGTGCTTGTTCTGCATCTTGCTCCAGATGGAGTAGGGGGTCTTTACGCGCTGCTTGATCTCATAGTGGATGCCCATCCCGTCGAGGGCGGCCCGGATGGGGGCGGTGAACTGGGAGAAGAGTTGCTCACGCGTCTTCTGGGTGTTCTCCAGTTTCTTCGAGATGAAGGCGTATTCGTCGGGGTGCTCGAACTTGAAACTCAGGTTCTCCAGTTCCGACTTCACCTTGTAGAGACCGAGGCGGTTGGCCAGTGGGGCGTAGATGTAGAGCGTCTCGCCGGCTATCTTGTACTGCTTGTTGGCGGGCTGGGAATCCAGGGTGCGCATATTGTGCAGACGGTCGCAGATCTTGATGAGGATCACGCGGATGTCGTCGCTCATCGTCAGCAGGAGTTTCTTGAAGTTCTCAGCCTGGGCTGAGGCCTGCTCGCCGAAGATGCCGCCGCTGATCTTCGTCAGGCCGTCGACAATCTGGGCGATCTTCGGGCCGAAGATGTTCTCGATGTCCTCGACGGTATAGTCGGTGTCCTCCACGACGTCGTGGAGCAGGGCAGAGCAGATGCTGGTGGAGCCGAGTCCCACCTCAGAACAGGCGATCTGGGCCACGGCAATGGGGTGCATGATATAAGGTTCACCCGACAGGCGGCGTACCCCTTTATGGGCCTGGCGGGCGAAGTTGAATGCCTTGGTCACCAGGTCTACCTTCTTGCGGTGGCGTGAGGCCAGATAGTCATTCAACAGTTGTTGGAAAGCGTCGTTGATCATTTTGTCATCGCGCTCTTCCTGGGTCATCATCTGCTCTTCTTCCATAGACTAAATACTGTAAACTCTCAACAATAGTTCTTATCTCCTGCGTCTTCTGCTGCTACTCTTGCGGCGGGTTGTACTCTTCTTCCTGGTGGCGGTGGTCCGGCGCTTGGCAGCGGTTGACCTGCGCTTGGCGGTGGCTGCCCTGCCTCGCTTGGCGACTCGCTTGTTGCGGCTGGCGCGGGCGTTCTTCCTCGTCACTCGGCCGGTGCGGCGGGTATAGGTGGGCACGTCGTCGTTGATCGTGACCTCGATGCGCTTGTTCAGCAGTTCGTCGGCCCGGTAGGCAAAGATGGAGTCCTGGTTGTCGATGAAGCGTCCCGTCTCGGCCAGCGGCAGCGAAATGGCGTAGGCCTTAGTCAGTCCCGGCACCATATCGCGGCGGAACTCCGGGTTGAGCGAGCGCAGCATATCGATGTCCAGGCCCAGCACGGCGGCTATCTGCTCCAGATGCACGTTGCGGTTGACGACGACGGTGTCGGTCTGGGCCGGCAGACGGGTGGTCATCGGACAGATATTGTGGTCGCAGTAGTAGGTCATGATGTAGTTGGCGGCGATGAAGGCGGGCACGTAGCCACGGGTCTCCGCCGGCAGGTAGGGATAGATGTGCCAGTAGTCCTTGTTGGGCGTCTCGCCGGCGGCGATGGCTTTGGCGTTGGCACGGTGGATGGCCTTGTTGATGTTCTCCGGGCCGCAGTTGTAGGCGGCAATCACGAGGTTCCAGTCGCCGAAGATCTTATAGAGGGCCTTCAGGTATCTGGCGGCAGCATACGACGACTTGATGGGGTCGCGACGCTCGTCGACCAGCGAGTTCACTTCCAGGCCGTACTGCTTGCCTGTACCGATCATAAACTGCCACAGGCCGGCAGCACCGGCACGCGACACGGCCTTGGGGTTGAGGGCCGACTCGATGATAGGCAGGTACTTCAGTTCCAACGGCAACTGATAGGCCTCGAGGGCTTCCTCGAAGATGGGCATATAGAAGTTGGCGGCACCCAGCATATAACTGACGGAGTAGCGCAGGCGGCCGCTGTAGCGGTCGATGAACTTCTGCACCACGTCGTTATAGGCCAGTTCCATCACGGAGGGAATCCTGCTGAGACGCTCGATGTACACCTCCTTGGGATAGACGGGGTTAACATCCTTCATCTCGCAGTCGCCCCCATTGCTCAGGTAGGTCTTCGACATATAGAGGTTCATCAGGCTGTCCAGGTCGTATGTCATAGCCTCGGGGAACTCGATGACTTCCTCGTTGCCTTCCTCGTCGGTGACGGCTATCTCGTCCTCTCCCAGGGCCAGCACCCCTTCTTCCTCTTCATCATCATCTTCCGCTTCTTCATCAATCTCTTCCTCGTCATCTTCCGTGTCGATCACGTCCTGAGCCTGTAGCGAACAGGTTCCGACGAACAGCATCGCTGCGAGGATCCATAAAAACTTCTTCTTTATCATATCTTACTATTCACTTTTAAAAGTTCAGACTACAATGCACGCCTACCGACGACGACTCCAGCGGATTGGCCGAGAGGTCGTTCTTCATAATCGTCGGCTCCACCCTGAGGCTCAGGTCCTTGGAGATGTCGAAGACCGACAGTTCCGCATCCACGTAGGCATCAATCACCGACAGCGCATAGACACCCACCATCACGAAGAAACTCATATCGCGCCAGCGGCGGTACTTGTCCTTACGTTTGCGGAAGATTTCCTTGTAGCGTTCCTCGTTGGCCGAGGTAATCTGGGCACCCAGGTGCAGGAACTTGTTGTAACTGGCCGTGCCCGGGTCGTCGTCCATAATGTCGAGATAGGCCTGGGAGTAGTCCTTATACATATTGTTGTTCCAGTTCATCGCATAGGCACAGCCGATAAAGCCGCCGTAGACGATGGGCAGTTTCCAGTATTTGCGGTTGTAGATCTGTCCGCCGCCGGGAAAGACGAGGGCCAGCCAGAGTGCCCGCTGGGGATTGGGGCACCACGTCGACCAGTCCGTATGCACTTTCTTCGGTAGCGGCTGGGCTGAGAGGGCAGACTGCATCTCCTTGCCGATGCTGTCGGCGAAGGCACTGTCGGCAGGGGCCTCCTCGCTGAGCACGGTGGCTTCGGGGATCTCCTCCTGGGCGTGGATGGCCATGCAGCCTCCCAACAGTAGGAGGATGGCCGCTACCCGTCTTCGGCTGACTATCAGTATATCTTTCTTCAATTCTTTATCTTGTCAATGATGTTCATAATGTGCTCCAGTTCCTCCTCGTTGTTGAAGGCAATGCTGATGCGGCCCTTTCCCTTTGGGCTGTACGACATCTGCACTTTCGTCTGGAACAGGTCTGCGAGTTGCTTGCGCAGCGTGTTGAACTCCTCGGGGAGCCGTGACGGTGCGGCACTGCTCTTCTTGGCGGTCTGGATGTCGCTGCCGTTCTTCAGCATCTGCACCATCTCCTCCACCTTGCGCACGGAGTAGCCGTTCTTCTGCACGTCCTTGAACATCTTGATCTGGGCCGAGGGGCTGTCCAGGGCCAGCAGGGCGCGGGCGTGTCCCATATCCATCTCACGGTTCTTCAGGGCCATCTGGATCTGGGCGGGCAGTTTCAGCAGGCGCATATAGTTGGTGACGGCTGTGCGGCTCTTGCCGACGCGCTCCGAGATCTTCTCCTGGGTCATCCCGCTCGTGTCGGCCAGATGCTGATAGGCCAGGGCAATCTCGATGGCGTTCAGGTCTTCGCGCTGGATGTTCTCCACGAGGGCCATCTCCATCACGTTCTCGTCCTCCACCGTGCGGATATAGGCGGGAATGGCGGTCAGTCCGGCCATCTTCGAGGCCCGCCAGCGACGCTCACCGGCGATGATCTGGTAGGTGCCGTCGTCCATCTGGCGCAGGGTGATCGGGGTGATGATGCCCACCTCGCGGATGCTGTTGGCCAGTTCCTGCAGGGCTTCCTCGTCGAACTCGCGGCGGGGCTGGTTGGGGTTCGACGCAATCTTGTCGATGGCAATCTCACTCAGGTTCGACGTGCCCTCGATCTCAATGTCCTTCGTGTTGATGAGGGCGTCGAGACCTTTACCTTTTCCATTTCCTATATTGTCCAGGCCGCGGCCCAGCACGTTTCTGTCGTATTTCTTATGTACGGCCATAATCTCTCAATCTCTCAATTTCTCAATAATTCAATTCTTGTTAATGATTTCCTTGGCCAGGGCCAGATGGTTCTTGCTACCAGTGGAGTCGGCATCGTAGAGGATGACGGGCAGGCCGTGGCTCGGGCTCTCCGACAGTTTCACGTTGCGCTGGATGACGGTCTTGAACACCAGTTCCTGGAAGTGGCGCTTCACCTCGTCGTAGATCTGGTTGGCCAGGCGCAGGCGGCTGTCGTACATCGTCAGCAGGAAACCCTCGATCTCCAACTGCGGGTTCAGTTTGCTCTTGATGATCTTGATGGTGTTCAGCAGTTTGCTGATACCCTCCAGGGCGAAGTACTCACACTGCACGGGGATGATCACGGAGTCGGCTGCCGTCAGCGCATTCACGGTGATCAGGCCCAGCGACGGCGAACAGTCGATGAGGATATAGTCGTACTCGTCGCGGATGGGCGCCAGCACCTGCTGGATGATCTTCTCGCGATGCTCCATGTTCAGCATCTCTATCTCGGCACCCACCAGGTCGATGTGGCTGGGGATGATGTCCAGTCCCTCGATGTCGGTGGTGTAGATGGCATCCCTGACGTCTGCCTTGTTGATGATACATTCGTAGATGGAGCAGTCTACCTCCTTGATGTCTACGCCCAGGCCGCTCGAAGCATTGGCCTGCGGGTCGGCGTCTACGATGAGCACGCTCTTCTCCAGCGTGGCGAGCGAGGCGCCGAGGTTCATCGTCGTCGTGGTCTTTCCGACGCCGCCCTTTTGATTGGCTAAAGCAATAATTTTACTCATATATAATCTCTTTTACCTTATTCTTAATTAAGATTTTGGCCGCAAAGTTACATATTTCTTGCGAGAAATACGTTCATTTAAACCTTTTTTCGTACTTTTGCACTCAAATAGTTGATATTTTATGGAAATTAAACGACCATTATTGCTTATTTCGAATGATGACGGTTATCGGGCCAAGGGCATCAACGCTCTGGTGGATATGCTGGCCGACGTGGCTGACATCATCGTCTGTGCGCCGGAATCGGCCCGCAGTGGCTACGCCTGTGCCTTCTCTGCCACGCTCCCCCTGCGGCTCGACTGTCGGGAGAAACAGCCCGGGGTGGAAATCTGGTCCTGCAACGGCACGCCGGTCGACTGCGTGAAGATGGCTTTGGCCGAGATCGTGCCCCGGAAGCCGGATATGGTCATCGGCGGCATCAATCACGGCGACAATGCCTCGGTCAACACGCACTATAGCGGGACGATGGGCGTGACGATGGAGGGCTGTATGAAGTATATCCCCTCCGTGGCTTTCTCCCTCTGCGACTATCGTGAGGATGCCGACTTCGAGCCGTTGCGTCCGCTGGTACGTGAGATAACCCGAAAAGTCTTGACGGAAGGTCTGCCTCTTGGGGTCTGCCTGAACGTGAATTTCCCGCTCGTTGAGGCTTATCAGGGGGTCCGGGTGTGCCGGATGGCCAAGGGCACCTGGTACAACGAGGTCAGCAAGTGCCATCATCCCCGTGGCTATGACTACTGGTGGATGGTGGGCAGTTATCGCAACGACGAGCCGGAGGCGGAAGATACCGACAACTGGGCCTTGGCCCACGGCTATGTCGCCATCACGCCGACACAGGTCGATGTGACGGCCTACCAGGCTATAGACTTGGTTCGTAGTTGGAATCTTACCTCTCGCCTCTCACCTCTTACCTCTCACCTCTTATGAAGTACTATCTGATTGCTGGCGAAGCCTCCGGCGACCTGCACGCCTCCCATCTGATGCAGTCGCTGAAAAATATAGACAGTCAGGCCGACTTCCGCTTCTTCGGCGGTGACCTGATGGTGGCGGTCGGCGGCACTCGGGTGCGCCACTATCGCGAACTGGCCTATATGGGCTTCATCCCTGTGTTGCTCCATCTGCCCACCATCCTCCGTAATATGAAAATGTGTAAGCAGGACATCCTCGACTGGCAGCCCGACTGCGTCATCCTTGTCGACTACCCCGGCTTCAACCTGGATATCGCCAAGTTCGTGAAGGCTAAGACGCAGATACCCGTCTATTACTATATCTCCCCGAAGATCTGGGCGTGGAAGGAATACCGCATCAAGAACATCAAGCGCGATGTCGACGAACTCTTCTCCATCCTGCCCTTCGAGGTGGACTTCTTCGAGAAGAAGCACCATTACCCCATCCACTATGTCGGCAATCCCACGGCGGATGAGGTTAAAGAGTGGATCAATTCCCACCAAGGTAGTCTCTCACCTCTTACCTCTCACCTCTCACCTCTGAAAACCATCGCCCTGCTGGCCGGAAGCCGCCAGCAAGAGATCAAGGACAACCTGCCAGCGATGCTTGAGGCCGTGGAGGATTATCAAAAGGACTACAGGATCGTCCTCGCCGGTGCCCCTGGCATCGAGCCTGGCTATTACGATACCTTCCTCAAGGGCAGCGGCGTGGAGATAGTCTACAACCAGACCTATCAGTTGCTCTCCGAGGCCTATGCCGCCCTCGTCACCAGCGGCACGGCCACCCTGGAGACGGCCCTTTTCCGTGTGCCGCAGGTCGTCTGCTACGAGACGCCCTTGCCCCGGCTCGTCGGCTGGCTCCGCAAGAAGGTGCTGAGCGTCAGGTATGTCTCGCTGGTCAATCTCATTGCCAATCGCGAGGTGGTGACGGAACTGGTGGCCGATTCCTTCTCCGTGGCCAATATCCGTCGGGAACTGCAGCAGATTCTCGACGGCCCTGCCCGCCAGCAGATGTTCGACGGCTACGACGAGGTGGCCCGCGCCCTCGGCGACCGGAAGGCGCCCGACAATGCTGCAAACATTATGTACACACTCTTAAATAATTCTAAATCATGAACAAGTTACTTGCTTTGCTGGGGTTTGACCCCGCCAAACATTCTGTGAAGGTGGAGATGATGGCCGGCCTGACCACGTTTCTCACCATGTCCTACATCCTGGCCGTCAATCCGCTCATCCTTGCCGATGCCGGCATGGACAAGGGGGCCGTTTTCTCTGCGACCGTCATCGCGGCCTCTGTTGCTACCTGCGTGATGGCCTTCTATGCCAGACTGCCCTTTGCACTGGCCTCCGGCATGGGTATTAATGCCTTCTTTGCCTACACACTCGTCATTGTGATGGGCTACACCTGGCAACAGGCCCTGGCCGCCGTCTTGGTGGAGGGTGTCGTCTTCATCCTGCTCACGATCTTCAAGGTGCGTGAGGCCATTGTCAATGCGATCCCCCTGAATCTGCGCTACTCCATCTCCGTGGGTATCGGCCTCTTCATCGCCTTCATTGGCCTGAAGAACGGCGGCATCGTCGTCGCCAGTGATGCCACGATGACCGCCCTTGGTGCCTGGTCGCCCACCACGCTCGTGGCTGCGGGTGGCATCCTGCTCGGTGCCGTCCTGCTGGCGCTCCACGTGAAAGGCGCCCTTTTCTACACCATCATTATAATGACCCTTGTCGGCATCCCCTTCGGTGTCACCCAGATTCCTGAGGGATTTACGCTTCTCAGTATGCCGCAGAGCATCGAGCCGGTGGCCTTCCACATCGACTTCTCGCGCTTCCTCAGTTTCGACATCGGCTATTACATCGCCGTGGCCACCCTGCTCTTTATGGACCTCTTCGACACCATCGGTACCCTGATTGGTGCTGCTGCAGGAGCAGACATGGTTGATAAGAAGACGGGCAAGATTCCTGCACTGAACAAGGCCCTGATGGCCGACGCCATTGGTACCACGGTGGGTGCCCTTTGCGGAACTTCTACCGTCACCACATACGTGGAGAGCACCACGGGCATCCTGGAGGGAGGACGCACCGGACTGACCTCGCTCACCACCGCCCTGCTGTTCTTTGCCGCCCTGTTCTTCTCACCCGTGTTCCTGATGATTCCTGCCGCTGCCACTACGAGTGCCCTGTTCCTTGTGGGTGTGATGATGCTGCGCTCCATCATCCACATCGACTTCATCGACTTCGCCGAGGCTATGCCGTGCTTCGTTACCATCCTGATGATGCCGTTCACGGCCAGCATCTCCGAGGGTATCGTGCTGGGTATGCTCTCCTATGTCATCGTCTCGCTCTGCACGGGCCGCTACCAGCGGCTTACGCCTACCATCTACATCCTCTCAGCCTTCTTTGTGCTGAAATACATTGCATCGCTTTTTAATTAAGAATTAAGTGAAAGAAATATGAAAAAGTTTTTCCTTTGTGGACTGATGGCGTTGGCCGCCGTCACCACGCAAGCACAGAACATCCAGTTACACTATGACTTCGGACGTAATATCTACACGGGCGAGGAGGCCGGACGCCAGAAGGTGACGGTCACCCTGGAGCAGTTTAAGGCTGACAAATGGGGCTCTTGGTACTACTTCGTCGATGTCGATATGAGCCGTAAGTTTACCGAGAGTGCCTATACGGAGATTTCGCGCGAACTGAACCTCGGCAAGCAGTCGCCCCTCGCCGCCCACGTCGAGTATGATGGCGGACTGAGCCGCAGCGGCAGTTTCCAGCAGTCAGCCCTCGCTGGTCTGGCCTACAACGGCCATAGTGCCGACTTCTCCAAAACCTGGAGCGTGCAGATGCTTTACAAGCAGTACTTCAAGAGTTACGGCAACACCCACGCTTATGCCAGTGCCCAGTTGACGGGTGTCTGGGGCCTGAACTTCTTCGACAGGAAACTCACCTTCTCCGGATTCATTGATTTCTGGCGTGGCGAGAAGGCCAGCGGCCACGGCTGTCTGGTCGTTCTCTCCGAACCTCAGTTGTGGTATAACTTCACGCCGCACTTCAGCCTCGGCACGGAGTGGGAGTTCTCCAACAACTTTATCTACAACGTCGATCCTACGAGCGACAAGACCTTCTTCGTCAACCCCACCGTCGCCCTGAAGTGGAATTTCTAACGTCTCTCAGGCCGTCTAAGGCACTTTGACGAATCGGGGGCTGGCCCATATCTCGAAATAGCCGAGGGTGGAACCGCTAAAGGGGAGGTCGGCCGACACAATGCCATAGATCTCCTGATTCTGGGGCAGGATGAAGGGGGTGTCATCATCGCCCTTCCAACTGCTCCAGAGTGTCATACCCTCCAGTCGCTGGGTATTGATGTTCTCAGAGAGCAGGTAGATATAGTGGTGGGCATCGGTCTCGTTGCCCCAGTAGAAAAAGCCGTTGTCGAGATACTTCTCCTGTGGCTCCATAAATTCGGCAGTGGAGGCGGGTCGCTCCGTGTCGAGTACAAGGCCGATGCGTCGCGAGCCGTTCTGTTCATCCTGTTCTACCAGAAGTCGCCAGTCGGCAGGATAGACATTGCCGGAACGGGTGTAGAAACTGTCGGCATGGCACTGGAGGCTGAAGCCGTCGTCTGCCAGTGTGGCCTTGAAATGGATGCTGTCGGTGGTAGCCGTGTGGATATTGCCTTCACCATTCGTGCCGTTGGGCATCGCCACCAACAGCCATTTGCCAGCCAGGTCCTCCAGGGCGGGGGCGCTTCCTTGCTCGAAGTGGATACTGGCGATGTTGTTGACAGGCCACTGCTTGACGCTGTTGTCCTGTAGCGTGATGCGCAGGTTGTAATCCTGGGCGGATGCAGTGGATAATGGAGGAAGGAGGAAAGAGAAAGGGGGAAGGAGAGTGAACAGTGCTGACAGTAATAATACTTTTCTCATAATCGTGTTGTTTAGAATTGACAGCCGATGGCGAGTGAGACCTGCGTGTGATCCTTGCCATTGCTGTAGTCGAATGTTTCGTTGGCTTTACGGTGATGGATTCCCAGTTGGATGTGGGTGTTCAGGCGGGTCTCTGGGAAGATGAAGGCATACCTGACGGAGCCGCCGATGCCGTACTGCGCTGCCGTGAGGTATTGGTATTCGCGCCATAGGTAGGCCGCCATCTCTGGCGGGGCCGTCTGCTTGTCACTGGGTGGGATGAAGGTGTCGTCCTCGTAAGGCTCGCCGCTGCCTTTCTGATAACTGAGGTTGGCGGAGACGGACAACACGCCTTTCTTTAGGATGACGTTACGCGTGCCTTCCAGTTGCAACGTCGTGTTGTCGAGCGTCTGTCGACGGAAGTAGGGATACACGTAGGCGGTCTGCTTGCGGTGCATCGTGTTGACGGCGGCCCGCAGTGTCCAGATGGGCAGTTCGTGGCGGATGCCGAGATGAGCCGTGTAGGCGATGTGGGTGTTGACCCATAGTTTGTTGGCGGTCTTCACATCGTCGTAGTACTCATAATAGTAGGAGCCGGCCTCATTCTGCAGTTCGCGGTAGTTGTTGGCGTTGTTCTGCAGGTTCTCTGCCTCTACGCTCAACATCAACTGGTGGAGCGACTGCCTGCCCTGCAGGGCGAGGGTGCCCTGATACGTGTAGGAGTCGGCGTGGTGGTTGGTGAAGGTGATGGTGTAGGGCGACTTCCGTCCATAGTAGCCGTTGTGGCGGGCGTAGGTGAACTGGTTGAGGAAGGTGAGCCTCTTCAGTGGCGTCAGTTCCAGTTGGACGGCCAGTCCGTGACTCTCGTCGAACAGCGGCATCTCTCGTGACTTGTCCGTAAAACCGTAACTGCCGAACTGTTCCACCTGTCCGATGAAGTTGCCGTAGTTGATGAGCGACTGATAGACCTTGTCCGACTTGCCGTAGGTGCCAAACGTGATGCTTTCCGTGTTGCGGTGGTAGAGGTAGTTGGCGCCTACGTTGGCGAAGCGCGCCAATGGCAGGTACAGGCCTGCCGAGGCCGTGAGATCCATCAGTTTGTTCTTATGGCGCAGGTCCTTGTACTTGGCATAGTTTGCTGCCGTGTAGTCCAGACGTAGGCCGAGTGCCAGTCCTCGCCAGACATCCATACCCACGGCACCTGTTAGTTGGTAGGTGTCGCGATGTTTCTTGCCCGTATTGGTCAGTGAGTCCTCCACGATGTCAAACGGTCGGCGGGTGGGGTCGATGAAGGCGGAGCCCGCCATCTCCTTGCCCGAGAAGTTGTCGTAGGCGATGCGTCCGAACACCACCGCCCGTTCGGAGATACGGTAGAACGACTCCGTAGCAGCGCTAAGTTGCGTCGCACTGGGCGATTCGAAGTAGTCGGTCAGTCCGCCCTCCTCGTGGCTCAGGCTTAGTTTTGCCTCGCCGATGTTGGCCCTGTTGTAACGGTTGAGTCCGGCGGCATTGCTGCTGGTTAACCAGCCATCATACTGCTTCACGAACTGGTAGTCGCGAAGCAGCAGCGAGTCTTGGGCGTGGCAGTCATCATCCCCTCCTACAGGAGGGGCCAACCTTGACAATCCCCCTCCTACAGGAGGGGTTAGGGGAGGTCCTGCCGTCACGCCCAGCAGCAATCCGTATATCAGTCTCTTAGCGAGCATCTCTGGCGTTCGTGGAAGTCGGCACTGGAGTTGTTGGTGTCCTGATAAACGATGTGGGCCCCGTTCTTGATGGACGCTTCGGCATCGATGCCACTGGGGGCGGTCGACGTTCCCACACCGAGGGCGTAGCCATAGACCAGTTTGCCGTTGTTCTCGGGCAGAGCCTCGGTCATCTCCTTATCTACATTGCGGTAGAGCGTATGCCCTTGCTGGTTGGTCAGCCAGACATAACCGGCATCGACGTTGGCCGTCAGTCGTTTCTTGCAGTCGTCGGGCTTTGAGGTGGTGAATACCTCCATCCCGTCGATAATCCAGTCTACTGGCACCTTGAGACCCTTACCCGACTCCAGGTGTGATCCACCGTCGTACCACTCGTTGTCCGTGTTGCTGGCATATGCTTCCGGCGTCGTGTCTATGGTTTGGAAGATAAAGGGGGCTGGCGAGGTGACGCTCAGTGCCCAGGCATTGCCTAAGCCCAGACGGATGGCCTTGAGATAGTGGGTCGTGGGGATGACGTCGGCCGGCGTGGGGTAGTAACTGGTGTTGGCATAGCCGCTCTCCGGGTCGTACATACAGTAGTAGTCCTTGTTGGCATAGTTCACGGAGTTGGTCGCCGTCTGCGTGTTGTCAATGGCTCCGTTTACGTTGACCACGATCTGCTGGTAAGGCTCGATGACAAGTGAATAGGGGTAGTACCAGATGCCGTTGAGGGCGGGAATGAAACCGTCTTTCTCGTAGGTCAGTTTGCCGTTGCTGTTGTAATTGTTGTTATTGGCCTGGGCATTGTAGGGGCTGGCGAAGCCGAAGCAGAGGTTGTTGACCACGGCTTGCTGAGGGCAGTTGTTGTAGAGGATGATGCACTTGTCGAAGTGGAAGTTCTTGCTCCCGTCGTCGAGCATCACGCCGCCATTGTACACTTCCTTGATGAGTATCTGGTCTACGTTTTTGTCCTCGAGTTGCGGCAGCGACTGAATGTAACTGATGTCGCGGATGTTGGCCGTGGCCACTTCCTGCTTGTCGCCGTTGGTCATCGTGACGACCATCTTCCACGTCTGGGCAGATGCAGTGAATAGTGAAAAGTGAATAGCGATTGCCATCATCAGCCATCGCTTGTTCTTCGCATAGCGAAGCGGCAAAGCCGAGCGCATAATCTTGGTTATCATAATCTCTTAATTCTCAATTCTCAATTCTCAATTTTAATACTCATTCTCGGGGTGCGGAGGATATATATGCCTCTGCCGTATGGAGACAGGTCGATGCCAGCCCGGCCATTGCTGTCGGCCTTGGCTGTGCCAATCTTCTTACCGTCGAGGGTATAGATGGTCACGGTATCACCAGCCTTCAGCCCTTCGAAGGTGGAACGGGCGAAGGAAGGCGCGGTGATGGCTGTGCTGACTTCCTCGAAACTGGATTTCAGCCCTTCCATACTGACGGTCAGTGTTGCTTCGCCACAAGTCACCACCAGGTTGCCGTCGGCGAAGGTGATGACGGGTGTATCGGCCAGGGCAAACCTGCCGACTTCGCCGCCAGCCTGTGTCAGCACAAGATACTGCACGGTCTGGGCTGATGAAGTGAAAAGTGAAAGGTGAAAAGTGACAAGTGACAAGGCTGTCACCATCAACCATCGCCTATTTATAATCTTAGTAATCATAATTCTCAATTTCTACCGAACGATTCTTCTTTTTGACATCATTAAGTCTATCTGTATCTGGTTGGTGCTGTCGGGCGAGACGATGATCATACTTCGCACGCCATTGAAGTTGTACCGCCACCAAGTGTCGCCCGTGGAGTCGATCAACTGAGTGGCACTACTGGCTTCATAGATGCCGGGGGGCACGCGGAAACGTGCCACCCCGTGGGCATCTGTGGAGTCTACGAAGATGCTGGCTGCGGCATCCTTCAGTTCCACGCGGACACCCTTGTAGGGATCCACGCTGTCCTCCGGATATACCAACTGCACTGAGACATCGCACGTGTCCAGCGTCTCGTCGTAATTGCAGGCACATAGAAGTGCCAGACTCATGATGGTGAGGAGTCTTCTCATTCTGACGTTTTATTTCAGTGACCAGTCTGCACGGGTGTGGAAGTCATTCGACGAGTTGTCCGTGTCCTGATAAACGATCTTTGCGCCGTTCTTGATAGAGGCGGCAGCATCGATACCACTGGCATCCTCTGTGCCCTCTACGGCCTGATCGTAGCCATAGACCAGTTTGCCGGCATTGGCAGCGATGGCCTCGGTAGCAGCCTTGTCTACATTACGGTAGAGCGAGTAGCCCTTGTTGCTGTTGTAGAGACCGTAACCGGCATCGATGGAGGCAGGTACGCGCTTCTTGCTGTCGTCTACCATCGTGGTGCGATAAGTCTCTACACCGTCGATGACCCAAGCCTTGGGAATCTTCACGCAGTAGTTGGCGGCAGTCTCCTTGCCTCCGTCATACCAAGCGTTGGCGGCATCGGCGCAGTAGGCGGCAGGATCCACATCCTCCGGGAACTGGAAGAGAATGAAGTTCGGGCACATCACGCTGATTGCCCAAGCGTTGCCCAGACCGAAGACGGCAGCCTTCCAGTAGTGCTCAGCAGCGATACCTGCAGCAGGCTCTGGGTAGGCATTGGCATTGACGTAGGGTGAGGTGGGGTCGTACATCGCGTGGTACTCCGGCTTTGAGAGGTCGAAGGCACCTGTGGCGACAGTGCTGTGGTCAATGGCACCGTTGACGGCAATCACCAGGTCACTGTACGGCTGCACGGTCAGTTCCGTGGGCAGGTACCAGATACCGTAGATCATCGGCACGAAGTCAGCATCCTCGTAGTTCAGTTTGCCGTCCTCCGTATAGTTGCCGTTGTTAGCGTGGGCATTGCCCGGGGGAATGGTACCGATGGCCAGGTTCTTCACCTTAGCCTGTGCACCGCTGTTGTTGTAGAGCACGAGGCCCTTGCACCAACTGTAGTTCTTGTTGTCGGCGATGGTCTTGTAACCGCCACCAACGTTGAACTCCTTGATAATCAGTTTAGCCTCTTCGGGCTGTTCGGGTGTGTTGATGTCGCCCACGGGGCTGTCAACGTTGCTGCAGGAAGTCATTCCTGCTGTCAGGGCTACTGCCAGCATCAGTGATGCGGCTGCCCCCAGATAATAATTTAACTTTTTCATAATGTTTTTTTAAAATAATGTATTAATAATGTTTATATCTTGAGTCTCAGAGAGAGTCCGTAATAGAAACTGGGTATGTAGCCACTGCCGAAAAGTGAGGTGTCCAGATCGGTCTGCGAGGCGTGTACCGTCTTCATATTGCGGAAGAAGTTGTTGGCATAGAACGAGACGCTCACGTGGTCACCTATCTCCTTGGTCACGCTCAGGTTGGCTGAGTAGTAGGCCGACAGGCGGTTGGGGTTCATCGTGTAGGGGTAGTTCGTGCGTACCACGAGTTTTGTCAGGTCGTTGTAGAGCGTGGCATCGTTGTCCTTGGCCCACAGGAATTTCTCTGCAAAGGGAATCTTCTCCTGGGGGGCATCCCACGTGGTGTAGTATTCTGGGTAGACGGCGATGCTCTTGTTTTCACTGGTGCCGTCGTAAGGTTCGCCGACGTAGTCACCAGTCTCTTCCAGCACGTAGCCGCGGGTGCCGTCTTCCAGTTCGCTCAATGCCCTGCGGTAGTTGTAGAGCGATGTCTCCAGACGCAGGGTCACGATCATACGGATCCTGGGGATATGGGTGGTCAGCGTCAGGTTCAGGTTGGTCTGCTTCTGCAGGATGCCGTTGCTCACCGAGGCGTTGGCACTGCTGCCTGCACTGGTGGTGTTGGCTCCCCGATACCAGCCGATGTAGGCGTATGGCAGATTGCCCGTCATCGTGCTGCTGATGCCCAAGGGGATGTCGGCGAAGAGCATATCGTCGATGCCCTTATAGCGGTAATAGTTGCCGTCGAGCCGGATACTGGTGCGCAATGACTTGATCTGGGCGAAGTCGATGATCCATTCCAGACCGTAGCGGCTGACGGCATTGCCGTTGGTGTAGCGGTTGTTTACGGCGTAAGTGTTGCGCTCCAGATAGGCCAGTTCTGCTGGTGCCACGGCTCCCGTCGCATCCGTCAGCGTGACGATGCCTGTCTGTTGGTCAACGGCAAACTGGCGGTTCTCGGCACTGATGCCGCTGTTGTTGAGTGCCGAGGGTGGGGTGTAGCGGTAGGTCATCGGGGTAAACACGTCGGCCGACATATAGGCACGATGCGTCTTGTGGTGGAAGGCCGATATGGAGAGGCGCGTCCCCTTGATGGTGACCTCCAGACCGATATCCGTCTGATTGGTGTACTGCCACCGTAGGTCAGGGTTGTAGATGGCCTTTGAGGGATAGGTGTGGTAGGCATAGTACGAGCGGTTATCGCTGGTACTTGTCGAGGCAAAGGCCAGTTGGTCGGCGTATGCGGGCGTGGGGTAGAGCACCTGGAATGAGGGTAATTTAACGCTCTTGCCCCATCCGGCGTGCAGGATGAGGCTGCTCACCCAACGATTCCGTTGGTTGCGCCAGAAGATGTAACGGCTGTTGATACGGGGCGACAGACTGCTGACGGTGCCGTAGTCGGAGCCGCTGATGAGGGTGATGTCATCTCTGAGGCCGGCTGTCAGTTCCAGCGAGGCCCGTTTGCCGGTGGGTATGATGGCCTTGTCCTCTATATAGAGTGCCAGGTTGTTCATTGTCGGCAGTTCGTCGTAGCGGTATTCCCGCCAGGTGGGGGCGTAGCGCATATCGTCGTAATAGGTGCCACGGCCGTTGTTGCGGCTGCCGCTGTAGTCGATGCCGGCCATCAGGTGGTTTTGACATTGAACATTAAACATTGAACATTGAACATTGTTCTCAGCCTTTAACTTCAACGACCAGGAGAGGGGCTTCGAGTCGTTGAAGCCGAGGACGTACCAGTAGCCGGTGGGACTGAGGATGATGCCATTAACTGCCGTCTCGTTGTAGTCCTGGGCGATAAAGTAGCCTTCCTCCTTGGTATGGAGATAGGGCTGGGTGGAGGCACTGCTGGTGCTGTAGTAACTCTCGTTCTTCTTGTCGGCGTAGGAGAACGAACCCTTCAGGGTGAGGTTGGTGATCCACGGCTTGTTCAGGAGCCAGTTCATTTCCAGATGAGCACGGAGCGAGTTGTCGCGTACCTTCGTGTAGTCGTCCAGTTGCTCGTCTGGGTCGGCCTCGGAATTGTAGCCGCCTATGTTACCCGTCACGCCGATGTTGAGGGTCAGCGGCATCTGCTCCCGCATCAGGATACGCATATAGTTCAGCGATAGGATGTTGCGCTGATAGGCGGTATGGGGCGAGGCAGCATCGCTGAAGGAGCGGGCGTGTTCCAGCGAGACATTCAGCAGACCTTGGTCGTGCCCCAGGTCGAAGCCTTTGTTGAGGGCAATCTGGCGGGTGTGCTGGTTCAGTTTACCCTCTACGATGAAGGGCGATTTGCCCTTGCGGGTGTTCACCTTCACCACCCCGTTCGACAGATCACCATACTCTACTGACGGGATGCCTGTCACGATTTCCACGCTCTCTACGTTGGAGGCACTGATGCTGCGGGTGGAGGCACCAGTGGTCTCACCGGTCATGGCGTTGTTGTCGAGTCTCACGCCGTCAACCTCAATGGCGGTTCCGAATGAGGCATTGCCCTTCTCCTGACTGCTACTGCGGAGTGCCATCCGGCTGTCATCCATCAGTGAGGGGTTGACGGTCTTGCCGCCTGGCAACAGCGTCGCGATATCGGTGATGTTGAGTATCTGCTGCTGGTCGAGGGCGGCACGGTCGATGGTGTACGAGGTGGTGGCCTCGTCTTGCTTGCGCTTGGCAGTGACGGTCACTTCCTCCAGGCGCAGGTCTTCGGGCTTCAACTTAAGGTTCAGTCGGGGAATGTCCTTGGTGACGGTCAGTGGCAGAACCAATGGGGCGTAGCCCAGGCATTGCACCCTCAACGTGGCCTTGCCCGTTGGCACGCCCTTGAGGGTGAAGCGCCCGTCGCCGTCAGTGATGGCCCACTGACCGCTCTCTTTTATCAGGATACTGGCAAACTCCACCGGTTGCCGACTGCTTTCGTCGGTGACGCGGCCCGAAATGGTCACCTGCTGGGCAGTCATATTGACCGTCACGCACAAAGACCATAGGAAGATGCCAAATATCCTTTTCATCCTGTCGTTACTTATTCTTTACACACATGGGGTGGCGGCACCGTGGCCTTGATACCCATCTTGTGGATCTCTTCCAACAGTAGATCTGCCGACAGTTCCTGACAGAAGTAGGTGACGGCCAATGACTGGCGGCGAGCATTGACATTCACGTCGTCCACGGCATCCAGTGCCAGGATGCTGTCGATGGTCTCTTGAGTGGCGGCCTCGGCAGGAATGTTGTAGTAGGCCCAGCCGATCTTGTCGCTGGTATAGTAGTTCACCGGTGTATAACCCAGTTTGTTGATGGCGGCACGGATACTGTCCTTGCAGGTGCGGTTGGCATCATAGCGGATAAACATATAGTGTTTGTCGAGATGCGGGGCCAGTGAGTCGATGCCGTCTATCTGGTTCAGACGATTCATGATGCGGTCGGCGCATTTCTGGCAGTGCATATCGTCCATCCGCTGGCCGTAGCCGCGCTTAATGACCTCCGTGGGACTATAGGGCTTGGCCTTGTATCGGCCAGTGGCGGCCAAGATGGCGTAGATGGAGTCGCTGCAGGTCTGCTGAGGGTCGTAGGCGATTTCTACCGTGCGGCGCTCGTAGTTGAACTGCAGGTCGCCTACGCCTGGATTCTTACGGAGGGCGGTCTTCACTTTGTGTCCGCACTCTGCACAGCGCATTCCGTTGATGCGTACGGTGATGGTGTCGCTGTTGGCGGCCATTGCTCCTATTGACAGGAGCGATGCGATGGCCAGGGTTATTATCTTCCTCATTTCACAATGTATTTCTTTCCGTTGTTAATCAATAGGCCCCGTTGGCTCGTGGTTGCCTTGCGGCCTGTCAGGTCGTATGACTCCTGACTCATTTTCTCCTTTTTTATGGTCTCAATGCCGGTGGTGGGTACCGAGGGACAGCCCCACAGTTCGCTCCAGGGGATAAACTTCAGGTCGTCCGCTGTGGTTTCAAGCGTGGCTGTCAGGCGTTCCATCATCTTCTCACCCACAGGCATATAGAGGTGCTCGCCATCACCCATGTCACAACGCTGGTAGAGGTCGGCGGCGTATGTCTCGTCGCGCTCAAAACCAACGTGCCCCTCGGTGTTGACAAACTTGTAGATGCGACGGCCTTCCTGGTAGGTCGTTCCAGGCTCTGCTACCCAATAGGCACTGGTTGAGAAGAACTGCTTGGTCGCAGCCTCGTCAGTCAGCGTCAGGGTGTAGGTGCCGGGCGTGGCCGTCAGTATCAGTCCCGTATTGCTGTTGGCGGCGCTGGCAATGATGACGCCTTCGCCCAGTTCCTGGTTGTTGAAGCGCAGGCCAGGTGACGTGTCGTTGCCAGATCCGTAGAAGTTGCTCACGATGATGCCGGCAGGGCCAGTGAAGTTACCGCTGGGTTTTATAGCCAGATGCCCCGTCGACGGAATGACCACAGTGGTGTCCCTGTCTTCGGCTGACAGGTTCAGACAGCAGAGGCTCAGACAAAGGCCCAAGCCTATTTTCTTGATAGGAGTTAATGCACATTTCATAATTCTCAATTCATAATGTTCAATGTTAATAATACAGTCCAACGGAGATGCCTGTCTGGTAACGGTTCAGGTCTCCTTTCGCTCCGGCATAGTGGCCGTAGGCGCTGACAAACCAGTTGCGCGTGTTCCGCTCGATGGTGATGGGCAGTGAATAGGTGATCTTCAATTGTCCGTCGAAACAGTCCTTGTTGAGTATCTCCATATCGGGCAATAGCACAGCCTGGGCGTAGTCAGTAGCGGCATCGGCCAGCGTCAGGTCAGCCTTCGTGGAGAAACGGTAGCCTGCCTTGGCCTCGATCCAGAGGTGATGATCTGCCAGCGGGAAGCCGCCTTCCAACTGGAGCAAGGTGCTGGCGTACGTCAGTTCTGAGGTGTTCAGCAGGTGCTTGTTACTGACGTTGCTGTAGTTGGCAACGAGTCCGACGTAGCCATCGACGGAAGTACCGCCGGCTACAGAGCAACGGTAGTGGAAACTTAGGTCGGCCTTCTTCATCTGGTAGCGCTTCTTGTAGGTGAACACCGTGTGCCAACTGACGGAGTTGAAGCCCGTGATGCTGTCCGTCTCACTGATGCGCTCCTGCCGGTATTCGTCGGCGTAGGCCTCTTCGTAGTCGAGCGTGAGGTCTGCCGAATGCAGCAGCCTTCCGGACTGCAGACGGTTGCGGGAGGCTAGGCCATAGCGGTTGTTGAAGTATCGGCCTGGCTCATACTTGTTGGTACCGTAGACGTATTCCGTGCCGTGGGCGAAGGTGAGGCTGTTGAGGCTGCGGAAGGTCTCGCTCCTGTAGCCATAGTTCAGTTCTGCCCCGAACTCGTGGTTGACGTATTCCCGCATATAGCCATTGTAGCCGCCGATGGTGCCCGTGGCATTCTCCAGACCCGTCATCACGTAGTATTTCAGGTTGGGATCGGTCTGCACGGTGCTGAGTCCGGGCAACTTTTCCTTCCGTCGGTCATAGTGGAGGGCCAGTCCGAGTGTGTTGCTGCCGGTGGAGTAGGTGATGGCGGGGGTGAGCCGGTACTCGGCCAGGTTGATGCGTGAACGGGGATCGCGGAGCCTTGATAGGTCGCCCACTTTATAGAATAGGTTCGCGCCGTATGTGAATCCGGCCAGCGGAACAGAGGCAAGCGAGGCATTTAGTTCAAAGTCCTGATTGTCGTATTTGCCCGCCACGCTGCTGCCCGAGATAAAAGGATTACTGTTGTGACTGCGGATGACGTCGCTCCACGCCCTGTCCTTCGTGCGCCCCATATCGAAGCGGAAGGAGCCGTAACCGTAGAGATACTGGCCGATCTTCTGATAGCGTTCGGTGAAGAAGGCCAGATTGTTGTTCATCCCGCCTTCCTGCACGCGGTGCAGGTCGCCGTCGCTATGGCTATAGTCAAAATAGGCGATGCCACGATTGGCAGCGGAGTCCAGTGACAGACCCGCCGCATTCTGCGTCTGCCGCCAGAGTTGGGTCTCGTCAGCATACTTGTAGTTTTGCTGGGAAACCTCCTGAGCCGTGGCGGTCGTCAGGAATGCATAATTAATAATGCATAATACAAAATATCTGGTTCTTCTCATTTGTATGCTCTTGGGATGATGTCAGTACCTACGGCAAAGTCGTTCTGACTGTTGTTTGTGTCTACGAGAATCCTGCGGCCGTCGGCAGTGACCGACTCAGTCTTGCGGTAGACGGTCTCACCGTTGTAGCCCGTGGTGGCATTGATATAGGCGTAGCCCGCATCAATATAACTGAAGAGGCGTTTTGTGTTTACGTCCACGCCTGTCTGGGCCTTGTTCTGCAGGATCTCCACACCGTCGATGATGCTGCTCGCAGGAATCTTCATAAAGCGGTTGCCCTTGGTCTTGCCGTAGGCGTAGGCTGTGGGCCAGTTGGCCACGTCCTCATCGGTGCTGAAGATGACGAGGGAGCAGGGGCCGCTTTGTATCAGATTGAGATAACTCAAACTGGCATAGGTAGAGTAGACCAGTTCGAGGGCGGGCGTGTCAGGATTGTTGGTGGTGCGTCCCTGCATGTCCTTGGCCTCGAAGTCGGCATCCAGCAGGTTGTGCTCCAGTTCACCGTTCTGGGTGTGGTCGATGGCACTGTTCACCAGCAGCACCGTCCCGCCAGGCGCAACGCTGTAGCCCGCCTGCGACCTTGGTATGCGGAACACCTGTTTGGCAAACACGGTGTCAGCCGCCTGACCGGGGGTATAGGCAATGGTGCTCTCCGTCTCCATCAGGGCCAGGTAGAGGCCGCTGATATCCTGCGGCTCGTCGGAGTTGTTATAGAGTTCCACGTATTTGCCCGCGATGTAGTTCTTGTTGTTCGTGTCCTTACTCCCGGCATAGTATACCTTACCGATGATCATCGACTGGTCGCGTGCTACGGTGGTGGTCAGGGTGAGCGTCTTTTCTTCTGAGATCATCTGACTGCTGATTGCTCCCGATACGGTGTACTTCCCGTTGGCGACGGTCTCACCCGTCAGCATGCTGTATTCCTGTGCCGTCATCTTCCACGAGGTGGCAATGTCATAGACGTCGGGCACAATCTGCTGGAAGGTGGCCAGTCCGTTGCCGTCGGTCTGGGCCGAGATGGTCTGACCGCCCTGGGTCAGCGTCACCGTATGTCCGCTGAGGTCTGCCTGGGCCAGATTGGCCGGCATCTGTAACTGCACCCTGACCGATACGGCCTGGGTGGCATCGTCGAAGTCGATGCAACTGGTCATCAATGCCGCTATGATACTTATTATGATATACTTCTTCATCATTTCTTACAGATTAAAGAACAGTTCCACCCCATACGAGAAGTTGCCCGTGTTGCGCTGTGTCAGCGTATTGCTGGTTGAACTGCTCATAAACGGTTCATAGAAGAGCGCATTGTTGGCATAGAACGAGAAACCGGCCGAGCGGCCCAGTTCCTTGGTCAGCCGAACTAATATGTTCCACGTGACGGGGTTCTTCGTGGGGATATTGTCGCGCGACACGATGGCCTCGTCCCTGAGGGCGATGCTCTCGATGCCGTCGGGCTTCGTGGGGTAGTAGGCACCGTCGATGCCCAGATAGCCGTTCATCATGTCACTGGTGATGGGATGGGTCTGCAGGTCGTTGGTGATCCAGGCGATGGGCTCCTTGCTGGCCACGTAACTCAGGCTGGAGTTGTGCCAGATGGCCTGGGCCGTCAGCGAGGCCACCATCCGCAGTTCGGGGATGTTGGTCACCAGTCGCAGGGTACTGACAAAGCGGCGGTAACGGCTGTAGTCCAGTTCGGCGGGATAGACCATCTTGAAGGGGGCCGTGCCGTACTGGCGGTAGGCGGTGAAGTTGTTCGAGGGGGTGCCGGCGTTCAGGTTCTTCGAGTAGTCCTTGCTCTCCTGCCAGGCGCCGGAGAGGTAGACCGCCGTGTTGAGGGGTTTGATCTTGCCGAAGTCGAAGTCTGTCTCAACACCCTTGTTTACGCTGACATTGGTATTGCCCACGCGCCCGGTGGTCGACCAGTAGGGTGTCGAGCGGACGGGGTTGTCGTAGTCGATGGTCGTCATGCTGCCGGGGGTGATGATGAGGCCCGCCGTCTGGTCGTAGTAGTTCACGTAGTACATCTGATACTCCGTCAGGTTGCTGAATCCGTTGGGCGTCTTGTCGCGGTAGGCGATGACGCTCAGGCGGCGGTTGCCCGGCAGACGGATGTCCAGTCCTGCCTCGATTTTCGTGGTCGTGGCGTTCTTCAGGTCCTTGGAGTACTTCACGTCATAGACGTAGGTGTAATAGTTCAGCAACTGGGCCGCCGCATCACCCTGAGGCATATAACTGGCGGCCACGTGGTCGCTGTAGTGCTTGTCGGGATAGAGATAACTGAGTCCCGGCGTCTTGGAGTTGAGGCCGATGCCGCCTCTCACGTTGAGCCAGTCGGTCAGTTCGAGCGTCAGGTTCAGACGGGGCGAGAGGGCCAGTGTGCGCACCTCGTCGAAGGGCTGCATGGCGGTGAATCGTACACCGGCCTGCAGGCGCAGGTTACGCTTGCCCCAGTACTGCCAACTCAGGTTGTCCTCGGCAAAGGCGGCTATCTGGTGCAGGCCCGGCACGTCGCTGAAGGCACGGGGCCGTCCGCTGCTGTTGGGGCGCAGGGGCAGTCGCTCGTTCTCATTGTAGTAGCCCTTGCCGCTGTTCCAGGTGTAGGAGTAGTCGAGACCCGTCTTGAAGCGCTGGTACACCTTGCCCCGCTTCAGGAAGAAGGCGTTGCTGGCCTTGGCATAGACGTTGCCGGGACGGCTCTCCGAGACGCCCGTGGCACGGTAGGAGGCGTTTTCCCAGGGGATGTTGTAGTAGCCGGTCTCCCGGGCGGTGATGATGGGTATCAGTCCGCTGCTGGTGGCCACGAAGGCGGTGTTGCGGCTGTCGGTCTGGGTCAGTGAGAGACCGACGGTGTAGGAGATGTTTCTGGCAAAGCGGCAGTCGAGGGTGATTTTGCCGTTGTGGGTCAGCGACAGGGTCTGGTTCTTGTTCTTCGATTCCGTGCCGTCCTGTATGGCGTCGGGGTCGTTGCCGCTCCAGTCCTTGCCTAAGGTGTAGCGCAGTTTGGTGTCGGTATGCCAACGGCGGCTCAGGTCGATGCCGTAGCCCGCACTAAGGTTGTAGCGGTCGTAGGAACGGGTCTTCTGTCGGGGGTCGCCCCAGGCCTGGGCATAGTCGAGGTTGAAGTTGAGCACGCCGGCACGGTTCATCCGCAGACCCTTGCCGAGCGAGTAGTTCATCAGGCCGGGGGTCACCTTGCCCTTCACCTGCCAGGGGGTGACGCCGATCTTCGAGTGTACCACCACGAGGCCGCTCGTCAGGTCGCCATATTCGGCCGAGGGGATGCCGCGCACCACCTCCACCTCTTCGATATCGTCGGCACTCACCTGTCTGAGGTCGGTGCCGGTGAAGGCGGTAGCCGAGAAGTCGCCCTGCGTGACGTTGCCGTTGTTCGACATCGGCACGCCGTCTACGATGACGCTGGCACCGAAGGCGGCCGTCGCGTTGTTCGACAGTTGGCGGATCTGCAGGTTCTGCTGGGCCGTCATATCCACATTGCCCATCAGGTGACCGGGAATCAACTGCATCACGTCGGCCAGCGAGGTGGCCTGCAGGTGGTCGATGGCCTGACGGCCGATAATGCTGCTGGTGGAGGTGCCCGAGGCGTTTTGCCGGGCCGTCACTGTCACTTCCTTCAGGGCCAGCGAACTCTCTGCCATCCTCAGATGCAGGGTGAGGGGCTTGCTGACCTTCAGTGGCTGGCGGATGGTCTCGAAGCCCACGTAACTGACCGTCAGTGTGTACGAGCCTTCGGGGATGTCCTTCAGGGTGGCGTTACCCTCCATATCGGTGACGGCGTAGATGCCGACGGGCTCCAGTTGGCAGGTGGCCATCACCACCGGCTCCTTGGTCGCCCGTTCGCTGACGTTCAGGCTGACGGCATAGCCCCGCCGACCCTGTTGGGCCGACAGCGATAAGGGTAGCAAGAACAATAGCAGCATAGTGATGATATGCGGTTGTCTCATAATGTTTTTATTCAAAATCGGGTGCAAAGGTACGAAAATAAGGGTTAAATGGCAATACCTAAAAATAGTGATTTTTTAAGGAAACCGCTTGAGTTATGGTTTTATTTTGTACCTTTGCATCCCAAACCCCCACCTGCTCCCCCTCGGAGGGGGAGGGCGAGGGGGTGGATGTAGGTTTATGAAACATCTTTTAGCAACCACGGTGATGGCGATGCTGGCCATCACGACGGCGGCACAGACACTGCCGCAGGATCCGGCTGTCAGGAAAGGACAGTTGAAGAACGGACTGACGTATTACATTCGTCACAATGCCAAGGAACCCGGACTGGCCGATTTCTACATCGCCCAGCGTGTAGGCTCAATCCTGGAAGAGCCACGCCAGCGCGGTCTGGCTCACTTCCTTGAGCACATGGCCTTCAACGGCACGAAGAATTTCCCCGGCGTTTCCACCCAGTCGGGGAGACGGAAGGGGGGCCTGGGCATTGTGCCCTGGTGCGAGACCATCGGCGTGAAGTTCGGGGCTAACCTGAATGCCTATACGTCGGTCGACCAGACGGTCTATCACATCGGCTCCGCGCCGCTGAAGCGCGAGGGCATCCTCGACTCCTGCCTACTGGTGCTCCACGACTGGAGCCACTACATCCTGCTCGAAGACGCGGAGATCGACAAGGAGCGCGGGGTCATCCATGAGGAGTGGCGCACCCGCCGCGCCGGTCGTGCCGTCCAGCGACTGATGGAGGACGCAGCACCGAAGGTCTATCGGGGCACGAAATATGAGGACTGCCTGCCCATCGGCTCGATGGACATCGTGGATAACTTCCCCTACCAGGACCTGCGCGACTACTATCAGAAGTGGTACAGACCCGACCTGCAGGCCGTGGTCGTGGTGGGCGACATCGACGTGGATAAGGTGGAGAAGAAGATCAGGAAGATGTTCGGCTCTATTCCCCTGCCGAAGAAGCGGGCAGAGCGCGTCTACTATCCTGTCAGCGACAATGAGAAGATGATTGTCGATATCGAGAAGGATGCCGAGCAGCCGATCGCCCTCGTCCATCTCTACCAGAAGCGCGAGGCCACGCCTGATGCGGAGAAGAACACGGAGAAATATCTGCGCGACAGTTATGTGGACGACCTGATCGGCACGATGCTGAACGACCGTCTGGCCGAAATCCGGCAGCAGGCCAACCCACCGTTCCAGAGTGCTACAGGACGGGCCTCGACGTTCTTCCTCAGCCGTACGAAGGAGGCCTTCTCATTGAGCATCAGTTGTAAGCAGGACAATATACTGGGTGGTATCATCACCGCCGTGGCCGCTGCCGAGCGGGCACGCCAGCACGGTTTTACGCAAAGTGAACTGGACCGGGCGAAGAGCATCTACCTGAATGCGGCCGAGCGCCGCTATAACCAGCGGGCCGACAACCGCAACCAGCACTACGTGAACCGCTGCGTGCAGAACTTCCTGAGCGGCGAACCGCTGGTGTCGGCCGACTTCGAGGTGGAGAATGCCCGCAAGTTGAACCGCGAGGTGACGCTGGCTGAGGTAAACGAGGCCGTGAAAGCCCTCATCACCGATCAGAACCAGGTGGCCATCATGTATGCCCCCGACAAGGAGGGCGTCCATCTGCCCACCGAGGCCCAGATAGAAGAGGTGATCCTCGCTACCCAGCAGCAGCCCTACGAGGCTTACGCCGAGCAGCAACTGGCCGACCGTCTGATCAGCACGCTGCCTGCACCGGGCACCATCGTAGCAGAGAAACCCTACGGCGCGAACGGATTCACCGAACTGACGCTCTCCAATGGTCTGAAGGTGTATGCCAAGAAGACCGACTTCAGTGCCGATGCCATCCAGTTCTCGATGCGTGCCGACGGTGGTACCTCGCTCTACGGCGACGAGGACATTCCTAACTTCACGCTCATCTCCAGTGGTGTGGCTGAAGGCGGTGTGGGTGATTTCGATGCCACCACCCTGCGTCGTATGCTCCAGGGCAAGTCCGTCCGTCTGGCTCCGTCGGTAGGCTCTAAGGGACAGAGCATCAGCGGTGGCTCGTCGGTGAAGGATATGCAGACCCTCTTCGAACTGACCTACCTCTACTTCACCCAGCCGCGTCGCGACTCCGTGGCCTTCGGCGGACTCATCAACCGTACCCGCTCGTTCCTGGCCAACCGCAATGCCTCGCCCAGCGTGGACTACAATGATTCCATCCGTGCCATCCTCTATGGCCACCATCCGCGCTTCAAGCCAGTGGAGGTCGCCACGCTCGACAAGGTGAACTACGACCGCATCTTCCAGATCTATCAGGAGCGGTTCAGCGATGCCTCCAACTTCCGCGCCGTTATCATCGGCAACTACGACGAGCAGCAGTTGCGCCAGTTCGTCTGCCAGTATCTGGCCACGTTGCCGTCTACAGGCAAGCACGAACAGACCAATATGGCGAATATCCCGCAGATCGTGGCGCCCACGGGTACCTATAAGTTTACGAAGAAGATGGCCACACCACTGGCCAATGTGTCGGTCTTCTATAATGCCCAGATTCCCTTCTCGGCCAAGAACGACCTGATCGCCGACTACCTGAAGCAGGTGCTACGCATCGCCTATACCGACTCGGTACGTGAGGAGAAAGGTGGCACCTACGGCGTGAGCGTGGCCTTCGAACTGGACAAGGAGGATACGCCCGACCTGACGCTGAAGATCTCATAC
>FLNX01002925.1_pt1 | contig 39828 bp, 42 predicted proteins | sample 1140341 | NCBI WGS metagenome assembly FLNX01 (sample SAMEA3878208, study PRJEB12797) | bioreactor metagenome | biome: Moose rumen | place: Sweden | collected 2011-10 | reverse complement strand
CAGCGGAAACGTTCAGGCAGTTGAAAATTTAAAGCCGCAATTTGAAGATGGTATAAAACACCTTGATAATCATGTTGCACAGATGAAACAAAATATAGACAACTCCGTTTCGCAACTGGTTAATGCAAAAGATAAAGCAGAATATTCAAAACTATATGAGCCTTTGCAAAGGGATTGGCAGGAATACCAACATGCACAAAACATAGTCAATCGCATAAAAGCTCACGCATCTGCAGGTGACTACAATTCCGTTGCAAACGAATTAGGAAATTTTGTAAGCGGAAGCCAAAGACAAATTATATCTGATATGCTTCAGCCAAATGTCGCATTACAAAATAATACTAAAAAATTATCTGATATTATAAGTAAATATAATTTGGATGATGAGATTCAATATGCATTAAAAAATAATGTAAGTGGTGTAAATCATAGTGCGGATTTTTCTAATTTTGGAAATTGGAATATCAAAATGAATAATTTAATAAATGCTAATAGACCAAATACAAAAGAAATGGCAAATATATTTTTGGTAAAACCGCAAAATATTCCATTGAGTAAAGAATATATTTACATACCTAAAGGTTATGCAAATATTATTAATCTAAAATATAATTTAAAAGGGAATAAAATAATACCTCAAGGTTGGGAAGGCATTGTTTATAATCAATACAGTTCGTTATCTAAAAATGTTTCAAATTCAATTGAAATGCAAAACAGAATACGAGAACAATTTAATTTTATGAGAACTAATACTATAAATGACAAGTTGGAAGTTGGCTTTTCACAGGATTCGAATTTACATTTATCAATTGGACATGCTACTATTCTTGAACCATATATTGATTCACAAGGTTATTTTCATGGAATACTTTTCGATAAATATGATTTTAGTTGGTTAGAAGATTATAAATATAATGCTTTTAAAGATATATTTGCCTATTTAGTAAATGATTATTTTAGAATAATTCAAATATTGAACGGTCATAATTATTATATTCTTGCTCCGATAATTTTTAAATGGTAAAATCATAAGGTGGATATTTTAAATAAAAATAAAGATTTAATAATAACAATAGGCATACATATGCTTATGCCTATTGTTTATTTTTTCATTTTTATATCGATATTGATAATACCTATTTTATTATTCGCAGAAGAATTTTCCAGAGATATAGAAAATCCTTTTGGATTTAACATCAAAACTTTAATATTTATATTCTTTTGTGCATTTATTTTCTTTATTTTAATATTGCGTATATGTATATTGCCTTTTACATATAGTTACTTTGAGAAGAAAACTAATAATGTATGTTTAAAAAATTTTATTTGTAATTTAAAAAATAATTATTTTTATAGATTACTTATGCTTATTATTGTCGAAGTCCCATTTTTGCTATTAGTATTGAAAGCAAATACGGTTCATATTCCCGCTTACAAAGAACAGATAGAACTTCATATTATACTTACCAGTTCTTGCGATTTATTAGGTTGTTACCTAGTATTGTTTTTATGGTGGGACATACAAAAATTGATTAAAAAATATATGAGCAAGTAGTAAGTAGGATGGATGCAACCCATTATTTTTATATTTGTTGGGTTTTACCCAACCTTGCTTAGCGATTTTGTTTTTTAGTACAATAAAGAAAAGGGACATAAGACTTACCCAACCTAAATCCTTTTGAGATTAGTTTGTAGATTGTCTATGTCCTTTTCCATTCAACAAGACTTTAGAAATACCGGTTTGCTACTTTAAGCAAGGTTGTCTGTTGAACATTGTATTAGTTTCCAATAAGGAGTGTATCATGGAACAAACAAAATTTGTAGGGGTTGATTGCCACAAAAATACAAAACATTAGATAAAGAAATAGATAATTTAATGCCGGAACAAGCAAAGAAATTAACAACAATAACAGAGGAATAAGTACTCTAACTGCAGGAACAATCTATACTGAAATAAAGGGTAAGAAAATGACTAAAGCACAATTTGCAAGTTATTGTGGAGTTGCACCGGTAGATTGTAGTAGTGGAATGAGTGAAAAGCATAGAAACAATCATAGAGGCAATCGTATATTAAATTCTATTCTTTATTCAATAGCAATACACCAAACAAGGTATGATGAAATTGGCAGTGCATACTATATGAAAAAATTACAAGAGGGTAAAGCAAAGAAAGTTGCCCGTAAACACTTGCAAAGACAACTTTCTAACCTTATTTGGAAAACGATTTTCGTTGATTGATTTGTAACAATCCCGCAACAATCAAGAGAAATATCTACCTGCTTTCCCAACAAAACTCACAGGATTAAGCATACTGACATTCATTTTCACAACCTCCTAAAATATTTACATTTAGTGTAAAACATTTTTTTAGCATTTTTGCTATATCATTAATTTATTGTTACATCACCCCAAAATTAGTTTGCAGCACAAATGATGCGCATTAACGCACCGGTGGCGACAATTCCAAAAACACTATTACTACTAAGCACCTTGTTGAGCCAATTTTTCAAGTTTTAATTTTTGGTCATACTCAACAAGCATTTCAATAAGTTCATCCAAATCACCCTCAATAACAGTCCAAACATTCAGGTTATGATTGAGTCTGTGGTCTGTAAGACGCCCCTGAGGGAAATTATATGTACGGATTCTTTCGCTTCGGTCCCCTGTTCCAACCTGAGAACGGCGAAGGTCAGTTATTTCTTTCATTTGTTTTTGGACTTCCAAATCATAAAGTTTTGAACGCAAAATCTGCATTGCACGTTCTTTGTTCTGTAATTGAGAACGTTCTTCCGTACAGAAAATCATTATTCCCGTCGGTTTGTGGAATAATCTTGCTGCTGTTTCTACTTTGTTTACGTTTTGTCCGCCCGCACCACCTGAACGTGCCGTAGACATTTCAATATCTTCCGGTCTTATTTCAATTTCAACATCATCAACTTCAGGCATAACAGCTACCGTAGCAGTAGATGTATGAACTCTGCCTTGAGATTCTGTTTCTGGTACACGCTGAACTCTGTGAACACCTGATTCGTATTTCAATCTTGAATAAACAGCATCACCTTGCATTGATATTATAATTTCGGAATATCCGCCCGCTTCACATTCTGTTTTTGATAACACCTGAGTTTTCCAACCCTGTTTATCAGCATATTTTAAATACATTCTTGCCAAATCACCCGCAAAAATGTTTGCTTCATCGCCGCCTGCACCACCGCGAATTTCCAGCATAATATCTTTATCATCCATCGGGTCTCTCGGCAACAACAGACGTTTCATCTTTTCTTCAAAATCAGGAAGTTTTGCTTCGTTTTCTTCTATATCGGCTTTTAACATAGCCTTCATATCTTCATCTTTTTCCTCCTGAAGCAACAACTTATCATCATCAATGGCATCGGTTGCTTTTTTCCATTCATAATAAAGTTCAACTGTTTCTTCCATTGACTTACGTTGTTTTGATAAATCTCTAAACTTGTTATAATCCTGTATTACGGCAGGATCAGACAAAGTTTCCCCAAGTTCTTTGTATTTTTTTTCTATTTGCAATATTTGGTCTAACATATCTTTCATAACTAAATAATATCAAAAACATATCAAAATGCAAAAACGGCGGGTAAATGTAAATTAAACGATTAAATAAAAATCGTACCCCCTAACCTTTCCGTTTTGAAAAGGAATTTATCAGATTATGTTCAGTTTTTTGCATGCGCAATATGCAGCTTTTTGCTCGGCATCCTTTTTGGAAAAACTTTTTTCTGTTGCAAGAATTTCGTCATGATATCTTACTTCGACTTCAAACAATCTTTTGTGAGCAGGTCCGCTTTCAGATATAACTTTATATTCGGGGCGGTCTTTATTTTGGCTCTGAGTATATTCCTGTAAAATTTCTTTTGCGTTATATTTACCAAAGTTATTTTTTACATCCTCTATATAAGGCTGAAAAGTTTTTTCAATATATTTACGAACTTGTTTGTATTTTCCGTCAAGATAATATGCCCCTAAAATTGCTTCAAATGCACAGGCGCAAATAGAATTTAGTTTTCTTGCACCCTGCTTTTCATCATGTTTACTCAGAATAATAAGCTCCTGTAATCCGTTTTTCTTTGCAATCTCCGCTAAAGTATTATCAGAAACTATTATGCTTCTGATTTTTGACATTTCACCTTCTTTACTGTTTGGAAACATATTATACAAAACATCCGATACGGTTAATTTTAAAACCGCATCGCCCAAAAATTCCAATCTTTCATAGCATTGCGTAAACGGTAAATTTTTATCTTGAGTGTAAGACGGATGAGTAAGCGCATAAATATATAAATCTTCGGTTTTTGGTTTTATTCCGAATATTTTTGCTAAAGTTTTCATCCCGTAATCCCTTTGATAAAATCAACTGCATTATTCATCCATTCGGTTTTGAATACAAAATATTTAAAGAAATAGTACATTATAGGAATAGTGAGAGCAAAACTGTCTGTTCTGTCAAGAAAACCGCCATGACCCGGAAGTGAATCACCGGAATCTTTAACCCCCGCATCTCTTTTTAACAATGATTCGCAAAGATCACCGATTTGTGCAAATACAGTGCATAATATACCAGCAATAAGAGACAGGAACCAACCAAGTCCCAAAAAACATCCGATAAGTTCTGCAAAAATCACCGAAAATACAGCCCCGCCCAATGAACCCTCGATAGATTTATTAGGGCTGACTGTCGGCGCAAGCTTGTGTTTTCCCCATCTTGTACCTACATAATAACATCCGACATCAGTCGCAATAATAGATATAAGCATTAATATAACGAACCCCAGACCACTATCGTATTGTGCATTATGCAAGTTTCTGAAGAATATTAAATGAAGCGGAAACCATCCGCAATAAACCATTCCGAATAAAGTTGTTGCAACATTGGCTATATAAGGCTGTCTGCCGACAAACAATACCCACATAAACGAACACATGGAACAAATTGTCAAAGTGGCGGCAACAAGGTCAAAACGCTCAAAATAAACTATTGCGGCAAGTACGATTTCTGTTGCATATATTACTTTTAAGCTGGGATAAAATCCTTTGTGATTAAGGATTTTAACATATTCCCTTGTTGCAAATGCAAGTACTATACCCAATAAACCCAACAAAACCAGACCACCCTGCATTATGCAAAGAAGAACCACCCACCCGAGTAAAAACCCTGTAAGCATTCTTGTTGCATTCTTATTCAGTCCAAGGTCTAATTTCATTATACTGTCATAACCTCTTTTTCTTTATCACTAACCGCTTTGTCAATTTTATCAGTATATTTATCGGTTATTTTCTGAATTTTATCCTGATTATCTTTTACCGCATCTTCAGGAAGATTTTCATCTTTTTCAATCTTTTTCAGTTTATCAACCATATCACGGCGAATATTTCTTATTGCAACTTTTGCATCTTCACCCATTTTTTTGACATCTTTTGCAATTTCTTTTCTTCTGTCCTCTGTTAATGGAGGGAAAGGAAGTCTTATGCAAGTTCCGTCAGAATTTGGAGTGATACCGATTTCAGCTTTAATAATAGCTTTTTCAATATCTTTCATAATAGTTTTGTCATAAGGTGTGATAACAAGCGTTGTGCCGTCCTGAACCGTAACCTGAGACATTTGTCTTAAAGGAGTCGGCGCACCGTAATATTCAACTATAACTTTGTCAAGAATCCCCGGATTTGCACGTCCCGAACGAACAGATGCAAATTCTTTTTGTAACTGACCTACGGCTTTTTCCATTTTATCTTCGCCGAATAAATACATTTCGTCTAAAGCTTCTGACATTTTTTACCTCTTTCTAATTTATATAAGTTCCTAATTTTTCACCATTAAGGATATTTTTAATTCCGTCTTCTTTTTTGAAATCAAAAACCACAATCGGGATTTTGTTTTGTTTACATAAATCGCATGCTGCGGTATCCATAACTTTCAATCCGTTTATTATGATATCGTCATAGTGCATTTCATCAAGTTTTTTGGCTGTCGGATCAGTGTTAGGGTCGGCAGTATAAACGCCGTCTACACCATTTTTTGCCATTAACATCGCCTGTGCATTTATTTCAGAGGCTCTGAGGGCTGCTGCTGTATCTGTTGTAAAGAACGGATTACCAGTACCTGCCGCAAAAATTACGACTCTGCCTTTTTCAAGGTGTCTTATTGCTCTATGACGAATATAAGGTTCAGCAATTTGTTTCATGCTTATTGCACTTTGGACTCTGCAATCAACACCTATTTGATTTAATGCGCTTTGGAGTGTAATTGCGTTCATAACTGTTGCAAGCATTCCGACATAATCACCTGTTGCACGGTCAAGCCCGATTTTCGTACTGTTTTTCATTCCCCGAAAAATATTTCCGCCGCCGACAACAACTGCAACCTGAGCTCCCATATTTACTGCTTTTTTAATTTCATTTGCAATCATAGTAACGGGTTCAGGTGCTATACCAAACTGTTGAGTCCCTAAAAGTGCCTCCCCGCTTATCTTTAATAATATCCTGTTATATTTCAATTGAATATCTCCCTTTTCTTACCCCATATACTATATTAAAAACAATGCCATGTAAAGATAGCAAAAACACAACCCTTTATGCTTCCGTATATTCTTGTATAGAAATCGAATCAATCTCTTTTAAAGTCTGAAAAGATTTATATAAATCTTTTATCGGTTTTCTGTCCATTACATTAATTACACAGGTTATCTTTGTAGAATTTTCATCTGCATTAAGCTGTCGTCGTTTTATTTCCGAAATATCCTGATATTTTTCTATAATGAAATCCTGAACGGTTTGAACATAATCATTACTGCAAACAATCCCGACTTTAATCATTCTTGTTTTTTTAGTACTTGACGGGAGTACGTTTCTTTCAAAAACTCTGACCATAACAAGAGTTAAAATAGCCATAGCCGTACCTGCGAATGCAATATCAAACATTCCGGCACCGCAAGCCATACCGATACTTGCCGCAATCCACAGGGTTGATGCTGTTGTCAAACCCAATACAATCGGACCGTTTCTTAAAACTGTTCCCGCACCGATAAAACCGATACCCGTTACAACCTGAGCCGCAACCCTTGCCGTATCTCTTATACCCGTTGCCTGTGATACAACAACATTATCGCCATGTGCAAATGTCGGAAATCCGTATATTGATATCAGAGTAAATATACACGCACCCAATGCAACCATAATATGTGTTCTTAACCCTGCATATTTATTCGTTAATTCTCTTTCCAACCCTATACAAAACCCGAACGCTGCCGCTGCAACTATACTCATTACAAAATTCAAATTTATTATATGGTCAAGATTTAATATCATTATTTCTCCTTATAATTCTAAAATATACGCAATCTGATTTAATTTCTATTTTACCCTGCTTTTTGGGTCAAGTATATCCCTTATGGTATCACCTATCAGGTTAAATGCCAAAACTGATACAAAAATTAAAAATCCAGGAGTCAGAAGCCAAGGGCGATATAATATATTTGTAAATTCCTGAGCTTCTTTAAGCATATTCCCCCAGCTTGCATCAGGCTGTTGTATCCCTAATCCCAAAAAGCTTAGACCGGATTCTGATAATATATACGACGGAACGGATAAGGTCATTGCAACTATTACATAACTTGTTGTCTGAGGCAAAATATGTTTTGTTATAATTCTCATTTTTGAAGCCCCGATTGATTGAGCCGCCTGAACGTAATCCTGTGTTTTTATTGAAAGAACCATCCCTCTTACTACTCTTGCAAATCCCGCCCATCCGATTAGTGCAAGAATTATAACAATAAGCAAAAATCTCTGGGTACTTGTCATGCCCGACGGAAGAATAGATGCAAGTATTATCAGAAGATAAAAACTCGGAATAGACATAATACTTTCTGCAAAGCGCATCATGATTATATCAACCTTACCGCCAAAATATCCTGAAATTCCACCGTACAAAAGCCCGATAGGGAATAATACAATCAACGCTAAAAATCCTATTGTCATAGAAATTCTGCCGCCGAAAAGCAAACGTGAAAATACATCCCTTCCGTTTATATCTGTTCCCAAAAGATAAATTCTTCCGTTAGTATCTGTGGTAAAAAGATGCCTTTCCATCGGGATTATTCCCAAAAACTTATACGGCTGACCTTTTGCAAAAAATTTTATATAATGCTTTTGACTTCTGTCAAGAGAATATTTTATTTCCAAATTATCCTGATCAAACTCTCTTATATAATTATAAGTATAAGGCTTTGAAAATTTCCCATTTTCATTTATTGTAAAAACTTTTGACGGCGGAACATAAGCCATTGTTCTGTCAGAAAAATCTTTTGTATAAGGCGCAATAAAATCCGCCAAAAATAAAGCCAGATAAATAACACTCAATACTATAAGCGCAACACGGGCAAAGCGATCTTTCCAAATTTGTTTTATCAAATCTTTAATCATGACTTACTCCTTATTCTCGGATCGGTAATAATTAAAAGAATATCCGCAATCAAATTACCCGTAACAAGCATTATCGCACCCATCATAAGTGAAGCCATAACAAGATTTATATCAGATTTCATAACTGCTTCAAGAATTAATCTCCCTAAGCCCGGATACTGGAATACATATTCAGTTAAAGCAGCACCGGATAAAAGCCCCGCAAATTCAAACCCCAAAAGAGTTATCATAGGATTGAGCGCATTTCTCAAAGCATGTTTGTAAATAACCACATTCTCGCTCAAGCCCTTTGCCCGTGCGAATTTTATATAATCACTATCCAAAACATCAAGCATGTTAGCCCTCATCTGTCTCTGCAATCCGGCAAGCGACAGCGTAAACAAGACAAATACTGGCAAAATCAAATGGTGTGTAATATCAAGAAATTTGCCAAAAACATTCATATCGGCATAATTTGCACTTGTAAGTCCTCCTATCGGAAACCAGCCCGTTTTTACAGCAAACATCAGCATAAGTACGGCAAAGAAAAATGACGGTATAGCCATGCCTATACTTGTTAAAACAGTTAATATCCTATCAAAAGGAGTTTTCCACCGAACTGATGCTATTATCCCCAAAGGCACACCCACAAGCCATGTTAATAGTATTACAACCGTTGTTAATAAAAGAGTATTAGGTATACGTTCCGCAAGTTTTGTACTTACTTTTTCTCCTGTTGAAGTAACGCCCAAATCGCCTTTTACAAACGATAATGCCCACTTCCCGTATTGAACGATTATTGGTTTATCAAGTCCTAATCTTTTGCTTTCTTTTTCCACCGTTTCAGGAGAAACCGACGGATTAAGTTTTAACTCCGCAAGAGGATCTACCGGAGATAATCTTATTATAAAAAAGCTTATAAATGATACTATTATCAATAACGGTATTGTTTGAAGTATTCGTTTAAATATGTACTTAATGGCTTCCAATATAAATTTCCTCAATATTATGTGTCAAACCACCCAAAGATGACGGATAAATATTTTTAAATTTATTCCTTATCGCTACAATACGAATCGGGGAATATATATATATCATAGGTTTTTGGGTATAAACAATATCCTGATATTTGTCGTAATATACTTTCCTATCCTCGAATTTTGTTGCCAAAGCACCTTTTGTAAACATTTCATCAAGTTCTTTTTCCCACGGCAAAATTCCTGCCTTGCCCTCCTGAGGAGTTCTCATATTAAACATGTGTAATCTGCCGTCAGAAAGCCATACATTTTTTCCGCCGTTTGGCTCAAGCGGAGAGCCCGTCAGACCCATTATAACCATATCCCAATCAAAAGTGGAAACAAGTTTATTTACCAAAGAATTAAATTCTATCGGCTTGAAATTAACCTTCATACCCAAATCTTCCAAATCCTGCTTTACCATAACCCCGATTGCTTCACGTTCGGTGTTGCCCGCATTTGTATAAAGATTAAATTCTACACGGTTTCCCTCTTTGTCGTATAATTTACCCCTTTTATCGGTATGAAATCCTGATTTTTTGAGTGAAATTTTAGCATTATTAATATCTTTATCGTAAGGTTTTAGTTTTTTATTAAGATAAATTGAATTTAAACTTTCAGGTGTAAATAAGGGCATTCCTATACCATTTGCAATATTCAGCACCATATTTTTTCTGTCCGTCGCATAATCTATTGCTCTGCGGAAATTTAAGTCATTAAACCATTTTTGTTTAATCGGTTCAACATAATATTTACCCTTATCATTTTTTCTTGTATTCAAATTTAGAGCAATATACATTGTACCCGTATCAGGTCCCAAATTATATAATTTAAAATCGGAATGAGGCTCAAGAGATTTGTATCTTGCAACTTTTGAGCCCTGAAGTGATATAACATCAAGCTCTTTTGCCTCAAATTTTAAAACCTCATTATTCAAATCACCCACAATTAAATAAACAAGTTTATCAAGATAGGGGAGTTTTTTGTTTTCTTTATTTATTTCGTAGTAGTTTGGATTTTTTTCAAATACAACTCTTTGCGCCGGTACATATTCTTTCAACTTGAATGCCCCTGAAACGACAAAATCCTGAGGTTTTGCATTAGTAGAAAGGAAAGTATCAAAATAAGCATTCCCTTTTTGCACAGCAGGAGCAAAAACATGTTTTGGAGCAATAGGAGTTGATAGCATTCTTAAAAACGGAGCATAAGGTTTCGGAGTAACAAAAACAACTATATAATCACCGTATTTTCTAACACTTGGTAGTTTGCCGTCAATAACAAGAGAATCTCTTGTAGATGTATCACCCATCCCGCCAAAAATTATATTATTCCATGTAAATACTACATCATCAGCCGTTATCGGTTTACCATCAGACCATTTCAAACCTTTCCTTAAATAAACCGTATAAACCTGCCCGTCAGGTGATATGGAAAAATCTTTAGCCAATTTCGGAACGGGCTGCCCTGTTATCGGGTCAGAGGACAAAAGTCCGTCATACATAACCCCTGACATTATTGAAGATGTATTGTCCTTGCAATTAAAAGGGTTAAAAGTTTTCGGGCCTTCTCCGATAGTTGAAGCAACAAGTGTTCCGCCGAATTTTCCGACAGGAGCCTGTGACTGAAGATAATCAACACCGTTAAGCGTAATATTTTTTGGAGAATTATATGTCAGCGACAAATTAGAGGTCGCAGTCTTTTGGTTGGGCAAAACTTTTGGCGGCTCATCACGAACAATACATGCCTTACAAATTAAAGCAACCAAAATAACCCAAAATAAAACCCAAAATACTCTCCGTTTCATATTACAATATTATCATAAATTAATGTTTTTGTATCGGTTTATCGGGCAATAATAAACTGTATCAAAATTTCGGGCTGTTTTAATATATGTAAAATCAAAAAGCCGATTGAAACCAACCGACTTAAAAAAGTGTGAGTAAATAATATATTTATAAGTTTTATAAAATTTATGCAAACAAATCAGCAAACGGACCGTCAGGGTCTGCAATATGAGCAGCAACCGCACCGTCTTCCGCTAATTTTAAACCTGGTAAAACCACATCTTTTACGCCGTTTGCAACACTTTTCACATCTTTTTCACTGACTTTAAAATCAAAACCTAAACTTGCCAAAATTTTATTTGTTTCATTGGCGATTTCTTTATCTTCGGAAATTTTTCCAAAGTGGATGCCATAGAGGTTTTGAACATTTTTAGTTAATAAATCTGTTTCGTTTTCCAATCCTTTAAATGCTGATTTGGTTTCATTTTTTACAACTTCATCTTTCTTTTCTACTGCCTTTTTACCGTTTTCCTGACCAATAGCGAAGTTGTAATCAAATTTTCTTGCTAATTTGTTAAATTCGATTGCCATAATTTGGTCTCCTATTGTTTTACTCACAATTGTGTTTACGGCATGATATTTAATAATCTTTAGTAAAAAGGCATTTATTGTTAAGATTTTGTAACATAATATTTTATAAAACATAAATTCCGATTTACCCTCTTTACAAAAAAAATTTTTCATGTAGAATGAATATTGTAAAGGGCTGAATGCCCGAAGTACCAAGTTAAACCTTGGGGGATTAGCTCAGTTGGTAGAGCATCTGCTTTGCACGCAGAGGGTCAGGAGTTCGAGTCCCCTATCCTCCAGTTTTAACAAAAGAGTCTGAAAAGGCTCTTTTTTAGTGGCTTTTGCCGTTCTATTCTGCGTTTCGGGAATTTTTACTTTTTAATAACTTTTTTATAAATTCGTCAAAACCATTGTTATTACTTAGCTTCAAAAGTTCGAGTCTTTTAATGGTCTTTACTAATACATGAAACACACTCATAGAGTATTATTCCAACATTTATAGGTGTTTTTATATCTTTGGTTTCTGCTAAAATTGTAAAAAATCTTTGATAAAGATAAATGGTTTCTTCTTTTGAATATTCTTTATCGTCAAAATCGATAATAACTCCTACATCTTTTTTCTTTTTCATAAAAACCTCCTTTTTGTTTCCAAAAATTAAAACGCAAAGTAGGGTGTCATGCTGAACTTGTTTCAGCATCTTTTAATCTAAGTATGTTACAATAACTCTATGAGCAAAACTTATGCAGTATATATTTTGACAAATTACAATGAAACAACTTTTTACATTGGAGTAACCGGAAATTTACAAAAAAGAATTTGGGAACATAAAAACAAAGTTGTTGAAGGCTTCACTAAAAAATATAATGTTGATAGATTAGTTTATTATGAATTAACAGAAAATGTCGAATCTGCATTGAACAGAGAAAAACAATTAAAGCGATGGCATAGACAATGGAAAATAAATTTGATTAAAGAAATGAACCCCGAGTTTAAAAACTTATCCGAACAATGGTAAACCTCAAAACTAATAAACAAAAATTTTGTCATTCTGAATTTATTTCAGAATCTTAAAATTTTTGTTAAAACTTTTTCGAGGGTTAGACCCTGAAACAAGTTCAGGGTGACATAAAATTACGCTTACGCTATTTTTGTGTCAGTTCAGCATGACAGTTTACTATGCTGCAGAAACTTCGTTTTTCAATAAATTAAGTTGTTCTAAAATTAGAAGATTTTCGGGTTGTTGCATAGTATTTACAAGAGTTTTAATACAATATAAAAAGTTCAAGCATTGCCGCTTCATGCCCAGATTACAGACCGAGAACAGTTGTTTTCGGTCTGTAATTTTGTATGGGTATACGGACGAAAACTCCCGTTCGGAGTTCGGCACAAGCGAGCCGCCTTTGTATGTTCGTTTTCGTTCCATTTCAAATTGTTGGGTTTCACCCAACCTACCTGCTACCAAATAACAGACCGATAATTTAAGTTATGTAGTATATAATTATTTGCACCAAATTTAAAAATGCGATATAAAAAATCAGCACTTAAAAACTGTATTATTATAAATTCACTACATCTGATTTATTTTATTTTTATAAAATTCAACCATATCTCCTGACAATGACGGATTAACTTCTGAAATTGCCTTTTCTAAATCGGACTGATTGATTGTTCTGTCTGTTTTAGAAGCTTTTTGTGCGGCTTTGCGGACAATCAGTCTGATATCATCTGCGGTATAGTAAGGGGTTTTTTCAGCGAGTTTTTCGATGTCCAGATTATTATCAACATAAATCCCCTCAAGATTTCTGCCAAAAAGTCCAATTCTTGTTTTCTTGTCAGGTTCTCCGACATAAATCTTTTTGTCAATACGTCCGGTCCTTTTTACAGCATTGTCAATTTTTTGCGGTTCATTACAAGCCAAAATGACAAGTACGCTGTCCCCCTTGCAATTATTTATCTGCTGAAGCATTTCGGTAACATTTGCATTTGCCTCATTATTATCACCGCCGAGCAAATCTCTTTTCGGTAAAATAGATTCCGCTTCGTCTATAAAAATTACTGACGGAGCATTTCGTCTTGCTGATTCAAATACTGATTTAATATTATGTTGTGATTCAAACTGATACTTGCTCCCGATACTTGACGGCCCGATTTCATAGAAATTGCGTCCTGTTTCTTCTGCGATAGCTTTTGCAACAAATGTTTTACCGCATCCCGGAGGTCCGTACATCATAAATCCGTTAATTACTCCTATTCCGTATTTTTTGTATTTTTCAGGATTTTTCATTGGTGCGATAATTTCGTCATTGATTATTTCTTTCAGTTCTTCCATTCCGACAATTTTGTCAATCCCGTGTCGTTCTTTTATTCTTGCGCTAAGAAAAGGTTTGACGATTTCGCCACCTACAACTTGCGGAAGTTTTTGGTTTAGGGAAGAATTTTCATCCGATTTAAGATACACTTTACCGTTACCGTTAGGGAATATTATTTTTCCGTTTACTGATGCATTCCCAGTAATGTAAACTTCACCATTTTTGCCTGTAACCGTAAGATTATTGATTTTTGAATCGTTGTTAAGTTTAACGGATTTAATTACGATGGCATCTTGCGCAGAAGCATTGTTACTCATAACAAGATTGTCAGCTTCGACTGTTTTTGCTGCTGATGATGCTTCCATAATGACATCTTTCCCTTTTACTTTAACGGCTGATGCGGCAGATTTCATTGTGATTTTATCTGCATGAAGTTCTTTTGCTTTTATTGGTACATTGCTGTATTTATCACCTATCCGAATTTCTCCGGCATAAATATCTTTATTTATTTCCTGCATGTTTTCAAGTTCATAAATAAGTTTGCCGTTTTTAACATGCGATATGTCAGGTAGTGCTTTGCAATAATCTGATATAATGACATCACCTTCACCGTTTATGAAATCAATTTCCCTGATTTTTATGTTTCCTGAAAGTTTTCTTTCAATGTTAAACCCATCATTTTTAAGTTTATTCTCTTTTGCAACATCAACGGTCAAATTGTCTATACTTACTTTGTCATCAGAATCAACGTATATACTGAAGCCCGATGTTTTTATATCCCCGATACGGACATTTGTTTTTATACCGTTACTTCCATTTTTGATGCTGAACATATTGGTATTTGCTTTTCCTATCTCGGCATTGTATCCAAGCCACAGATAGTGTGCGTTTTTAATTTCTCCTATTTTATTGAGTATAGGTTTTTTGCCGTATAGCTGAAGTACATTTACATCATCGATCGTATCAATTGAAAAATCCCCAAACCCTTTAATTTCACTAACATGTTTATCTATTCTTCCGATTTTTGAGTTTCCGTTTAAATACAGGCCTTCAATACATTCCTCATCTGATGTTATGGTTTTAGCATTTATATCTCCGTCAAGTGAAAGTGCGCAAGATGAAAACCCAATAAACGGTTTATGTTTAAGAACAACAAGTTTGTCAATATTGGCATTCCCTACAATAGAATCATGTGCTTTTAAAGTGGAATAATTGCCACTGACGTGCTGTTGTCTTGATGTAAATGACGGCTTGTATTTATCCGTTTTGTTAATATTTTGTGATTTTACAGAATAAAAATTATTTGATGAAATCGGGGCTATATACATATATGTTTTCTCCTTGCCATGTATGAAAACACCTAAAGATATTTTTTGCTAAATAAAATAAGAAAACATTATATGACTTCAATAAAATTTTAAAATTTGGTGTAAATAATTGCGCCCTTGCTGTCACTTGCTTTGGTAAATTTTAATAATTTTATAAATATTTTCTAAATCTTCAAGCTCAAAAGAACTTATATTCTTATTAATTAAATCAATAATTTCTTTTTTTGTTCTGTTTTGGGGTGAAAAATCAAACAAATCTTTCAGTGAAATATCTAATGTTTGAGAAATTTTATTAAGGTTTTCAAAACTTGTAAAATAGAGCCCCGTTTCAATTCTGCTGATTGTCTGATATTCCAAACCAACCAATTCAGCCAATTTTTCCTGACTTAACCCCTTTGCTTCCCTAAGCTTTTTCAGTTGTTTGCCGAAATTCTTATTGCCCGTCATATTACTCACCCGATAGAGTTATTGTGATAGAATTAAATACAATTTTGTATAACACTTGACGTATAATAATATACATGTATAATACACATGGCGTATAATATTACTTGTTGCATTATACATATATAATAGTTTATTTAAACGCTTTTTGTAATCTTATAAATATCGGTAAGACCACACTATGAAAAGAATAGTTTATTTATCAAATATTTTATATCACGATTGGAATAATAAGCCTACAAATCATATAAGGTTTATAAAGCTGATGGAGCCATCAATAAGGCTTGTTAGCGGTTTAAAAACAGAAAATTTTACAGAATTGAAAAATGAGAAAGGCGAAACATTTGACCGCAATATTTTCTTTAAATTATCAGGAATTGAAAATATCAAAAAATGTTATTTCTCTTATAATTTGGAAAAGATAACTCAGCAATCTCTGGATTATTTTTATTCGTTTATTAATCAGGATGATTTTATACTTGGCATAGAACTTGATGGAAATATAAGAAAAATTTTATCGGAAAGAAATATTAAATTTATAAATTTTTGGATACACAGCTTTCATTTATTTGATGACATGTGTTTTATGGTAAACACTAATGACATAAGTCTTTTTGAAAGAATTAAGCAATTTCAAATACCACAGGAAAAATTTTATCTTTATGCAGACATAGCAAAAAATATACTAAATAATAAATTTGGCGAAGTCGATATTAACAATAATTCATGCCTGTTTGCAGGGCAGACATATAATGACAAATCAATCGAAAAAGATGGAATATTTTTGAATATTACACATTTTGAAGAAGAAATAAAAGAACTTGAGAAAAAATACAATACTATTTATTATATTCCTCACCCTTACGCACCTGTTGAGCAAAATAATGATGTAAATAATTTTCTGAAAAAACATCCGAAAATAGAAGTTATAAAAAATGTTCCAACTTATGCTATGTTGGCTTCCGATAAGATAAAAGAGGTTATTGCAATATCTTCTTCCGTTTTGTATGAAGCCCAATTTTTTAATAAAAAAATAAAATATTTATATAAATCTATGTTTAATATTGATACTGAATTTAGAGAAAATACTTTTATAAGTGTTTATAATGATTATCTTAATCCAAAATTTTGGTCAGCAGTATTAGACGGATATTTTTATATTGATAAAACAAAAGCCGATTTTACAATTTACGATAAAAATAAATCAAGATTGAGAGATATATTAAATATTTGGCACGGATACAAGCAATTATCGGAAATTTCCGTTATAGAAAAACATAATAAATATGAAACAGAGTTAAAAAATATAGCAGTACTAATGTTTTATATCCATAAAATTTTGGCAAATATTACTTTTGGGGAATTAAAAAAAGAGATTATCAATAAAAAATATTATTACAAAGAAATAATGACACTTGGGTAAATATGTCATTATTTACCCACAGGCTGCGTTTTACAATACACCATATTTTTTATACAATTACCCCTCATACGCAGCCTGAAAATCAGATATCGGCTCAGAATGTTCAAAATCGAGCAAATATTTTTTTATATTTAAACCTGCCCGATACCCTGTAAGTTTGTTATTTTGTGAAATTATCCTGTGACATGGAATTATAATCAGCAAAGGATTTTTGTTACAGGCAGAACCGACAGCCCTAAAAGCTTTGGAATTCCCGAGATTTTTTGCAATTTGTCCGTAAGTTGCTGTTTTTCCATAAGGAATTTTTAATAACTGCAGCCAAACTTTTTTTTGAAAATCGGTTCCAAATGGATTGAGTTTTAAATCAAATTCTTTACGATTATGAGAAAAATATTCATCAAGTTGAATTTTTACCGATTTTGAAAATTCTGTTTCTTTGTCATTTTTAAAATTTTTGCACTGTGCTATATCCAAAGATATCAGCCCATCATCTTTGGTGCGGTATTCCAAAACTCCCACAGGGGAATAATAATAGTATGTGTTATATTTCATTTTGGTTTAGTATTTCTTTCAAAGTTTTTGCTGATTTTTGGAGATTAGAAATTTCTTCTTCATTCAACTGAATCGGAACATGGGTTTCAACCCCGTCTTTTCCGACTATTGCAGGCATAGATAAAGAAATTCCGTCTATTCCATAAGCTCCATGCATCATTGAAGAAACCGGTAAAATAGATTTTTCATCTCTTACAATAGCCTCACAAATTCTTTTTACAGCCATCGCAACTCCGTAATAGGTAGCTTTCTTTTTCTCTATAATTTCATAAGCACTGTTTTTAACATCCTCACCAATACGTTTCATATTACCTTCATGGTCGCAATAGCCGCGCATTTCACAAAATTTATGCAAAGGAACACCTGATATATTTACGCTTGACCATGCAGGAATTTCACTATCCCCATGCTCTCCTATTATGAAAGCATGGACACTTCTTGAATCCACATTCAAATGATTTCCGAGTTCATATTTTAATCTTGCACTGTCCAGAACCGTACCCGAACCTAAAACTCTGTTTTCGGGTAAACCCGAAAGTTTCACGGCAACTGTTGTAAGAATATCAACAGGATTTGCAACTATAAGCAATACTCCTTTAAAATCTCGTTTTTTGATTTCGGGAATGATTGATTTAAAAATTGAAATATTTTTCTTGACTAAATCAAGCCGTGTTTCACCGGGTTTTTGATTAGCACCTGCCGTTACTATTATCAAAGAGGCATCTTTAATATCATCATAATCGCCCGCATATATTTTTATCGGTTTGGCAAACGGAACACCATGGCTGATATCTAATGCTTCCCCTTCGGCTTTCGAGTTATCGGCATCTATAAGTACCATCTCGGAAAATAATCCTGACTGCATAATTGAAAATGAACACGCAGCCCCGACAAATCCGCATCCTATCATTACAACTTTTCTAACATTTGTGCAGTTTAGACAATTTTTTTCCATAAAACCTAAGACCTTTCCGTAAAATATAAATAAGAAATACGAATTAATTATAAGAAAAAATGTAATTATATACAATAATTATTATGCAAAACCCTCTCCCGACAGGAGAGGGTCATTAACTGCAATATTAGTTATAAAATACATAAAATTATCAGATTATCTGTTCTTTTTCTTTTTTGCATTTTTCATGGTTATCAATCATTTTTTGCAGTTTTTCCGGTGTAACCGTATTATGCGCAACGGCTTTTTTCTGCAAACCTTGTTTTAATAATGCCACTTCTTTATCTTTCAGAGTGTCTTTTGCTTCAACAATATCCCTGCCGTGATAGTACTCTGCAAGATTTATACAGTTTTCTGACGGGGCTGAAATTTCTGCCAGTTTTTCCTGAACTTTATAACTTACCCAATCGTCAGGAATATCGTCAATAGAGTTATAAAATTCTCCTTGCGGTGCAAGTCGTTTTTGGACTTCTTTTTCAAGAACATTTTGCACATAATCTTTTTGGTTTTTAAATCTGCAAGGAATTATAATATCAGAACCGATAACTTCTTCAGGATCACGTTTTTCATATTTTTTAAATAACTGAGAAACAAATTGAAGATGCCCTAATTCTATATCTAAAAACAGTTCCCAATATTTTTTAATATCTTCATCGGTTTCATCTTCTAAACATGTATAATAATTACAAACCTCAGTAAATTCGTGAATCAAAGCTTTTTCAAACATTGATTCCGTCGGATCAATCAAAGATTCATACATAGAAACGTGTTCTTCTTCAACATCTTTAATTTCCGCATAAGTTTCACGCAGAATATGATCTGCATACATAAAACCGTGTTCGGCATAGAAATTATGTGTTTGTTGCTCCCCTGAAAGTACTGTCATAATATTTACTTTTGTCTGAGGGGAAGCTGTTGTTTTGTCATAATATTTGCGTAGTCTTAACCCGTTGCAGTTGTGATGGTGCTGTGTCGGACGACCGACAATAACATCCGTTTGATTTTGAACGATATCGTTTGGTTCTAAACCCTCTGTCATATACGCAAACTGAGAATATCTGTATAAATGGTCAAAATCTTCTAACAAACCAAAATCAAAAGTTTCTTTAACATATTTATCGGGTTCGTTTTGTGCAAGCCATGCAGTCAAATCAACTGCAACCTGTTCATACGCAAGTGTTGTTTCCAAAACCGATTGATCGGCAGGACATAACCAGTTACAAGTCATTTGTTGTTGGTTTTCAATTCTTCCGATTCGTGAAATGTTTATTTTATCTTCATAATCAATATCATGCATGAATCTGTTGAATTGATGTTTGAACCCCCACGCTTCAACTTCAATTCCGTTCATTAAAATTTGGCGTGTTCTTGTATGGCAATCTACATGCTGTTTTTTATAGGGTTTGGCAACTATCTGATGCCAATTTCGTAATTGTTTTTCCAAAGGTAATCCTTTTTCCTTTAACGGATTAAATGTCATAGTAAAGCTCCTTAATTAATCTTTATAACTGTTCTACAAATGACATTGTATAAATAACTTAATATTTTTTTATTGCCCGATTTATCAAAGTATTTGTATAATATAATTCAGATTGCAAAATGTATTTATAAATAATGGAGAAAATATATGAAAAAGAAATTTGTTTTCGGCTTAATGCTTACAATACTGTGCGTTTGTGCCCTGCCCACAAATGCATCAGATAAACAACTTAAAGATATAACATTATCAAACGAATATTTTTCCATTGTTTTGCCACACAAAGTAAAGGGTACATATTATGCTGATAAGAAAAATAACGGAATATTTATCTATGAAAAAGAATCAAAAAAAGCAGGTTTTGGCGGTTTTGCTTTCGGTATAAAAGCATACAAAAGCCCGTCAGATTATGCAATGATGCCCGGGGGGAGAAAAATAGGCGAACTTACGGATAAAAACGGGAATCTTTATGATATTGCTCTTATACAACCGACAGATGTTCAGTATGACTACAATAAAGGTATTTCAGAAAAATACGAAACCCTTTATAAAATTGGAGAAAATGCCACAATTAATGGAAATAAAGGAAGTGAATATCATAAAAATCAGGGAATGAAAGGGGAAGATTTATATAAAGAAATACTTGATAAACATCTTAAAGCAATAAATGAAAAATGGGATTCTGCCAAACTTGAACAGGAAAACATGAGTTATATGTATAATGCAGCAACTCGAAAAGATAAAATCGGCTATATTTATTATGATGTAAATAACGATGGAATTGAGGAACTTCTTATTGGAGAAATAGCTCAAGGAGAATGGAAAGGCGTAATTTACGATATTTATACAATGGTAAACCGCAAACCGACTCACGTTATAAGCGGAGGCAGCAGGGACAGATATTATATTTGTGACGACTATTTTGTTTGTAATGAATATTCTTCCGGTGCAGGTGAAAGCGGATGGCTTGTATATTTTCTGACGGAAAATTCAACCGAGCTTTTCCCTCAGGTAGGTTTTAAATACGATATTTACAAAGACAAAAATAACCCTTGGTTTATATCATACAATTTCAAAAACGACAAATGGGAAAATGTTTCGGAACAAATTTTTAAAGAAAGAAAAGCAACATTCAGCAGATATAAAAAATTTGATTATATCCCGCTGAAAAATCTTGATAAATAATAAATGATTTTAATTATTATTCTAACAAATCATCATCACATACGACAGGTAAAGAGAACCCGAATGTTGAGCCATGCTCAGGCTGGGAGTTTACAAAAACATGCCCGTGATGATGTTTTTCAATAGTTGTTTTTACAAGATGAAGTCCAAGTCCTGTACCTTTTACACTATGTGTTTTATTTTCAATTCGGTAAAATCTTTCAAAAATCTTTTTCTGAAATTCCTGAGGTATTCCTATGCCCTCATCCCTTACCGTTACAACAACTTCGTTGTTTTCATTATCCATATATACTTTTACTTTAATTACAGAATCTTTTGGTGCATATTTTATCGCATTGGAAAGATAATTCGTTAAAGCTCTCGCAATCGCATCATAATTGCAGTTTATCATAGGTAAATCAGGTTCTTTTTCTGTTTCAATTGACAAATTATTTTCTTGCAACAAAGCCTTAACCTCTGAGACACAATAATCAACAAGCTGCGATATATCATTTTCTGATTTTTCGATTTTTGCATTGGAATCCAACCTTGAAAAATCAAGAATATCATTTACCATATTTTGTAATCTGACTATTTCGGTATGAATTGTACCTATAAATTCTTTTTGTGACTCATAATCAAAATCATTTCCCATGTCATACAAAGTATCTATATAACTTCTCAAAACCGTAACAGGAGTCCTTAATTCGTGAGAAACATTTGAAATAAACTGAGATTTCATAACATCCATTTCAGCTTCTTTTGTAATATCAATCAGTACAATAATATATCCGACATAATCTCTGTTTTGTGTAAACATTGGCGATATAATTGATTTTAAGGTTTTGTCATCAAGTTTTACATTAAATATAATAGGTTTTGATATTCTTTCTTCAATCGGAATTTTCTTATACTCATCAATTTTGTCACTAAAACAGAAATTTCCGTCAGAATCAACGTAATTTTTAATATTGGAATTTAATAACTGGTCATCCTGTAATTCAAGCAGTTGTTTTGCGTGGTCATTTAATAAAGTGACGGTATCATTGTTGTCGCAAACAACAACTCCGTTTGCAATACTCATCAGTACTGCTTGAAGTTTATTTCTTTCAAGAGTCAGTTGTTCAACGTTTGATTCTTCATAAAGGTGTAATTTGTTTGACATATCGTTGAAAGCATTGAACAATTCCTGTACTTCTTCACTGACATCTTTACTCTCAATTTTTACCCCAAACTCTTTTGATGAAATTCTTTTTACTCCGTCACGCAAAATCTTCAATTCTCTTGTAATAAGATATGTATTTATAAGAATTACAAATGCGAAAACAAGCCACACAATGATAAATACAAACATTATAGATGCTTTGGCTGCGGAAGAAAGATTATCAACAACCGTACCCGACAAACCCACATTGACAGAACCCAAGTTTAGCCCCGTCTGAAGATTTTTAACAGGGGAAGAAACAGAAATTCCCGCCCTTGAGGAAATATTTTTGTTTTTTGCTTTATAAACTGTTTTACCGTTATTATCTTTAAATTCAATAAATACAATATCTTTATTCGATTTCAAAATCAAATCGGAATGAGTTTTCAAAATACGTTTTGTCTGTTTCGGAGAGGCATTTTTAAGCATATCGGCAGTTTCAATTGCCAGCGTTTTTGATATAACCTGACCAAAATTCTGATATGTCATATTGAGATTATTCTGAATTTTGAAGGTCATAAATACCGCAACAAACATTATAAATAAGGTACTTATCACCAACCCTAAAATAATCAGACGATTTTGAGTAGAAAAACTTTGTTTTCGATTGTTGTTCATAAAAGAATTATAACATAAATATTGACAATTATATTATTAGCTTGGAATAAAATTCCCAATCTATGCTCCTCCCCAAACGGGGAGGATGGGAGGGGTACAATAAAAGATATCGCTTTCATCCTTTGCTCAGAAGTAGCCCCGCGACAGGAGAGTTTCTTTGCACCTCGTTTATTTGCGGTCAAAGAAATGGGGCATGTAGTTTTTTTTACAAAATAACTACCGATAGTATTATTTATGCTATAATTTTTAGTATAATAATTATTTTATATTTTAATAAGAGGGAAAATTTATGGGAAAAAGAATAGGTATAGACGTAGGCGGAACAAATATTAAAATTGCACTTGTGGACGAAAAAGGCAAAATAATATATTCAAACAGTGTTCCTACTTATGCAAAAATGGGTTATGAATACACAATAAATAATATTAAACAATCAATTCGTGACCTTATGAAAGAAACAAGAACAGATGAAAAATCAATAGAAGGAATCGGTTTTGATTTTCCGGGTCAGGTTGATTATCAAAAAGGTATAGTCAAGCTTGCGCCAAATATTCCCGGGTGGGTAAATGTTCCTATTGCAAAGCTTATCGAAAATGAATTTCATATCCCGACAAGAATAGATAATGATGTACGTTGTGCAGCATTAGGTGAAATGAATTTCGGAGCAGGCAAAGGATGTGAAAACTTTGTATGTATTACGGTCGGAACAGGTATCGGTTCAGGACTTGTAATAAACGGAAAACTTGTAAGAGGGGCATCAAATGCGGCAGGGGAAATCGGACATATAAAGCTTGTGGCAAAAGACGGTGCAATCTGCGGATGCGGAGATACGGGATGTCTTGAAGCATACGCATCAGGTCCTTCCATTGTTGCAATGGCTCAGGATTATATAAAAGGCGGAAAGTCTACCAAGTTCAGAGAACTTGCAGGGGTAGACGGCGAAATAACCCCTTATCTCGTTGCAAAAGCCGCAGAAGAAGGCGACCCTGTTGCAAAACGCATATTTGAAATTATGGGTGAATATATAGGACTTGGCTTGACAAGTGTTGTAAATCTTTTAAACCCCGAAAAAATTATTGTAGGCGGCGGAGTTGCCGAATGCGGAGATTTACTTTTAGAACCTATAAGAAGAACTATTAAGCAAAGAGCTATGGTAATCGCAGGACAAGCGGTAGAAATTGTACCTGCACAACTTGGCAACAGCGCAGGCGTAATTGGTGCAAGTATGCTCATTGATGAATAAATATTTGATTCAATTAAATAAACAAAAAAGGTGCTAAGTTTAAAACTCAGCACCTTTTTTATCATTCAAATTTTTAATTATTTTTTAGCATAAAGCTTCATTTTGAAATTTATCAGCAAAATCTGTTTATTTTTTCTGTAAGGAACAACTTCAACAGACACTATATCAAGAAAATGTTCATGCTTATACAATTCTTTCAAGAAACTGTCGTAATTTGAATAAGTAGCAACCATTTCCATATGCAGACGTGCGACATTGTAGCTCCCGCCCGAACTTTGAACAAACACATCATCCTGCGGGTCGTAATCATATTTTATAGCACGAACTTTAATTTTATTTGCTCTTATTAAATCCAAAACTTCCGTAAATTCACCTGCAATAACGGCTTCAGTATCAAGCCCTGATGTTATTGGTTTATAAAACGGTTTACTTTTTCTTTGTTCTTCAGCAAGCTGACGTGCTTCATCGGCTTCTCTTTTCTTTAAATCGTCAAGTTTTTCCTGTTTTTTCTTCAGGATATCAACTTTTCCCTCATAATCTGTTTTTGTATTTAAAAGCTCCTGAATATTATTTACCAAATTTGACCCGAGAGAAAATGCCGAAACGAAAGCAATCACAACCAACAATATAGGTATTATAAATATTTTTAGTTTTTCGCTGTTCATAATGGTTTCATTCCTTTAATAATTTTTGCTTTCATCTCTTTCTTACTGTTGCGGTGGTTGCTGCTGCGCAGGCTGTGCCGGTGGCGGAGGTGCAGGTTGTTGTTGCTGCTGATCCTGCTGATTATCAGCAGGCATTCTCAAACTGCTCATAAATGACGCTAATTGTCCTGAGCTCATATTTGTTATTTCGAATACATAAGGTGCATTCTCTATTGAAGGATTTTCTATAACTGTTTCTATTGTACCGTTTCTCAAATCAAGTTTGCTCAAACGCAATTTAGAATCATAAAGTGCATCTTTTAAATTCTGGAAGAAAGTATAAACATCCTCTACCGTATTTGCACACCCCTGAATATTAATATATCCGTTATCCCCTGTCATAAAATAACTTAGATAAAGATTTTTCGGTATTGAATCCCCCAAAGCCGCAAAAGCCATAATTTTTGTTCTGTTGTTCTGAATGACCCTGTTTATTTCTCTGTACGGGTCAAAATCAGGACCATCATGGTCTTCAAAATTCTTCAGTTGTGAATCTATATTAGTAATTTCAGTCGTAACTTCTTCAATCTGATTGTTATATTTTTGGGTCATGCCTGTTGCAACAAGATGCAAAACTCCAAGCGGAACAACGGCCAAAATTAGTATAATAATACTGTATATCATTGCCTGTTGTTTTGTCAGTGATATAACTTTGCCGCCGCCGATAGGAATATCCAAAAGGTCATTTCTGGAATAACCTTCAATAGATAATAAGAAATTGGTATTCATCGGGAAAATCGCAGGATCAGCAAATAAACCGATTAAATGCAACGAAACCTGAGGCTGAATTTCAGGTAAAAGCGCATCACATACATTATCCAAAGGCTCTTTTTTGTATTTGTTATCTTCTATCGGAATCAGTTTGCCGTTAAACTGAAGTCTTTTTGCAAGAATGGTAGAAGAAACCATATCCGTTTCCGAAATTAAAACAAGAGTATTAGACTGAGAACTCATCAATGCAATCTGAGCCGCATTATCAATTGCCGAATATATCTCATCTTCATCATAAGACTTAATTGCAATAGGTTCTTCGTAGTAATCAAGTAACTTTTTGCCCTGCAACCCAAACAACTGGAATCCGCTGTTATTAAGAATCATAAGACTCCAATTTTCATCGGAATTCATCTGTGCTTCAGCAATACCTGTTGTTAAAAGACCTCTCAAATCAGCAAATAAAGAACACCCGAACGAAATTAAGTTTGCACCGAGTTCTTTAAATATGGTTCTTATAGAATCCATTATTTCTGCCTGAATTGCAGTATAAAATATACTTTTTGAATCAGCATTCAGTGAAGTCGGTGCTTCAAACCAGACAGGAATGGGGTCTTTCCTTTTAAAGATAAATGTTTGCTCAAGTTCACCAAGCACAATATTTTTCATTGCTTCATCTTCTATCATCAACGGGAGATTATCTTTAAACCCAAACCATATTGTCGGCAAACTAAAATGAACATTACATTTTGATGGTACAAGGTTACATTCTTCAAACAATTTCTGCAATTTAACCTTCAGCGCGCCTTCATCGGCAATTTCTCTGACGGCCTCGTTATATTCAACAGATGCTCTTGCATAGGTTTTGATTTTACCCGTATGCGTGTCTAAAACTGCCATTTCAAGCCAGTTAGAAGTAGACATAGCTACATATACGTCTATGCTCCCCGATAAACCTAAGCTGTCTAATAAGTTTGACATATATAACCTTTAAAATTAATTTACTATAATCCTATTTTTATTATACAATGTATTTTATAAATAGAAAAATCTTAACATAAATTTACACCCTTGAAAGGATAAACATCTTTAAATGTCAAAAATTACCGAAAAGATAAAATTATTAAAAAAACAAAAGAATGCAATAGTTTTGGCGCATTGTTACCAGCCTGTTGAGGTGGATGAAGTAGCTGATTATGTAGGTGATTCCCTTTATTTAAGTCAGGTTGCTGCAAAAACTGATGCGGACATAATTGTTTTTGCCGGGGTATATTTTATGGCACAGACCGCAAAACTTTTATCTCCCGATAAAAAAGTTCTTCTTCCGCAGATTGAAGCAGGATGCCGCATGGCTGATATGCTAAACCACAAACAATTAAAAGATTTTATGGCAAAACATCCGTCACTGCCTGCTGTCTGCTATGTAAATTCCACGGCGGAAGTTAAAGCGGAATGTGATATTTGCTGCACAAGCTCTAATGCGGAAAAAATAGTAAAAAGCCTTGGGGTAAGTAAAGTTTTATTTGTTCCGGATACTTATTTGGGAAAATGGGTAGAAAAACAATTAGGAAATGTCGAAGTAATTACTTATCCGGGATTTTGTCCTACTCATTTGCAAATCCGACCGATTGATATTGAGAACGCAAGAAAAAAACATCCTGATGCATTGGTTCTTGCGCACCCAGAATGTCACATGTCGGTTTCCTCAATTGCAGACTATGTAGGTTCGACTGCGGGAATTATGAAATATGTAGAAAAAAGTAAAAACAAATCTTTTGTAATTGCAACCGAACAAGGGGTTGTAGACAGATTAAAAAGAGATTATCCGAACAAAGAAATTATACCTATAAAAAATAATATCGTGTGCCCTAATATGAAAATGACATCCATAGAGGATATTTTATACGTTCTTGAAACAGAAGAAAATGAAATTATTGTCGATAAAACTGTTGCATCAAGAGCGGTTAATTGTCTAAACAGAATGTTGGAGATTTCAAAATAATGGATAAAAATTTTGATATAATTTACGGTAAAAATTCTGTTATTGAAGCTTTAAGTACGGACAATCGTGAAATTAACAAAATTCTGATTTCAAAAAACATTCATACCGATACAAAGATTGACAGAATTAAAGAGCTTGCCCAAAGTAAAGGTATCGTTTATCAATTTGTCGGGAAAGACAAATTCCAGCCTTATGAGGAATTTAATCATCAGGGAGTTATTGCTCAGATTTCCCCCATAAAATACACCGAACTTGAAGATTTTATAGAAAAATCAAAAAACAAAGCGGGTTATAAATCCCTTGTAATATTAGACGGGGTAGAAGATTCTCACAATCTTGGAGCAATAATAAGAACCTGTGTTTGCGCAGGTGTAGACGGAATAATAATCCCTTCACGCAGAAATGTCCCCGTAAATTCGACTGTTGAAAAAATCAGTGCGGGAGCAATAAATTTTATTCCAATAATAAAAGTAAATAGCCTGATTAGCGCAGTACAAAGATTAAAAGAAAACGACTGGTGGGTAATTGCTTCAGATGCAACTGCGAAAGATAATTATTATGATGTGAAATATAACGATATGAATTTTGCATTGATTATGGGCGCAGAACACGCAGGAGTTTCAAAATCATTATTGAAAGCATCCGATTTTGTGGTAAAAATTCCGATGCAGAACAATTTTAACTCGCTTAACGTATCAAACGCTCTGAGCGCAATAATTTTTGAAACCGTTAGACAAAAGTTAAAGTAAATACATTATGTAAATTTTAGCCCTAAAGAGTATTATGTGATATAGTTATTACAGAGGTTAAGAAAACATGAGGAAAAATTTTGACAGTTTTGGGATAATATCTGATGACATTTCTGATGAAAGCGTGGATTTTCATAAATTACAGCTTGAAGCAGATGAGGAGGAAGAAGACGGAGAAGATGTCTTAAAATCCGTTGAAGCTCCAAAAGTTCAGGAAAGTTTAGGTTCTGTCAATTCTGATGACAGTGTCAAAATTTATTTAAGACAAATCGGTAAAATCCCTTTATTAACAACGGATGAAGAACTTGAACTCGCAAAACAAATACAAGAAAATGATGACCGTCTTGCAAAAGATGTTTTGGTTAATGCCAATTTAAGACTTGTTGTCAGCATTGCAAAAAAATACATCGGCAGAGGTTTATCGTTTTTAGACCTTATACAGGAGGGGAATGTTGGTTTAATAAAAGCCGCAGGCAGATTTGATTATAAAAAAGGTTACAAATTTTCAACTTATGCAACATGGTGGATTCAGCAGTCCATAACAAGAGCCATAGCAGATAAAGCCCGTATGATAAGACTGCCTATCCACATGATTGACTCCATAAGCAAAATCAGAAAGGCAACCCTTGATTTGACAACAGAACTCGGCAGAACCCCTACCAAGCAGGAAATTGCATACAGAATGGGTTTAACCGTTCAAAAATTAACTTCAATAATTAAATCTGCACAATCGACAATAAGTATGGATACTCCTGCAACAAATGACGAAGATTCATCAAAAATTGCGGATTTTATAGTTGATAATTCAACAATTACCCCTGACGGACGTGTTTCGCAGGACAATTTGCTTGAAGATATAAGAGCTATTTTAAACCAATTAAGCCAAAAAGAACGTGATGTTTTAATTTTGCGCTACGGTCTTGATAACAACGGAACGAAAAAAACTCTTGATGAAATCGGAACACAATACGGGGTATCAAGAGAAAGAATCCGCCAGATTGAAACAAGAGCAATTTCTAAACTGAAAAAACTTTGCAAAAATGAAAAACTTCACGAAGGTCTTATAAATTATTTTGCAACTTAACAGTAAGTAGTAGATATGTAGTAGCAGGGTGCAATATATTGCACTCTGCCTTTGTATGTAAAGTTTTCTATAAATCGTTTTTTCTCCCGCAAATTTTATTTTTACGGGGTTTAAAATACTATAAAATTGTCATGCCAAACTTGTTTTAAGCATCTTATAAATTATCAGATACCGAAACAAGTTCGGTATGACGGTATTGATTAGAAAGGGATATAAAATGCAAAAATGCAGGTTGGGCATACTTGCCCAACAATGGTAAATATATAAATTATTGTTGGCTTGGTAAAGCCAACCTACAAAATAGAATTTTAAGTTTGTAGGTCGGATTTACAAATCCGACAAAAATTAAAATGTTGGCTTAGCAAAGCCAACCTATAAAATAAAATTTTAAGGAGTAAATAAATGCAAGTACAAAATATTCAGAATAATACACAATTTACATCTACATACAGAATACCGCTTATAGGTCCCGCAGGTAAAAAACAAGCATTGAAAAGAATAGCATCAAAATATCAAAATGTTCTATACCCTTCCGGAAATCAGGGTAATGTAAGGGTTTCTATCAGAAAACGACTTGACGAAGGTTTTGAACAAGAATTTAAACAAAAAGGGTTCAAAATTTATCAAAAGTTTGAAAGGCATAATGTACCAAAAACAAATGGTATGATGGACGAATACATAAGAGAGTCATTAAAAAGCGGTAATTACCGTCAATTTGGCAAACAAAAAGGATAAGGATATATACAATGCAGATACAAAGAGTTCAAAGTAATTACAATACGGATTTTAAAGGGAATATAAATACTCCATATTTGAAAAATACAATAGGATATGCAATTTCGTGTGCAAAAAATCACAGTGCCGAAGATAAAAAATTATGTAATCAGTTTTTTAACACACTAAAACTGATGAAAAATGACGGCACAGATAAAAATCTTGTAATGCGCACCGAAAAAACAGGATTCTATGAGAATTTAATTGTTGAATACGGCGATTTAAAAGATAATCTGTCATACAATGATTTTCATTTTTTCGGCTTAAAATCAATTGTTAAATTTGGAGAAACATTGTTCGGTAAAAAAGCTATAAATGCAAACCCGAAAGAATTAAAAAAAGCATCAGTATTACAAGAAATTGCACATACTTCATCCGATATAGCAAGACAAAATCAGGATATAGCAAATGCCGAATATAATAATGTATTTAAAAAATTATTGGGAGAAGAAAATAAATCAGATACAGCTCCAATAACACTAAATATGGCTGATAATACATTAAAATTAGCAAGAATGCACAAAAAACTTATATTTATTGATAATAAATAAAAGAAAATACGAAATGATTGTGATAATATAGACTTTGGGGAGCTTGTTCAGAAGGGGTATGAAAAAATGAAAATATATAGCGTTCGGAATAATGCAATTAAGTCTACATCATTTCAAAATGAACAAACATTTACGGCATTAAAAATGCCTGATTACAAAGTCTTAAAGAAAGAATTACCGTCAGTTTATTTACAAGTTGAAAATACCAGACCACAACTGAATGAATTGGCAAAAGATACAAAAATATTCATAACTCCGCATTGCGGCGATATTTTTATAAATGTCGGAAGTTTTAACCCAAAGGTCAAAAACGCTAAATATCCCTACGAACATGCAATACTCTATGATGCCGAAAAAAATAAAGATATAAAATCTGCACTTATTGATATTGTAAAAAGGACAAAAGAAACATATATAAAACGGATGAAATAAAATTATGATAAGATTATCTAAAAATACAGGATTTTCCCCGCTGTTAGCAAACGGAACCGTTTTGACAAGGCAAAAAATGACGGAAAAATTAAATGAAACCGTTTTTAATCAAATAGTACCGCTTTATAAAAAGAAAAATTTATGCAGTACAGATTCATTTCAAAGTCATTACAATTCGGCATTACCTGAAAAAAAGAATGTAAGAATTTTTCCTCTACCTCAAAAAGATTGTGATGATTACGGCGGTGGAATGTATGTAGATGTTTATAATGATTACATTCGAGGGTATGCGATACAGATACCTGTCGGGAAAAATAAAAAAATTGATGTAATTGAATTACCTGAATTTATGCACGAATCAACACATGTTCTTGATTATCTTTTAAACCCCAAATACGTTCGGAATTATAAAAAAATGTGTGAAAAAAATATTTTTGATAAAAAATATTTTAACGTATTTACTCAATTATTTGAAAATCCTGATGAGATGTGCAAAAATTCTCCTCAAAAAATGCTTCACCGAGCAAAAAATGAAACAGTTGAAAGATTGAAAAAAGTCCCGTTCAGTCAAAAAATCGTATTTCTTAATTTTATAAAATACGCTATGGAGCTTGAAGAACACGCTTACAATCAGGGGACTAAATTTGCAAAATTAATGAAGAAAACAGGCATGCCTGTTGCTGAAGAATCATTAGACGGTTTTGCAGATTTTATGAAATATAAACAAAAACATGAAATTGTAAAAGATATTATAAAAGATGAAATATCAAAAGAACGACAGAAAGTATAATCTTTATATGATATAATCAAAGCATTGAAAGGGAAATTGTAATGTTTATAAATTCAATAGGTAACAATAATCAATCATTCGGAGCAAAACTCAGCGTAAAAGAAGCAGAAAAATTCATCCCGTCAGAAATTCTTAAACAATGGCAAAATCAGGCTGCACATATCGGTACTGATTCGGATGAGATTACATTGAATATCGGCAAACTTGAAGATAAACCGATTGTCAGAAAAAATTATCTCGGGAATGAGATGAATGCCTCTTTAAAAGGGCGCAGCATAGAAGCGGAAGCAAATATCAACGGCAAAATTACCCGAAAAGATTTGACCTCAGCGGCTTATCCGAGTTCTTTTGTGACAGATAGGATAAATTCAAAAGTAGGCAAATTTTTGAATGAATTAATTTAGATTAAATTATAAACATGAAAGTATTTAGAGTCATAAATGATTATATAAATAACCACATTAGCAGAAAGAGCGCAGAATGGGATGATATTGCAAATATTCCGACATAGTTGATTCACTGACTGATGACAAATATGATATAAACAATCCTTTAACAGATGAATTTTGGCGGGATAAACTTGAAATTGACAGTTACACTCCATCGGTAAAACCTGACAAATACAATAACATCACAGATATGTATAAGAAAATATAATTTATTTTATTTTTATTAAGCACTTTTTGGGTATTGTTCTTCGGGTTCTCCGACAGTTTTTAGTAAAACCTCCAGTACTCTTGGCATCTGACAAATAAACGAATAATTTCCGCTTGAGAGAGAACACTTTTTGCAGTCACAGTTTATGTAATAACATTCCAACGCCTGCTGAGTCCAATTCTGAGTGATGGAATCAGAGATATCCTCATTCTCTGGAGAATATAACTCCTGATCAAAATCATCCAACCATTCTTCCATATAAAACTCCGTAATTCCTGCCCCATTCTATTTTAAAATAAATTTATAGCATTTTTATCCTCTGTTTGTTGTATATATAGCAAAAAAAATATTCAGACGGTTTATAAAAGAAATAAAAAAAGGAGAAAAATATGCAAATTTACAACAACAGCCAAAACAGCTATGCGCCTCAGTTTGGTGCTATTAAAGGCAGCCCGAAAGCAATCGTGGATAAATTAGGCGATAAAGCCATAGATTTAATTCTTGATCAGAAGCAAAATAAAGCAGCAGACGTTGTATTTGATTATTTAGGAAATGTAAAAGTTGAAGTAAAAGATAAAAGATATCTGCCTGCGGATATGAAAAGCGAAAATATAACCGAATTCGAACCACAATATAGGGATTGGAGAGATGGCGGATTTTCTGATTTTTATGATGCAAAAGGACATAAAGTTTCAATGTTTGCAATTGGTGAAACAGGAAAAACAAAGAACACACTTGTTGATGTATGTGTTCACCTTGCTGATGAAGCAAGAGCACTCGCAGGTCAAAATAAAAAAGCTGATGATGCAACATTGGCAAAAGTTATCGGCGCATTGATGAATTTAAAAATATAAAATTTGGTAATTATCTTCTGTCCGGAACAAATTACCAATTCTTCCCTCTTTTAGGGGGAAGTGGCACTTTAGTGCCGTAGGGGGTATTTTGCCGATATATGTTATATTATTGACCCCCTTTTGGCTATCTGCCCATTTCCCCCTGATAGGGGGAAAATTACTAACTCTTTCCCTTCTATGGGACAGAATAAACTTAAAAAATTTCTCTCCAAGAAGTATTTTTTATACTGAATAATATATTAAACCAAAAAATTTATGCAATATAAAATAACAGATTAATAAGAAAATCTGCTACGAGCATATAAATAGTTGAAAGGATGGCAGCTTGAGTAGTCGAAGTTCCGACTTCTTTTGCGCCACCTTTAGTTTCATAGCCTTTTGACGCACAAACAAGTGCAATTAGCCCTCCGAAAATACATCCTTTTAAAAGGCTGACATAAATATCTTTTGTAAACATCCAAGCCCAAGCAGAATTCCAATATCTTGCAGGATGCAGACCGATTGTCATATTAGAAACAAGCATCCCCCCGCTAATTCCTATAAATTCGGCAATCATAACAACCATAGGAACAGTTATTGCAGATGCTATTATTCTTGGAGTAAAGTAGTAACCGACAGGGTTTATTTTTAACGTTTTTATTGCATCAACCTGTGAAGTAACCTGCATATTGGCGATTTCAGCAGAAATTGCCGTTCCTGCTCTTGCTCCGATTGCCAGTGCCACAAACCCCGGAGCAATCTCTCTTATCATTACAACAGTAATCGTTCCGCCGATATAAGCTTCTGCGCCGCTCATCAAAAACTGTTTAGAAACTTGTATGGCAATAACTGCCGCTGAAATAAAAGCTATTACAAGCGATATCGGTAACGAATCGTAACTTATTGATGCGGCTTGGCTTATCACTGTTTTAAGGCGTACATTCCCGCCAAAAAGATATTTTAAACACTCTATAAAATTTTCTACGCAAACACCTAAAAATCTGATCATTTCGCCCCTGATTTCTGTTTTATCAGTAATATACCACAAACATATCCTTAAGGCTAAATCTTAACTCTTTTTATAAAGCAAGGGTGCAATATATTGCATTATAATGCTAATCTACAATATATCAATGTTGGCTTACAATTTTTATTAACAATTAAAATACAGATACTTAGAGGAATTTGACAAATTTGAAAAATTATTATAAAATAAATCTTAATTTTGATTTATATAGGAGTACATATTATTAACAATATGGTTAAAAAACTAATAATCTTAATTGCTATATTTGTTTTTGCAGGGGTATGTTATTTCAACCCTACCAAAGAAGTAATGGAATGCAATCAGAACCTTTATTGCTCAATAAAGCAAAAATATCTTTGCTTATATACAGTTAATAGAAATTTCAACCTTCTTCCATACTCTAATATTGATTTTGATATAAAAAAAAGAGATATAAAACAGATTTACTATCTTACTTATGTAAAATATAATGATAAAAAGCCATTTACAAGAGAACTCGGACAATTTGAATCCTTAGAGAGTGCGGAAAAATCTACTAATAAAGAGTCTCGTAGATTTGCAAAATATCTGAGAAAACATGAGAATAATTATTTTATAAAAAGTTGTGCGAACCCGATAGAAACATTCTTTTGGTTATTTTTATATGGAATAATATTTACAATAATATTCATCTCAGATAAAGAAAATAACCCTCTCAAATAATGAAAGGGTTATTTATGTATTTTTACTCTTTGTTTATACTGTATTGTTTATACTAATTCAGGAACTTTAACAGCGTTTCTTTTAGCAATTTCAACCAATGCACAACAAGTTGCAATCATTGAAATTTCTGAAGATAATTTGTTTACGCAAGAACCGCAACCGATAGCTGATGCACCTGCTGCAAATGCAAACGGTGCAGTTGTCGGATTGATACCTGTTGCTGTCATTACAGGGATTTCAGTATTTCTGCATAATTCAATCGTGTTGGAAATTGTAAGCTCTGCTCTGTCTATCAAAGCTCTTGCACCTTCAAGTTCGCTGTGAGAATGATAGTGACCTTCTGTCTGAATTAAGTCAATACCCATTTCTTCTAATTGATGAGCCATTTCAATTTGTTCATTGATTGAAATTTCACCGGGGATTGTAACACAGAAAAATACGTCGCTTCCGTCTATCATGGATTTAGTTTCTCTTACAATACTCATAACTTCTTCCATGCTGAAAGAACGACCGTTTTTGTATAATGTATCAAAATTCCCGACTTCAATTCCGTCAGCACCAAGTTCAACAGCTCTTGCAAGTTCAGACGGAACAACAGACGATACAAATATCGGCATATCAGTCATTGAACGAATTTCAGATACTATATCTTCTCTTGCACAGATATCTACCGCACTTGCGCCTGATTTTTCAGCAGCAGAAACTACTTTTCTGACGTTTTCGATATCATAATTATCAATACCTGCTATAATTTTTACAGCACGTTTTTCTTCTAAATGTTGTTTGAATAAATCAATTCTTGACATATTTTTCTCCTTTTAATATTTCACAATCAGAATAATCCTGAACTACCTTTCATTATTTCAACTCTCAAGGCAATTATACATTATTATTTTAATATTTGCAAGAACTCCGCTGTATAAACTCTTTCAAGAGAATATTTTTTTAAATATTTTACAAAAATAATAAATGTAAAATGAAAGGATTATATGAAGAAAATATTTTTAACTTTATGCACAATACTGTCTTTTATTTTACCCGTTAATGCGCAGTATTATGACAAAGAAGAACAGGTAAATATAAGTGTATATGAAAAAATAAGTCCTGCAATTGTTTCTGTCACGGCACATTTGTCTGACGGATTGTCAGAGGGTACAGGTTGTATTGTTTCGTCTGACGGAAACATTTTAACAGGGTTCCATGTCATAGAGGGCGCAAAAAATATCGAAATCACAACTTCAAACGGTCAGATTTACAAAGCAAAATTTGTTGCAAAACCCGACAGCAAAAAAGATTTGGCACTTTTAAAAATTGAAGGAGTAAATTCTTTACCGACTGTATCTTTTGCGGATTCAGAGGAAGTAAAAGTCGGACAAAAAGTTTTGAGCATAGGAAATCCTTTCGGGTTTTCAAATACTTTAACGCAAGGTATTATATCAAGAATTGATTATGTAAAAAACCGATTTCAGACTGATGCGGCAATAAACCCCGGATGCTCAGGCGGCCCGATTTTAAATTCTTCAGGTGAAGTTATCGGAATAAGTCAATCTATTTATAACCCCGATCATAATATTTCAAATATCGGTATAGGGTTTGCTATTCCATCAAATGAAGCAGTAAAATTTTTGGCTTCAACACAGAGGTAACTCTATACAATAGTACGGTAAATAAAACCTGAAACTGTCATGCTGAACTCGTTTCAGCATCTTTTATTTATGAATCCTTAATTAGATTCCGAAACAAGTTCGGAATGACAATATGACTTAATTTTCGCTATAATTACTGTAAAATAGTATATAATTACCTAATTTTTAATTCCCAAAAATAAAACAATCACATGCTATTTTATAATCAGAACTATTATTTCGCCCGCTTTTAAATCCGCATAAACTTTGCCTTTTTTTACCGACGGAATATTTGAAATTTTTATAGGAAGAATTACATTGTTTTTACTGTATTTAGGAATTTTGATGACTGTTTTTTCACTATCTTTAAAATTAAGGTTCCCGATTACAAGCACACGTTTTTGATTATTTCCTATAATATAAGTGAATATTTTCGGATTTTTTTGCTTTAACGGGGTAAAAGTTCCCTCGTTTAAAACAGGCAAAAGGCTCATTTTTACGTTATTTGCCAAAATAAAATCATTTTTTAAATATGTATTATTCCCCTGCGGTTTTCTTGACAAATTGAAAATATCAATTTTCCCTCTGTGAGTGAAATAAATATCATCATCAGTGTTTGTATTATTTGCGGGCTTATTACCCATAACATACATATAATTATCACCTGTCTGAAATCCGTCTACAAAATATGAGTTAATTGGTAAAGTTGCATTCAGCCATATAATCATATCACTCAAAGCTTGACCTTTTAATAATATAGGACTGACTTCATCATGAGTAGTAAAACTGCCTATAACACTTTTTTTTGTACCAAAATTTTTAAGGTTATTAAGAGTTTGGGAAATTTGCGAGTATAAATCCTGCGCATTTTCCCAGTCTTTTATATTAAAAAATGCGCCATAATACCCGTCAAATCCTGCTTCAAGCAATTTGTCATAAGATGTAAAAACAGCATAAGGAGATATTGCATCATGCCAGACTTCGGAAGATTCCGCAAGCCACATAAATTCAGGATCTTTTTTTCTTGAATATTCTATTAATTCTTTCCAAAACGCCATCGTTTTTGAATGTGCAACATCAGCTCTTATTCCATCGACTTTGAGTTTTATCATTAATTTTACAAAATCTTTATAAAAACTGTAAACATTTGAATCGATTTTTTCCTCCGTACCCGTTGCTAAAAGACGTACATCCGTCCAATCGGCAGGCAATACAGGCTCGCCAGAAGTATTTGTTACAAATAAATCCGGTCTTTGTAAAAATAAATCGTAAGAGCCACATGCAGGAACATCCACAATTATTCTTATATTGCGTTTATGTGCTTCTTCTATGAATTTTTCTGCCTGCTGTTCAAGACTTAATTCGGATTTTTCATCATACATGTCTTTATTAAGCGAATTAAAATCTGCAGCTGCATACAAACTTCCCGCAGTACCGAGAGCTTTTAATTTCCCCGTAGGGGTAATCGGAAGTACATGCAGGGTATTTATTCCCTGATTTTTTAATTCATCAAGTCGTTCTATCGCATTTAAAAAAGTCCCTCTTTTTTCACCGAGTTCTTCTTCTATAAATCCGTTACCGTTTTTGTCATCAGAATTGAAAGAACGAATATTTATTTCCATAATAACCGTTTCATTATTAAGGAATTTTGTTCTTAAATCATTTTTCCATTCAAAATCATCCTGTGCAAAAGCAGCAGGCATAATAAATAATGCACCTAAAACCAATAAAAGTTTTTTCATAATTCACCTATTGTTCAATAGGAAGAAGTAATTCCTGATCAATGCTGATATGATCTAAGTTCTTTAAATGATTTGCTTTCATTATGGCATCAGCTCTTTCAGGAGAGTATGAACCATAATTTTTCTTTATAATTGCCTCTACCGTATCACCATCTTTTACAATATATTTCTTAACTGCAACGGTTGTTTCTTTTGGTTCGGTTGTTTTTTCGGTTTCATCTTTGAGTTCTTTTTTAATTTTATCTTTCAAACTCAGTTTTTCTTTATTATTTTCTTCTTTTGTTTCTTTTACTTCTTTTTTATCGGCAACAGCAGGAACACTAAGTTCTGCATCAGTCAATTCGGTTTCTTTTGCAAGATTTTTTGCATCTTCAACGCTGTCTTCAACGGGTGCATTATTTTTATCTTCAAACACACTCAGAGTTTCGGGCTTTGTGTTTACAACAAACATTCCCAACAATGCCATAACAAGCAAAGCAGAAACAACACCAAGCAAAAATCCGAAAAGTACATGCATAAATGTTGAATTGGTGTTAAATTGGGCAGATTTGAATGTTTGCCACAACAAATCTATTTCCTGTGATTTGTTAGCCGAAGCTGGAGCAGGATTTCTAGTTTCTCTGTAATATTCTCCCGGAGTATTATCCGATTGCATATTATATTCCGGATTGTAATTTGTGTCGTCATTTGCTAAATTTTCAATCATATTCATTGACTCCTTAGATAGCGCAGATCGTCTTATTGTGGAACTTTTCATTCAATACCTCACTACCCTGTTTGTACTCTGTTTATATACTAACACATACATTTTTAATATTCAAGTTATTGTAAAGTTGCATAAAATCATTCATTCAGCCTATTACAATTGCGCAAAATGTGTTAAAATAATAGTATGAGGAAATTTTTATTTATAATATTTTCTGTTTTTAT
>FLNX01003322.1_pt1 | contig 39867 bp, 48 predicted proteins | sample 1140341 | NCBI WGS metagenome assembly FLNX01 (sample SAMEA3878208, study PRJEB12797) | bioreactor metagenome | biome: Moose rumen | place: Sweden | collected 2011-10 | reverse complement strand
AATGATGTCATTGCCAAGATGCCGTATATTATACATACGAACCCCTTGGAGAAACCTCGCGTTGAAGAAGTGTTGCCACTGCTGCCACACAAGTGGGTCAAGCAACATCCGGAGGCTCTATTAGAGTCGATGCCACAATAATCTTTAATTTACACCTGCAATCATTAGGGCTGTAACCACAACCGGTTACAGCCCTAAATCTATACAACCTGTACTTTATCGGATGGTTACGGAAAGAGAGAGCGGCTGATTCAATTTGTCGGACTAATGAATAGTAAATTGTTTGATTGGTATCTAAAACTAACTACAGAAGCAGAAGTTCAAGGTGGGGGTATTCAATTATATGTTACGACGTTAGAGAAAACCTTACTCAAATTAGATTTCCCACAATCATTGACTGATATTATATATCGTAGAACTATAAAAGAAGCTACCGACACTGATGTCAATAATGCTATCTTTGATGCATACCAATTAACTACCGAAGAGCGGAATTTTATTCTAAATGATAGGCGAGTTAATCGGTCATAGGAGATGAAATGCGGACGATTTCTTTAAGCCGAAGATAATGTATGCTGAGATTGTGCAAGAACCTCGGTTCTATTTAGATAACGATGGATATTTCTTTCCTGAAGCGACAACATTTATCTTAACAGGAGAACATCTACCTTATTTGTATAATTTGTTTCATTCAAAAACAATAACCTTTTTATTTAAAACATTTTACGCTGGTGGCGGTTTAGGAGAAAGTGGTTATAGGTACAAAAAAGCTTTTTTTGAGAATCTCCCTATTCCCAAATATACGAATACCACATTACAGCAGCAGATAACTATATATGGTGATGATATTAGTATTGAAAAAATGATACATAAATTGTTTGAATTTTCCAATGAGGAAATTGACTACATTGAAAGTAGAGAGGCTTAACACCTCTCTACTTCTTTAATTTCGCGAGCATTTAAGCCATATATCCCAAAAATCAAACTATCGATTTTATTTTGGGTATCTTGTGAATAATGTTTGATTTGCTCTAATACATAATTAGACAATTGCAACTTATATTGCGTGTCTTTAGGGATTGCAAACTTAATAAGCGACTGAATGTTAAGCATTATATCGCCCGCACCTGTTGTGTCGCTATTCTGAAAGATAAAATATCTACCTACTTTGCTGCAAAGAAATGCCAATAGATATTCATTATCTTGTCCTGCTTGAATAAAACTTGCAGGAGCGGTTAGGAAAGTACCTGCTTCAACAATCGCAAAGGTCAAATTTCTACCAACAGCCTTCCAGCAAATTTTCGGCTTAAAGAAATCGTCCATATAAGCGCAGTTGCGCAAATTATACGGAGTAACACCTTTGTCATCGCGTTTCTTTATCTTATCCCAATACAAATCAAGATGTTGCTTAACGGCAGGATAATCTTTAATATCTATAGGTGGATATTTACCTTTAACACCATTATGGGTATTTATCAGCCATAATCCAGCCCAGTCATATCCGTATCTCTTTATATCACGACCTCTTAAAATCGGTCGTATAAGTTCAGTCGTGCGCTTGCGTTCATCTTCTGTTTGGCAGTTGGCAAGTATTTCATCGCGTTTCTCCGTTGAAATGATAAATGCTTCATTATAGCCGGTAAGAACACCACGATATATATTGATGTCCCAATCGCGTAATGGCGTTCCTACAGATTCAATTTTGTTCTTTATGCTTTGTTCTATAGGCGAAAGTATAACCCAAGAATCAGAACCATTGAAGGTGCATATACTACTATTCAACCGAACAAAATCGCTCAATAGATGTCAGTCATTTTCCATAAAGGTATGATAATACTTCCGTACTGTATCTTTATTCACTTTTAGTAATTTTCCAATCTTGGCAAACGAGACTCCTTCCGCCAATAATCCACGAATCAAATCTTCTTTCTTATGCAATTTATAGGTACATTTCCGCGAGCGTTTTCCTTGCGGTCGCCCAAGTCTTACTCCTTCTGCACGTTTCCTTGCTAACGCTTCTTTCGTCCGCTGGCTAATCAGATTACGCTCTATCTCCGCCGACAAGCCGAAAGCAAAAGCCAACACCTTGCTTTGTATATCATCGCCAAGCCGATAGTTATCCTTAATCGTCCAAACACGACACTCCTTGTTCATACAGATATTCAGTATCTCCATAATCATAAACAGGTTGCGCCCCAATCGCGATAACTCCGAGCAGATAATGATGTCATCTTTCTGCACCTTTTTCAGCAAGCCGCCGAGTTGCCGTTTGTTGTAGTTCTTCACTCCGCTGATAGTTTCTTCTATCCAGCCATTTACACTGATACTTTGCGCCTCGCAGAAGCGCATAATCTCGAACCGCTGATTCTCTACGGTCTGTGTGTCAGTCGAGACACGAATGTAACCATATACCATAGTCTTTTTTTGCTATAAGATACAATTTTTACACCGAAAAGTAAAATCGCAACAAAATTGCAGAAATACAGTTGTAGCGTTTTTTTTACAATCGAAATACAAGAAAAATGCAAGAAAATAAAAATTAACGCGATATTTCTTGCAAGAGTCAGAAAAGTTTTGTACTTTTGCAGTCGATTATCAATACAAATTATTTTTTTAAATCTATAATAAACTTATGATAGGACAAATTTTTAACGCCAAAGAGTTTACAACAAAACTCAAAGCCACCATCCAATCGACCGGCAAATTAGGGTTTACTGCCGAGACTATCAGCCAGTTGTCGCTCAATACAGATTGCAGCATTGTTATTGCTCCTGATAGTGATGACAACCATATCCTATATATGGGTGTTTGCCGCACACTGCAAGATAATGCTTTCGCTGTACTTAAATCAGGCATTTATTTCTACCTCAATACCAAGCAACTGTTCGACCGACTCGGCATCAACTACAGTCGCGCCACGGTTATGTTCGACCTCTCACGATTTGAGGAAGGCGACAGCGAGTTGGGGGCAGAATGTTACAAGATGACTATGCGCACCAACATGCACAAGAAAAATGATGATAAAAACTAACTCCATTGGAAGATGAGCATACCAACATATTACTGCAATATTCCGAGCAGTTAGACTGCTTCATCAGTAGCCGCAACAACGAGGAAAACGCACTGTTAGAGCAAAATCGACAGTTGCGCGAGATGTTGCGACTCTATATGAAAAAAATCCAACAAAAATCTGAGCAATGCAAACAGAAAGACGACATGATTATGCAACTTCAACAGCACATTGCCGCCCTCGAAAAACCCACACTGATAGCCAACATAGCTAATGGAGTAATCAATACACGAACTTTGGCTTTGGGTGATAATGTGGGAACAAAAATAATGCAATACCCTAACGAATTTACCACATGACTAACGACGAAATCAAACAGCAAATAGCCGCTGCTCTCGCTAACGGCACACTCCAACCTGCAACCATCGTCCTTGGCGATAATGTTCAGCATAAAATTGAAAATGTCGAAGCCGGTGGAATCGGCGTACAAATCAATCATAACCACAACTACGGAGAAGGGGCAATACCGGTCCCCAAAGAAAATGACTATAACGCTGTCAGGGAGTATGTCCAACTGCGTTTGCAAAAAGATGAAGATTTCAAGCATCATTGGAATCCGCTCAAATGGTCGGAACGTGCCGAGTACCTCACAAAAATCTTCGGCTGGCTTGTGGATACGCACTCTCTGAATACCAATTTCAACAGACATAGATAACTTAGTCACAACTACGTCACAGCTGTGACGGGTTTTCGCCCGTTTAAGCAGTAATTTTGCACTCGAAATCGTTACAACACGGTTTTGGGTGCTTCGTTTTTATGGCGCCAACCGTAGCACTCATTTAACAAGATTTATTAACCCGTCATAATCAAACCGACCGATGGCTGTCTTTCATCTTTCAGTGAAACGGTCTGACAGCGAAGCGATCTTTCAGCCGCAGGCGGTCTGTTTGGTTCTGGCACAAAAACAAACAATCATGTCTAAGTACATCCCCAACGAAATGGTCAAAGAGTACCACGGCAAACTCTGTATGCACAGCGATGTCTATTTTGCCAAGCGTAACGGCACGCTCTATACGGGCAAGATTTGCAACCCTTACAAAGGTGCACCCACTGCCTCGCAGACCACCGTCCGCAATAAGTTCAAGACGGCACAGGCTGCCGCAAAAGCCGCTCTCGCCGATGCTACGCAACGCACCGCCCTTATCGCCGCCTTCAAAGCACAGAAACGTTACAAAACCCTCTGGGGCTACACCTTCGCCCAAGAGTATGCAAAGCTGTAACGAGCGTATCAGCCAATTTTGGCTGATTGAAGAAATTTCTTCGTTCATTAGGTCGGATATTATCCGACATCAGCCGCAAGGCTGAAATGAATGTATCAGCTCAACCTGTGGCTCATCAAAAGAATGTTTAATCTTCGTTGGCTGCCTGTCGCATTAGCGGCAGGTGGTCAGCCCTAAAAAAGAAAATCATGGCACGAGTAGTATATTTAGACCCAATCGACCACATCAGTGGTAAAATCTCCCGTAAGCACCGCACCGTTTACTGTTACCGCACAGGCACAGGTGCCAAGTACACATCCATCTACACCACGCCCACCGGCAATCCCACCGCCGCACAGCAGGCTTGCACGACCAAGTTCCGCCAAGCCGCACAACAAACTAACACCATCATGATGGATGTTGACCTGCTCGAACCCTATCGTACAGCATGGCGCAATCAGATTCGCAGCGGAAACACGACCTACCGCACCCTCCGCGGCTATATCTTTGCCCAAATTTACAGGACATTATGAGAAAGCACGCGCAATTAGTATTGGCAATCAGTATGGCTTCGTTTGGAGCCATACTGATACTGACCGCCTTCATTGTACCTCCAGTTGGTGTAATCGACCCGACCGTCCTCACCGCCTTCGGCGAGATTCTCACCTTCTCCGGCTCTCTTATCGGCATTGATTATAAGTACCGCAATAATGGATAGAAGTGTCCTATGCTTGCGAGTTCAGCGAGCAAGTATCTGTTTCGTCCATTGCGTTGAAATTGAATTTCTACATTGCTCTGCCCACTTATGCCGTTGTTATGATTGTCGAAATGCTATTTCGACATCGGTCGCCAGACCGAAAGGCTTCGTCCATTGTGTCGGATATTATCCAATTTCAGCCCCCAAGCGGTTTCTGTACTATTGGTAGCCGTTGTTATGATTGTCGAAATGCTATTTCGACATTGCTCGCAGAGCAAAAATTCTCGTTATTAGTCAGGCGATTTTATCGCCGCCCATTTAGTTTAACCACTTAAAATAAAAACATCATGCTTTTAACACTCATTCGTGATACTTTCACACCCGCCGAAACCCTCGGCAAACTCTTGATAGACGGCAAAATCTTTTGTGACACCTTAGAGCCGCCCATAGTCCCTAACGCCCAACACCCGAAGGGAGCCATCCCCGAAGGTTGGTACAAAATCCAAGTCACCCGTTCACCGAAAATCGGCAGACTGCTCCCCCTTTTGTACTATGTCCCCGGCTTCGATGGCATACGCATCCACGCGGGCAACAACCGCGACCACACCTCCGGCTGCATCCTTGTAGGTGAACTTGGAGCGCGGGCGTCCTCGCCCGCATCATCCAGCCCGTCCGACATGTCCACCCCATCCACTTACACCGTTCCAACCCTCTATTCTTCCCGCCGCACCGAAGAAGCCCTAACCAAAGAACTCATCAAAGCTCAAAACAACCATGAGGAAATCTATATTGACATTACTGACTGCGAGCGTTATCCTTCGTCAGAACATGCTTGCAATACAGAATTTTCTATTGAAAATTAAATTGCCGCAGTTCTTCCTCTCCTCGAAAAACATTGTTTTTCTCGGGTTGGTTTTAGCCTTAACCGCCTGTAAGTCCGTGCAAACCGCCACAAGCACCACTAACCACACCACCGCCCACCTCTGGCGTGACAGCATCTACCTCCATGATAGTATATTTGTCCGTATTCGTGCCGACACGGTCTATTTGGAGAAATGGCATACAAGATGGCGAGAAAAGGAAATAGTACGCACAGACACCATCCGAGTCGAAAACATAAAAGTAGAGACAAAGGAAGTCCGTTATGTCCCCCGTTTCTATAAATACTGCGCCGCCCTCACAGCCTTGTTGCTGATACTCTTTCTTCTGCGAGTTACGCTTTATCTCTACAGAAGATTCCACCCATAATAGGGTTTCCACAGAGCTTTGATCGGGTTCCCATAGAGCTATGCTCGCATGGGAAGAGCGGAGGCACAAGTCGTTTTAATGAACGCAGCGTGTTCAGTCGGTACGACCTTGTTGCCGAACGCGAAAGCGAGCGTTCTTTGACGTATTTAGGTCTCGTTGTGAAACGAGAAGTTTATCCCCTTTCGGGACAATAGACGAAATACAAACATTAACAAGTATTTGCCTTCCGTGGCAAAACAATATGGTGGGGAGCGAGGGCTGGGAGGGAAAGGGAAAACGACAAATACAACACAAATAAAGCAACCGCAAAATACTGCTGTTGCCTTTCTGTAAATTGTATGTCGCAATATATGTTGCGGTTATCTCATTACATCATGTTAACTCCTTTCTATCTTATCGTTACATATTATTTATAATTATTCCCCTGCACGCTGATGGCGTGCAGGGGATGTCAGGTACATTCTCTCAAAAACCTAACTTGGATTATTTTGCACCACTCAAAATACCATTTTCTTTGTCTTCGTTGTTGATGCGTTTGCCGGAGTCATGGCGTTGGGTGCCAAAATCGAGGTTGCAATGGAAATTGAGGATGAGCATCTGGCGGAAATCCCGCATCTCTGCATGCTGCGTGTTCGGAGCAAGAGAGGAGAGGTCTTTGGTCTCGATGCTGTAGCCCTTGACGGAGAAGGGATTCATCAGCATGGCACGAAAGCCCCATTTGTCAGCATTGTAACCAAGACCGATATGATGATAGAACTCGCCGTACTCCAGCGTCTCGCCCCAGAGGTTATTGCTGCGCGTGGTCACTTCGCCGAAGAACTGCCAACCCTTGTACATACCCATGATACTTGCGCGAACGCCCGGATTGAAATGCTTGTGCGTGTACGAATTGCCAAGGCTCACATAATAGTTGGCGAACGGTGCGACGGTGAAGATCAGACTATTATTGAGCACGCGTACCTGTACACTCGGAGCCACTTGCAGACGATGAAAACCACGGTGGTTGGCGTATGTGCGGACGGCGTATGATTGACCGTCAATCAGTTGCTCAAAGGTCTCATCCATAATCGGCTTGTGGTCGTATGAGTAGTTCGCCCAGAGGTTCAGATTGACATATTTGGACTGCCAAGAAAGTTGCATCTCATTGGCAACGAACATAACGGGTTTGAGGTTCGGATTGCCTTGCCTAATCTGGTACTTGTCAATCTGTTGCGCCACATCCGACATGGCAGACAGCGAGGGTTGGTAACCGGAGACATACCCTTTATATTTCCAGAAGACGCCCTTGCCAAAGTCATAACTCATAGTCAGTTGCGGACGGGCAATCCAGTTCGATTGTTTCTGTCCGGCTTGCTCGATATACGTGTGCATGGCTCCTATGCCGGCTGCATAAGAGAACTTGCCGACGCGTTGCTGCACTTCCGCAAATGCATAAGTCTCTGCGGTTGTCATGGAGACCTTTGTACTTTGTCCTTGGTCACTTTGTACATTATACAGGTTTTCCATCCATTGCTGGTTGTGGCGTACGCCGACCGTCAAGGCGATGTTCTCCCATTCTTTCTCGTAGATAGCTTCGCCGATGAGCGAGTACTTGTTGCCCTTCACGCGCGAGGTCACATCGGTTGTGTCGGCAACCGTCTCGCCAAGCGGTGTTTGCTCAAAACGGCGGTCGTTGCTACTATTAATATACGTTCCCACCACATCGAAATACAGGTGGTTGTTGTTCGGCAGATTGTGCTGGTAATAGATGTCCAAAGACGGCGAAATGGATTGGGTGCTCTCGTGGTCGTGGATGGCAAAACTGTCCGTGGCTTGGTACAGATACGAATCGCGGTTGGTCTTGGAATGCGGAGTAAACTTCATGAAATCGCGCAAGGCAATCTGGAGCATGTTCTTTTCTCCGTTTGTCCAATTATAGGTCAAGCCGATATTAACCGGATTCATCTTGAAACGTGTCGGTTCGCCCACTTCGCGGTTCTCTATCGTGCCCGTTGAAAAATTGTACGTCTCCGCGTTCGTGCGCGTCCAATAAACGTCACGCGGCGAGTAGTGCGTCATGAGGCTGAACGACGATTTGCCGAAGTTCACTTTGCCCGACAGATGGTACTCGCCCCAACCGGGCATGGTCACACCGTTGGAGGCGTTGAGCATCAGATTACCGCCCGTGTCGCGGTGTTTGACGATGTAGTTGATGACCGCCGCTGCTCCGTTATAGCGCACGCCCGGCTGGTCGTGGTATTCGATGCGGATGACATCTTTCGGGTTAATCGCCATGACCTCGGAACTGCTTGCTTCGATGCCGTTGATGCGCAACTGCACGTCTTGGTTCGCGAGGGTCTTGACGGTGTTGTCCGCAGGGTTCACCACGATACGCGGAATCTGCAAGTTCTGGAGTAGCGACATACCGTCTGACGAAGCACCCAACTGCTCTTTGTTCGGCAGAAGAATCTGGCGATCCACCTTCTGAATCACCGCGTCACCTTCCACGACAACTTCGCCCAATTCTGTAGAAGCCTCGTTCATCTCAATCGTACCGAGGTTAGTGTTACCGGTTACCGTCAAACTCATGCCGATGGGTTCGTAGCCGATATACGAACACTCTAACACGAACTCGCCCGTTTCGGTTTCCAAACTGAACTTACCGTGCGCATCTGTGACCGTGCCGGACACTTGTTGGTCGCCCTGTTTCAAACTGACGTTGACGCCGGTGAGCGCACTCTTGTCCGCGGCGTCCTTAATTACACCGCTAACCTTGTTGTTGGCGGACATTGACACGGCGCATATCATCGCCGTTGCCAACACGAAATACTTTGTTTTCATTGTCATTATATATTTGGTTGATTTTTTCATCTGTTTATTGCCTATATCGCCTATTTCCCAAACCTGCTTTCTTCCCGATTTTCGAGTGCAAAATTACTGATAGAACCCATTTATATCCTAATTATTTAATTTATATTTTGCGTTATTGCACCCCTGATAATCAGCATAATACACAATGAAAGTTTATATTGGTGCATTTAGCGTTTATATGATTTGTTTTTGTGGTAAAAAAGCAGTAATTTTGCAGAAATAAACGGAAAAAATGATGAAAAACAAGGTTCTATTATTTGCACTTGTTGTGCTCTTTGCGAGCTGTAGTGTACATCGTGACAGGGAACGCATCGAACAGGCGGAGGCGTTGCTGTATAGCAACCGCGATTCGGCGGAGTTGCTGATACGGCAAGTGGAGCGACCCGAACGATTAGACGATGAGCATTTGGCGAAATACTGGTTCGTGACCTGCGACCTGCATGCCAATTCCATGCAGTCGCTCAGCGAGGACTCGATGATTTGCTGGGCGGCGGATTACTACAGGCAGCAATGGATGGAGGCGACCGACGAATTAAACAAATCAAACGGAATCTCTAATTCACACTTAGAGAAAACCGATAACTCGCACACCGATGAACTCAACTCGCTTGCGCAGAAGATGATGCTCTCGGGTTTGGACGAAGCGATGTATTATTGGTGGAACGGCGACAAGGAGAAGACGCAGAAAGTGCTTGGGCGGCAACAGACCTATGCCGATGAGGTGGCAGAACTGACGGGTGAACACCTGTGGCAGGTGGTTGTGCTGCGTGTGTCGGCGGAGCTGGCTATGCGCGACTATAAATACGAACTCGTACGTGACTACACGGAAAAGCTCATTGCACTTGATGACGGCAAAGCGATCCATCTTGACGAGGTAGAGCGCGTGTACAATGCGTTAGCGATTGTCTATTTCTCGTTCGGCGAATACGACAAGATGGAGCAGTACTTCGAGAAAGCCATCGTTAATGCTGCCGACTCGGCGTTTATCGTCAATGTAGTGCGACGCAACTATGCGGATTTGTTGGGCGAGATAGGTCAGACAGACCGCGCTATCCGAATGTTGGAAGACCTGACAGAGCAATACCGCCAAGCAGACAACTGGTTGCAGGTGGAGAGCCTTTATTCGCTGTCGCGACTGTGGCTCAACAAAGGCAACAAACAACGTGCAGAACAATATATGCGCAAGGTGGAAGATTTGTTTGCTAAATACAAAGAGTCCTCGGAGTTCGACCCTGCTGCCGAGGCGGCATTTCTCGCACACCGGCAAGTGTTAGAGTATGCACAAAAAGGTTCGTACCATTTCTATCCGTTAGTGCAATACCATAACCACTGGTCGGAGAAAGACTATGTCAGATACCGCGTTGCGGAAGCTAAAGAACGTTCTATCCGTGACCTCAGGGAGCGCAACTTGTATCTGACCATCAGCCGTCAGCGCACAGCGTTTGTGGTAGTTGGGCTTGTATTGACAGTCCTTGTTCTTTGCTCCTTGTTTCTTTATCTCTTCCGCCGCCGCAAGAGACTAATCATAGAGAAAGAGGAAGAGATTGAAATATTAAGGGGGATGATAGAGAAAGCAGAAACAATTTCTGGAACGGGTAGAGCCATAACATGTTATGGCTCTAAAAGCACGCAAAATGCAGGTGAGGACACCCGCGCTCCAAGCGACACTGTGCAGCAGTTGATGTTGAAGCAACTCGGTATCATCAAAACGATTGCAGGCACGCCGACCGAAGCCAATCAGCAGTTGCTCAAGCGGCTGACCGCCCTCGATGAGCAAAGAGCATCGGCGTTGATTGACTGGCAGAGTATCTATCGGACAATAGACATGGCTTACGATGATTTTTACAGCCGCCTTGTCAGCAAACACGGCGATGTGCTGAATGAAAAGGAGATTCAACTCTGTTGCCTACTACGAGCAGGGTTTTCAACCAAGGAGATCAATATGCTCACGCGCCAGAGTATGCAAACAATCTACCAACGCAAAACCCAAGTCCGCCAGAAACTCGGCTTGCAAGAAGGAGATGATATTGTTGAGAGATTGGTATAAAAAAAGTGCCTATGCAGGCACTTCAGCGCGTTACGGGTATTGAGGACGGCGTATGGCAAGCAGGTACATCGAAGTTCAACATCTGTGATATTGCCAGTCTTGGCTGCGGCGAGTGGCGTAAGCCCTATCGGGACTTACACCCGCACTTGCTCAAGACTTTGAGAAGCGCGGTGTGTCGGCGTTTGTGCCGGTTTGGACTGCCGAGAACTGTATACACGTTCACAAGTATGCATACGTTTGTCCTCACGCTTGTATCCGTCCGTTCGTCATGGACGACGAGGAGGTACGGGGCATTGAGGGTGCGACTCGCGAGATGAAGGCTCCGGCTGCGATGAAAGGTATGCATTTCCGCATGCAGGTGGGCGTGATGGACTGCCTCGGCTGCGGCAACTGCGTGGACGTTTGTCCGGGCAATCCGAAACTCGGCAAGGCACTTCAGATGGTACCGCTTGAGGGTCAGGAGATTGAAGCCAAGAACTGGGACTACTGCGCACAGAACGTCAAATCGAAACAGCACCTCGTTGATATACAGTCGAATGTGAAGAACTCGCAGTTCGCTACTCCGCTGTTTGAGTTCTCCGGTGCTTGTTCGGGTTGCGGTGAGACACCATATCTGAAACTTATCTCGCAACTGTTCGGTGACCGCGAGATTGTCGGCAACGCAACGGGCTGTACATCAATCTACTCAGCTGCCGTGCCGTCCACGCCTTACACCACCAACGAGAAGGGGTACGGTCCGACTTGGTCGAACTCGCTGTTTGAGGACTTCACGGAGTTTGCGCTCGGTATGCAGATTGCGCACCGCAAGATGAAAGAACGCATCGAACTGCTTATGAAACAAGGTCTTGAGTGCGAGTGCTGCTCGGACGAGTTGAAGGCGATGTTCCAAGAATGGATTGCCGGCAAGAACTCCGCAGAGGTGACGAAACGCCTGTATGAGCCGTTAGTGGCTTCGATGGAAGCGTGTGGCTGCGACATCTGCAAACAGATTCTCGCCTGCAAAGACCACCTCATCAAACGCTCGCAATGGGCTGTCGGCGGTGACGATAAGGAATTCTGAAAAGCCCCCACACTTCGTGTCCGCTTCGCTCATACATAGGGGGCTTTTCTTCGGCAACCGCATGTGTACTCGCTCCACTGCGTTACGCTCCATACACCGCTATTTGCCTTCACGTATGACATCGGTTACGGCGGACTCGACCACGTCATCGCTTCCGGCGAAGATGTCAACATCCTCGTGCTCGATACCGAGGTGTACTCGAACACGGGCGGTCAGGCATCGAAATCGACTCCGATAGGTGCTATTGCGAAGTTCGCTGCGATGGGCAAGCGCGTCCGCAAGAAAGACCTCGGTATGATTGCCACGACTTACGGTTATGTGTATGTGGCTCAGGTGGCTATGGGTGCCGACCAAGCTCAGACGCTGAAGGCTATCCGCGAGGCAGAGGCTTATCCCGGACCGTCGCTGATTATCGCTTATGCGCCGTGTATCAAAATCGCGAGTAAGCGAGAGCAATGCCAAACTTGTTTGAGCATTGCCGAGCGTGAGCGATTTCTTTAACCACGGTCTGAAAACGAGAGCAAGCGGAGTAAATGCTTGCATTTGCAACTCCGCGAAGCCGAGTTTGGCAACACGAAATAAAATGAAGTGTTGAAAGCCGGTATGGGCAAGTCGCAAGCCGAAGAGGCGAAGGCCGTTGAGTGCGGTTATTGGCATTTGTGGCGTTACAATCCGCAACTCGAAGCCGAGGGCAAGAACCCGTTCTCGCTCGACTCGAAAGAGCCGCAGTGGGATAAGTTCATTGACTTCTTGAAGGGTGAGGTTCGTTTCGCATCTGTAATGAAGCAGTTCCCGCAAGAAGCCGCTGAACTCTTCGAAGCCGCCAAGACCAACGCCCAATGGCGCTACCGCAGCTACCAGCGCATGCTGAGCACCGATTGGAGCAAGGAGTAAGGCACTTTGACCGCTCATTCATGAGCGGAGCGAAGACGCTACTTTATCAGCCAAATGTGGCTGATACGCTCTACAAGCGGCGAATATCATTCGGACGCAATGGACGAAATAGCTCGGCTACCAGCCGAGACAATAGACGAAAGAATCAACAATAAAGGCACTCCCTCGTGGAATGCCTTTATTGTTGATTACCTTGGATTTAACATTGTGGATAAAACAAGTTCACAGAATAATCATAAGTTCACTATATACTTACACTTCCACTTCCACTTCCACTTAATAATCACAAGTTTTACCTAATAATCGGCTTATCGTCTCATTTTTAACCAATCTTTTGAATGGTCATATATTGGGTGAAAGAGCCGGTTTTCGTGAGGTCTATACCATATTTTGCTTTGAAAGCTTCTGCAATTTTCTGCTTTCCTTCAAATGTCTGTATGGAATTAGCGACCACTTCCACACTCATTCCTTTTTCAACACGCTGTCCGTTAATAGTACCCGAAGCGCGTGTGATTGTTGCTCTGAATAATGCCATGATAATTTTCTTTTTAGATTGTTAAACTTATTGTTGATTACTAAGCGATTCTTTGTACGCCTTGTACTTATAAACCTTTTGCACAGCGGCAATCATATTGTCGAATTTTTCCGTATCGCTAATGCGCGAAGACGGATGATAACTGTCAATAACAAGGAGGTCTATGGCAGTGCAGTAGTAGCACCAATCGTTGATTTTTTCAAAGAAGAAGTCTTGATAGATGCGATCAATGACAAATTCACACAGCAAGCCGCTCCCTCCGCCACAAACTATAATGTTAGGTTTTAAGATCTGGAATTGCCGAGAAAGTAATCCGAAATTATTGTCATCTACCAAATACTCGCGGAGTTCTTCGTTGCTCAGTTGCGAGCCGCCTGATAATTTCTTGACATTGACTTGTGCCATTGGGTATTGCCAAGTGGCTTCGATGTATTCCTCTTTGGTCTTGTTGAAGACAGGCAGGTGGTCGGCAGTAACTTCATTAAGTGCCCACAACCATTTGAGTAAAACAATATAAAAACGATGTTCCGGTTTTGGCGTGCCATCAGGGTTGGTTCCGTAACCTATATGCCATTCACGAATATCGTCATCGGGGTTGCCGTTGGTATCTTTCATCAGGAAAAGCACCTTGCGTTTGGCTTTCTCCCATTTATTTACCTCTGCTTGCGGGTTCTGATTCCGACCAGAAAGCAAGCCGTCCATACAGAATAGCTTTTGTTCATCGGGTGAACACCAGTGCTCAAGCCAGTCTTTATACAAGTTTTCTTCTTTTTCCAATAATGGTCTATTATCATAGTCTTCGCTACCCATGACTAAAGACCATGAGTCTTTACGATTTACGTAACTCTTTATATATTCTTTGTAGTTCATATTATTTATTGTTTGAGTGGTTAGTCTATATAGCAATAGTACCAATAGAAAATGAAAGGCACTGCCAAAGTGAGAATCCCAGACAGAATCGCCCACCAATTAAGAAACGGGACTTCAACACCAATCGCAATAATAGCAGCAATACAGACTATGACCATTGATATGTCTCGCCTTTTATCTTTGCGAATCATATTTTTATAATCTTCTTCGCGGTCCTGAATATCTTTATAGTATTCTTCCAAATACTTTTGGTAGTTAGGTAAATGACGCTTAATCAGTGGATTGTCTTTGAACTGCAGATTTGCATAATCAATGAGAAGTTGCATTGTGCTATGTCTATCAAAGTCATCACTATAATCATCTTTTAAGAACGCCAATGCACCTATTAATTCTTCAGGTGATTTGGGTTCAATGATATAGTCAACTTTCCAACGGCGGCGATTTCGCTTATAATCGGCATATATACTATCTTTATAAAATCTCCAATCTTTCTCTTCGGTATTCATAGTTGCAAAATTTTAGAATCCAAGATTAGAGAACATTTCGGCATCCTTTACGTAATTCGTTTCAAAAGTGCCATCATTTAAGTCGTGAATCGTGCAATAGACATATCGCTTGTCATTAACCTTATAAACGACATCATAGACTGTCACTCTTTTACTTGACTCCAGCTCATTTTCACGATAGTCATAGACTTCTACTGCCTCACATATTTTCTTTAAGAGCGGTTGAAAATTGCCGTTGCAGACTTCATAAGCTGTTTTGAAAGCATTCTTTTTATTATATGCATTGCCAGTTCCAAAGAAAAGATGTGCAAGACCATTTTCAAAAGCCGAATACTCATCGACATTGGATACAGGCATCTCTCCGTCATGGATAAAGTTATATAAGTCCCATTCGGTAATGTCATCACCGAGACCATCCTCTTTTTCATTGAAAACTTGAAGATTCCACATGTCGTCTCCTTCTTCAAAGACGAGGTCGCCGAGTTCTTCATCATTGCCATCAGATATGGATTTTTGATATGTTTCAATGACATAATCATATAACTCACTCGCCACCCAGCGCGGCTGACCCGCACAAGCGGCAACAAACTTGGCATCGTTTTCTTCAATCACAGAAGGATTACAACTTGTGAATAAAATTGCAGCTATTGCTGTGAATAGCAATGTTTTCTTGTTTAGCATAATAATGAAATTTATTTGATTACGCCTACTATTTGGTACGGATTATCGGCATGTTCCGTCAGCACCATCTGCAAATAGACTGCAATGTTTTAGGGGGAGGCACATAAAAAGAGCGTGGTGCTAAGCTGCTTCAATTTGGGTCTTGAGGATTTACCGGACTACCTATATACGCCAAATCTAATGAACAAAGCCCACGCTTCGCGTGAGCATTTCGGCTTGTTCCTTGACGTATATTTAAGTCTTTCGAAGTGTCCGGCTTTTCAAGACCCAAGTATTTAAGCTAAAACGCTATTATTTATGTATGTTGCCTTTTAATCGTTTTTTATCATAGGCAAAAGGATAATGTTTGAACGTTGTTGTTTTATTTTGTATTATTCTTCGTTATCAATTTTAATATTAAGTAGGTCAAAATACATCAGGCGGGTATTGAGCGGAAGGCGACCAACGCCGATACCAACATATTTTGGCTTCCAAATGCTCGTCCTCGATAAGATATTTGAAACCATTTTTCTCATAATAATGCAGTGTTTCAGGATTATTAAGAGCATCAACAATTAAGAATCGGCAACCGGTATGGCTTTCAGTACGAAAGAACACTTTAATAAAATCCATCACAGCCGATCCATAACCTTGTCCTGCAAATTTCTGATTTGTACCAAGACGACCTATAAGCACTGCGGGGAAACGTTTCATAGTCTTATCCCGTAGCTCGGCTTCGTTTAGAAATTGTTCCTTATCTTCATCGGTCATACGATTAGTTATGCGTATGCTGTCATTGGAAACAGAAAAAGCTGTAATAATGGTTGATGGATTATCTTTTGGGCAGAAAAGATAGGTTTTGCCGAGTAGTTTTTGACGGTACAACAACGCATCCTCGGCGAAAAACTCGTCAAGGTCATCATCACCGCAAGAGAATTTTTTGCACTTAGATGAAACAGAATCGGTCAGTTCCGTCAATGTGCATTTTTCTATTAGTTCTTCCCATGTCATAGCATCTGCGCTTGAGCCATCATTCGGCGTACACTTTCAACCTGTCTTCGGTTAATGGTTATTCTACCGGGATTGGCTTCCACAGCCTCTGCTGCTCTCAAGAAATCTTCTGCTTCTTTGCCATGGAGAGTGGGAATGGGTCTGATTGCTGTTGCCATAATTTGTCCTCAGTTTGGTTAGAGTATATTACTGCTATTTAATCGGCTACAAAAGTACAACAAATTTTCTTATTATGCAAAAGAAATATGAAATATTTGTGGTTTTGTATTCGTTTTGCGTATATTTAGGTAGGTTTTAGTGGTTTTGCATATTGGGCATAAATGTCTTGGGCATTCATTTCGGCATTTCTTGCGCTTTGAGGTCGTATATGAGCATAGCGCGGATGAAAGTGTTGAGGGTGTAGTAATGCTTTTTTGCATGAGTGGTGCGGTCGTAAGGTGCGGCGGGGTCGGCTGTTTTGCCGAGTTGCTTTTTATAACGGACTTTATAGGATTGTAGGAGGGTGAATTGCTCTTGCCTGTGCGGGTCTAAGACCAACGCCCAATGGCGCTACCGCTCGTATCAGCGCATGCTCAGCACGGACTGGAGCAAACCCGTTGAGGCTGCTGAATAATCCTTTCGGCAGAGCTGATGTCGAAATACAATTTCGACAAATATAAAAACGAGAAAGAAGCGGATGATTTCCGCCGAATCTGAATAATGAAACAATAAAGGCACTTCACGAGGGAGTGCCTTTATTGTAATAGTGCTACTATCGGCTTTTGCCGATGTCGGATAATATCCGACACAATGAACGAAGCGTTACTTTATCAGCCAAATGTGGCTAATGCGTTCGACATTACAATGAGCGATAGACTTGGGCGAAGATGTAGCCGCGAAGGGTGCGGTAGGTGAGATTGCCACTCTTGATTTGGTTGCGCCATGCTGTACGATAGGGTTCGAGTGCATCAATATCCATCATGATGGTGTTGGTCTGTTGAGCGGCTTGGCGGAACTTGGTCGTGCAAGCCTGTTGCGCGGCGGTGGGACTGCCGGTGGGTGTGGTGTAAACAGTGGTATAGCGGCGGTCGGTGCCTTGACGGTAACAATAAGTGGTGCGGTGACGCTTGGTTATTTTGCCGGATAGGTAATCTATCGGGTCAAGATAATGAACTTTTGCCATGACTTTTTGTTTTTTAGTGCTACCCACTTGCCGCTTACGCGACAAGCAGGTAACGAAAATGAAACATTCTTTTAATGAGCCAAGATTGGCTCATACATTCATTTCAGCCTTGCCGCTGACGCGACAAGCAGGTAACGAAGATTAAACATTACTTAATGAGCCAAGATTGGCTCATACATTCTTTTCAGCCTTGTGGCTGATGTCGGATAATATCCGACCTAATGGACGAAACTCTCGGTCTGACGACCGATGTCGAAATACAATTTCGACAGTCATAAAAACGAGAGCCTTCAGTCTGTCGGTTTTGGCAGAGTTAAACATTAGGACGGAATTAAACTTTAGGGTTCTGCTGTTTCCTCCTCGTACTTGACGTGGAAGATGTAGGAAGTGAGGGTTTTGTACTTGCGTTGTGCTTTCCATTGGGCTTTGTACTGCGCACGTTGTGAGGCATCGGTGAGTGCCGTTTTGACCTTTGCAGCAACCGTGGCGAAGAGGTCTTGTGCCTGCTTCTGCGCCGCTGTGGGCGGTTGGTTGTCGGTCGGGTGTTTGAGACGGACACCGATAGTTGCTTCATCGAACTTGCGAATCTTGAAATAGATTTGGTCGGTACGTGCGTACTTGCCTTTGTTGGAATCGTACGGCGTTGCCATATTCATCTTTGACATAACTTCCCGGAGATTGCTTTGCTTCCGCTTCGGGGTCGGAAATTAAAAGTTAAACTAAATTGGAATTGGTCTAACTTTGCTATGTACACTCGCAGAGGTTCGACCGAGTAATGTTTGAATTAGGTTCTTTCAAACAACAAAAGCAACCATAATTTTTCGATTACGGTTGCAAAGGTAGTATGGGCTTTGAGCGAAGTCAATAGCACAAAAAATGGATTGATGACAACACCAATCCATTTTTACATATCGTTATTTTATAGATATTTACAGGCGGAATTTTATTCGGTTTTATGATGGGATACATAGTCATTGACAAATGTGTCATAGATTGTGTCATTGTTATATCCACTGCTGATATATCTTCTAACAGTATCTTTTGAAGGTTGTGATAGCTTGGACAATTTGGATAATTGCCTTTGTGTAGCATTATACACCTTATTGTGCAAAAGCAAGCCTATGACTTTGTAGATAGTTGTGTATTTTTGATTGTTCTGAAGTTCTTGTATTAACTGCTCTTTGTGTTTTGATTGAATAAGAGCAGTCCAAAAATCAACCAGCCATTGCGTCGTATAATGTGGCGAAAGATATTGCGCACAATCAATAGAAATCTGTACAGCCTCTTTGATAACAGAATCTTCCTTAACTATTTCGGGCATATAATCGTGTTCTGGTATTTCAGAGCCAAACACTTTCTCATACTCATCATTGGTTGCGGTTATTTTGGGCAGTATCTCTTTGAAAAACGTGTTGGTGGAGATATGGTTATACATAGTCAGGCAATAATCTTTATAGGGGTGATTCTCCCAAGTGCGCTGATATACGGTGAGTTGGTATAAGATGGTCAGTTCGACAAGAAAAGCGGTATTTGTTGAAGCTTCTTTTGTGCGATGCTGTTTTTCGCCTGTTTCGCTCACATAATCAAGGTATTTATGGCAAAGCGACGTATGCAGTGTTTTGACACTAAATGTGCGCTGTTCTGCATTTGCAATTATACGGACTTGCGCTGATGCCTCTTTCCAGATTTCTTCAGGTGAAATATCATCAATATCAAGTCCGACCGCCCCTATCGCATCGTATAGATTGATAAAAAGGCGGTCGCTTTGTTGTTCTCTTTTGATGAGTTCAATCTCTTCTTGTGAAAGTCGTTTATACATCGTAATACTTTTGGCAAGCCTCGCAGAATTTCATTGTGTCCTGTACTATGGCTTGATAATCAGATTTATTTTCTTCCAGTTTCTTAACGAAATCGTCTTGTTTAGGTGCGACTTCAACAGGATTGTTTTCTTTTGCTGTATGGAAAGCCGGAAGACCTTTGGCTTTGATAATAATATCCTGTCCTGTACCTGAACAAACATTTACGAGGTCGCGATTTTCCTGTTTGTTTTCATCAAAAGTGATAACTTCATCATTCTTGGCTTCGGCGGCAAGTTGCACATCACCGTTGGCATTGACTGCAAAAGTACCAAGTTGCCCAATCATTTCAGTTGCCCAATCAAGATTGGGGTATGCAAAATTGAACTGTATGCGCCGAATACCCCACGGACGATATTTTTTGAGTGTATCCCAAAACACGCGGGAATGATACTGCTGGGCAATAGAGATAGTCAGGCGGAATTGATGGAGGAATACGTTTAGGGTTTCTTGCATTATCTTTGCTACAAAAGTACTTGTAGAGAATGCTTTGGGGCGTTTCAGAATAGCAATGTGTTGTTTGTTAGGGCGGTTGTCAATAATGATAGTTACCCACGGATAATTATCCAATTCATCCGTTTGGAACTTTATATCCCGCTTGAGCGTTTTCTTGTTCTCCAATCGCATGGCTATGATGTTCTGACTTTTCCACAACATCTGACATCCGAAACGGAGTTTTTTGTAGAAAAAGTATTCAGGAAAATTATCTGCGGAGAAGAAACTCTCGAAAATATCCTGTTTATGGGCAACGGAATGATTAACATCCACTTTTTCTAATTCCTCGTCAAACAATTCTGGGTCTAATTGATACTGCCCTTTGAATTCATACGCAAATAGTGTGAAAAGTGCCATGGTGTTTTATTCTTTGATGTTTAATAGTTTGAAGAGTTTGTATAGCTCGCTATATGATATAGTGTCTTCCTTTGTTTTGTTGTTGGCAAAAGTTTCTGCACGCTCGCAGGCAGTGGTGAGGCGATTGTCTGTAAGCAAGAGGTGTACCCATTGTTCTTTTTCGAGGAATTGAGCATTTTTGTCAAAATCAGGGATGTATTTTCGTAGTGCATTCATTGCCTCATGTGAAGTTGCCATAAAACGATTAGTATTTTCAAAATGGAGCAAGAACCAGTATTCGATAGAAGGCAGAGATGTGAAGATATATACATTTTCATTGCCGGCATACTTCTTTTTCAACGCTATCAATCGTTGTTCTTCTTTTTGATCCCATGTAGTTACATCAGTATCAAACACACAATATGCCGTCCCGTTTATAGACAATATCTCCTCAATATTCTTTTCTATTTCATGTATGGTTTCTCTACCAAAATACCGCAGTGGTAAGCGAAATTGATACGAAGAATCCAGAGTTTTCAAATGTTTGAGGTAATAATATTCGGTTAATCCTGCACCCACAAAAGTAGGAATATTCTTACGGGAATTTCTATTTGAAATACGTCGTGCCATAATACAGATATTTATCCATGAATAATCGGAAGTGCGCCGAATTTACCATTAAGATACGCATTTCGTATTGATGAAAGCCTGTTCAGCCCCTTAAATTCGACGAGCGAATACAAACTTGTGTTTCCGTCTTTCTGTTTTTCCGTAAACCAAACTGCATCCTTACGAATCAAATCGTCCACAAATGACAATAAGGGGTCATAATGTGATGTGACCAATAGTTGAGAGTTACCGCGTTTAAGTAGAAATTCCTGAATGACGAATTCCAATATGTCAGGATGAAGAGAAGATTCTATTTCATCTACAGATAGCAACGCCCCTTTGGTAATAGAAGCATATATGGCAGTTTCGATTCCAAAAGTTCTTAATGTCCCTGCAGACTGATAGCCTTCCGGTAAATTGTATCTCTCCACGCCGTTATCAGTGATTACGGTATGCTCAAAGAAGGTATTTGTACTTGCAATAGAGTGTTCTTTCTCCAATCTCGATTTTTCAGATTCGGGAATACCGTTATCTTCAAGCATTATATTTATTAATTCTTGAGGTATATCCTGTTTGATTGTTTCTGTACGAATATTTGTTATATTGAAATCTGCTTGTTTTATGAATTTCAGTACATATTCCTTTGCTTCAAGATTTTCCTGCAATGTTTTAGTAGCGAAAGGGGACATATTTACAGAAGGATATACACAAGGCATTATATTTTCGTAGAGCCAATTCATTGCCTTGTCAATAGCCGGCATCGCAGTATTAACCTGACTACGAGCGGCAAAGAAAGACATATTAGGCCAACATTCCACAGATATTTTCTCTTTTACGACCGATGACAATTTAACAACTTTCTCGTTAAATGAGATTATTGACTGCTCGTTATTCAAGACCCGACTAAACAACATTGTTGGTTGAACGCTTAGATAATAAGAGAGTTTCTCTGAAAGTACCTGTTTTCGATTCAAAGATAACCAATAACGATAACGAACCCCATCTACATAAAAAGACAAGTCAAATTCTGTGGGTTGGGATTGCGATGTTGAATCAAGCATAAACGGAATTACTGATGTCGTTTCCTGAATACGCGCGGGTTTCTTATACCAAAATGTTTTTAAGAATTGGAACACCTCCAGCAAATTGGATTTACCGGATGCATTTGCTCCAAAAACAATCGCAAAACGCATAAGGATTGTTCCATCCGGCATTTTGACTGTTTGGAAGACATCTTCCTTCTCGTTGGCAGCCTCAAAGCTGAAGGTTGTTTTATCTCGGAAGGAGAGGAAATTTTTGAATTTGATTTCGTGTATCATAGGTTATGTTGTTTTCTTTTTCAAAAAGATGCCGCAAAGGTACAAAAAATATTTTAATCTGCAAAATAAAATTCATATTTTTATGTTTTTTCTTTTAGAAATTGACAATAATTATGCGAATTTAGCATAAGAATATGACTTAATGGCAGATTTAATATGGTGGTATAGAGATTGTGAAAAAGAATTACAAAACACAGTAATGACGAACTCATTACTGTGTTTTATGTTGTAGATGCTAAAAATATTTATTTATTCTTCTTTTCTTCGCGGAGTTCGTCGAGGTAGGATGCCGTAATGACACCAGAGGGAAGGGCGATGACTGCGACACCGAAAATAGCAGAAAACATGCTTATGACACGACCTAAATCGGTAGATGGATAGATGTCGCCATAACCAACAGTTGTTAAAGTGGTTGTAGCCCAATAGAGCGCATCAAAAAAGTCGTTAAACATAGACGATTCTTCTATATTGAACATTATTAGCGCAGTAATGATAATGTATGCAATGGCTATAAGAAAGACTGTAAAGAGGATATTTTTCTCTTTATGTAATACACGCAAAAGGATTTGCAAATGCTTGGAATAGCGTATAAACTTGAACACTCGCAGGATTTTAAGCAGACGGGTAACACGGAATAGCTTAAATACTCGGTTAAATGATATAAACGATGGCAGTATTGATAACAAATCAATGATTGCCATAAAAGTAAAAGGATAAAGTAAAATTGCTTTCCACTTTTTCTTTTTAGGCAGGCGCAAGTCTGCCGTAAGCCATCGTAACAGATAATCAAGAATAAAAAACGACACTGCGACGCTATCAAGCACCTCAAATGCCGGATATGTATTCCTACATGCCAATGGCACAATGCTAACAATTATCAGAATAAGCATCAGCCAATCATAGATTTTGCTCAATAAAGAAGCCCCATCGGTTTCTATAATCTCAAAGATTCGTTTTCTAAAGTTTTCCATATCACAAAGGATGTATTCCTTGAAAGATTGTTTTAGAGGTTGAAAATAAGCCACAACAGTTGTTTCTTGCTGAGCAAGACTCACATTGTGGCAAATATATATTTTTCCAATCGGAAATAGATTGTTTAGAAAGAGGATGTAAAACAGGGGGCAACAAGCATAACGGCAAATTGAACAAGGACACATCAAACTCCATTAGCGACAAGAATACTGCTGCTTGTTGAAGTTGTTCCATATACTCAAGAGGTTCTATCCAAATCTGATCACGATTTTTTATAGTATAGCCTATATCCTCCAATGCCATAAATGCCACACATGAAACAAAAACGAGGTTTTTGGAAATAAAGAGTGCAAGTTGTGGCAATCTTTTGTAGTTCTGTTTATTGATGACGATTCGTAATTCTATTGCCACATCGTTGGCTGCAAGATTATATAGCCCTAACATCGTTTCATTGTACGCTCCTTTTGCCCCTGCTATTTTATCGTGAAGAATGTTAGAATCGGCATGCAGCGGTACACCAACAATCAGCATATCGCCACCGACTTTTGCTAATCGTTGAGCATTGCTTTCGTTAGCAAAGAAGCGACCATTGGAAAGAATTTGTATGTGTGTGTTCGGAAGTTGCTGCTTGATGTGCGTAATCAACTCAAAGAAGTTTTCACCTGCCAAGGTGGGTTCGCCACCAGTTATACCAATAGTTTGCAACTCTTTGGGTGCGGAATCTACAAGTTGGATATTCTTGGAGTGAAAGAACGACATATCATCACTCCTTACCGGTGGTTGGCAACACATAAGACAATGGTTGTTGCATTGTCCTGTTAGGAACAAGGCATTGTCATTTGATAATATATCGATTGTATCACGCATTTCTTCCTTTCAACCAAGTGGCAAATACCGGCATTACTCGGTCTGATTGATTTTTAAGTAAAGACAATATATGTTCGATTATGGCTTTATTTTTTTTGCAGAATAGCGATGTCGGGCGGTGTCCGTACATATCGCCTTGAGTGCTATAATTACGAACCGGATCAGCACCACAATATGCTTGCAAAGCACAATCGGCACAACCTGCGATAGTTTCAGTAGCCCAACATTGCATAAAAGATTGTACTTTATCGCCATAGAATAATGATTGGTAGTCATCAGCGACATTACCTAAACGGAAAGAATAATCACCCATTTCGGCTAACATACGAGATTCATCGGAAGCATATACACCGCCATCGTAATTATAGACGACGACACTATTTACAATGCCCGCAGGAGATTGTAAATCAACAAATCCAATCGGGAATGGCGTGAGAATCTTTTGTAATATAAGTCGTGTAAACTCCTCCACAAAAAACTCCCGCGCAAGGTTGATTTGAATGATGTAATCAAGCATTTGCTTATAGAACTCGACAAAACGAGTGGTATATAACTGCCAATCTTTATTGTCAGTTGCCAAGCCATAGGGATTAAGAGCGCGTATGAAGATGGAACGGAAACCATTCTGACGATAGGCATCAACTATTTCTTTGGGATAGTCGAGAGCGAGTTCGGAAGTAGTCATTAGTGCTGATACCCGCTCCTCCCCTAATCGTTGGCGTGCTTTGTTGATGCCTGCGATAACTTTTTCGTAACTATCTTGTTTGCCACGATTGGTATTGTGTAAGAAAGCGGGTCCATCAAGTGAGGTAGAGATAAGAATATGATATTGCTCACAAAGAGAAAGTATTTCTTCTGTTAGGTTTACACTATTGGTACATAGAACATAGGTAATCTGCTTTTTTGCCGTAATATTCATTTCTTCTGCTTTCTCTACTGCAGCACGGATGAGGCGAGGCACTAAAGTTGGTTCGCCACCTTGAAATTCCATAGTAAGATGTTCAGAGGGCGAGCGAAACATCATTTCAACAGCGCATAAAAGATTAGGAAGACTCATATCTTTGCCATGCATACACTCATCTTGACTTGTGGCTTGGCAATATATACAATTCTGATTGCAGCGCAAAGTAAGAACAAAAATATGCAGAGCGGTGAAAGAATCAAGAAAGGCTTTTTTTGTACGCAAACGCGTTGCCAACACATCTAATAATGGTGGCACAGGTTTAGGAGTGATATAGAAGTTGGCTGTGAGGTCTTGATAAAGTTCTTCTGTTGGGCTGATTTGACGATTAACTATCCGTGCAACCGTTCCTTGTGGGCAAAAGAGATAATCACCCACTTCATTTACGAGAAGTTCGCTATCTTCAAATTGTGAAAAACGGAAAGGTAGGAGATAGTACATAGTTAATCGTTAGGTAATTCTATATCTTCATCATGGGCAAATGCTTTAATATACAGAATAGTACGGATGTCTTTAGTCTCATTGCTGATAATTTGCCGCAACTTATAGTCGTTTAATCGGGTAAGAAAACGCTCATTTAACAGTGTTTCATCGTCATTAAAATAGTGTTTAAGCGAAAAAGTAATCTGCTCGTGTGTACCTTGCAATTCACGCGAGATATTATACTTTTCAGTTTCCCAGTAAATAGCTTTAGATATTACCTCATCTGAAAAGATTTGCCTATCAACAACAATCGAAGTCATTATTTACCATACTGTTTGAGTGCCTGCATAGTTTTGGAATCAGCGATGCCAGTAACGGTCAATGCAGCTGCCTTTTGAAATTTCTTTACACCTTCTGCAATATTTGCATTATAGATAACATAGCCATCAGAGGTGGTCGTTATATCGGACTGTGAGATAAATCCGTGTTTGAGAAGCAAGGTAGTTAAGACTTTAACATCTGTACCTGCACAACCTATTTGCAGGGTGCGTTCGCCGTAAGTGAAAATATAATTGCCGTTGTTGATTGTAGTCTGCTGTTTAGGTGTGGCGGTTTGTGTGGCGGAAGTCGGCTGCTGCGTTTTTGTTGCAGGTTCGGATGTAGTCGTGGTAGTAGTGGTAGTGCTGCGTGATGAAGAAGAAGATGATGATGACGATGATGATGACGAGCGGGAAGAGCCGCCATAATATCCCCCTGATGATGAGGAATGAGAGGAGTGGCTACGATGAGAACTATGACTGCGGTGGGAACTATGTCCAGCCACAGTGTAAGTGCCACCATTGCCAAACTTGATGATGTATTTTTGTAACTTCTTCGGTAGATTAGTTGCAGTTGTTATTTTTTTGCCAGACGGTAACATTTCACCTACAATATTAGAAATGTTAATGTCGGGGTTGGCGGATGCCATACTTGCCGTGGAAGCCATAAGCATACCACCAAGCAAACGCTTAAAATTATTCTTCATCGTCTGATATATTTTCGTTAGTATTACTATAATCGCTAAAAACCAAGTCTTTACCTTTTATCAAATATGGTTGTAGTAACTTATCCCATAAATAGCGAATACCTTTCCATACATATATACAAATATACTTTATCGGGACAACTACAAGGTACTTAATAGGTTGATATATAAGCCAGCCTGACCATAGAAACAACTGAACCAAGGATTTTGATTCTCTTTGCGTCAGTCCACGGCTGCGCCGTCTGTATGTCCTGCGGTATCGAGCCATTATAAATTCCAATCAGATAATGTGTAAGTAGATTCTATTATTTCTTCTATGCTATCCGGCAAAGCAACAAAGAAGTCAATATCCGTAATTATTTGCAGATCTTCAATAGACATAGCATATTTGGATAGTTTTTTATGTCCTGCTTGATTTGGAAACATAAACCCTATAGCACTCCATGAATCTCCTTTCTGCCGCAGTACTGCCTTGAAAAAAGCATCCGGAACAGTTATTTTGTGATATACACCTATCGTTTTAGGAGAGGCAGAAACTATTGGTCCACAAGCAATATAGACTTTGTCGTATTGAGTTGCCATCGTTCGCAAGTGTTCCTCTAACGCTTTCCAATCACCACCATTGAGGTTATGATTCTGCGGACAGATATTTGATAAGTAAAAACTCTCATTCATTGCTTGTGCAGACCATTTCATATCGCCTGCAGGTGCCATGTGTCCTCTATCGTAGCCTGAATCTTTGTAGTCATCAGTGGTGGGGCAATCATATATATCGGGGTCCGGCAGGAAATTTTTGGCTCTTGGTTCTACGCCTGCCACTTCCTCTCTTGTAAGTTCATACGCCACCCAATTAGGAATATTCCATTTGGAGTTAAAATTTACGGTATAGCCAATATGGTTTACCACCTTTTCATTGACAGAGACAGTAATTTTTGGTATTTCCAGTTTCTGCGGTTGATCTGCTTTCTTTGGTGTTTTGGCATCAAGGTCGCCAGTTGTTGCCAAACCGATAACAACAATCAGAAAATACACAACAGAAAGTACTCCGTTAATTTTGATATGTCTTAATTCTCTTTCCATTAGTTTATTGGCAAATCTTCTTTTTCTATTTTAGCAAGTTTTTGTGTGGTTAGATTCACTTCCTTAGAAAGTCGGTTTGCTTGTTGTTGCAAAGTACGTTCAAATGCATTACGCACAAATCGAGCATTACCAAAGTTTTTGTCTTTATGTTCCACTTGATAAGCAAGATAAGTTTTCAATGCTTCGGCAGCCTCGTCAGACATCGTGTAATCAAACTGTTTTAGTTGCTTGCAAAATATCAGATAAAGGTCATCAGCATCATAATCGGGAAACTCTATATATCTATTGAAACGCGATTGCAAACCCGGGTTGGAATCAATAAAATCTTTCATTTCTTTGGTATAACCAGCAAGGATGACGACCAATCTGTTGCGGTCGTCTTCCATACGTTTGAGGAGTGTGGCAATGGCTTCTTTGCCATAGTCGTTTTCGCCTCCTGCAATAAGCGAATAGGCTTCATCAATGAATAGCACGCCATCTAATGCACTATCTATGATTTTATTAGTCTTAACTGCCGTTTGCCCTACATATTCAGCAACAAGTCCTGAACGGTCGGTTTCCACCAAATGTCCTTTGGAGACAACACCTAAACTCTTGTATATCTTAGCAAGTATGCGTGCAACGGTAGTCTTGCCGGTACCAGGGTTGCCCGTAAAAACACAATGGTAGGAAATTGGCGAAGTTTTCATCCCTTTCTCCTCTCGTGTATTCTGTATGCGTATATAGTTAGTCAGAGCCTCTACTTCTTCCTTTACGCTTGCAAGTCCTATAAGGTTTTTGAGTTCGGTTTTAGCAGCAATGCGCTTGGGTTTGGACTGTGTAGCGGAGGTGTCTTGAGTCTTGGGTTTAGTACCCATAGTACCAGCGAGGATTTGTTCTAATTGGTCTTTGTCTTGAATAAGAACCTCTCTGCCGTATGCTCCTCTATTTGCTCCAACTATTCCTAACGCCTCTAACTGGTCTGCAAGTTTTCCTGCCCGATTATAGCCTATTTCAAAATGACGTTGCATTTTAGAAGTACTGCCTTCCTGGTTTTCTACAACCCACCGTGCAACATCTGCGAAAAGCGGGTCTAAAGGAGTATTTACAGAGTTAAAAGATGGTATTTCTTCATCCGGTTCATTAGGTAAGTCATCATCTTCAATACGCACATTACCTTCACCTTTTTGCAGTTGCATTATCTCGCTTAACCAGTCTGCCTCATCCTCTGTTATAACATTATCCGCTTTGGCGGTTATAGAAGCAAAGCGATATAGATGAACGAGATATTTCTGCTTGCGTTTCTCGTCATACATACCGTATATATGGGCAATAGCAAAGCGTTCTGACAAAACATCAGAAGCACTAACTGTTTGAACCACTGCCTTAACGATTTCCTCAACTTGATGATAATATGACGAGGTGTAGATTTTTTTATGTTGAAGATATGAAAGTGGGGACATTCCACATACACGAGCAATAGCATATAGTAAACCAAACCCTGCCTTGCTATTGAGGTCTATTTGATGCCCTAAACCTATGTAGCAGCGAGTTAGGTCTATCCAAAAAAGCATTTGGACTTGTTCGGTAATGTCAGTCGGTTTGCCGCCATTTTTTTTCAGACTAATGGAACTCTTCGCTAAACTTTCTTTGAATTTTGGACTTTGACAAGCATATTTATACTCAAACATTAGATCCTCAACCACTTTACTTATCTGCTCATAGTAGTCTTTGGTTATCTCGTTTGGTTTAATATTGTTTGTTGCCTTACTTGTTCGGGTAATTGCCTTTTTCTTGGCTTTTGATGCGAAAAAGATATGCGTGGCTATGGTCAAGACAATGAGTAGAAGTCCCCAACCTACGCCAATAGCAAATGAAGCAATAATGAGAATTATCACTAAGACCCAAAGTAGGATAGAAAGGAAATATAGGAAAAACTTCTTCACGATTAATAAATATTTATACACGCAAAAAGTGCGGACGATTCTGTTGTTGATTAAATGATTTCTATATTGGTCTTTTCGGGCTACCACACCCACCGTATCCAATATATACAGAAAAGCCCACACTTTCGTGCGAGCGTTCTGCTATATTCTCAGAATACGGTTTCAGTTTGTGGTAGATTGAAAAGATCCTCAAATAAAGCAAACGCTTATGTATTTATATTATAGTCAGGTTGTTATTTCATTGGCAGGATGATTGGTTGTTGTCATAAAGGTTTTCGTGCGTGGTGCATTGCTTAGTTTGAAGCCCAACAAGGCATACTACACATTTATGCCGCAAAAGTACAAAAAGTTTTTCGGTTATACAAATAAATAGTAATTTTTCTGCATTTTTTATGGTGAGGATGAAGAGATTGGGGGGGAGAGGCGTTGTCGGATAGTATCGATGGAGGGAAAGAAAAAAGCAGCGGATGGCTTGATGTGCGGCGGATAGTGGGATAGTGGGCTAATGGAGCAATGGTGCGGCGGATGGCATCCGCCGAGATATATGGACGGATATTGATTCACAGATGACATAAGGCTCAAGGGGAGGCGGATGGCTTGATAGGCGGCGGATAGCATCCGCCGAGATATATGGACGGATACAGGTATGCGAATGTTGGGGTTGATGATGCAGGGGGGTACTGATGTCGGGGGTTGATGATGCAAGGGGGGAAGGTTCGACACATTGAATGTGCCGAGGTATAAAGACGATAATACACTTTGCATAATGTGGCTGATACACGACAGGCACGGAGATTTCCATATCTACAAATGAGGCTGAACACAATAAGCGCAGTGAGTTCTATATTCGCAAATGCGGCAGATGCGCGACAAATGCGAAGATTTCCATTTCTACAAAATATGGCTGAGGAGCGACAAGGAAGGACGGATAGCGAATACCATTCGCCATATCAGGACAATGCTATTCTTTGGTCCGATGACGGATTCAGGGATTGAATCTCGATGCAATGGATGACGTGTTTGCCGACTATCAGTCGGCACAATAGACGAAACTGCTTAGGGGCGGAGGTAGTTATGCTTTGGCAGCTTTGGACAGTTCGGAGAGGATGAAGCCGTAGAGGGTGGTCGGGGGCTTGGGGGTGCGCTTGGCGGCGGGGCGGAAATGGAAGGTAGAAAGCGGATTGGCAAGGGAACGCTCGCGCTGCTCGCGGATATAACGGTTCAGTTGGGACTTATACTTGCGGGTGGAGGTATAAGCCTCGAAACGAGATTGCCACTCGGCGAGTTGTACAGGGTCGGCATAGATAGCCTTGACCTGCTGCGTGAGGTTTTTGAATGATTGACGGGAGGCAGTTTGCGCTTCGGTGGGTTTGCCTTCGTAGGGGTGCTTGACGATATACGCCTGCTGCACGCCGTCGCGGACGCGATAGACGACCTTGTCGCCGCGTTGCAATGCGCCGTGGATGTCGGCAATGGGGGATGATGGGTTGATTTTCGCCATAGTTTTTTCTTTTATTATCAGCCAAAATTGGCTGATGCGTTTGTTTTTTGATCAGCCACAGGTTGAGCTGATGCATTTTTAGGTGGGGCGGATATGATTCTTTTTGGTGAGCCGAAATCGGCTCATGCATTAATGCTATTTTGGATGCCTGTAGGCAGGGATTTCGAGGACGGTCGGGCTTGTATTCGGGGGACGGATAGCAGGCAGTGGGGGTATGGTATGTGCACGGTGTGCCTTCGGTGTGAGTAGCACTATCATACGGCTATCATACGGTTATCTATCGGTTATCCTACGGAGTTTCTTGCTGAAATACGGGTGCAAAGGTAATATAATTTGGCGGGATGTGCAAGAGGGTTTACGAAGTTTTTTGCATGATTTGGTGAATTTTGCGGGTTTTTGTTGGAGATGTGCGGGAAAAGTTGTATCTTTGCGGTGTTTTATGGGATGGGATGTGCGAGTTGGGAGATCGGTTTTTCTCTGATTCAGCTGGCATCTTGTAAGACGAGTGGACTTTATTTTATTGAAAAGATGTATTCCTATCAATGCGCAGGACGGCGACTTGCTGCCTGTCAGCGCGTTCAAGGGTATTGAGGACGGCGTTTGGCAAGCAGGTACATCGAAATTTGAGAAACGCGGCGTGTCGGCGTTTGTGCCGGTTTGGACTGCCGAGAACTGTATACACGTTCACAAGTATGCATACGTTTGTCCTCACGCTTGTATCCGTCCGTTCGTTATGGATGATGAGGAAGTACGGGGTATTGAGGGTGCAACTCGCGAGATGAAGGCTCCAGCGGCGATGAAGGGTATGCATTTCCGCATGCAGGTGGGCGTGATGGACTGCCTCGGCTGCGGCAACTGCGTGGACGTTTGTCCGGGCAATCCGAAACTTGGCAAGGCACTACAGAATAAGGTGTTCAATGTTTGAAAAGTGGGGACTTTTCAAACTCGCGCGCCGCACTTACTCCTCACTCAGTCCACAGGACTTCGTTCGGTGCGGCTTAATCGCTTCTGGTACCGCTTGAGGGTCAGGAAATCGAAGCCAAGAACTGGGACTACTGCGCACAGAATGTCAAATCGAAGCAGCACCTCGTTGATATACAGTCAAATGTGAAGAACTCGCAGTTTGCTACTCCGCTGTTTGAGTTCTCGGGTGCTTGTTCGGGTTGCGGAGAGACACCGTACCTGAAACTCATCTCACAACTGTTCGGCGACCGTGAGATTGTCGGCAACGCAACAGGCTGTACATCAATCTACTCCGCTGCCGTGCCGTCCACACCTTACACCACCAACGAGAAGGGTTACGGTCCGACTTGGTCGAACTCGCTATTCGAGGACTTCACGGAGTTTGCGCTCGGTATGCAGATTGCGCACCGCAAGATGAAAGAACGCATCGAACTGCTTATGAAACAAGGTCTTGAGTGCGAGTGCTGCTCGGACGAGTTGAAGGCGATGTTTGAGGAATGGATTGCCGATAAGAACTCCGCAGAGGTTACGAAACGCTTGTATGAGCCGTTAGTGGCTGCGATGGAGGCTTGTGGGTGCGACATCTGCAAACAGATTCTCGCTTGCAAAGACCACCTCATCAAACGCTCGCAATGGGCTGTCGGCGGTGACGGTGCTTCGTATGACATCGGTTACGGTGGACTTGACCACGTGATTGCATCGGGTGAGGATGTGAATATCCTTGTGCTTGATACGGAGGTTTACTCGAACACGGGCGGTCAGGCATCGAAATCGACACCGATTGGTGCTATTGCTAAGTTTGCTGCTATGGGTAAGCGCGTGCGCAAGAAAGACCTCGGTATGATTGCCACCACTTACGGTTATGTGTATGTCGCTCAGGTGGCTATGGGTGCCGACCAAGCGCAGACGTTGAAGGCTATCCGCGAGGCAGAGGCTTATCCCGGACCGTCGCTTATTATCGCTTACGCTCCGTGTATCAACCACGGTCTGAAAGCCGGTATGGGCAAGAGTCAAGCCGAGGAGGCGAAGGCAGTTGAGTGTGGTTACTGGCACTTGTGGCGTTATAACCCACAACTCGAAGCCGAGGGCAAGAACCCGTTCTCGCTCGACTCCAAAGAGCCGCAGTGGGATAAGTTCATCGACTTCCTGAAAGGCGAGGTTCGTTTCGCATCTGTGATGAAGCAGTTCCCGCAAGAAGCCGCCGAACTCTTCGAAGCCGCCAAGTCCAACGCCCAATGGCGCTATCGCAGCTACCAGAGGATGCTGAGCACGGACTGGAGCAAACCCGAAGCTGAAAAGGCTGAATAATCCTTTCGGCAGAGCCGATGTCGAAATACAATTTCGACAAATATAAAAACGAGAAAGAGCTCGGCTACCAGCCGAGACAATAGACGATAGAAAATAACATCAACAATAAAGGCATTCCGTGGTGGAGTGCCTTTATTTGTTATTTCCACAACATACTACAATGAAACTTTATAGATGCCACCTTGCCAATCTTGTTGAACTTGACCTTTTCGACCTGCCACTATCAACGTGTTTTCATTGATATACATAGCAGATATCGAGGATAATTCATCCGTAATCTTTACAAATTCTTCCCATGTTGCACCAGAATCTTTGGAGATATAGATAACTGCTTGTGAATTATGTACGTCATTCATTTGAGTTCCACCAGCATATAGAATACCACTATTCTCAATAAAAACTGAGATTGAAACACTTGTTGGAATACCATTTGATGGTAACCATTCTAAATCCATATTTTCCATATTTCCATTTTTTTAGTTTTCTTTTTCTATTAAGCATTGCCTCATTGGTTTAAGATATTTGTCGGCTTCATAATCATACAACCCATCATAATCATAACCGGATAGATTATTATTGGTGACGATTTGAATCTTACCGATATTTTTTCTACTCTTTTTGGCTATAATTCCCCAAATTAAAAGTATTATTCCTATAATCGGAAAATAGTAATTAATATTTTCAATATTGTCGATAAAGTTAAAATCTATAGATGAGAAACTACTACAAAAAAATAAAAAGAATAGTCCCCAAATTATAAGGATGCATCCTAATACAATTAGCACCCAACACCACCATGTTTTGGCATAGACGAAATCTACACTTGATATAGCATTTACAGGAATCGTTTTCTTTCGTTTGTAAGATGGTTGAGAGGCATCTTTACCGACAAACTCCCACACTTTACTTCCAATAGTCATTGTTTCATCTTGGAAATAAATCTTTTGTAGAATAATATTTTTTTCTGCCATAATTAATATATTTTAAATTTTCCTACTCACTTATAGGCTTTTCGGAATACTCCTATGTTTTAATCATCCTTAAGGGATAGCATAAAGTGATCTAATTGTACTTTTTAATAATTTACTAACTCGAAGAATCTCTTCTGGACTGCTTCAAGTACTTCTTGAGGAATTTCTTCATTATTTACTAATTTTTTGTAAACATCTAACACATTGCTTTCAGTTAAGAGAAAGATGTGTTTGTTTTGAAAAACCTTGTAGGAGAGATTTAATACTCTCTCATTTCTTGGATAGAATCGTTCATATAATACTAAAAATGCCTCCACTTTAATATTGGGCTATCGGCGTTACTCCGCTTAAATATTTATTCTTCAATAGGAACAATATTTCGTTCTGTGTCATTATAAAGCCATCCCCAAGAGCTTTCTTTGTATTTATCTATTGCGCTTAAAGGAACATGAAGCGTGAAATTTATATATTCTAAATCAGAAAAGCCTTGACTTGGAGGAGTCGTGGCATAGCAATATACATCAGTTAAATTAATGCAATCAGTAAAACTATCAATACCTATCTTTGTGCAATTTTGTCCTAATACAATAGTTTTCAAATTAGTACAACCTTTAAAAGCTTCAAAGTCAATTTGCTCAATATTTAGTAGTTTTACATACATTATTTTTTCGCAGCCTGCGAATGCATTATCTCCAATTTCTTTAATGTTATTCAGTTCATCTTCTTCAAAATTGTTTAGATTTATACAACCTTCAAAACAGTTATCTCCAAGTTCTGTTACGCCACTTGGGATATTTATGTATGCTAAACTAACACAATCTGAAAAAGATGAGTCATCTATTTTATTCACACTATTAGGAATTTCTATATTAGTTAACAACTTACACCCGGAAAATGCACCATCAATTTCAGTAAGTCCTTCTTGCATAACTACATTTTTCAGTGATGAGCAGGAGTTAAATGAAGCATATAAGACTTTGACTGAAGAAGGTATTTGTACAGAGATTAGAAAGGTATTATTAGTTCCTGTGTTAAATGGTCTTAAATTCCATATTTCCGTAACATTATATTTATTATTCTCCAAAGTAATGTATTCTGGCACAATTAAGTTTCCTTTATATTCATATTCAGGTTGGTAACCCTTATCGTAATAAAAATGATAACTACACAGTCTTACTTCCGTGTTATTTATCACATTAAAATACATTCTATTTCCATCTTTTAGGACGGTCTCATAAGTTGTACCATATAAGTTGATTACTTTATTAGTGCTTACAATATCAAGGTCTGAACTTCCTGATTTTTCAGTTTCTGTACCATTGTTATTTTCTCATTTGTTGGTTCATTGTTATTACAACCAACTACGGCTAATGATAGTACGAGCATTAGCGAATAAAATAATTTCTTTTTCATTGATTTTTAATTATTTAGATTGTCTACTCTTTGAATGGATTTTTGGCGTTGCTTCGGTGGTTTATTTGTCTTTTATTGTTCCTTTGATTCGATAAACATGAGCATCTAATAGCCAACCTGTCTTATCATATATAAAAGCCTCATCCAACCCCAACCTTTGTACATCAAAGATTTCGTCTGAACCAAGTAATTCAGCTATAGCCTTGGCATCAAATCCGTATAAAGTTCCATCTGTGATTCTAATAACTTGATCCTTTTCATCGAATATATATACCATATCGCCCTTTGACTTCCATACTGTCTTATCAGAAATATGCATATAACCATCATCACCATAGGTAGCAGCATCACCACTATACTCAACATATTCCAAATGCTTATCACTCTTAATGTCGTAATAATAGAGTATTTCATTATTCTCGTCAACTGCGACCCAAATACCAACGATTGATTTCGTGGAAAACTTAGAGATGTCTTCAGGTTCTGTTTCTTTACCACACGAGGTAAAAAGTATTGTCATAGTTAATAAGACAAACGACAATAAAAATAAATTCTTTTTCATTGATTATAAATTGTTTTGTTTGCCTACTCTTTGTTCGGATTTTCGGCGTTGTTCCGTTGGTAGTTCCATTTTTACGGGCGAGACGACCGCATTCCAAGTGTTGTTGCAAGCGAGCCGCTTGCGCTCCAATAATAGACACATACAAAAAGCGTGGACTACCTGCTTGATTATAAACTTAATTGGTTTACTCGGGCTTCGACTCCCATGGATTCCAATTATGCAGAAAAGTCCACACTCACGGTGTGAACGCTCCGCGTATTTTAGGAAATCCATTACAATTTGTCGAAGATTGAGTAAATCCCTAAATAAGCGTAACGCTATGTATGTTTATGTCTTTGCGACTGTTAGTTTGTCATAGGCAAATGAGTGTTTTTAGATTATTTATGAGTGATTATAAATGTCACCAAATTGTGATTCTATAAAAATAACATTGAAAACATCATCTTCTCTTAACCCAAGGAATGCGTGATTATCGCCCGTGGCACGGAAAACAAGCAACTTTTTAACGTCTTCTGTAACAACTGCGGGCAATGCAACCTTAATGCTTTCAACTCCTAATGTTTCAAAGCCAAATCCATGTCTGTCGCTCTGTTGGGCTTGTTTCCAAGATATTGATGATAATTTGCTTAAACGTTCTAAATATTTAATAAAGAAAGATATGTCTTTACAATCAGGATAAGACCTGTCTGACAAGTATCTAAAATTGAAAGAAATGCACTTGTCAGTTTGTAATTCCTTAGATTTTGACAAGTGCTTCTCTTTATTGCCAAATTTAATTTTACTGCTCATAAAGTTGGCTAAAGTATTCTTTCATTGATTCTTTTGAAATGATATTCCCCTTACCGGGTTGCACAGAAGTCCATGGCGTTTCGTTGTGTGTTTGCCGCATCAAACCGATTGCTGACAATTCACAATATGTATCATATACATCTTCAAAGAGGCTTTCTTCTTGTTCTTCTAACTTGATGTTTGGGAAATCGCCCTCAATTCCCTTATTACCATACGACTTAAAAAGTTCATAAACAGAAGGAACTACCGGACCATACATCCATGCTTCAATCTCCTCTTCAAATAAAGGTGTACCAAATGCAGCAAGGTGATAACCTTGTTCATAGTACAACAATTTTTGCAATTTGAGATTAGAGAGGAGTTCTCCCTCATCGTTTTGCATTGCGCGATGTAACAATTTATTGGCAATGTCTTGAACTTTATATGCCATAGTTTTGTCCTCCGTTATGTTTGTGTACAACATTCCTAATTGAATTACGCTGCAAATGTACGACTTTTTTTGCGAATTACCAAAAGTTTTCTGCTTTTTGTGAGAATTTTAGGCTTTTTCTATTCGTTTTGTGCTTTTAGATCATAGATGAGCATAGCGCGGATGAAAGTGTTGAGGGTGTAGTAATGCTTTTTTGTATGAGTGGTGCGGTCGTAAGGTGCGGCGGGGTCGGCTGTTTTGCCGAGTTGTTTTTTATAACGGACTTTATATGATTGCAGGATGGTGAATTGCTCTTGCTTTTGAGCTGCCAAGACCAACGCCCAATGGCGCTACCGCAGCTACCAACGCATGCTGAGCACCGATTGGAGCAAAGAGTAAAAATGCTTCACCGGCTGCAAGAATGCAGCCGAAATGCACAACAAGCGGCGAATATTATTCGCCGGTAATGAACAACGAAACTCGGCAGAGCCGATGTCGGCATCAAATGCCGACGAATATAAACGAGAAACGGCTCGGCTATCAGCCGAGATAATGGATGAAAGAAGGCAACTCAATGTGGGTTGCTTTCTTTCGTTGTAACTACTTCTTTGATAAATCAATGGTATGATGGCTATTGGATAGCGCAACGGCATAATTTTTGTAGTATGTTTTGTAAATCAAACCATACGATTATGAGTTGGAATTTTCGTAGGCGAATCGGAATAGCCAAAGGTGTAAATCTTAACATTAGCAGAAGCGGTGTAAGCGCAAGTGTCGGCTCTAAAGGAGCAAAAGTGACAGTGGGGAAAAAGGGTGCATTTCTAAATGTAGGTATTCCCGGAACCGGCATATATAAACGTAGTAAAATAGCAAGTGATCACCAATCCGCATCACATAAAGAAGCAGATACTTCTAATCCAAACACGAAAGTTCCTACTATTGGTTGTGTGGTCGGACTACTGGTGGTAGTTTTTGGGTTCATACTTGCCTTCACTATTTGTGATAGTTTTTCCAATGGAGCTATTATTGTTGTTGGTTTTTGCGCATTTGGCGCATTAATAATGGGTATATCTACTAAAATTGCGAATGATAATGATTTTAAGAGTAAACAAAAAGTTGTTGAAGATGAAGAACCTGTAATTATGCAATATAACCCGACTCAAATAGGAAATAGCACAAATCGTTTCGCTCTCGTTCAAAAAGGAAAACGAACATTATTTGTTATTGGATTAAATCCAAGTACAGCTGACTCCAAAACACCTGACGCAACAATGCAATCTGTTTTACGCATTGCTTCATACAATGGTTTTGACGGCTTTATTATGCTTAATTTGTATCCATATAGAGCAACACAACCATACAACTTACCAAAAGAGTTTGACTATGCATTGCACCAAGAAAACTTGAGGCAAATAAAAGAACTGTTAAAAGATTATACACGTGTAGAGGTATGGCTTGCCTTCGGTGCAAATGCCGACAAACGAGACTACTTAATGCAATGTTTTGAAGATATAAAAAATATCTTTGAACATTACAATCCCAGATGGTATTGCATTGGAGAACTTACCTCAAAAGGATTTCCCAAACACCCCCTATACCAAAAGGTAGATTATTTTAACGAATACCCAATGAAATAGTTTTCTTTTCCACAACATAAAGTCCATATTTTTGCAATAACAACAAAGATATGGACTTATTTCAACATTTCAAAGAACACTTCGCTTTCGCGTTCGGCAACAAGTTCGTACCGACTGAACACGCTGCGTTCATTAAAACGACTTGTGCCTCCGCTCTTCCCATGCGAGCATAGCACTGTGGGGACTCTATTATGGATTGTTGCCCCACAAAAAGTGGACACATGATGGGAGAAAAAAAATAAAAGTATTATCTTTGCATTGTAATTCATTCTCTATGCCTTTGGAGTGAGGGCGTAGCCCGAACGGAAAAGGCATAGAGAATGGCGGCAAACAATACCCCGCCTTTTCCCCTATCAGAAAGGAGACCACATTATGGCAAGACATCTTAATCCGTTGGAAAAGGAATTCCTTATCCACCAGTACAAACGGCAGAACCACATGAAACTATCCGAGTTCTGCACCGCACACAACATTTCAGACAGTGCTTTCAAGAAATGGCTTCGGCAGTATGATGAAAGCGGTTTAGACGGTTTAGCCCGCGCTGATGCGCAAATCGGCGAAGTATTACCGCAAGGTATCGACCGTACAGAAGAAAGTTACAAACGCGAAATTATCCGTCTGCGTATTGAGAACGAACG